>Ga0082335_1006198_pt1 | contig 15642 bp, 15 predicted proteins | sample Subgrocontami58m_FD_72375 | JGI IMG/M metagenome (GOLD analysis project Ga0082335, IMG submission 72375) | Subsurface groundwater microbial communities from S. Glens Falls, New York, USA - GMW37 contaminated, 5.8 m (SPADES assembly) (version 2) ... | reverse complement strand
GTAAAAGAGGCTCCGGCCAAGAATGAGCCGACTATGGCGGATAGCCCGACAAATTCGGCAGCCATAGCATAAAGGAATGCCACCATAATTGCAAAAATAAAAATGGATTCCGGATATTTCCCGCCTATCTGGGTGCTATCTAACCGTTCCATAAATCTACCCAAGAATAACTTGCCGATAAAAATTCCGATGACTATAAATCCTATCGCCTTTGCCGACGTAATAAGAAGTGATATTGTTGATAATTCTCCAGAGACAAGTCCCTCTGAGAAAGATAAAGCCAGCAGTGCCAGGACATCATCTATTACCGCCGCACCAATAATTGCCCGGGCAGCTTCTGTTTGGAGCTTACCCATTTCCCTGAGCACGTTAGCAGTAATGGCAATGCTGGTTGCGGTGAGCGCCGTACTGATGAAGATGGAAGCGTTAAAATCAAAATTGAACAGTCTGGCCAAAAAGAAACCGCCGAGAGCAGGTACTATAACGCCAAACAGGGCAATGATGAAGTAACGGATTTTTACGATATCTTTGATGCTGAATTCAAGCCCGATAGTAAAGAGAAGTACCACGGCGCCAAGATGGGCCAGAGTGGCTACAAAATCAGTATAGGTAATCAGCCCGAGGAGACTTGGACCGACTAATATACCGGCTAGAATAATCCCGACAACTGCCGATTGATTTATCCGGTAGGCAATCAGGTAGCCCGCCAATGCCACAAACATGAGCAGGCTCATCTGAAATTCCGTGCTTGCGAGAATTGATTCTCCGCCTGACAAACCTAACCCCCTATCTTCTTCGGAAGATAACGTACCAACATTTCCGTTATTTCCGTGCGAAACAACTATAACGAAAAATTGCTTGATTTAACAAGTCACTGTGCTGGTTGGTACTATTCGTTTATGGTTCGTGATGTCATCAGGCAGCAGGTTGGCTCAGGCCGCGCCGGGTTTAAAAGCCTGCACCTTAATAGATGCTACCTTATCCCTCAAGTCCGGTTTATTCTGCCGGCCTTCACTTTCGGTACTGAATGGAACTGGCGCCTTATCAGCCGTTACATTAACAAAACCTGCAGCACGGATTTTATCCATATAGACATCTATCTTAAGGGCACCAGCAATACACCCCGTCCATTGAGCAACACTCTCTTGAACCGCCTTAGGCAATTCCCCTAGTAAGGCAATATCCGATACGCACAGTTTTCCCCCGGGTTTAAGCACCCGATAAGCCTCCCTGAAGACGACGTCCTTATCTGGAGCAAGATTGACAACACAGTTAGAAATGATAACATCGACCGAGCTATCGGCAACAGGCATATGCTCCATTTCACCAAGGCGAAACTCCACATTGCCGGCACCTATCTGCCGGGCATTCTCCCGGGCCAATTGAATCATTTCCGGGGTCATATCCAATCCGATAACCCGTCCCCGTGCCCCTACCCTTTGCGCCGCCAGGAAGCAATCTATACCCCCACCACTGCCCAGGTCTAATACCACCTCACCCTCTTTAAGCTCAGCCATCGCCGTGGGATTACCACAGCCCAGTGAAATTTCAGTTACTTCTCCGGGCAGCGTCTCAAGTTGCTCGCCGGTATATAGACTGGCGGCATGAGCTGGTGTCCGGCAGTCGGTAGTTCTGCTGCTGCCACAGCATGACTGGCTCTTTGCCTTAGCCAGACTGGCATAGCGTTCCCTGACCAAATTCTTGATTTCTTCGTTACTTCGCTCCATTTTTTCATCCTCCTGATTTAACATTATACCAGTTTATGGTCATTAAGAAAGTATTTTCGCCGGAAGAAAAGAGCCAGGTTTACCAGGCTGATAAGCACCGGTACTTCAACCAGTGGTCCGATGACAGCCACGAAAGCCTGACCCGAATTGATACCGAAGACAGCTACGGCTACAGCAATCGCCATCTCAAAGTTGTTGCTGGCAGCAGTGAAGGCAATACTTGTTGTTCTGGCATAATCGGCGCCTATCTTCTTCCCCATATAAAATGATACCAGGAACATAATGACGAAATAGATGAGCAGGGGAACGGCGATGCGCACCACATCCAGTGGTATCTGCACAATGAGCTTACCTTTAAGCGAGAACATCACTACGATAGTAAAGAGCAGAGCCGCCAGCGTAATGGGGCTTATCCTGGGAATGAACCTGCTCTCGTACCATTCCCGCCCCCTGGTCTTAAGAAAGACGAAGCGGGTGAGCATACCCCCGAAGAATGGAATACCCAGGTAAATAAGGACACTCTGAGCTATCTCACCGATGGTAACATCCACCGCCGAACTCTCCAGTCCAAACCAGGAGGGCAGTATGGTAATGAAGACATAGGCATAGACCGAGTAAAAGACTATCTGGAAGACAGAATTCAGCGCCACCAGACCGGCGACATACTCCGTGTCTCCCCTGGCTAACTGGTTCCAGACGATAACCATAGCAATACAGCGTGCCAGCCCTATCATAATCAATCCCACCATGTAGTCGGGATAGGCGCGCAGGAAGATAACAGCCAGGAAGAACATCAGCACCGGTCCGATAAGCCAGTTCTGGAGCAGCGATAGCCCCAGCACACGCCAGTCGCGGAACACCCGTCCCATTTCCTCGTATCTCACCCTGGCTAGAGGAGGGTACATCATCAGGATAAGTCCGATGGCTATAGGGATGGAAGTGGTATTCACCTGGAAGAAGGTGATGAATTGGGTTACTTGAGGTATGAAATACCCGAGCCCGACACCTAAACCCATTGCCAGAAAAATCCATAAAGTGAGAAACCTATCGAGGAAGGAAAGCCGGCCGGCTGCATTAGGTGATTCCGTAATGCTCATAGTGGCTAAGATATCTCCGTTAATAACTTGGTTACCCTGGACTTAATCTCGTCTCTTATCTGCCTGACCTTCTCCAGAGGCTGCCCTTTAGGATCATCGAGCGCCCAGTCTTCGGTTTCAATGAAGCTAGCCGGGCAGAGGCCTTCGGCGTCAGCACCGCAGCCCATCGTAATCACTCTGTCTGCCTTTTCAATCATCTCCATCGTAAGCACTTTTGGTTTATTGCCGCTAATATCGATACCCACCTCTCGCATCGCCTCGGCTACCACCGGATTGACTTTATCGGCCGGCTGAGTGCCTGCGGAAAGTCCCCTGGCTTTACCCTTCGCCAGCAGATTAAACAAAGCTTCCGCTATCTGGCTACGGCCTGCGTTATGGACACAAACAAAAAGAATGGTTTTCACGCAATACCTCCCATTGTAGTCTCTAGCGGCACCCCTGACCGACCTTCCCCAGCTTCTTGAGCCTTTCCCTGTCTCCGGCGAGTGCTTCGTTACCAGCAAATAAAACTTTCAGTAACCCGGCAAAAGAGGCTACACCCCTATCTACAGTCTCCCAATTCACGGCATAATACATCCAGACTCCATCCCGCCTTACCTTCAAGAAACCGGCGCCCTGAAGGATGCCCAGGTTACGCGAAGCCCGTGACTGAGAGATATCCAGAGCTTGCATAACCTCGCAGACGCAACACTCCCTCTCCAACAGAACATTGAGAATTCTGAGTCGGGTCTCATCAGAGAGCGCCTTCATTACCTTAATCAGGTTCTCCATACCTCCCCCCAATGCCAAGTATTTATGCGCATATATGCATATACTGTATCATTCATTCTTACCCCTGTCAACCAACCTGGCTTTCTGACTTTGTTTGTTGTTGGTTACAAAACACATGTCCCACAGAAAAACCTGTAATGTAGAGGACTCAGGATGAACCTGCAACCAGGATAACTTGACAATAAAAGCTCAGAAACTTAAAGTATAGAATAGGGTTATTAGTCGTGATAACCAATATAATACATAAGCTCAGGAAAATTTGAGTCGTGAAAAGAAAGAAAGGACAGGAAATGAGCGAGAAAAGAGATTTGGTCACGGAAAGTGATAGTAAAGAGCCTTATAATATTGAAAAGGAAAGGTTGGCCGGTGGCGATACCGAGCTAACAAGCTTCTACTTTCATCATGGAGCTAACGTGTATGTATTCAGCTACATTAAAGAAGGCATAAGGCGACATACTTTCATTGATGCCGGCGATGCCCAGTACATAAGCCAGATATTGCCCCTCCTTATCGAAAATAATATCGATCCTGGCCATATTGAAAGAATCATCATAACCCATCGCCATCCTGACCATTGTGGCTTGGCCGCGCTACTGGCCAAGGAAGCCGGTGCAAAGATTTTAGTCCATTCAAACTTCCGGAGTTTTATCGAAGGTGAGGACAAGCCTGAGGGGCAGAGATGGTCGGGGAACTTCGCTCCATCCCAACTCAGAGAATGTGATATTGAATACATGCCTCAACCCGGCCGCCACGCAGGAAGAGTTATCAATGGCGTTGATTTTCCCAGTTTGATTGAACCAATTGAAATAGGAGAGTCGGGCAAATTGATGATTATGGCTCCTCCGGAAAGCACGCCAACCCACAGTTCTGACCAAATAATTATCTTTTACTCACCTAAGAGCAATCCCTACATTGATGAGAAGGGGAATGAGAGTTTACGTCCCACCGATAACATAATTTTCGCCGGGGACCTCTGGTTGATGACCGGTCCTGTTTTCCACAAGGACTCTGCCCATCACCACTTTCAACAGATGCAAAAGTTGATGCCCGATAAAAAAGTGCCAGGGAGAGACGCCCGGGAACAAGACCCCCAGGCCAAAGAAGCGCTTAAGAAAGGCTTTCACCTCATCAGAGTCAAACCGGGGCATGGAGGAGAATTCATCGGCAGCAATATTATTCCAAGTAGCCTGTTAGCCGACCGCGACCTCCTGCTGGCACTGAGCTTCACCCTGGATGCTAAGAAGTCAATATTAAAACAAAAGGAGCTGGCGCCCAGGATAGCAGCTTTGAGGGAGCAGGCTTATACAAATTTTATCCAGGAAGTACTTTTCTGGGCAGACTTGGGCTACACCACCGGCGAAATATCGGAGCTGCTGGTGCGCATCTACAAAGAGCAAAGCGGGGGAGGTGCGTTAGCCGCCAAAGACAGAAAACAGAGAAGGGTAGAACTCAAAGCAACACTGACCAGACTAAAAGACGATAAAGACGAATCTGAGGAACTACATCAGTTAGCCCAATCTACCCTATCAGAAGTCAAGAGAGTTTTATAACATTCATACCCTCGATTGATTCTGTTTGCTTTTGCCAGATTCCAGTAAACGGCTGAGAGCTAGAGTACGGCTAACGGCACAATAGCTAAGTTTCACTACTGAGAATGATGGCTATTAGAACTTGACATTTCTTCCGCCATTTGACGGAACTCGGCAAATGGAGTAGTATTTTACTATAAGCAATCTTTGCTGAGTATGGAGGAAACCATGTTTGGTAAGTTGGGACCGGTGGAACTGATTCTTATCCTGGTAATTATCTTCACTGTTTTCGGGGTGGGCAAACTACCACAGATTGGTGGCGCCATTGGCAAGGGCCTGCGATCTTTCCGTAAGGCACAGAACGGTGAGGAAGAGGAAGCAACCCCTAAAAAGGAGGCCACCAAGAAAATCGAAGGCTGAAACATTGTTTGTTTTGGCATGAGTTAAAGATGAAGGATGTAAGAGGCTCTGGTAGGCTATATAAGCCCGGCAGAGCCTTTTTAGTGATTAGCGGAACCCGCAATTAACATAATGGTCACCATGTTTTGCCGGCAATTATCACTGACAGAAGATAATTCTAATGAGCATCTTTCAACGAAGGAGAGGGAATTCATCGGTACCCTGGCTCAGTTAGCTATCCTTACTACCGAAGACAACGGTTAAACTAGTTAGCACCGTTCTAGAAGGAGGTAACTATGTCGCTATTTGATATCGCAAGTGTTACGGGACGTATCATTTTCTGGGGGGTAACTATCCTGGCCGCCGGCATCTTCTTCCGCAGGATACGTCAACTGGTTAGCTATATGCTACTGGGACGGAAGGAAGAGAGTTTCCGCCAGATGGCGTTCCGAGCTTTCTCTACATTAGGTATTATCATCGGACAATGGTGCCAGCTAAAGAATGTGACAGCTAAGAACAGGGCCGGTCTCGGTCATGTCTTCATGGCATGGGGTTTCTTCGCTTTCAGCACTTTTTATTTTCTCTTTATCATTCTCGGAGGCGGTTTCAATCTCTCAGAGAAGCTCGAAAATACCAGCTTTTTCTTTCACTATGCCTGGGTAATGGACATCCTGGCCGTTTTTGTTATCATCGGCGCCGCCTGGGGCATTATCCGCCGGTTTGTGGTAAGGCCGGAGAGACTCAAGGGAGAGCAAACTACTGAAGCTATGATTATCCTGCTCTCAGTTTTTTTCCACCCGATAACCCATCTCTTTAAAGAGGCAACCAGTATTGCCCTCGGTCACCCGCCGGTTGGACTGGGCACTAATCTGCCGCCGGTCAGCTCAGCCTTGAGTAATCTATTCACAGGCAGCACGGCCAGCATTGAGGCTGCCAACGTCTCCTTCTTCTGGGCGCACTGGCTGACTGTTTTGTTTGTTCTTATCTTCATCGCTTACTCCAGATACCTTCACGTGGTAGCTTCTGTCTTCAATGTCTTCTTCCGCTCGCCGCTGCCGGTAGGTGTCCTCCGCACTATCAACCTGGAAACTGCCGAGAGCTTCGGAGCCAGCAAGATAACCGATTTTACCTGGAAACAGCTTCTTGACCTCTATGCCTGCGTGGTGTGCGGGCAGTGTCAGGAGCGATGCCCGGCGAATGTCAGCGGTAAAGCGCTTAACCCCAAGAAGGTGATTCAAGACCTCAAGAAGCACCTTTTGACGGTAGGGCCTGAGTTAGTCAAAGCTAAAAAACAGACGGAAGCCGCACCAGCTACTCAAGCTACTCAGTCTGCTCCTGACCAGGCGCTCGCCGGCACGGTGATAACCGAAGATGAAATCTGGGCTTGCACCACCTGCCGGGCTTGTGATGATGTGTGCCCGGTTGCTGTCGACCATATTGATAAGTTAATAGAGCTGCGCCGTAACCTGGTGATGGAAAAGAGCCAGTTTCCGGAATCGGCTCAGGATGCGCTCAAGAGCCTGGGGACCAGGGGGCATCCCTGGCGAGGCACCACTGCCAGCAGAACCGATTGGGCTGATGGCTTGGCGGTCAAGGTGCTTGCCACCGATAGTAATGTTGATATCCTGTACTGGGTGGGCTGCACCGCGGCTCTCGAGGAGAGGAATATGAAGGTGAGTGCCGCCGTGGCTAAGATTCTGCAAGCGGCAGGGGTCAATTTTGGCATACTGGGCACCGAAGAGAGTTGTTGCGGTGACCCTGCCCGCCGCATTGGCGATGAATACCTGTTCCAAACCCTCTGCCAGAAAAATATTGAGATTCTTAAGTCCTATAATGTGAAGAGGATTTTGACCAGCTGTCCCCATTGCTTTAATACTCTCAAGAATGAGTATCCGCAGTTCGGCGGCAACTTTGAGGTTATCCATCATACCCAGTTCATTGCCGATTTAGTGCGTGATGGTAAAATCAACCCGGGCAGATTAGAAGGCAATAAAGTGGTAGCTTATCACGATTCGTGCTATCTAGGGCGTTATAACGATATCTACAGGGCACCCCGGGATATCCTCAAGAGCATCGGCGGTATCAAGAAAGTAGAGCTGGCTCGTTCCGGGTCCAATAGCTTCTGTTGTGGCGGAGGTGGCGGTCACATGTGGCTGGAGGAAGAACCGGACAAGCGGGTTAATGTCAGGCGTACCGAAGAGGTAATCGAGACAAAGGTAGACCTCGTGGCTACTGCCTGTCCCTATTGTTTATCGATGTTCGAGGATGGACTGAAGACCAAGGAAGTAACTGAATCCATCAAGGCAGTGGATTTAAGCGAGTTAGTTCTTCAATCTCTGGCTTCAAAAGAAGTCGTTAAGTAACCTGTTTCCCCAGAGTGATTTAACTAAGGATAGTCTGAAGAGGGGCTAACGCCCCTCTTCCTTTTCCCCCTCGCTCATTTGAAGGAAAGAGAGATTAAGGGGGTAAGGTTAAAAAACAATCCTTACATAAGCTTTTGGAACCCCTCGTCACCCCGTGGTATAATTAAAGTGTGGCGATAAAGACGATAACTACCAACCGTAAGGCTTTTCACAACTATCATCTACAGGATAGTGTCGAAGGGGGCATTGTACTCACCGGTACGGAGATAAAGTCAATCCGAGCCGGGCGGGTCAACCTGGTTGATGCCTATATTAAACCCGAGGGTGGGGAGTTGTGGTTACTGAACGCTCACATTGCCCGTTATGAGGCTAGTAGCTACATGAACCATGAGCCATTGCGCCCGCGCAAGCTCTTGCTGCACCGTAAGGAGATTGATGCCCTCACCCGCAAAGTAGCGGAAAGGGGTTTGACTCTGGTGCCAACCAGGCTTTATATCAAAGACAGCCGGGCTAAGGTCGAGGTGGCGCTGGCCAGGGGCAAAAAGCTATATGATAAGCGGGAGACTCTGATGCGGCGTGAAACGGATAGGGAAATGGCGCGGGAGGTAAAGGGGCGGAGGACTAAAAGTGCCGTGTCTTCTTAAATATCTGTAGCTAATGGGGGCGCGTGGATTCGACAGGGGAGGTATGCTGCGGAATTGCAAGCTGAGGTGCCACTATCTCAATAAACAGGTGGCAAAAAACAACTGCCGAAGATGCAGTTCTAGTTGCTGCCTAGTTAAATAGGCAACACATCCAACCAGGCCTCTCCTCGACGGGCCGGGATTGGGTGACGATTAGTCGAGGTGCCGCCGCCCCAATGTCGATAAGGGCGGTGAAAGAATAATCGGCTGGCTTGGCTAAACTCGGTCAGCAGAGGTTAGCCGGGTAAGATAAAAGAGCTGGCTAAGCTTGTAGTAAATTCTGGGTAGCTTCTCTTGGACGGGGAGTTCGACTCTCCCCCGCCTCCACCACGAACACAGCCGGGCGTGAAGATTCGTTTTCACGCCCGTTTAATACTCTAATAACAGAATCTTTTCTATTGGCGGCGACCTCGAAAACTGGTCTGAAAGGCGGCTTTGGCTTCACTGCTATCACCGACTTTGACTGCTTGGTATCGATATAAACCGCGTCCAGCATGGTAATAAGCAGCTTTCTGTGTTCTTCCTGATTGGCTTCAGCCCATAGCTTCGGTAAGTCCTGAATCAGCTTCCCGGCTTCTTCAGCCGCACTGGCTTCAGGGACAATCAATGATTCGAGTTGCTGTTCAAGAAGCTTTCTCTGACGGTTATATTCATCCTCAGGAAGAAGCCCATCGATATATGTCCTGGCCATCCGCTTAAGTTTCTCCTGCGCCAGCTTTCGCTCTTTTTTAACTCTATCTACATCATCCTTGAGATTGACGACGGCTAATACTTCTTCAAGCCAGCGGGGTCCAAGTTCAATCGCTGAGACCAGTTTCTTGACCTGTTCATCGACAACCTCACAAGGTAGAGAGCCGCCACCGCCAGAACAGATACCGAGACTTCTGGTAGCCTTATGCTCTCTGTAGTAAGTGTGACCATTCTTGTAAGTCTGCGCCCACATCGGCATTCCGCAATATGCACATCGAATGATTCCTTTAAGAAGATAAAACCTTTCAGGATGTGCTTGGAGAGTCTCTGACCTGCCGCTGTTCTTTTTGAGAGTGGTTTGAACGACATCGAATAGTTCTTCACTGACAAAGGGATCATGGATTCCGCTTATGAGCTTTTGCCGGTGAACCATCTTTCCTGTATAGAATGGGTTATGGAGAATGCCTCTAACCGAAGCTACTGTGAACAGCCTGGGCCCGGTAACAAGATTACCAGCAGCATCCAGTTGTTTCCCGGTGTTCCTTGTCCTCAATCCCTGCTCATTTAACCACGCAGCTAACTGACTGAGTGTGGTCGTTCCTGTGGCATACTTGTTAAATAACTCTTTAACCGCTATTCCTTCAGTCTTGTGACTATGGATTCCTGCCGTATGTTCAGGAACGCATAGAAGCTTCTTTTCAGCCTTGTTGCCGATTGACCAGCAGGATTCATAGCCGAAGGGTATTCCGCCAGTGTGTTTACCTTCGTGGGCTCTCTGGTCAAGGCCTTTGCTGATGTGAGTCGAAAGCGAACCACTGAAATATTCGGCGAAAGAACCTAACATCTGAGTGAATAGTTTACCTTGAGGGGTTGTGTAGTCAATGTTCTCAGTAATAGATACGAGAGACACATTACTTTTGGCAAGAATAGACATGGATTCAAGGGTTACTTTCATATTTCGTGACCAGCGGTCAAGAGTATGAACAACTATAATATCAAATTCATGCTTTTCAGTATCAGCTAGTAATTGCTTGAAAACCGGACGGCGGTTGATGGCCTCGACATGGGCAGATTTACCTTCTTCACGGTAGATCCTGACCGGCTCCCAGCCTCTGTTTTTACAGAGTTCCTTAAATAGTCTTTCCTGTGCATCCAGGGAATGTCCTTCTATCTGGGATACGTCGGAAACACGGATGTAGGCGACTGCTCTCAATGGTTTACCTCGTTTATATTCCTGGAAGCTACAGATAAGGCTACATCAGCAAGTGTGACGAGAAATTTTTTGATAATCAATTCGTTGACCTCATTACCCCTGTTTTCGTCTGTAGCGGACAGTGTATACATATCGTGTATACTTGTCAACGCTTTTTCGCGGTTATTTTCGTCGTCATCCGGTAGAGTCATAAATTCCGCTCCGTATTATCAACTAGCCTCTTCAAGGTAAATTTTATAACAATATTCGTCCAAATCCTTAAGGCTTAGATTCTTGGTTCGCTTCAAGGCTTTTGACCAGACGCTCGACATATGGACGATGGGTAATGAAGGCCCGGAAATGACGACCATCGACCGGGCATCGAAAAGTTACCGATGGCTTTCCCGACTTGCGGCCGGTTGCCAGGCCAACGACGAGCGGACTGGTACAAATTAGGCATTTCGGGGCTTCATCGTTCATTAGTTTTCTCCTCCAGGTATTTTTTGCAAAGGACATAGAGGGCGTTGCCCCTCAGATTCGGGTTGACGTGCCGCAACTGTATTGCCTGGGGCATGATTCTTCCCAGGGCTTCCTCCACCATATCCAACTGATCTTGACTCAGCTGGAACATCATGTGTTTTAGTTTTGTGGCTTTGGCTTGCTGCCAGTTTTTGAGGTACGCGGTCATGTCTAACTGGCCCATGGCAGCGATAGCCTTAAGAGTGCCGGCGGTTTCTGGGATGATAGCTATCACCTGTTCCTCTGTCACCGTCTCTAACACTTTCTTCAGCAGTTCGGCGCGGAGCCCCAGATTATCTTCCCCGTGAACATGGTTCAGAGCCTGCGCTAGCAGCCGGGCATGGGCGTCGTCAAGGTCAAGTACGAAACAAGGTACGGGAGTTACTCCGACTTCTTTAAGTACCATCAGACGATGGTTACCTCCGATGACTTCGTAAGCGTCGATACCCATGGGACGGACCACCAGGTTCTCGACCAAGCCATATAGCCTGATACTTTCCCGAAGCCGTGCCATCGTTTTGTCATCAACCTCATTTGAGTTCCAAGGCGCTGCCCGCAACTGATTCAAATCTAGCTTAGTTATTTCCACTACTAGCTACCTCCTTTTTAGGATATGGTAGTACCAGCACAGCCAGCCGGCTACGCCAATCCGGGTCAAGAAATATTACGTACCTGTGTTTTGCTGGCGGCATCACCAATTCAACGTTCACGCCACTTAAAGCAAATCGTCGTATCGAATGACTGCCGTAAATCTGCCCTACCGAACGGGAATGCCGAACGATACCGTCGCCGAAATTATACATAGGTGCGGCAGAGGATAAACCTGTATACAGCCAATTGCTAGCCTGGTAGACATAGCCTATGTGACCTGCGGTTGGATCGCTATAAGCAACAACAAACTTAAGAGTAGTGCTACGCCTCAATGACCGTAGCACTATGCCGATCACGCGAGATTCTGCATTGTGCGGTAACTCATCAGAGAGCCAAAGGCGGGTCAAAGAAATACAATCATCGCGCTTTGCGCCGGCGACCAGACTATGTGCAGAAAACGAACCCGCGCCCAGTGCCAAAGCTCCTAATAATTTTCCGTGCAACAATACGCCGAAGCATAGCATTGTTCCACCAGGTAGCGAGTGGAGATAGTGATTTTGCACAATTATCTTTTTAGCCACCACTAATGGGATGGGTTCCAAAGACATTTCGTGCAGAACTGATTTGGGTGTCAAACCTCGTACGGATTCGTGTGAGGACACCATCCCCACCAATACATTAGCAGCGCTCACTCTACTTTTCTCCTTTCCTAATATTCTTGATGCGAACAAAAAAATAGCGGGAAGCTTTTCAGCCCCCCGCTACGTAATAAAAGGTAAACTGGCCACGTGACGCAAATAGGGGGCTTTTTTTTAAAAGCCCCCTAAAGAATGATCCCTATTCAGTTATACTTGAGTCTAACAAAAATTGTACCCTTTGTCAAATGCCTAAAGAATGCTGCTTGCTTGCTTTAGCCAGCTTAGAAAATAACTGGATCTATGTGACCTTGACCCCTTAGTGGAGAAGGATGAACTAGTACGAAGATTGGCATTAATGTTAGGCGTTGATATAGAAGCGCTGAAAGACATAATCATTGGAGTCGGAAAGCTAGCTCACCTGTGACCACTTAACCGTAAATAATGCAAAGAGTACGTTGCCCTATTTATCACCGCAGAATACTTCAAATCTGCGGCTATCATTCGCAAGTATACTGCTATGTATACTTCTGCTGAGATCGGTAGCATATCCGGTGTAGTTGGCAGTCCAGTAATGTAGACCTGTTGTCCAATTTATTCTATTAGTTGGTACAGGACGAGTATTGCCCGCGGTTCAAATACAGTTTTTGTGGTGTTGAAATCCTTTATATTTTGTTTTACCCTGTACAGGGTAACCGATGTAAACAAAGGGTACACTAAACACTGGTAGATAGTGTTTAGAAAGGGTTATTGGACGCCGGAAATACTACCTTTGGACCAACGCCTGTACTATATTGATATCCTTCCTGAACTCACCTGGAACGGTAGATTGGACTCTAGCAATGCCTTTGGTTAAATAATAACCGAGAGAATTGGACTATGTTCCCAGGATAACAAGCTTTAAAAGGAGCGTGGAATGCGAATTCTTTTTGTATGCAGCGGTAATACCTGCAGATCTCCGATGGCGAAAGTGATAATGGAGCGGAAACTCAAGGAAATAGGGATGCTCGACAAATTTGAAATAGACTCGGCGGGTTTTAGTGTTTTAACCTTAAACATGGCAAGTAAAGATGCCAGAGAGGTCATCAAGATAAAATATGGAGAGGATTTACTTGCTTCGCACCGACCCAAGAGGATTATTCCATCACTGGTAAAGTGGGCAGATATCATACTTACCATGGCAACAGGGCTCAAAGAAAGGCTTCCGCAGGGCAAGGTTTTCACTCTTAAGGAATTCGCTGGCAGTTCAGGTGATATTCCCGACCCATTTGGACAGGGACAAACTGCCTATCTTATAGCAGCGGATGAGATCTCTGAAGCCATAGCAAAGATTATTACCAAACTATTGAACCAGTAATTAAAATTATCACATCAACTTAGAAGGATATGGCATCAAAACTCTCCTACTTCCCCATTATTCACTTTAGCAGAAAGGGGAAATTTGGGATAATGGTCGGTCCCACCTCTTAATCCGGCTACAGATCAATGGTTGGTTTAAAACATCCCATCCAGTTCGGAAATAGTCCAACCGAATTCAATTACTCTTGGACCAGACTTGGTGTTGACAAGCGATTGATTATACGTTATCGTGTACACCCAACGTAAATAAAGGAGGCAAATTGCGATGACAACACTGACAGAAACAATCTATGAAAAACTGATGGGAGCGGTAGATGACCCGGTTGCACTCGAGAAGGTGTTCCATGAATCTGCGGGTTCAAAGGGACCCTTTTACATTGCCTTGGCGAAAGCTACTACATCCCTACAAGAAAGGTTCAATGAGATCACTCAGAAGTGCAACAATACTGCTAAGGTTTGTTTGGATAAACAACAGCAAATCAAGGCTGCAGATCAGAATTTGACCGTCATTAATCAGTCAATCGATGTGAAGTCAAAGGAAATACTATCTCTCGATGGGAAAATCGCTGATAATAAAAGCCTTTTGGATGGAGCCAAGATGATCGCCGAGCTGGGGTTTGGTACGACACATCTCTCACAACTAAACCAGTTATTGTCTAAAATGGCTTCTTCCCAAGGAGTAAAACCAACGGAAGCGACGGCCCTTTTCTTTAAACAGGTCGGGCATTACCAGGATCTCTTTTCTCTCGAGCTGGAAGTAAAAGGTGCCCAAGTGGCCTCGAGCAAAGCGAAGGCCGACTTCCAACGCTGGCAAGCAGAAGCAGCAACTGCGGAAGCTAAGTGTAAGGCGAGAAAAACTTCGATAGACTTGGCTGATAAGCTGATCGCCCAGGGGGTAAAGGAAACCGACCTGCCCCATTGGGAGAGCATAATATCTCAAGCGGGGCTTAAGGTTGAGAAGCTGGCAAATGACTTGCAGCAATTCGGCTCCCTCGAGAAACTAATACAGCACCGACAGAAAGAAGAGCAAAAACTGAACATTAAGATTAGCGAACTTAGCGCTCAGGTCAAAACACTTACCAATGAGCGACTTCAGGTCAGTACCTCTATCGATATCGTGAAGAAAGAAGCCCTGACTCAGATTCAATGTATGTCGAAGCAGACTCTTGATAACATGGACAACCTGGCAGCTAAATCGCAGGAAAATATTCTCTCGCAACAACAAAACGCTAGTAAAGCAATTGAAGCAATCGGACAAAAGAATCAGGCCGAAGTAGAAGTTATCTCTAAGAAGATTCTGGAAGATATGCAGTCACTAATGAACGGGGCTTCACAGTATGCTATTCTCGAGCGTGAGGCTGGAGAGTTATCCCAAGAACTTATCGTAGCACGTGCCCTGAAAAGCCAGAATCCGGAGCATTGGAAGAAATTATCCTTTCACTCGATAAGGGAGATGCTAAACGGCATTATGTTGTGGAGCCATGCCGGAGTTGACAACAATCCAGGGTTGTCATCACCACCTGCTCCACTGGCATCAAAAATCAGCTTCTATTCCCATAAGAGTGCGTCTTTGGATGAAGTGGTGGCATGGGCTGTAACCGGTGTATACAGCGATGCAGAGCGAGAAGCCGCCAATAATGGGTATATGATCTTTAAGAAGTTTTGATGGGTAGCATACTGACGGGTTGATAATGATTCGATAAATTACTTGTTTGGTGACAAAAGCAGCAGAAGCGCACTTTCCTTATACACGGATTTACTTTCTAGATTTCCGTTTGACCTGTACCATTGTCGGATTGTTTGCTGATTGGTTCGAATCCCCTCAGGTGGAGATGGGGTGACCATAGGCAGAACTTTTGAACTGGCGTTTGCGCTTACCATTTGACCCCTTTACCGACACGCCCTAATTGTGACATCGGAAGCTAACTCTTGCAAATGTAGGGAATCGTTCTACTGAGGTCACACGTATATTATTTGCGGAGGGATTGTTATACTTTGGTTGAGCGCCGGGAGACCTCTATGGGTAACGGGGGACGTTTGTACCTCTGCGGAATGAATGAGCGCTCCCGCCTAATGACCCCTGATAA
>Ga0082335_1006195_pt1 | contig 15653 bp, 14 predicted proteins | sample Subgrocontami58m_FD_72375 | JGI IMG/M metagenome (GOLD analysis project Ga0082335, IMG submission 72375) | Subsurface groundwater microbial communities from S. Glens Falls, New York, USA - GMW37 contaminated, 5.8 m (SPADES assembly) (version 2) ... | reverse complement strand
CCCTTGAGCGAGAGCGTCTTCGTGATCGCCGCGGTGAGCGTCGTCTTGCCGTGGTCGATGTGCCCGATCGTGCCGACGTTCACGTGCGGCTTGGTGCGCTCGAACTTCTTCTTCGCCATCTGTGCCTTCGCCTCCGTCCCCGCGATCGCCCGCCTGCGCTGGGAGCCGTCACCCCGCCCTCGCGAGAGCCCACCTCGGGGATCGAACCCGAGACCTCGTCCTTACCAAGGACGTGCTCTACCAACTGAGCTAGGTGGGCCTCGAGCGGCCCGGTCCAGACACGAAAAGAGAGTTGCGTTCCGCAACTCCCTCGAGCGCCTGGATCAGTGCATTATCCGCCGATTCCCACGGAATGGTCAAGGAAGTGGCGGAATCCGCCCGATCCGGACCGGCCGCGACCCGCCCGGCCGGACCCGGGGGACCAACCCTCAGGCGAGGCTGGCGATCACGCGCTCGAGCTTGGCCCGCGCCTCCCGCGCGACGTCCGCCACCTCCGGGTTGCCCGCGAGCACGCCCAGCATCGCCAGAGGGTCCACGGCGACGACGACGGAGCGCCCACCCTCCTCGTAGACGACCACGTTGCAGGGCAGGAGGAGCCCCACGTCGAGATCGGCCGAGAGCGCGCGATGGGCGAGGGGCGGGTTGCAGGCGCCGAGGATGACGTAGCGACGGAAGTCGGCGCCGATCTTCTGCTTCAGGGTGTCCTGCACGTCGATCTCCGTCAGCACGCCGAAGCCCTCCACCTTGAGCGCCTCGGTCACGCGCTGGACGGCCTGCTCGTAGGGCAGGCTCAGGACCGCGCGAATGCCGATGTCGGGCACCATCGCATGCCTCCTCTGTCGAGATCGTCTCAGTGGTATCCTAAGTATCCGCGGTAGCGGCGCGTTCTCATCCTCCCCTCATCTTGCGCCGCCGTAGTTGCCCACCGGAGCGCGAGCGCCTGCTCGAGAAGATTGGTGGCCCATGCGCATTGCGTTCGTCTCCTCCGCCGTCCCGCGCCACTGCGGCATCGCCACGTTCACGGCCGATCTCAGGGCCGCCATCGTGGCCGCCGACCCGACCGTCCACTGCCGGGCGGCCGCGATCGACGAGCCGGACTCCGTGCGCAAGTACGCGACCGACGTCCACTGGCGGATCCGCCAGGGCGACGCGGGTTCGTACGCCGCCGCGGCGCAGGCGATCAGCAGGTCGAGCGCGGACGTCGTGAATCTGCAGCACGAGTTCGGCCTGTACGGGCTCTGGCACGACGGCGCGTACGAGGATCATCTGCGCGTCTTCCTGGAGCACTGCACCAAGCCGGTCGTGACCACCCTGCACACCGTGCCGCCGGAGCCCGAGCCCTGGATGCGGGACGTCGTGCGCGCGGCCTCGGAGCGGAGCGACGCGATCGTCGTCATGGCGACCACCGCGGCTCGCCTCCTGCGCGAGGTGTACGGCATCGCCAGGCTCCCGGTGGTCATCGAGCACGGTATGCCGGCGATCGAGCCCAAGGGCCGGGACCGCCTCAAACGGCAGTTCGCTCTGGAGGACCGCCAGATCCTCTGCACCTTCGGCCTCGTCGATCCGCGGAAGGGCCTCGAGTACGTGGTCGAGGCGATGCCGATGGTCCTGGCACGCCACCCCAGCGCCCTCTACCTCATCGTCGGCCAGACCCATCCCGAGCTCGTGAAGCGCGAGGGCGAGCGGTACCGCGAGTCCTTGGTCGCGACCGCCGGCCGGGTCGGCGTGGGCGGCCGGGTGCGCTTCGTGAACGAGTACCTCACCCAGCGTCAGATCGTGGAATACCTGCAGGCGACCGACGTGTACGTCACCCCGTACCTCGACCCGAACCAGATCACGAGCGGCACGCTCTCCTACGCCCTCGGGGCCGGGAAGGCGATCGTCTCGACCCCCTACCTGCACGCGCTCGAGGCGCTCGCCGACGATCGCGGCGTGCTCGTCCCGTTCCGCGACGCGCGCGCGATCGCCGCCGCGGTGAGCTCGATCCTGGACCAGCCGACGCTGCGCCGGACGCTCGAAACGAACGCCTACGAGTACGGCCGCACGAAGACCTGGCCGGTGATCGGCAGCCGGGTCCTCGCGCTCATGCAACAGGTGCTCCTCGCCCGCGGGGCCGCGGCGGCCCCGGCCCACGCGGGCGCGGCGCCCGCGTCGATCGGCGTCCCACCCCGCTGACCCCGCCGACCGGCGCGACGCCTTCCGAGCGCGGAAGTGCCCGAGAGAGCGCACCGCTCGCGGCACGCCGTGCGAAGGGATCGACGCGCATAATCCGGCAGAGCGATGCCTGAGTTCAGTGACCCCCGCCGGCGGTTCCTGCGGCCGGCGCTCTTCGTCCTCATCGCCGTGGCGTACGGCACCGCCGGCTACGTGCTCATCGAGGGCTGGGGCCTTCTCGACGCCCTCTACATGACGATCACCACGATGATCACCGTGGGCTTCGGCGAGACCCACCCGCTGTCCCAGGCCGGGCGGCTCTTCACCATCACGCTCATCTTGGGCGGCGTCGGTACCATCTTCTACACCTTCGGCGTCTTCGCCGAAACGCTCGCCGAGGGCCGCTTCACCGCGTTCCGGAGGCAGCGACGCATGACGAATGACATCAGCGCGCTACGCGACCACTTCATCATCTGCGGCTACGGGCGCATCGGCACGCAGATCGCGAAGGAGCTCGACCGACAGCGGATCCCGCACGTCGTCGTCGAGGTCAACCCGGCGCCTCTCGCGCAGCTCCGCGCCGAGGGACGCCTCTACCTCGAAGGGGACGCGGCCTCGGAGGACGTCCTGCGCGCCGCGGGGATCGAGCGCGCGAAGGGTCTGATGGCCGCCGTGGACTCCGACGAGCGCGTCGTCTACATCACCCTCGCCGCGCGCGCGCTCAGCCCCGGTCTCTTCATCACCGCGCGCGCGGGCCGGCCCGAGTCGATCCGCCGGCTCGAGCTCGCGGGCGCCAACCGCGTCGTCTCGCCGTACCGCATGGCCGGCCGCCTCATGGCGGAGCTCGCACTTCGGCCCGTGGTCGTGGACGTCATCGAGACGATGCAGCACGGTGGGACCGAGATCGGGATCGAGGAGATCCTGCTCGGCGCGGACTGCCACGCGCGGGGGCGCAGCCTGAGCGAGGCGGGCCTCCTCGAGACGGGCCGCGCGCGGCTGCTGGCGCTCCGCAGACGCGATGGCACGCTCCACGTGAGTCCGAGCGCCGACCTCCGGCTCGAGGACGGCGATCTGGTGGTCGCGATGGGCACCGAGTACGAGCTCACCGCGACGGCGGCGCTGCTGCAGTAAGCCCGCGCGCGCCGGCACGATGCTCGCCGGCATACCCGGTAGAGTGCGAACGATGCCCCTCGCCCTGAGCTGGTGGAGCGGACCACTCGTCTTCGCGGCGGTCGCGGCCGCCGGAGCGCGTGCCACGCCGTAACGGGCGGTTCTTCTTCGGATGGATCGTCGTTGCCGCGGGTGCCGGCGTCGAGTTCACGGTCGGCGTCCTCCTCCAGCAGGTGCTGGGCGGCTACGCGGCCGCGCTCACGCGGGAGTTCGGCTGGAGCCGCGGTTCCATCGGACTGGGCTTCTCGCTCTCGCGCCTGGAGAACGGCATCCTCGGGCCGGCGCAGGGCTGGCTCATCGATCGCTTCGGTCCGCGCGCCATCATCCGGGCCGGCCTCGTGATCCTCGCGATCGGCTTCGCCCTCTTCAGCCTGGTCGATTCCCTCGTGGGCTTCTATCTCGCGATCGGGGTGATGACGATGGGCGCGGGCATCGCCGCGTTCATGCCGGTCACCGTCGCGGTGGTGCATTGGTTCGACCGCAGTCGTGCCCGTGCGCTGGGCCTCGCGCAGGTCGGCACGGCCGTGGCCGGGCTGCTCGCGCCGCTGGTCATCCTCGCGATCACGGGCCTCGGCTGGCGCCAGGTCGCGCTCGCATCCTCGGTCGCAGTGCTCGCCCTCGGCCTGCCCGCGAGCACGTTCGTCCGCGGCTCGCCGACGGAGATGGGGCTGCGGGTGGACGGGCTCTCCGAGGCGGAGGAGGCTCGGCGCCGCGAGGCCGACCGCGTTGCCGAGCGCCCCGTCACGAGCACGGCGATCGACTTCAGCGCGCGTGAGGCGCTCCGGTCGCGGGCATTCTGGCTCGTGTCGCTGGGCCATGCCTCCGCGCTGTTCGTCGTCAGCGCCGTGTCGGTCCACATCTTCCTGCACCTGACCGGCTCGCTCGGGTACTCGGACGTGCAGGCCGCGGTCTTCCTCGGCGTGATGACGCTGTCGCAGATCGTCGGGCAGGTGACCGGCGGCTTCCTCGGCGACCGGGTGAACAAGCGCGTCATCGCCGTGGTCGCGATGGGGATGCACGCGGCGGGATTGCTCCTGGTCGCGCACGTCGGAACCATCCCCGGCGTGCTCGGTTGGGCGATCCTCCACGGCACGGCCTGGGGCGCACGCGGCCCGCTGATGGCGGCGATCCGCGCCGACTACTTCGGCCGCTCGTCCTTCGGGACGATCATGGGCTTCTCGTCGATCATCACGATGGTCGGCGCCGTCGGCGGACCCTTCGTCGCGGGTGTGCTCTACGACGCGACGGGCTCGTACGCCGCCGGCTTCACCGTGATCGCGACGCTCGCCGCCTGCGGCTCGGCGTTCTTCGTCTTCGCGACGCGACCCGCCCACCCGCGCCACGCCACCGTTCGAGTCGCGAACGGCTGAGACGCCGGCGTCTGCCTGCCCCACTGCGGTCTATCGCGTGTAGTGCACCGTGTTCCCGCGAATGATCAACCGCACGAACGAGTGATACGTCGTCGGCGATGTCTCTTTGGAGAAGAACGTCAGATGCACGACGTCGGCGAGCTCCGCCTTGCCGGTCACCTGATTCTTCACGTCGTACGTCTGCGCGATGTCGTGCAGTGACGCGGGGTCCAACGTGAATTCGAACCTGCCGTTCTTCACCGGAGTCGTGCCTTGCGCCAGCACCGCGCCCGGAATGATCATCGCGTAGTTGACCTCTTTGGCGGTGCTTGCGCCGGCGAACATGATCGCCTTGCTCGGATCGAACGTCGACAGCGGCGGCAGCTGGAAGGTGATGCCGGGCGCATTCGCCGGTCGCTCCTTTTCGATCACGTAGATCGCGCCACCGTCCTTGGGCATCCCGGGGACGAGACCTTTGTGGCCATTCCAGTCCGATTCGACCGTGTAGCGGTACATTCCCGGCACGTCGAGTATCCAGCGATCCGTGCCGGCCCACGAGCCGCCCGCATCGCCGACGCCGGACGCGACCACCGTGCGACCGTCCGGGTAGTGCAGCGTGAACTTCATGCTGGCCGGCACCATCGGATCGATCTGGAATGCCGGCACGAATGTCGTGCCTGCCTCGTACACCATCCCGGGGCGCGCGTTCATCGCGAGAAAGACGCGCGATCGCTCGCCGGTGGATCCCATGATCTCCTCCGAGCCCGGTGCGATGACGCGATTGTTGTTCGATCCCTTCGGCAGGATGAACGCGTTGGCCATGTAGCCGGCGTACATCGGCGCCTGTCCCTGCTTGCGGACGACCACGCCGCCGATGAGTCGATAGATATCTCCGGGCGAATCACCGTTGCTCGATGCGTTGATCTGCCCGCCGAAATTGGTGTTCGTGGTGGGCCAATAGGGCGCCCGCGTCCCGTCCTCGCCGACGAGGAATCGACCCATGAAGCCGGGACGCGGTCCCGCCGCGTAGTAGTACATCCAATCGGTGATGTACTCCGGGAACAGGTGTGGCGAGTACCCGTTCGAGGTCTGCAGGCGCACGTTCGTCGCGCCGATGGCCTGCCACGCGGGATCGTACGTAGAGGGGACCGCCTTGCTGTCCCACGTCAACACCGGCTCGATCTTGTTCGCACCTTGGTACTCCGCCGCGATCAAGAGCACATCGCCGGCGTTGTACGGGAAGTTGACGTGATCGAGATGCTGTTCGTCCTTGGCCTTGTCGATCCAGCCTTCGAAGTGCGTCTCGCCGCGATCGACGAGCTGGTTCTTCACCTTGACCTTCTTGCCGTGCGCGACGATCGGCGTATCGGTCGGATAGACGATGCCGGCGTGGCGCATCGTCGAGACCCAGAGATGCCCGTCAGCATCGGTGTGCGTGGCGAGCACCTGCGCTTGGTATTCGCCGGGCGCGTCGAACGGCAGCGGCTTGAGCCCCTGCGCGGCGGTGAACAGTCCGCTCGCCGAGGCCTTGCCTGAGTACGTGATCGTCCTCGCCTGCCTTGGATCTGAGCTGGCGAACAGCGTCGCGGTCACTTCGACGTCCGCGGGGACGGCGGGCGAAAAGCCCATGTCGCGTCCGTATCGATTGCCGACCGGGTAGGCCTGCCCCTGGAACGTGGCGGTCGCGAGCGTCATCCGTTTGGCGATCCAGAATCCGAACGTGCCGCCGCCGTCGTACCGATTGCCCCAGGCATCTTGCGTCCAGCCGGTCGCCTTGACCGTGTACCGCCCGTACATCGGCGGCTTCCATTGCGTGAACTTCGCGTTCTTGGTCGTGATACCGCTCCCGGCCTTGGCGACGAACGGCGCCGTGCCGAGATCGAGGGACGTGCCGTCCGGCTGCATGACCTGGATCGTCAATTGTCCTTTCGCGTAGTCCCAGGGAATGTTCTGGCGCTGGGAGATCGTGTCGGCGGGAAAGGCCGGTTCGAGCGAGTAGGTTCGCACCGTTCTCGGGTTGCTCTCGTCGTACCTCGGCAGGATCACGTCATCCTGGATGATGTTGCGATTCGACAGCACGAAATACGGCTGGTCTTCATTCGCCACCACACCGCGATAGCCATTCGAGTTGTAGCTCGTGAGCAAGGCCCAGGGAATGCGCGGCTTGATGGCCGAGGCATCGATCGTTCGCCCGCTGACGTGTTTCGCGCTCGCCGGGATCGGCGGCGAATACGTCTCCGATTCAGGCTCGCGCCCTTGGGAGAAGCCGCGTTTGGCGAACGCCTCGGCGTTCAGGCTGTAGTTACGCTTGTTCGCGGTCACGCCGTAGTCGACGCGCAGGCGATACAGACCCGGCGGCAGGTCGGCGGGCAGCTTCGTGGAAACATCGAACGCGGCTTCGCGATAGCTGTCGCCCTTCTTTGCCGCGCCGAGCGGTACGGTGATCAACTCGTCGACGGGCGTCCGAAAGGCATAGCCGACGCGTTTGCTCACCGCGCCTTGCGTTCCGCCTTCGATGCCGAGTGAGGTAACGGTCACCAGCGTCGACATGCGTTCGTCGCTGGGCAGACGCAGATGCCCGTCCGCGTCGAACGTGCGTTCGGCGGTGACGAGCGCGACGAAACCATCGATCTTGGCTTTCCCGTTGAGGAGATCGAAGTGGGCGTCGTAGACCCTGAGCGTCGCTTGGATCCTGAGTGGCGACCCGGGTTCCCATTTCGCTGGCGACGCGACGACCTCGGTGGACCATTCGCCCATGGTCGTGTATCCGGTATCGGCGAAGCGGATCTCGGACGAGAGAGAAGCGCGGTTGGTCGCGGCGGGTAGTCCTGGTGCCCCAGTTGGAGGAGTGGCCGCCGGCGCGCTCGCTGGTGCGGCGGACAGGGGATCGGCGAGGCTGGCTGGCGGCTCCGGCGCGCATGCGACCACCAGAAGCGCAATGACGATGGGAAGTACAGTCAGGCTCGGACGGTCTCTCAAGGTACCCTCCGTCGGGCAGCACGTCATTGACTGCGGGGGACGGCGCGGCTTGCCGATGCGCGGTAGCCGGATCTCGCCGGGAACTGTACTGCGATGTCGTGCGCCCTCGACCCCTACTCGCGCGGATCGCTTGGTCCGGTCTGGATACGAGATGGACAAGTATCTGCGGGACCGTGACGCCCTCCGGAACCCGGGCGCGCCGCTTGCATCTCAGCTCTGCTGGTCGAGCTGGAAGCGCGTCCGCGCGAAGTCGCACAGCGAGGACCACAGGGTCGTCGACTCGTACCACCCCCGGAGCTTCTCCGGGCTCGGACCGAGCCGATCGAAATCCCAGCCGCAGTGCTGCCGCGCGATCTCGTTGTAGCAGCGGATGAACGCCTCGTAGTCCCACGCCTCGCGCTCCGGCGGAGCGTCGTCCTGCCGTTCTACGGCTCGAACGCCCGACGGCTCGCGCGCGCCTCGATCTCGTCCCGCCCGGAGGCGCCCCGGCCACTCGCTCGGTGACGCTCTCGTGAGATCGACCCGACGAGACTCAACGGGCCTCCGGCCGATCGAGCTTCCCCGTGCGGAGGTCGTGGATCGCGAGGAGATCGGTCACGCGGTCTGGGGTGGTGGTGGCGGCGGAGGCGCGTTCAGCCGGAGGCAGCGCGCCAACGCGGCGTTGGCCCGCTCCCAGAGCCGATCCGCGTCGGCGAGCTCATCCTGCGCCGCGGTCGCCTCTCCCCCATTCCCCGCGCCTTCGTACGCGCTCCGCGACGCATCGGCGGCCTCGCGGGCCGCCCGCGCGGCCGCCTCGGCGCGCTCGATCCGCGCCCGCTGGTCCTTGTTGGTGTAGATCCGCTCCCCGCCGTCGACCTGGCCCCACGAGGTCGTGCGGTCGTCCTTGGATGCCGCCTCCTCGCGTTGCGCGCGCTGGAGCTCCGCCTGGGCGCGATCGTGCGCGGCGCGGAGCCCGTTGATGCGGTCGAGGCGCTTGCGCGCCGCCTCGCGACGGGCGCGCGCTTCCGCCTCGTCCTGCTTCTCCTTCTCGCAGGGATCCTCCGGCTGCTCGCGCCGGATGCGCGGCCCGCCGAAGATGCGCGGACCGCCGAGGGCGAGGCCAAGACCGCCGAGAGCGAGGAGGCCGCCGAGGAGCGCGAGTGGGAGGTTCGGGCCGCCTCCGGTCGCGGTCGTGGGCGACGCGCTCGGCATTGGCGTCGCGGTCGCCGGCCGCGAGGTCGTCGTCGGCAGCGCCGCCGGTGACGGCGCGATCGTCGCGATACCGATGCCGGCGAGCGGCACCGCGCCGAGCCCCTCCGCCGAGCCGCGGATGTACTGCCGCGTGACGATGAAGCGGCCGTCGTCGATCTGCACCGTGATCGCCGCGGGGTGGAACGGCTCCGCCGGACACGATCCGGGCGTCGTCGTGTGGGGATGCGCCCAGGTGAACGTCGGCGTCGCCGCACCGGTGAGCGTCCCACACGGGTTCGTCGTCGTCCACGCGTAGCGGAGCGCGTCCCCGTCGGGATCCCGCACGCCCTGGACCGTGTAGATCGTGCTCGTCTCGACCTGCACCGCCTGCAGCGCCCCCGCCTCGGGCGGACGGTTCGCGGCGGTCGCTGCCGTCGCGGACGGGGACGCCTGCGCGACCGGCGATCCGGTCGCCGCCGCGGTCGGGGTCGCCGACGGGACCGCGCCCGCCGGCGCCCCTCCGGCCTCGGCGCGCAATCCGTAGGAGAGGAGCAGCATCCCGATGATGCCGAGGCCCGCCCCGATGAGCCGGGCCATGTTCTCGGGGCGCTTCAGCGCGTCGAGCATGCCCCCGGTCAGCTCCGGTTTCGGATCCGGCGCGAGCCCCATGACGCCGAGCGCATCGTGCGCGGTGTCGATGTCGTCGAGGATGGATCCGGTCGGCGCTTCGGGAGCGGTGTCGATGTCGTCGAGGACGGATTCGCCCGCCGCTTCCTCACGCAGTTGCCGGAGGTACTCTTCTTGCTCCTGCGACCGGAGGTTCTCTTCCTCTTCTTGCGACCGGATGAACTCTTCTTGCTCCTCCACCCGCCGGAACTCTTCCTCTTCGTTCAGCCGGTCGAAGTCCTCCTGCCGTGCGCTTCGTTCCAGGTTGCGGAGGTCCTCCTCGCTGAGCCCGCCTCCGACGCGGCCGTCGACCTGGGCCTGACGCTGGATCCGCTCGAGCTCGCGGGCCTTGTCGGCGGCACTGCCGCCATCGTCGCGGCTCATCGGTCGCACGCCTCTGCGAAGACCCTCGAGTCAGTCATCGCCCACCCGCACCCTTCCCTGGCCGCTCGGCGGCCGACCTGGCAGCGGAGTCTAGGTGAGGTTCGCAGCGATCCGCATAGTCTCTGAGTCGTGGACGTGCTCACGATCTTCGGGTTGGGTGCCGTGGGATCGATGATGCTCTTCTACGCGCTCGAATCGCGTTCGCGATGGTGGACGCTCGCGTTCGCGCTGGCGTGCTGGACAGCGGCGGCCTACGGCGCGCTCGCAAGCACGTTGCCCTTCGCTCTCGTCGAATCCATCTGGGGGCTGGTCGCGCTCAGGAAGTTCTTCCGGCGCGACAAGTGACCCGCAGGCGCCCGACCTATGGATGGGCCCCCTGGAGGTGCTCGGCATCCTCGGCCTTGTCGGTCTCGAGCTGGAAGGTCGAATGCGCGATGTCGAAGTGGCCGGCGAGACACTTCGACAGATCGTCGAGGACCATCTCACGATCGGCGTCGTCTTGAACGACAACGTGTGCCGAGACCACGTGCATGCCGCTCGTGATCGTCCACGCGTGGAGGTCATGAACGCCGCGGACGCCGGGCGTCTCCAGGATGTGGCGACGCGCCTCAGCGACCTCCATGCCCTTCGGCGCGGCCTCGAGCAGGATATCGATCGCTTCACGGAAGAGGCGCCAGGTACGAGGCAGGATCAGCACGCCGATGACCCCAGAGGCGATGGCGTCGGCAACCTTGAAGCCGGTAAGTGCGATGACCCCACCAGCCACGAGCACCGCGACGGAGCCGGCTGCATCCGACAAGACTTCGAGGTAGGCGCCCTGGAGATTGAGACTGCCGGCCGCGGCTCCATGGAGGATCGCCGCCGAGACAAGGTTCGCCAGAAGGCCGACCCCGGCAACGACCATCATCGGCCCGGTGTGGATCTCGGGTGCGGCGCCGAGACGACGCCACGTCTCGACAAGCACCAGACCAGCGATGCCGAAGAGCAACAGCGCGTTGATCACTGCCGCAAGGATCTCGACGCGGAAGTAGCCGTAGCTCCGTCGTTCGCCTCCCTGGCGGGTGGCGAACCAGATCGCGAACAGCGCTAGCGCGACACCGGACATGTCGGTGAACACGTGGGAAGCGTCGACCAGGAGTGCAAGCGAGTTCGACAGCAGACCGACCACAAGCTCCGCCACGAACACCATGCTCGAAAGAGCGAGCACGATGGCCAGGCGACCACGACCCGCGGCGGCGGCGCTTCGTCCTTCGCTCATGATGCCTTTCGCCTCGCGGCTCGTCGCTCCTCGCGCGCATGGCGAGCCCCCTGGGCGAGAAGATCGCGGACATGCTCATCGAAGAGGCGGTAGTAGACGATGCGGCCGACCTTGCGGCGACTCACGATGCGACGGTCGCGCAGCAGGCGCAGCTGATGACTGATCGCTGATTGGCTGATCCCAACGATCAACGCCAGGTCACAGACGCAGAGCTCGTTCGCCAGCGCGAGCGCGTGCAGAAGGCGGGCGCGCGATCCATCCGCGAGGAGGGCGAAGACCGAGGCGCTGCCCTCGGCATCAACGCGGCTCATGACCGCGCCGAGCAGGGGCCGCACCACCTCAGGGTGTAGGCATTCAGTCTCGCAGCGGTCGCGGGTAAGATCTGTTATCTGAGCCATCGCTCATATGATCCTAGCCGCCTTCGACGAGGGTCGCAGCACAACGCTCAAGCATGCGGCGCACGGTCTTGTGGGTGGTGCCACAGAGGTCGGCTGCGGCGCGGTAGCTGCCGAGGTCACGGTACGCGGCAAGAATGTCCATGCGATCTCTGGGAGACTTCACGATCACGTCCTTCGGTCTGGATGCGGTGTGCTTCGACAGCGACACCATCGCCGACCGGGGGACGCTCTGCGTTCAGCTCATCGGGTCGGAGGAAGCGGGGACCTTTCGTGGCCACGAATGGGGACTTTGACATGGCCACGGGCAGCATTTGGCGGATTCCGCGCTACGAAGGGCGCTGATTCTCGACAGAGTCAGCCGCCCCTTCTGTTCAACAGGGAGCGGGAGACTGACCATTACCTCCCTGGCTCCGTGGGATACGAAGGCATCTCGGTCAGCCCATCGCCATGAGGACGAGCGGGGCAGGGCGAACGCGGATCGTCTGGGTGCTAGCGGTCCCCGCTACCTCTTCTGAGATCGAGGAGGCCCGGGCCACGATCGTCTTCCGTGTTGTACAAGATGTTGTACGGTATTGGCAAGAGCCCGAAGGGAGAGAGACCGTGAAACAGCCCGCCGATATTGGAGCCTCAATCAGCAACGTCTTGCCGGTAACAGCACCGGCTGCATACTCAAACCTGGTACGGATGACAAGCGGTAAGCACGAGATATGCATCGACTACTACCAGACCACTCCAGGTGTGTCGCCAGGCCCAGGACTGCCCATCCCAGCGCTAGTCGCGCATGTCGCTCGAATCTCGCTACCGGTCACGATGGCCAACGATTACCGGCGAGTTCTGGATGCTCAAATCAGCAAGATTGAGGCACGGATGGCGTCCTTGCCCGATGGCGTCAACGCAACAAAGAAAGTTGCCCCAACCCGTGCAACGAAATTGGCCGGTGCTGCGAAGCGCAGCAAGAAGTAGGGAGAGTGGCACTGTGACGATGGAGGTTTCGCTCGACGAGTCGGGAAGCACAGCGTTTACGCCCACTAGCGAGGGGTATACGCAGACGGCGGACGGTACAGCTGCCTCAGAGGTCGATCCGACGGAGGTTCTTGCTGGTCCGATCGTGGCAATACGCGCACTTGCGCATCCGCTACAGGAGGCGCACCCGATGCATCTAGCGGAAGTAGCGGCTGAGTCACGTGCGCTCATTAGGCTGCTTAACCCTCGACGTCGAGTTGACGCAGCGGACGCTCGCAGGAACTTTGCGAGTCTCCTGAAGGAAGTAGCGCAGACGAAGGGCTCGGTGATGATTACGCGTTACGGCAAGACCGAAGCGGTACTCACAGCGCACGCGACAATCGCCGGGGCAAGCCGCATCCTTTATCGGATCGGAGATGTGTATGCGCGTGCTGGGATGACGACTCAGTCTCCCGATGAGCTGCCGGATGAGCTTCGGGCAGCGATCCAGGAGAGTTAGATAGTGCCCGCACCGCGGGTGACGCTAGACACGATGGCTGTCGTTCAGCATCTGTTGAGGCGGCGCGAGCCCACGGTCGTTGACTACTGGATCGAGCATGGCTTGTTCGAGATCGTGTGCTCTGAAGCGCTGCTCGCCGAATGGGAACGGAAACTCCTGGACCCTAGGGTCCGGCGACAAGCAGCGAAGTACGACATCCGGTGGTCAGAGGAACAGGTTGCCGACTTCCTACGGCTGTGTCGCATCACCGCAGTTGAGATGGTCGTGCCAACCCCCGTTCCGAATGCGGGACTGCAGGCAGGGGACGCAACCGTGCTCGGCACGGCATTGGCCGGCAAGGTCGACGCACTGGGGAGCTGGGACAACGACTTCCACAAGAACGCAGTGGTAGTGGAGATCCTCGGCAAAGCAGGAATACGCCTGCTGACCACCGACGAGATGATGCGCTGGATCCGATCGTTGCTATAAGGGCGGCCATACAACGAAGTGCTGGTGACCCAGCGAGCCAATGGGGTCGACCATCGTTCGGCACGGTCTTTGGCTGATTTGCACGATCAGTTGCCCCAGAGGCTTGACGGCCGGGCAGCCACGCGGTCCCGCACGCGGACCGGCGCACACTACCCAATCCGCCCGACGTACAGAGAACCGGCTGGGTCAGTTGCCTTCTAGCGAAGTCAATCGGCGGTAGGTCAGTGACATGCAAGGACGCGAGGCTCAGAAACCCCGCGTCCTTGCTCGCGATTCGTGTGGGCAGAGAGGGAATCGAACCCCCACAGCCGAAGGCGGCTGATCTACAGTCAGCGGAGCTCACCACCTGCTCGATCTGCCCAGCGCGCCACCCCGACCGTCGCTGACGTCGCGGTGACGACCCAAGAGTACAGGCATTCGCCGGTCGCGGCGACGCCCCCAGACCTCGGTGCCCTCACACTTGACGGATGGACGACGAGCGGACCCTGCGCCTCGGTGTCGTGCTCGCAGGGCACCTCATCTACCTCTCGGCAGGCGCGCTCCGGATCGTCCGCGGCGAGCGCGCGCACTGGATCGAGGCGCCGGGGGTCTGGGTGGTCCGCTGGTACCCGCCGCTGGTGTGGCTCCCCCTCCTCGCCGCGGTCTTCCTCCAGCCCTGGCGCGTGCCGCTCGCTCCGCCGGCGCCGGCCGCGGGCCTCGCGCTCGCGACCGCGAGCGCGCTCTTCGCGGCGTGGGCGATGTGGTCGCTCGGCCGCTCGTACGGGATCGGGATGGACCTCTTCGAGGGGCACCGCCTGCAGACCGGCGGCGCGTACGGCCTCGTCCGCCATCCGATGTACGTCGGGATCCTCGGCTACCACGTGGGCGCGTCGCTCGCGCTCGAGAGCCTCTTCCTGCTCGCGGCGACGCTGCTCGCCGTCCTGCCGTTCACGGTGATCCGGATCGTCGCTGAGGAGCGGGTGCTCGCGGTGGGATTCGGCGACGCGTTCGAGCGGTACCGCGCGCGGACCCCCGCGCTGCTGCCGCGCTTCCGGTAGCGGGCATCCGGCAGGCGCCGGGGGGTCGGCCCTAGTTGTCGGAGCGGCAGGCTCCCGAGCCGCCGCAGCAGCCGCCCCCGCCGCACCCCTCGCCCTCGGCCTGCGCGCCGGGACCGCGACCGGCCGGCGTCGCGATGAGCGAGAGGAGCCGGCGGACGTCGCGCGCGCCGCAGGACGGGCACGCCGGCGTGGCCGCGTCCGCCGCGGTGAGGCGCTCGAAACGGCCGGTGCACGCGGAGCAGCGGTACTCGTAGATCGGCACGACCCCATTATCCACGAACGGCATGCCGCCCGTCCGGGGCGAACCCCTGACGAGCGGCACCCGTGAGCACCGGAAGTGTCGCGGTCAGTCGATGTAGAAGGCGTAGTGGAACGCCGGCAGGGTCTCCGCCGGGTGGTCGGCCGCGAAGGTGAGCTGCGGGACGCGGTAGTTGAGCGGCCGTGTCTCCGTGCCCTTGTAGATGCCCGGGTAGAGGTCGATGAAGTGCCAGCCCTTGTCTCCCGACACGACGAAGTTGATCGTGACGTCGCCGCCCGAGTTGAACCCGCAGGCGTACCCGACGTAGCCGTTGTCGTACGTGAGGTTGTAGATGTTCGCGGTCTCCGTCCAGCCGACGCCCTGGAGGCGGATCGCGATCGAGGTCCCGGAGGGGCCGTGACTCGGCGTCGGGGCGATCGCCCTGGGCTGGATCGTGAATTCGGTCTCGCCGACGGTCGCGCCACCGACCTTGGCCACGACCCGGTGCGAGCCGCCGAGGTCGTTCGGCACGGCGTAGCTCCAGGTGAACGCTCCGTTCGCATCGGTGCGGACCTTGAGGTCGCGCGTGACCTCGCTGTAGCCGGTCGTGACCCGGTTGCCTTCCGTCGTCGTCCAGAGGAGCGTGAGGTCGCTGCTCGGGGGCAGGCCTTTCCCCACGAGCGCCGCGGGCTCGCCGACGATCCCGCTCGCGGGCGCCGCCCAGATGCCTTTCTCGACGGGCTTCGCCGGGAGGATCGGCAGACCTTGCTGCGCGACGGCGGGCGGGAGCACCGGCGGACCGTCGGTCACCGTGAACGGCAGGCGGAACTGTGGCCGGTCCGGCGCGGGACTCTGCTGCATGTTGAGGTACGGGAACGTGAAGTCGCCGTGGAGGATGGTGACGATGTGCGTCCCCGGGC
>Ga0082335_1006193_pt1 | contig 15656 bp, 13 predicted proteins | sample Subgrocontami58m_FD_72375 | JGI IMG/M metagenome (GOLD analysis project Ga0082335, IMG submission 72375) | Subsurface groundwater microbial communities from S. Glens Falls, New York, USA - GMW37 contaminated, 5.8 m (SPADES assembly) (version 2) ... | reverse complement strand
GCCCGATCCCCTCCTGCTTGAGCGAGTAGCCCGGCCCGGAGGTGATCGTCACCGCGCACTTCCCGGCGTACGAGGCGCCGATCGCGAACGCGCACGCGGCGATCTCGTCCTCGGCCTGGTGCACGACGCCGCCGACGCGCTCGAAGATCTCGCTGAGGTAGTGCGAGGCCGAGGTTGCCGGCGTGATCGGGTACATCGCGCAGATCTCCATGCCCGAGGCGAGGATGCCGAGGGCGAGCGCGGCGTTCCCGGTGATCACGACCTGCGCCTCCGACGAGCGCGTGGCGGGGATGCTGAACCGGAAGTCCAGGTTCTCGCCGGCCCAGGCCAGCCCGGACTCGAAGAGGCGCACGTTCGCGTCGATGACCTTCTGGTCCTTCTTGCCGAAGGTGATCGCGATCTGCTCCTTCGCGAGGCCCGGGTCGAAGCTGTAGAGGTCGCAGAGCATCCCGAGGACGAACATGTTCTTGCCACGGCGCGGGTCGGGGACGAGCTTCCGGCACTCGCGCTCCATCGGGACCTCGATGACGCGGTAGCCGGCGGCGACCATCTCGTCGTACGCCGCGGCGTACGAGCGGGCGATGGCCGGGTCGCGGTCGTCGCGCCACATGCTCTCGAGGAGGATCGTGCAGCCGGGTTTGAGCTCGTTGGCGTGCACTCGGCCGAGAAGCACCTGCTCGTTGAACGCCACGACGAGGTCCGCCTCGTCGCCGCCGTTGGTGATCCGGCGTGACCCGAGGCGGATGCGGTTGCCGCTCGCGCCGGCCACGCTCCGCGCCGGCGGCTGGATCTCCGCCGGGATGATCTCCAGGTTCCACACGCCGTTCCCGGACTTCGCGGCGATCGCGCCGAGCGCCTGGCCGCAGCGCTGCGCGCCTTCGCCGGAGTCGCTGATGACCTCGACGATGTGCTCGCTGAGCGTGGTGACGGTCCGCGGGCCCGGGAGGACCGCGGTCGTGGTACCTCCGTCGGCGAGGTGCTCGGTCGTCGTCATGGCCATCCTCTAGGCGACGCGCACGCGCGCGTAGTTTCGCTCGTGGTCAGCGAGGCCGAAGAGCAGCTCGCCGTCGGCCACCTCCGGGCGGTACGGGAGGTCGCTGTCGCGGAGACCAAGGTAGCGCTTCATGCTGCGCGCGGCCGTGCGCCCGGCGCCCATCGCCTCGATGACCGTCGCCGCGCCCGTGACGATGTCGCCGCCGGCGAACACCCCGTCGATCGAGGTGGCGAGGTCGCCGTCGGTCTCGATGTAGCCCCACTTGTTGAGCTTGAGCTTCGAGGTCTGGCCGAGGATCGGGTTCGCGTTCGTCCCGATCGCGAAGACGACGGTGTCGCACTCGAACTCGAACTCGCTGCCGGGCACGGCGACCGGCCGGCGCCGCCCCGAGGCGTCCGGCTCGCCGAGCTCCATCTTCTGGCAGCGCATGCCGCGGACGCCTCGCTTCCCGTCGTCGAGGATCTCGAGCGGGTTCGTGAGCCAGTTGAACTCGACGCCCTCCTGCTCGGCGTGGTGGAGCTCCTCGGCGCGGGCCGGCGTCTCCTCCGGCCCCCGGCGGTAGACGCACGAGACCTTCTCCGCGCCGAGCCGCAGGCAGACGCGCATCGCGTCCATCGCGGTGTTGCCCGAGCCGATGACCGCGACGTGCTTGCCGATGGGGATCGGGGTGTCGGTGACCGGGAACTCCCGCGCGCGCATGAGGTTGCAGCGCGTGAGCAGCTCGTTCGCCGAGAGCACGCCGGTCAGCGATTCCCCGGGGATCCCGGTGAACGTCGGGGAGCCCGCCCCGGTGCCGATGAAGACGGCGTCGTAGCCCATCTCCGAGATCATCTGCTCGATCGTGAAGAGCCGGCCGACCAGGGTGTTCGTGCGGAACTTGATGCCGAGCCGCGCGAGGTTCTCGATCTCGGCGTCGACGACCTCGTTCGGGAGGCGGAAGTCGGGGATCCCGTAGCGGAGAACGCCGCCCGGCTGGTGGAACGCCTCGAGCACGGTGACGCTGCAGCCGGCCTTCGCCATGTCGGCCGCGCAGGCCATCCCCGCCGGCCCGGAGCCGACGATGCCGACCTTGAGCCCGTTCGGCTCGATGTAGGGGACGCTCGACCAGCCCCCGGCGATCGCGGCATCGCCCACCCAGCGCTCGAGGCGACCGATCGCGACCGGCGCCAGTGTCTGGCCGACGGTGCACACGCCCTCGCACTGCGTCTCCTGCGGGCAGACCCGCCCGCAGATCGCCGGCAGGAGGCTTGTGCGGGTGATCACGTCGTAGGCGCCGCGGTAGTCCTTCTCGCCGAGCTTCGCGATGAAGCCCGGGATGTCGATCCCGACCGGGCAGCCGCGGACGCACGGCTCGTCGGGGCAGAGCAGGCAGCGCTCCGCTTCGCGGGCCATCTCGGCAAGGGCGTACCCGCAGGCCACCTCGGCGAAGTTCTTCGCCCGCTCGAGCGCGGGCTGCTCGGGCATCGCGGTGCGCTCCTGCGGGATCGTGCGGATCGTGCGCTTCTTCGCCGCCATCGTCCCTATCTCCCGCTCACGCCGGGCGGCTCGTCCCGGGCTGCGGCGCCGCGACGAGCGCGGCAGCCGTCGCGGCCTCGTCCTGCAGGCGGCAGCCTTGCTGCCAGCGCTCGAGCGAGGCCTTCTCGTCGGGCTTGAAGCGCTGGAGGCGGAACATGAGGTCGTCGAAATCGACCTGGTGCCCGTCGAACTCCGGACCATCGACGCAGGCGAACCGCACGCGGTCGCCCACCTTCACGCGGCAGCCGCCGCACATCCCGGTGCCATCCACCATGACCGGGTTGAGGCTCACGATCGTCTTGATGCCGTAGGGCCGGGTCACCTCGGCGCAGCCGCGCATCATGATCGGCGGGCCGATCGCGATGATCTCGTCGATGTCGCCGTGGCCGGCGATCGCGAGCTTGATCCCCTCGGTCACCAGGCCCTTGATGCCGACCGAGCCGTCGTCGCTGCAGATGATGAACTCGTCGCAGTACGCGCGGAACTTGTCCTCCCAGAACACCAGGCCCTTGTTCCGGAAGCCGATGACGCCGATGACGTACGCGCCGGCCTCCTTGAACGCCCGCGCCTGGGGGAAGATCGGCGCGACGCCGAGGCCTCCGCCGACGCAGACGACCTTCTTCACGCCGCTGAAGTGGCCTGGCTCACCCATCGGGCCGACCATCGCGTAGAGGCGCGTGCCGACGCGGCAGTCGCGCTGCATCTCGCGGGTCGTCTTGCCCATCGCCTGGACGACCAGGGTGATCGTCCCGCGCTCGCGGTCGAAGTCGGCGATCGTGAGCGGGATGCGCTCGCCCTCGGGGTGCGACATGACGATGACGAACTGCCCCGGCTTCGCGGCCCGGGCCATCTCCGGATGGGAGATCTCGAGGAGGTAGGTGACGTCGGAGAAGTCCTGGCGGGTGAGGATCTCGAAGGTCGGCTCCAACAGGCCCCTCCTCTTCTCGCCGCTCGCGACGTTCGCCTGACCGCCGCGTCCGGCTTTCTGAGGACAGACTCGCTGTGTCGGGCTAGCATCCAAAGGGCCGTCCGGACCAACGAACCGGGACCTTTGTCGCCGCCCGGAATCGCCCTCTGGATGGGGCGTTGGGGCGCACGCGGGCGCGTGCGGTTCCGCGGGCCGTACGCGAAGCGGCGACCGGGGCCCAGGTCTCGCTTCAGGTCGCGTGGCAGTATTTGGACCGTGGACCGGAACGGAACGCCCCCCGAGCGCGTCTGGACGCGCTTCCTCACCGAGCGCGACAAGACGGACCTCGCGCGCCGGACCGACAAGCGGACGGGGTTCGGCAAGCGTCCTGCGGTGCTGCTCATCGACCTCTACCGTTCGGTGTTCGGCGAGAGGCCCGAGCCGCTCCTCGAGGCCGTCCGGACGTGGCCCTCGAGCTGCGGCCTCGCCGCGTGGGATGCGGTACCGCACATCCAGGCGCTGCTCGCCGCGGCGCGTGCGGCGCGGGTCCCCGTGCTCCACGTCACGGGCCTCGCCGCGGAAGGGCTCGTCGGCAGCAGCAGGGGCACGCGCGCGAAGTTCGAAGCGCGCGCGACCGATCCGCACGCGATCGAGCGCGAGCGGCGCGGCTACGAGATCGTGCCCGAGGTCGGCCCGATCCCCGGCGAGCTCGTGCTGCGCAAGTCCGGCCCGAGCGCCTTCTGGGGCACGCCGCTCGTCGGCCAGCTCACCTACCTCGGTATCGACACGATCATCGTCGCCGGCGAGAGCACGAGCGGCTGCGTGCGGGCGTCGGTCGTGGACGGCGCGACGCACCGCTACCGGATGATCGTGGTCGAGGAGTGCGTGTTCGACCGCCACGAGGCGACCCACGCGATCAACCTCTTCGACATGCACCAGAAGTACGCGGACGTCGTCGCGCTTTCGGAGGCGGTCGCCCACCTCCGCCGGGAGTGACCTTCGATCGCCGAACTTCGGCATGACGACGTTCTGAAGGAGTTTGTCGCCGCTCGGAATCGCCCTCTGGGGGTCTTGGGGACCTCCGCTATGCGGGGGTCATCGAAAGTCACCAAGGCCCTGCGTCAGGCCATGATGGGTCACGGCGTCGTAGCTCAGGTCGGCCTCACGGCCCGCTTGCATGGCGGCCTGCCAAGCCTGCGTCGCCACCGCGTCGAAGGTGGCCTGGGTGCAGTTCGCGATGCGGAGTGCTTTCACCCTGCCGACCGCATCGTCTGCCGCGTCGATGCCGATCTGCTGATGACCGCCCTCGTGCAGCTGCAGGTCGCCGATGTACGCGTTCCACCGCTGGACGACCTCAGGCGCCGGGTTCGAGGGTGGGAGCCACCGGGGGTACGTGAACGTGACCTCGAGGGTCGCCGCGACGGAGGTCGCCGAGCAGATCCCCGCCGCGTTGCTGCCGCTCCACGTCAGTCTGGAGGTCGTGGCTGTGAGCGCGGCTGAGAATTCCTGTCCCACGAGGTCGGGGGTGTCTTTCGGCCTGGCCGGGTTCGCCTTCATGCTGGCAGTGATCTCCCGCACCGTGCCGCCGGTCGCGTCGTAGCAGACGTAGCTCGCGGTCATGGCCACTGCGCCGTTGCTCGTCGCCACGGTCGTGGTCGTTCGGGCGCCACACGGCACGTTCCGGACGACGGCGGGCGACGGAGGGACGGCGGTCGGGGTCGACAGCGGGGTGGGTCGCGGCGCGGTCGGCACGGGGAGCGATGGCGGCGCCACGGCCGCGCTGGGCACCTGTACCTTCGGCGTAGGACGCAGCGCCACGCCTGACCCCGGCGCCACCCGGTCGATGATCCAGAGCTGGTAGTCCGCGAGCGAAGCGACGAATGCCGCCGCCGCGGCCTGCGACGCCGACCGTCGGTAGACGCCGACGGTGACGAGCACGTTCCGCGTCCCCGTCCTGTACTGGAGCGAACCCACCGGAAGGTCCTTGAAGTCGTACCCGCAGGCCTTGGCGCCATCGCCGACCGCGGGCGCCGCGATCTCAGCGGCGCTCAGCGCCGGCGGCGTGAACGTCCAGTCGTCGCACTTCGTCGCTGCGATGCTGCCCCTCGAGCTTGCCGACGGCCCGAGGACGGTCACGGAGACCCGGACCCAGGAGAACGCGTCGCCGCCGCGCCAGTTCCGCGTCCAACCGTTGGCACCGACCTGCTCGTCCTTGTCGACGCTGTAGCCCGGGAGCGGGAACTCCGCGTCGGGCAAGATGACCTGCTCCGGCCTGAGGGTCAGCGCGTCGGCGATGGTCGGGGCCGGCGAAGGCGGCTTCGGCGCGTCACCGATGAACGGGGCCGGCCACGGCACGATCGGTCGGTCGCCACCCACAAGGTCGCACGAGGACGCCAGGATGGCGGCCAGCAGAGCGAGCACCCTCGCGATCTGGGATCCGTCTCTCACCGACCGGCATGGTGCGCGTCGCTCGACACGACGGCTAGGGTCAAAGGACAGTCCCTGTGCGAGCCGACCCGCGTTGCGGTCACCGTTCTGTGCCGAGAGCCGGACTTGAACCGGCGACACATGGTTCTTCAGACCATTGCTCTACCAGCTGAGCTACCTCGGCGAGTGAGCCTCCATTATCCCGCCTCCGTCGAGCGCCCGCGAGAGGAGCCGCGATGCGGCTCGCGGCCCGAGCGCCGTGCTGGCCCGGAAACGGCATGCCGCCCGTCCGGGGCGGAACCCCCGACGAGCGGCACCCGTGAGCACCGGAATGGTCGTGGTCAGTCGATGTAGAAGGCCCAGTGGAAGGCGGGCAGCGTCTCGGCGGGGTGGTCGTCGGCGAAGGTGAGCTGCGGGACCTTGGTGTTCTGCGGCCTGGTCTCGGTCGAGCGGTAGATGCCGGGGTAGACGTCGATGTAGTGCCAGCCCTTGGTGCCGGAGATCACGAACGGCATCACGACGTCGCCCGCCGTGTTGAAGCCGCAGGCGTACCCGGCGTACGCGTTGTCGTAGACGACGTGGTAGATCTGCGCCGTCTCGGTCCAGCCGACGCCCTTGAGGTGGAGGTCCACCTTCGTGCCGGCCGGGCCGCGCGTGACGGGGAGCGGCAGCGCGTTGACCTGGATCACGAACTGCGTCTCGGCGACCGCCGCGCCGCCGATCTTCGCGACCACCTTGTGGGCGCCGCCGAGGTCGCTCGGCACCGTGAAGCTCCAGGCGAACGAGCCGGAGCCGTCGGTGCGGACCTTCGCGAGCGTCGTGGTCTGCTCCTCGAAGCCGGTGATCGCCCGGTTGCCCACCTGGGTGGTCCAGGTGAGCTCGACCTCGCTGTTCGGCGTGAGCGCCCTGCCGACGAAGGCGGCCTTGTCCCCGACGAATCCGCTCGCCGGCGCGGCCCAGATGCCCTTGTCGAGCGGTTTGGCCGGCAGGATCGCCTGGACCTGCTGCGCGACGGGCGGCGGCGTCACCGCCGGCTCGTCGGTGACCGTGAACGGGATGTGGAACTGCGGCCGGTTCGGCGAGGGGCTCTGCTGCATGTTCATGTACGGGAACGTGAACTCGCCGTGGAGGATCGTGAGGATGTGCGTTCCGGGCCCGCCGGTCGCCGGGACCACGAACCGCGCGAGGCCCTTCGTCGTGACGGACGAGATCCACCCGGTGAACGCGTTGTCGTAGCTGAGGAGCCAGCTGTTCTCGAGCTGGCGCCAGCCGATGCCGCGCACCTCGACCGTGATCGGCGTGCCGACCGGTCCGCTCTTCGGGCTGATCGAGACCTCCATGTCCACCTCGAAGCCCGACTTGTTCCGCAGCGCCTTCGTCGTCTGGTCCACCACGAGGACGTCGTGCCCGTAGCCGAAGTCCTGCGGCACCGTGAAGGTCGTCGTGAAGGCGCCGGCCGCGTCGGTCGTGACGCTCTTGATCGGCACCTGCATCGGCTTGTACTCGCGACCCTTGTGCTCGCTCTTGTCGGGGGAGAGCTTCCAGGCGCCGGCGACCGTCGTCCACACGAGGTCGTAGCCGGCCCGCGGCGCGAGGCCGGTCGCCGCGGCGGTCACGCTCGTGCCCCACGGTCCGTTCGCGGGCGTGAGGCCGAACTTGCCGAGGAGCTCGAGCGGCTTCTCGCTCGTCGCCGGCACGGGTGCGGCCGGTGCGGCCGCCGGGGCTGCGGGTGCCGGCGCGGGAGCCGGCGCGCTCGCGGCGGGCTTCGCCGCGGGCGCCGCGCTGGACTTGGCGCCCGAGGGCGGAGTGCCACTGCCACACGCTGTCGCGAGCAGGCCGAGCATCAGGATGCTCGCTCCGATCGGTCGCGATACACGCAGGTTCATGTGGTTCCTCCGCCCTCGTCGCTTTCTAGGTCAGGGCTTGCCGAACGGGACGATCTGCAGCATCGCGCTGGCGACCTTGAACTCGCCGTACGTCCCGGTCAGGCCTTCGTTGCTCGTCGCGAGGAGCTTGTAGGTGAACGCGCCGGTCGGGTAGTCCTTCGGCACGTCGAACGAGGTGGTCCAGAAGAAGTCGTCGGTCTTGTTCGGCCCGCCGTGCCCGGCGTACTTCAGCGCCTTCGTCGAGTTGTCCGGAAGCGTGACGACGAACGACTTGACCGCCTTGTCGTCCATGGGCTTCGCGGTCGCGGGATCGATCACCCTGAAGCGCCAGACGATCTGGCCGTCCTGGGGGATGCGGTTCGCCTGCACGCACGAGAGGTAGGTCTTCTCCTCGGGGGTGAGGCGGTTCGGCCCGCGCACGATGTCCCCGACGAGGATGAGCGCCTTCGCCGCCGCCGGCGCCGCGGGTGCCGCCGCGGGCGCCGCGGTGACGACGGCTGCGGGCGCCTTCGTCGCGGCGCTCTCGCCGGTCCCCGCCCCGCCGCACGAGGCGAAGAGGCTGCCGGCCATGAGGAGAGCCGCCGTGACGCGCAGGATCCGAGGTGTGCTGGTCATGCAAGATCCTCCCTTGTCTTCGTCTTCGCGTTTCTGGTCGCGAGCGATGCCTGTCTGCCGGATGCTTGCCGGCGCCTCCCAGCGCCGACGCCGCGTGCGGTGCCAAGGAGCGCAAAGGCGATGAGCCCCCAGACGCCGAGCACGATCACGCCGACCACCGCCGGAACCGCCGCGCTGAAGGCGGAGAGCGGTTGGTGCTCGGGCCGGTAGGGCGCGGCCGCGACGGTCGCCTCGAAGGTCGTGCGGCTCTCGACCGCAGCGAGCTGGTCGCGAGCCGGGGAGCGCAGGACGATCTCGTGCCGACCGAGCCGCGCGGGCAGGTAGGCGAGGCTCACGCGGCCCTGGCCGTCCGTCGCCGCCGACCCGATGAACATCTCGCGCTGGCCGAGCAGCTCGACCGGCTCGTAGAAGCGGACGGTCGCTTCGTTGAGCGGCTTCCCGTTCGGCGCGACGAGACGGGCCTCGAGGACGTACCCCTGCTCGAGCTTCGCGCTCGGCTGCACCGCGAGCGTGACCGTGGCGGACGGCGCCGAGGCGTTCGACCGCGGGGCCGGCGCCGCCGGCGCCACGGCCGGGGCGGCGGGCGGCGCGGCGTGCGCGGGGCCCGTCTCGGTCTGCGGGCTCACCCGGCTCGGCAGGAAGAGCGCCACCCGCGGGCCGAGCAGATCGGTGGCGGTGCGGACGACGGCATCGTTCCGCGCAGCGAGCGTGAGCACGAGCGCGACGAGGGCGAGGAGCACGAGGGACCGCTTCGACCTAGTCATCGCCGCCTCCAGCGAAGGCGGACACGAGCGCCGGCCGTGCCGGCTCGCTCACGCCCTCGACCTCCTCCATCTCGTGGACCGACATGACCGGGAAGAAGAAGAAGAAGATCATGAGCCCGAGCGGGATCGCCGCCGCCGAGCCGATCGTGATCGCGATCTCCACCCAGGTGGGCTGGTACAGGCCCCAATCCCAGGGCATGAGCGGCTCCGCCATGCCCGGCACGACGATGAGGAAGCGCTTGAGCCACATGCCGCCGATGACGAGGACGGAGGCGACGCAAGCACGCGCGATCGCCCGGCGGCCGGGGAGCGCGGCGAGGACCAGCGGAAGGAGGAGGCCGCCGACCACGAAGCTCCAGAACGGGACCGCGTACGCGCCGACGAAGAGCGCCTCGAGCACCGGACCGCTCGACGCCTCGGCCACGTACCCCTCGGTGAGGTACTCGCTGACCATGAAGTAGAGGTAGGCGGCATCGAGCGCGATGAGGAGATACGAGAGGTAGCGGAAGTGCCTTGCGGTGATGAACCGCTGCAGGCCGTACCCGGCGCGGAATCCCGCGATGACGAGGATGACCGCGGCGACGCCGGAGAGCATCGCCGCGATGACGAAGAGCGGGGCGAAGATCGTGCTGTGCCACCCGCCGCGCACGGTGACCGCGAAGAGCCAGGCGAGGACGGAGTGGACGGAGACCGCGAGCGGGATGATGAGGACGGCCATGACGCCGATCCCGCGAAGGAGCGCGCGCTCCTGCCGCGGCTCGCCGCTCCAGCCGAGCGCGAAGACCCGGTAGGTCCAGCCACGGAGGCCGCGCGCGGTGCCCTGGTACTTGTCGCGGCAGGTCGCGAGGTCGGGGATGAGCGGCAGGTAGAGGAACACGATGCTCGCGATGAGGTACGTGCTGATCGCGACGAAGTCCCAAAGCACGGGCGAGCCGACCTGGCCGTACTGGAGCAGGTAGAGGAAGCGGTCGGGACGGCCGAGATCGACGAGCGGGTAGACCGCGCCGACGAGCAGCGCGACGACCGCGGTGCCCTCGGCGAGCCGGGTGATCGGGGCGCGCCACTTCGCGTTCGTGAGGCGGAGGATCGCCGAGGTCATCGCGCCGCCGTAGCTGATCCCGATGAAGAAGACGCAGTTGATGATGTAGAAGCCCCAGGAGACCTTCTGGTTCAGTCCGGTGACCCCGAGGCCGCGCTGGAGCTGGTAGATCCAGGCGTAGGCGGCGCCGGCGACGCAGGCGCCGAGGACCGCGACGATGGCCCACCAGAGCGGCCCGGTCTTGCCGATGTTCCACATCGCCCGGTCTACGTAGAGCTCGTGGGTCTTGGCGTCCATCAGAATTCCAGGTTCTGGCCGTGGCCGGCGATGTAGTAGACCCGCGGCCCGGTGTTGAGGTCTTCCTTGTACCGGAAGGCGTCGTTCTCCTTGATGAAGGTGCTGAGCCGGACGGTCTCCTCGCCGTTCGTCGCGACGTCCTCAACGAGGTCGCCGATGTAGAGCGCGAGCATGTTGCAGGCCTCGACGCAGGCCGGCAGCTTGCCGTCCGCCGAGCGGTGAACGCAGAACATGCACTTGCCCACCGTGCCCTTCTGCTGCGGGACCGGGAACTCCGGCGTCGCCGGGTGCGCGAGCGGGCTCGCGGCGGCGGGCGGGTCCACGTAGTTGAAGTACCGGGCGCCGTACGGGCAGGCGGCCATGCACATCCGGCAGCCGATGCAGCGGTCCTGGTCCACGAGGACGACCCCATCCTGCGCGCGGAACGTCGCGGCGACGGGGCAGACCCGCAGGCAGGGGGCGTTCTCGCACTGGAAGCACGGCCGCGGCATGAAGTACGAGCGGCCCTGCTTGTCGCTGACCTGGAAGACCTTGATCCACTCGAAGTTCGCGGGCAGCTGGTGCTCCTCCTGGCACGCGTCGGTGCACTTCTTGCAGCCGTCGCACTTCCGAAGGTCGATGACCATCGCCCACTGCCGGTCCTTCTGCTGCGCGCTCGGCGCCGTCGGATGGCTCGCGCCGGCGGCCTCGAACGCGATCGGGACGAATCCGGCGGCCATGGCTCCGGTGCCGAGGCCCGCCAGCACGTGCCTGCGTGAGACCTTGTCCAGCATTGCCCCTCCGGTGCTCATCCTCTGAGGCTGAGTGCGTTCTCAGGTGCTGACCAAAGGGTCGGCTGAGAGCCGGCTGAGCGGAAGGACCGAACGGCATCAACACGCTGTGACGGTCGGCACTCCGAAATAGGGACCCTCAGCGCCGACACTGTGGGCAGTGGAGGCCAGCCTCGGTAAGCCGGTCCGTGTGCTCGTGGCCGACGATGATCCCGGCGTGACGAGCGTCGTCGCGCGGATCCTCGTGCGCGAGGGGTACGCGGTGCGGACCTGCGAGGACGGCGAGCAAGCGCTCCACGTCGCGCGCGAGTGGAGTCCCGACGCGGCGATCCTCGATGTCGTCATGCCGGGGATCGACGGCGTCACGCTCTGCGGCCGCCTCCGCACCGAGCGACCGGACCTCAGCATCCTCGTGCTCACGGCCCGCGACAGCACGCTCGAGCACATCGCGGGCCTCGACGCGGGCGCGGACGACTACCTCGTGAAGCCATTCAGCCCGCCCGTCCTCCTGGCCCACCTCCGCGCCGTGCTCCGGCGCCGCGAGCCGAGCGCCGAGATCCTCCGCTACGCGGACCTGTGCCTCGACACCACGACCCGGCGCGCGCGGCGGGGTGAGCGCGAGATCGCGCTGACCGCGACCGAGTACAAGCTGCTGCTCCACCTCCTGCGCTCTGCCGGTCAGGTGGTGCCCAGAGCGACGCTGACGGAGCGCGTATGGGGCTACGACTTCGACGGCAACGACAACGTCCTCGAGGTCTACGTGCGCTACCTGCGGCAGAAGCTCGAAGCGGACGGCGAGCCCCGTCTCATCCAGACGCTGCGCGGCGCGGGATACGCCCTCGCCGAGCAGCCGGCCTGACGACGCACCGGGCACGGGCCTGGGAGTGACGCTGCGACGGCGGCTCGCGCTCTGGTACGGCGTCCTCATCAGCGTGGTCCTCGGCGTCGCCTTCAGCCTCGTGTACCTGGCGCACACCCGTGCCCACGACGACGATCTCGACGCCGCCCTCAGGGACTTCGCGAACAACACGGTCGCCGACGTTCGGCTGAGCCTCACGCTCGGCACCTCCGTCGAGAACCTCCGGGTGTCGGCGCTCCACCCCGCGGCGGAGGAGCCCAACGCGATCTGGCTCTTCCTCGACGGTCGGGAGGCGCCGCTCGTGGCCGCCGGCAGCGCGAGCGACCCCGCGTTCGCCGACGCCGACGTGACGACGCTCCAGAGCGGATCCCGGACGAGCTGGACGGAGCCCGGCCGGGTCCGCGCGCTCGCGGTCCCCATCGAGGGCGTCGGGCGGGTCGTGGTCGCAGCGAACCTCCGCGGGATGGACAACGACAACGCGCAGCTCCGTGGGCTGCTCGCCGGCCTCGGGGTGTTCGCGATCGCGTTCGGCGTCGGCGGGGCGTGGGCGGTCGCCGGCAGCGCGCTCCGTCCGGTCGCCGAGCTCACCGAGACCGCCGAGGAGGTCGCGCGCTCGCACGACCCGTCGCGGCGCGTCCACGCGCGGGCCGACGGCGAGGACGAGCTCGGCCGACTCGGTCGCACGTTCAACGCGATGCTCTCGAGCCTCGAGCAGGCGTACCTCGCGGAGCACCGCTTCGTGAGCGACGTCTCCCACGAGATCCGCACACCGCTCACGACGATCCGCGGGAACGCGGAGCTGCTCGCCTCGATCGACTGTGCCGCAGCGCCGGGTGAGCACGAGGCGGTGACCCAGATCGTGCGGGAAGCGGGTCGGCTCTCGCGCCTCGTGAACGACCTCCTCGCGGTCGCCCGGGCCGACGCGGGCCCGCAGCCGCTCGCGGCGCAGCCGGTCCAGCTCGACGAGCTGGTCATGGAGACGTTCGACGAGCTGCGCGGCCAGCCGGGCGCGCCGATCCGGGTGAGCGCGATCGAGCAGGCGGCGATCTCCGGCGAACGGGACCGGCTCAAGGAGGTGCTCCTCGCGATCCTGGACAACGCGCGGCGATACACCCCGGCCGACGGATCGATCGACGTCTCGCTCAGGACCGAGGGGACGGCGGCGATCGTGGCGGTCGAGGATACCGGGATCGGCATCGCGCCGGGCGAGGCGGCCCGCGCATTCGAACGCTTCTGGCGCTCGGAGCCGGCGCGGCGCCGCGATCCGACGGGGAGCGGACTCGGGCTCGCGATCGCGAAGTGGATCGTGGAACGGCACGGCGGGACGATCGCGCTCGAGCCGCGGAGTCCTCACGGGGCGCGGGTCACGGTCCGGCTGCCGCTCGCGGCGGAGGCAGCGCCGCCGGGGGCGGGCTCGGGCGAGGCTTCCGCACCCGGCGACGGCCGCCGAGCGCTTCGGCGCGAGGGTCAGACCGAAGCGTGACCCACGGGTCGATCGAGGTCAGCGGTTGCCGAGCGCGAGGCTGAGCGCGGCGGTGAGCTTCACGACGTCGAGGTCGGTCCGGCGCAGGCGGTCCACGAGCACCGCGGCGATGTTCCGCAGCACCTGGTAGCCGAGCTGGGGGTCACGCGCCGCGAGGCGCTCGAAGTCCTCACGGGACAGCTCGAGGATCTCGCACTCCGACTCCGTCGTGACGGTCGCCGACCGCTCCAGATCCGACAGGAGGCCGACCTCGCCGAAGAACTGCGGCGCGACGAGCCGGACGAGCGTCTTCTGCCTCGCCGTGTCCACGGACGCGCGGATCGCGAGCCCCAGACGCTTCGAGGTGCCCGCGGAGCCGCGGGCGAGGATGTAGACGGACGTGCTCTTCTCCCCTTCCCGGAAGACGGCCTGACCCTCGGGCACCACCCGACCACGGAGCGCGGCGGCGACCTCACGCAGCTGCTCGTCCGACAGCCCGCCGAAGAGCGGCATCCCACGGAGCAGCCCGATGTCGATCATGCCGACCCCGGGATGCCCACGACCTTGTCGTGGGGGCCGATCTCGTACGCGTCGGGCGGGTTGACGAGCGCGCGCGTGCCGCCGCTCTCGAAGCTCAGGTACTCGCGACCGGCCTCGCTGAACTGCTCTTTGATGAAGTGATCGACGAGCGACGGGTCGTCGCCGAGCAGGTCGTCCAGCGTGAGCCCGGGGGTCTCGCTGACCACGGCGATGGCGAGGAAGCCGTCGCGGCGGCGGAGCGACGCGGCGAGCTCGCCGTAGCTCCTGCCCACGAACTCCCGCGGGACCTCGAGCCGGCGCAGCTCGCCGCCCGAGGGCGAGAGGAGCGGACGCACGACCTGGGAGACCCCGGGAGCCACGACCGCGGCGGCGAGGAGGAAACCGCGGAACTCGCCGGAGATCACGACGTCGTCGGCCCCGGCTCGGCGCAGGTGCGTCTCGCTCTTCAGCTCGAGCGCTTCCGCGGTGAGCCGCAGGTCGGGCTTCACGCTCTTGAGTACGAGCGTGACGAGCGTCGTCCGGTCGTCCGACGCGGGCGTGCCGCGGGCGGTGTCCGCGAGCACGATCGCCGCGCGAGCCTGCGCGATGTTCGCTCGCTCGAGGACCCGCTCGACGGCAGGGTCGCCGCGAACGTACGCGACGCCCCGCTCGCGGTGGCGCGCGAGGACCTGGCTCATCGCGTCCTCCGGCAGCTCGTTCACGAGCACGACGTCGGACCGACCTCCGTGCGCGGCGAACAAGGCGTCGAGCACCCGCTCGGCGTAGGCGTTCCAGCCGCAGAGCAGCAGGTGGTCGCGGAGCTTGAGCGTGTCCATCCCTCTCTCCTCCTTGATCCGTTGCGCCACGAGCACCGACGCGACCGCGGCGGTGAACACGGACAGGACCACGACGCCGCCGAGCATGAGCGCCCCGCCGAGGAGCCGCCCGCCGACCGAGACCGGCGTGTAGTCGCCGTAGCCGACCGAGGTCATCGTGGTGACCGCGTACCAGAGCGCGTCGCCGAAGCTCTGGATCGTCCCGCGCCCACCCGCCTCGGCGGCGAGCACGAGGATGGCGCCGGCAGCGAGCACCGCGAGCGACAGGCCGCTCACCAGCGGGACGTTCTCGCGGCGAAGCCCGTCCCAGATCTCCCGCAGCACCGCTGGAAACCTAGCCCCAAATCATGGCGCTCTCAAGAGGCGGCCGACGGTGGGCCCGGGCCAGCGCCTATGCTGCACGCCCGATGCCGCTGGACGCGTTCGTCTCCGGCCTCGTGGCCGCCGCCTCCATGGTGCTCGGTGCGCTCCTCGGGATCTGGGTGCGGCCGCGGCAGACCGTCGTGGCGGCGATCATGGCGTTCGGATCGGGCACGCTGCTCGCGGCGATCTCGTTCGAGCTCATCGAGCCGGCGTACGAGCGGGCGGGGATCGTGCCGCTCGCCATCGGCTTCCTCGGCGGTGCCGCCGCCTTCGCGGCCACCAACGCGGCGCTCGACTCGAGCGGCGGCTTCCTGCGCAAGCACTCGACCGCCGCGGGCTACCTCCGCCGCCGCAAGCGGGCCGAGGGCGAATCGAGCCTCGACGGGGTGAGGCGAGGCGGGGT
>Ga0082335_1006192_pt1 | contig 15661 bp, 11 predicted proteins | sample Subgrocontami58m_FD_72375 | JGI IMG/M metagenome (GOLD analysis project Ga0082335, IMG submission 72375) | Subsurface groundwater microbial communities from S. Glens Falls, New York, USA - GMW37 contaminated, 5.8 m (SPADES assembly) (version 2) ... | reverse complement strand
GAGCGTGGTCGTGAATCTCATTATGAAGACATCTCGTTCGACCTTGGTACGCCGGATGCAAACGAACAACTTGTCGCGGCGGCTCGTCAGGTAAAGAGTGAACGCCAGTATTACAGCATGTACCCCGAAATATGGTCGTCGGATGAAACGATGGATGAACAGCGTGACCGGTTCATGGCGGCTGCGGCAGAGTACAAGGTCAGGAAGAGAGCGAAGCAACCCGCCGTGGCGGGCACAACATTGAGTACAAGAGCGCTCGCATTAAGGTGTATCTCTCCAACTATCAGCGTTACACGCTGCTGAAAGATTTCACGGTTGACGAAAATGCGTTGGTGGAGAAGATGCATGGGCTGGCACCCTCCTACTTTGCTTTCAACACGCAGGACCGGAGAGCGCTGTTCAAATTGGTTGACGAGCGCAAGCTTCTCACGATGGCTGACGATGCTCGCAAGGCAATCAATGACGCGGTTGCCGACGCAGAATTCATTTTGACGCCGATGTACGCGCTCAAGCCGCAACAACGGCTGGGGTATCTGGAAGAAATCGACAAGATAATGTGTATCAAGTCGGGACTGAGAAAATTAGACAAGAAGCAGGTTGCCTTCAAAAAGGGCGAAGAGTATGACGTCCGGGTATCGAGCGCAACGATTGAATCGTGGTACACGAAGGAGAGTGGGGCGAGTGGCGCGGCGAAGGATATGGTGAAGTTGGGCAAGGCGTTGAACATCGACGTTGGTGGTGTTGCGTTTGGAGAATCGGGTGACGACATGACGTTCCTGATTGAACATTTTGAGATACCGGACCCGCGTGATGTGCGTGACAAGAAGCCGAAGCTGTACGACCGGATTCGCAAGCGCATCGAGTCGGATGAGTTCAAGGTGTTCACTCTCCGAGACTTTCAGATTGAAGATTTAACGCGGTTGTCGATGAAGCCATCGGCGGTGTTGTCGTGGGAACAGGGATTGGGAAAGACGCGCGGTGCATTGGCATGGTTGCAGATTCGTTACGTCAAGAAGGCCCTGATTATTTGTCCTCAAGACTTGAAGGCGCAATGGATAGCAGAGGCAAAGAGTCTTGATATCCGCTTGAACGAGATCCGCGGGTATCGCGACGTGGCGTCTATCAAGAACGAGAAAACCGGCATCTGGCTGATTCACTACGAACTGTTAAAAGGGACGCGCCGTCGTGACCGATTTGTTGAAGAGTTTGAAAAGCCGGTTGTTGACGAGAACGGCAAGGAGAAGAGTTTCAATGCGCTGTGTCCTGAGTGCAGGGCGCTCCGTCAAGACGGGTGGAACGGTTACAGTTGCCAAGCGTGCGGGTATCACGTTTGGACGCAACGAGTCAAGCCGATGTACACGTATCTGAAACATGCGTTCGACGGTATTGTGATTGATGAAGGCGTAAAAATAAAGTCCAAGCATAGTCAGCAGGGTATTGCCGGTCGTTCGCTTCACGCAAAGAACAGATTGTTGCTTTCCGGTACCGGGCGAGTTACAGACAGTTCACAGTTGGCGAACGCGAGACGATCCGTTCACGGACGTATGGGAATCGGTGAGCGAGAAGCTGTCGATCAACTCGGGTCTGGAAGCAAAAACGGTGTTTGAGGACCTTCAAAGACGCTACCCGGGAAAATTCTCTGATGGACAAACGCAAAAGCGCCATCAAGTATTCGATGGCGCTTTGTCAATCCGACTAATTCCTATTGCGAGTTTCTTAGTTCAACTCATCTGAGCAGAACAAGTTTCTTTGTAGCAACAAAAGCTCCGGCTTGCCCGCCTTCAGTTTGGCGCGCCTCAAGTCGGTACATGTAAATGCCACTCGCAAGGGTTGTCGCGTCTAATTCCGTTTCATACCTGCCGGCTTCGCGCACACCGTCAACCAAAGTTGCAATCTCCCGTCCAAGCATATCGAAAATCGTTAGCCGAACATACGATGAGCGCGGTAAGTCGTAAGTGATCGACGTTGTAGGGTTGAAAGGGTTGGGATAGTTTTGATTGAGTGCGAATGCCGTTGGAAGAGGCTTCTCTTCGACACCGGTCAACACATTCACTCTCACAGCATCCGTGAAATGAATCGTGCCATCCAAATCAATTTGCTTCAGGCGATATTGCCAATTGCCTTGTGTAGCTGTGCTGTCCGTGAACGAATAATTGTGCGGTTCGTTTGTTGTGCCATGTCCAGGGATGAAGCTGTTGGGGAGTGTTTGAAATTCAGGGTCAGTGTTTCTCCTCTTCTGGATTTCAAAGCCGTAATTGTTGATTTCAGAAATCGTTCGCCAGTCAAGTTGAACTCGATTGTTATTGAGTGCAGACGCAGTAAACGACACAAGTTGAACTGGAAGCGAGACTCCGCTTGCAGACTGTTGATAGAATGGCACAGCAGAGTTCGTTATTTCGCTTCCATTCAATTCAAAGTACCAAGCAGTCGTTGGTGGTGGTGTGTTCGTAAGCTCGAAAGTTCCCGTGAGGACACCACCGTCCACGCGAACAATAAATAGCTCATTTTCACTGTTAGCAGCCCAGTTAATACTTACATTTGGAATAGCTCCGTATGTTTGATAACTATAAAGACCATCAATGCCGACAGGACCCTGAGGTGTTATAGAATACGATGTAGAAGTGACAGTCAATGTTATGTTGTATAATGTGAGCCAACGAATAGTGACGTTAACCCCTGAGAAGATCCCGTTGACCGTCCCCGATGGTTTTGCTTTCACGGAGATAAGACTATTTCCACTAGGCACATTGAATATTCCTGCTTGCACTGTCTGAGCATCAACATGCGCGTTGCCTCCAAGAGCCAAAAGAAACAGAATCACAGAGAGTTTTAAGAAATTGTTCATTTGGGTTTCCTCCATCTAAAAGAAGTATTGTTATGGAACCTGAGTCGAACGTGTAGCATTGATGTTTACCCCACCAATGTTCTGCAAAATAATTCCCCGATCGTTCCCCGAGAGGTTGTACTTGACCACTCCGTCCATGTTCACATCTTCGTTGTAATAACCTGATACAGTGGCATTGATGTTCGTTCCACCGATGCGAACCAGAATTGGTGCCCGATCGTTACCTGACAGGTTGTATTTGATGATGCCGTCACCATTGACGTCGCCTGCATACATGCAGTATTTTGTACCGACCAACTTCATCGGCTCGGTGCCGTACGCTTGACCCTGAGAGGTCGTGAAATCGTATGGCTGTGATGGAGTGGAATTGGTTAGCGCTTGTGCCGTTGCAGACATGATTGCAAGGTGATTACGGTGTCGGACGACAAGGTAGAAATTCCCCGGCGCCGGGCTGAACTCCACATAGCTTTTGGTCGGATCAAGGAAATCTCTAATCGTTCCATCCGCCATGAGCCATGCAGGTCGTTGCTCAATCAGCAAAGGGTTATCAGGATTTTGGGAACGATCCTTCTTTTCCTCCGCCATTCGCGCCGCAACAGCATCTTCATTGGCATCAAATTCTGATGCAGCTTTCGCGGCATCACGAGAGGAACTACCTGAAGGAGCAAGACCCGACGGAGTGCTACGTATTTCAACCGTGATACTATCCACTGCGTCAATTGGTATTGTTGCGCTACTGAAATGGCTTGCAAGATAGCCGCCTGTGTTGAGCGACTTGTTCATTTGATTTGTGCTTGTGTTGAAGGGTCCTTCAAGAAAGACCTTGATGCTTGCTCTGATTGGTCCCACAGGTGGTGAGGCGATGACTTGGCTCGTTCTATTCCCGGCGGCATCGTATGTATAGGTAATGGTGCGGCCATTCCCGTAGTCTGTTAGAATCTGGCGATTCAGTTGATCATATGAATGGCTTTGAGAAATCAACTTCCTATCAAGGGCGGACGCTAATAACAGAAGTGCAACTAATAGAAAACGGTTCTTCACGGTACACCTCCTTCTTTGTAGTCAGGGCTTGAGTAAGATTCGTTCTTTGTACCACGACGTTGACGTTATAGCACGTATTAATTTGTCTCTGAGTTTATGAGAAACCTTGAGAAGTTGGTCATTTGCGTCGCTGGCTTCTTTCCCAGAGACAAATGGAGTTGTCAGGATACTAACAGCATCAATTGATTTGGCAGATTCATCATAACCGTGTTTACGTAGTACTTTGCTGCTCAACTTCAAAGCAATGTCTTGTGCTATGCCTTTTGCAAATCTCGTGAATCCGTGTGCGAGGAAATCCAGTGTCTTGTTGAAAATCCAAAGCGCGCGCGATTCCGTACCTTCTGGATCTGACAACATGGTAGGATTGTTCTCCGCGTACGTATACAAGTTGATCTGCCACACAGGATCTTCGCTTGTAAACCGGCCAAGGATTGGGTCATAATACCTCGCCCGCATAAAGTACAACCCATTTCCCTCGTCCATCACTCCATAGACTCCCACGTATCGGAACAGATTGAAGTCCAACTCCACACTTGCTCTCAACTCGCCAAAAGGTCCATAAGAGTACTTGTGCGTGATGTTGCCACTTACATCCGTCATCGCAATCGTGCTGCCGCGGAAGTCTCCGTGGTAGTAGTGAATTGTACCGTCGGGCTTGATGCGGGCTAATAAGCCAAGGCCATAAATGTAATAGTTGCTTGGGTTGCCGCTCGCGTCTTGCTCCATTAGTATCTGGCTCATCGGTCCGTTCACATCAAGCACATAGCGCGTAGTGGCGCCATTCCGAGTCGCAGAGCGTCGGTCGCCAAAAATATCGTACAAATACGATGCAGTGTTCGAACCCGTGATACTTGTGAGCCGTCTTTCAGAATCGTACGAGTAGGTAGCGCTGTTCGTGCCGCTTCTCGTTGCCATGTTGCCATTGCCATCGAACGTAAATGTCGTCGAACCGGTGGAAAGAATTCTATTTCCACCGTCGTACGTGTACGAAGTTGTTCCCGGAGTTAAATTCGGCATTGCAAGCGGTTCAGTCTGAGTAACCGCTGTATGGTTTCCGATTTCATCAAGTGTGAACGAGTAACTGCAAATCACTTGACCGCTCGGTTTCGTGTGCACGATTCCTATGACGCGACTCGCTGCATCGTAAGCGTATATTGCGCGACCGCCATTGGGATAGAGAATGTAATCCAAGGTACCATCATTGCGATAAAAATACGTGAATGTTCCCCCTGTCCAAGCTTGCACGGTTTTCAAGCGGTCGTCATCATAGTACGTATAGGTGACAGTCCTACTACCCGGATAGGTGATCGTTAGAATGTTGCCCGCTGCATCGTATGTATAGCTCACCGTGTTCCCAAAGAAGTCTGAAGTTGTTGACATACGATTCAATTGATCATACGTGAACAGAAGATTGTTCGCGCCGCCGGTGACGCTTGTGATATTGTTGTTGTTATCGTATCCGAACGTCGCTGTAACCGAAAGTGAACTAATCAAGAGTAGCCGCCCGACATTATCATAGCCATATGTAGTTGTCTGTCCGTTCGGGTCTGCACGAGAGACGACGCGACCACCGGTGTCGTACGCGTACTGAGTCGCCGACTGCCCGGGATGTGTCTTTGTTTGAAGTAGATCGTTGGCGGCATAATAAGTAAAGGAGTATGTACCTCCGGGACTTCCAATGCTCGTAAGATTCCCGTTAAGATCATAACTGTATGATGTACTTTGACCAAGTGCATTTGTCTCTGTCGTACGCAAATCGTTGTTGTTGTACGCGTAAGATGTTGCTTGCCCCTTTGCGTTCGTCGTACTTGTCATTCTGCTAACGCCATCATATCCAAACCCAGTCGTATGATTGAGATTATCCCGAACACTCGTGAGATTGCCGTAGCTGTTGTAGCCAAGCGTAGTCCTCTGCGCAAGGGGATCAAGGGTGAAGTCAATCAGTCCATTCGACAGTGGTGTGATCGAGGTTGTGCCTCGAGGATCTTGAACGGAAATCAAATTGCCGGAAGCATTGTAAGCGTAGTTCGTTTCTTTTGATAAAGGGTTGATGTACTTCGTGAGGTTATTCATCGCGTCATATTGGAAACCATGAATAATGCTCAGGGGCCGCGTTATCATTGTCTCGTTGCCACGCGAATCATACACGATGGTGGTTACGTATCCTTTCCCATCCGTAAGCCTTGTGGGTTTAGTAGGATTGTTGACATCCGTGTATTCATATCGCACGGTGTTGCTGCTATTTACAACTCGATCTATGAGCCCGCTACGCTGGTTGTTGTTGTAAAAATGGTTGTACTGTATTCCACCCTCTGTAACTGTCGTCTGCGCGCCACTGTACCCCAGACTGAGCGATATTGGTCCGCCCGTTTGGGAGACAAGCTTTCTGTTCTGATACTGATTCGTGATGGAGTTGCCCTTAGGAAACGTAATGCTTTTCAGCAGATGGTCTTGGCGAGCGCTCGGTTCGTACGCGTAGGTAGTTGTTTGTCCCATCGCGTCTTTGGAACTCGTGAGGTTTGTGTCAACATCGTCATAGTTGAACTCGATTGTTCGGGGAAGCGGGTCTTGCACCTTCCAGAGCAGACGAGATCGAGCGCCTGTGTGGTATGTGAATGTAAGTGTGCGACTTCCGTGCGAAACAGAGATCAGTCGCCTTAAACCGGATGGCTCGTAGGTACAAGCGACAGTGTTGCCATTCCGATCTGTTATTGAACTCAACATTGCCGGATAATCAGCTGAAGTGCCCGACGGTCGCACGAAGGTGAATACCATTTGATCTTTTTTCTTCACGGTAAATGTTGACGCTGCTTTGGTGAAGATATCATAAACACCAGGAGTTTGACAGACATAATTTCCAGAGATAAGTTTATACTCATGCACAGCGCCATCGGGCCAGACGACAAATGCATACTGCTGATCCGAACTCTCAACCACGTAAGAATGATACGTGTGGCTCCAGCCGGATCCGAGCGGATTGATCAAACTGAATAGCCGAGTTGAGTAGGAGTTGTACATATGTGCAAAGTCAAGCGACATGCGCGTACCGGGTATTGAAAAACTCGTCTTCACATAGTGATTGAAGTTTCCATTTTGCGTGTTGACTCCATCACCTGCCATCATTTGCGCTTCCATCCAGGATTCGGTTGCTGAGTCTCCGTTTGCAGAAACGTAACAGAGGAAGCCGCGGTCTTGATAGCCCCGAGCAAGAGCGTTGTCTCTTTCAATCTGACTGATTGTGTAGAAATGATCGCGGAGGGCGTTGTTTGAACTATTGTCCAGATAGAGGTAAAACATCTTTACCAGACCGGGACGAGTGCTCGCATATCCGTATCCTGTGATGCCTTCGTAAATCCAACCATTGATGATCTTGTTGTCTCTGTCTGTTTCATCCGCCGTGTAATAGTGGCTCATGTCCTGACCTGTATAGAACCTATAAACAGGGCGCATATCTGCTCCAGCTTCAAATGGGTTTATTCCAAGAAAACCTTCGACCTTCTCGAACACGTATCCGCCGTTTTCGGCTTGAGCAAGATGAGTGCTGTTTGTGCAATAGAAGTGATCCACGTCGGTCGAATAATAGGCGCGATACACTGGCACCCAACTCGGTTGCAGATCCTTCGGCGGCTGGTATGTGAATGTTCCGACGGAGGATTCCATAAACGGACCGCTTTGGAAATAGGCTCTCACTTTCCAATAGTAAACGTTTTGATTCAACCAATTGCCGGTCAATGTGTAAACAACATTATGAAAGTCATTGAACGCAGGAATAGATAACGGTGAAACCTCTGGGGAACCAAAGCCCGCGTTGTTGTCCACATAAAGTTCGTAACGCAAAGCATAAACATTGGTCCATTGGAAGTTGATCTCGTTGGTTGTGATACTCTGGTTCGGCGTAGGCAATTGAAGCGTCGGCGCAAGTGCACCCACCGTAAACGACCATGTGCTCGACCAATCGCTCCAAACACCATTGGTTCCAAGCGCCTTTATTCGCCAGTAATAGACTGCGTAAGTTGTAAGTGTTGGGGTCCAGCCAAGTGTTTGTATGTTTGTATTCTCACCTTCAGGGCTTGAGAAGTTTGAATTATTGTCGATTTGTCCCCAGAACCTTGTTGCACCCGGATGAGTCCATGCCAGGTCAGGGGTCAAATCGAAACCGACGCCGCCACCATTTGGCGGATATGTGAGTGTTGGAACCGGCGTTGGCGCTTGCGGCACAAATGTCTGCGATGCTGACCACGCACCCCATGTAGCACAAGTAGCGTTCAGTGTTCGCATCTGCCAGTAGTGCGTTACACTTGCCGCTAACGACGAATTGTACGGATAACTTGTAGCACTCCCGCTGACGTTCGGGTCGTTGAAAATGGTAGTGGTAAACGTCGGATCGGTCGAGAGTTTGATCTGATACTGGCATGCACCGTTCACACTCTGCCAAGTAAAGATGAATGGCGGTCCACTCACTGAAGCTCCGTTTATTGGAGAAAGCAATGTCGGTGCCGGAAGCGTTTGTGCTTGCGGCACAAATGTCTGCGATGCCGACCACGCACCCCATGTAGCACAAGTAGCGTTAAGTGTGCGCATCTGCCAGTAGTGCGTTACTCCCGCTGCCAACGACGAATTGTACGGATAACTTGTAGCACTCCCGCTGACGTTCGGGTCGTTGAAAATCGTTGTGGTGAATGTGGGATCGGTCGAGAGTTTGATTTGATACTGGCATGCACCACTCACACTCTGCCAAGTGAAGGTGAATGGTGGTCCACTCACTGAAGTTCCGTTTATTGGAGAAATCAATGTCGGTGCCGGAAGCGTTTGTGCTTGCGGTACAAATGTCTGCGATGCCGACCACGCACCCCATGTAGCACAGGTAGCGTTAAGTGTGCGCATCTGCCAGTAGTGCGTTACTCCCGCTGCCAACGATGAGTTGTACGGATAACTTGTGGCACTCCCACTGACGTTCGGGTCGTTGAAAATGGTTGTCGTAAAAGCCGGATCGGTCGAGAGTTTGATTTGATACTGGCATGCGCCGCTAACACTCTGCCAAGTAAACGTGAATGGCGGTCCACTCACCGAAGTTCCGTTTATCGGTGACACCAAGGTCGGTGGATTCAACGCAGGAGTAGTGTAAGTCACGCGAACATATATCGTATTGAGGGTAGACGTGAACGGTGAACCCGATGCGACAGCATACCTGAAATAGTAGCGAGCATTTGCCAACTGTCCATTCCAACTGCTGAATGAGACGTATCCGTATGTTCCCGGATTACCAGCGGGAAGTGAGCCTTGCGAAACCATTACCGCGCCGCCTGAAGGACCTGGGTCCGAAGCTCTATTGAAGCGAACAGAAACATAGTTCTGAACAACACCATAAGCGATGTAGTCAAATTTCGCTTCAACGTTCGTAATTGTAGCATTTGCAGGTGCTCCAGTTATATCAACATAATAGAGACCAAATGACCCGGCAGCGATTTGCTGATTAACAGCATATTGGTTCGACGTTGTTTGAGCGAGAACTGTTGGTGAGGAAAGAATGATAAGACCAATGTGAAGTGGGCTGGAAAATAAGCCACGCAGGAAGAGAGAAATAAGAGAAGTACTTGATTTACAAATACGCATGATGACCTCCATGGGAAAAGCAGCTATCGATTTTGCGGAAGGCACTGCCGACTACAAATCCATAGAAAAGATCACGTCCGACCGCTGGTAAGAGAGCAATGATGTTGCCTACAAACAGAATTGGATACGTTTTCTGGTCGACGTTCATGTTTCCTCCTGCGTTCAAAAGATCAAGACATGGTACTAATCATTGTTGGAAGAACATCTCGCACAGCGAAAGGCCTTGTCGGATTATGTGAGCTCCAGAACTGAACAGTACCGTTCAAGTGAGCAGCAAAGAGTTCGCGATGAACTCCCCCTATTACATAGACAAACAACAGCGGAAATTTTATTGAACCTACATCCCCGTCACCACATACGCCGCCCAGTAATATGGATGGCGGTAGCTCGGATTGGCAATCATTGCTTGCTGCGCTTTCCGCAGAGCTACAGTTACGTTTTGTGCTTTCTTGAAGTTTTCATAGAAATGCCGCATGAACTCGCTCGATGCTTTGTCGTCCACTTTCCAAAGTGTGGAGACGACCGAGCTTGCGCCGGCGAAGATGAGCGCCCGCACTTGTCCAATCACTTCACCGCCAGGAGAAATGCCCGGTTGGTATGCTTTCTCAACGCCCGTCTCACAGCCGCTCAGAACAACCAACGAGTTATCGAGTCGTAGATCGAACATCTCATGCACCATCAACTTGCCGTCGCTCGTCTTTGTTGGAGCCAGTTGCAAAGCCGAAAGCAACGGGTCTCTTAACGCCGGCACGCCGTGCGCGGCAATGTGGATGACGTCGAACTTCGCGCTGATTTTTTCGAGCGTATCCTTCGTCGCCGCTTTGCCGATGAGCGTTGTTGTCGCGCCGCCGATGACATTCCGTATCGTCTGTACTTCAAGCTCTGCGTTCGGTATCGAGCCATCGGAATATGCCATTGCCAAATATTTGTTGAGCGGTTTCGGCTTTACAAGTTGATGCATCAGCTTCATCACGCTTGCGGATGGATAGTTGACGATGGCAAACCGCTCGGCAAGAAATTGTTTTCCATCGTGCAGAAGTTGGAACGGAACATAGTGCAGCACATCATCCGGCGAGACGATGAGCAGCTCGACGCCATTGAGAACACCCGATGCTTTCAGTGAATCGAGCAGCACAGACTCGAATCTCACGGAGAGTTTTTTCCAGACGTTTTCCTTGAGCCATTTCTTTTGCATTTGGCTTCGCAGCAACCCGACGTCGTCGCGAAGTTTCGTGCGAGCGATTGGCGTTGCAAAAACCTTCAACTCTCCGCTCCGCTTCAGGGCGCAGACGATGAGCTTATCTTCAAGAAGAATGTAGTCCAACAGAATTGCATTTGCCGGAATGATTGGTTGAATGTCTTTGACGGTTATCTTGGGAACGGAAAGGACTGAACTAAGGCGAGGGTTGTTGAGTTCTTGTTCGTAGAGGAATTGGGAGTAGGCTGCTTGGGCTTGTTCTAGATCTTTAGTCAGAGAGGGTGTCTTCAGACTTCGTGTGGATTCGCCACTGTTGTACGCCTCAGATAAGAGCAAACTTGAGCGAGCTACATTTCCACGGAGGTTCAATTCCTGTTCAAGGGTAACGCTGTCCGTCCGATTTTTTGTTTTGAGTTGGCGTGTCGCAATAAGCGTCAACAGTGTTCGTGATTTGGCTTGTGCAAGAAGTCCGATTACTTTTGCAAATCTGCGCGAATCATATACAGCTTCAATCTGCTTCTCAGTTAATCGGCGAGCTTTATCGAAGTAAGTTGACCGCTCTTGACCGCTTAGGAGTCCTAAGCCGATTTGTTCTCTTGTTCTTGCCGCTTCTTCGTAGGCAGTTGAAGCTTGATCATTATTCAGCATTCTATTTGAAATGTCTCCAATCCCTTCAAACCCATCCGCAATTAATTCTAAAGCACCAATTTCTCTTGCACTCTTTTGGCATTCGTTCATCAAGCTCAGAGCCTCTTGCGTTTTTCCCTTCAAGGCAATGATCCTTGCAAGTGCAAGCCCAGCGAACGCATGTGCATAGTGCTCACCTCGTTCCTTTGATTTTTTGACAGATGCTTCGAGTTCTTGGGTAGAATCGGGTACAATACCAGATTCTACGTAGCAATTGTTAAGTGAGGTTATAGAAGCAGTAAGCAATTCTAGTGATTGAATCTCCTGAGCAGACTCAATGACTTGACGAAATATTGAAATAGCAGTGGGGAAGTCGCGCAACGCCTGATGGCTCTGACCAATGGAGTATCTGGCTCTGGCGGCTACATCCATTTCTTCCAGCTCTTCCGCAATCGCAAGAGCCTTTTTTCCCTTCGCAATGGCATTCCGATAGCCCCCAGTGAAATTCTCTATCTGCGCGAGTCTTACATAGTTGGTTGCAACTGCCGATTTGTCTCCAAGACTTTCAGAAATTTGAATGGCCTTGTTCGTATATTCACTTGCTTTGGGATAATTGTCTTGAAAGAAATAAACATCACCTATACCTGATATATTACTCGACTCAAGCAGTCGATTCCCGATGGCTTTTGCCAAACCAAGAGACTCTTCATAAAATCTTATTGCTTTGCTGTATGTACCTTTCCTGTGGAGAAGTATAGCATAGCGGTTTAAGGCTACAACCTTGACCCGCGGAAATGATGATGCACCAGAAATAATATTAATGAGCTCTGCCTCTGCTTGAGGTATTTTCCCTATCCTCATTAAGCTGCTGGAAAGGTTCGTCTGTGCCCGTAGTTTCAATTCTAGCGACCTCGTTCCATCTTTCTCGGCATGTTCTATTGCTTGCTGAAAGTACCGGATTGCCGCTTCGTATTTGTCCTGTCTGTCTTCAAGAATTCCAGATACTTGAAATGCCTTGGCTGATAAATAATGAGAACCGAGACCTTGAGCGAGAGTACGACTCAGCACTATATCTTGAGTTGCTTCCTTAAGCTCACCAATATATTGGCGTGCAGATGCCCGAGCCGACAGTATTGCACTACGTTTGTAGTTGTGTTCCAGCTTGGTCAAAATACTGTCTGCTTGCGAGAAGGCAATTACCGCATTTCGAAAATCACTTCTGTTGAGAAATTGATTTCCCGAATCTGCAATTACTTCAGCTATCTTTCCCATCTGCGCTTTGAGTAACAATTGCTTTTGCTCTTCAAGTCCAACGTTTTGAGCAGAATTAATTACGCTATCGAAGTTCCCAACTTCGTAATGGAATTGTGCCAAGGCTAATATCTTGCGTCCAGAAAGCATAGCTCTTAGGCTTCTATTCGATACCGTGTCGTTCGCCAGCCAATGCACCCTCAGCAACATCGCCATCGCATCAACATTATTCGAATCCTTCTTCACAACATTCTCAAGAATCTCCCTCGCCCCCGCGTAATCGAACTGCCGTATTTTTTCTTCCGCTTTCTTCAGCGGCTCTTCCTTACTGCATCCAAATAAAAAAAACACCGCGGCAAGAGCGAGTGCTTGGAACTGTGGGAAGCGGATTAGTCGCATCATGGGGGGAGAACTCCTTGTAGTTATTTGATGGTCACTGTCCTCGTTTCCGATTCGCCGATCATGCGTTCGCCGATGTTGGCTTGCACTTGCCAAATGTATTTCTTACCCGGTTTCAACAATGTCACTTGAGTTGAAGGGAAGTGTGTTTCGCGTGTGGTCTGCCGCTCCGAAACGGTTGGGTCTTCATCCTCCCAAACAACAAGTGTGTAACTCGTGGCGTCATCAAACGCCCGCCAGCGAAACGTGAAGTCGGATAAACTGGCGCCTTCATCGGGCGAAATCAATTCTACGCCGGCTGTCATCGAGTCGGTGCGCTCGTGCATTTCCGGTTGTTCCTGCGGCGGTTGTCGGAAAACGAAGAAGAGGGCAACTGCTGCTGCCGCGGCCCCAAACCCGACTTGATACCAATGAAGTCTGAGAGTCGCGAAGAGCCTTTCGATTGCAGTGATGTGATTGTTTGATGCAGTCTTCTCTGTTGATACGTGTGAGAGATAGTGTTCAAACTCAGAAAGTTCTTCCGGCGTCGGTAAGATGCTTTTGCACGTTTGGCAATGGCGAATGTGCTCTTCTAATTCTTCTCGTTCCGCGCCCTGAATGTGACCTGCAACGTAATCGTACAAAGTTTCCTCGCTTGGACACGGAGCAGGCGTGGTTTTCAATGATTGCAGCGACTCGACAATTTTGGCAAGAAAGTCCACACGTACCTTGCATTCGGAACATTGCGAAAGATGGTTCTCTACAACGGTCAACTCCACGGGCGAGAGTCCCTTCCGCACATACTCATCCAACCGCTCTTCCGTTAAATGCATACACTCTCTCTATAACTATTAGACAAAGAACATGGTGAAAATTATTGTGCGCCAAATCTTTTCTTCAGGTTTGGAAGAATAATTGTTTTGAATTTTCGACGAAGAACGTCTTCAATAATATTTGTGGTTACACCTAACTCTTCTTCAATTTCTTTGTACGACATTTCTTCAGCGCACCAGAGATAAATAATCTTGAAGTCTCGTTCTGCATTTGCAGGAAAATGATCCATGAGTTGCGCTAGAATTTCTTTCTTGCATGTTTCACCGTCAAGAATATCTTCAACCTCGTGCTGCTCCGGAATGTTGTTGAGTTCTTGCTCGGAGGCTTTCTGTTTTCTTTTGAAATCATTGATAACATTCAGCGAATCGTTTCGCGCCATGATGAACAACATTGCTGCGGGATTATCGAATGTTTTGTGTTTACCGGTCAACCAATATTTTTCATAATACCGGATGAACACACCCTGAACGATATCTTCCGCCTCAGTCGCTAACTCGGGAACATTAGTTAGCATCGGTCGAACAACGTGATTAAGCAGGTAAGGTTTATGCCGGTTGAATTCTCTCCAGAATTTTTCGGTAGGCGAACGATGTTCAGATTCAGGGGACAAGATTCCAAATCCAGTCAGTTGGTGGTGGGTGAATCTTACTCAAGAAAACTGAGAAGGTCAACAGACAGGGCGATATTTGAAGCCACTCTCGTTGCAGCGAGGTCATTCGCCTACTCCTCCATCCATTCCGTCTTTTCCTTTGAAATCCTCACTAGCACGGAGCAAGCGCCCAACGGTTTGGGTTGGAGTTTTGCGCCGAGTTACTTCGTGGATGTTACCAAGTTCATCGACAAGAAGGTGAAGGCGATGAAGTGTTACAAACAGGAGATGCGTCCCTATCCCTTCCCCCGATCGACCGAAGGTATCAAGACGCTCGCGCGGTTCAGAGGGATGGCATCGAACACCCGATTCGCCGAAGTCCGCCACAGGCGGATTGCCGAACATTGGACTTGGGAACATCAACGCAGATTCCGACTTCTACGACTATAGTAAATGGTATCAATGAACACATGACGACGTTTGAGTTCGTCAAACAATTCCATCTTCGAGGTGGTCGTATCATGACGGACGGAATGTACACGTCCCGGTTCCATCCGTGTTGTACGAGAAGCAACAAAACTTCACGGACTACGATGCGACGTACGCGCTGGCCAATGTCGTCTGCAACACCATTGTCGACGTACAGCAAGCCTACGACAACACGCGCGGATTGGTTGAGCGTTTCTTGTCGCCGGCATTGGTAAAGCAGTTCGATGACCAGACGCTCATTTCGACGGTTGGATTGGACCTGCCGTACTTCGACATGCTGATGAAGAAGAATCGGAAGCATGAGAAGTTTACGCTGTTCTATGGCACGCCTGCGTGCAGAAACGCCGCACTACGGCGTGCAGGCACACGGTTCAACACGACCAAGCGGGTGGATGTGATTTTCAAACTCTACGATACGTTCTACAGCTCGGGCCGGGCCATCGACATCATCATGACGACGCCAACGGCGAAATCTGCCTTGCAGAAGAAAAAGTTCATGACAGTATGTCCCTTCGGGAAGGAATATCTGCAACGAAGTATCAGGTTGTTTTACCCCGACTGTGGCCGGTTCAAGTATTTTTGCCGAAGGCATCACTTTTTGAGAAGAGGCATCGAAGTGTCATGCGTTTGTTGTGGCATCGGAAGGTGAGCGCCCGGGGTATCAGTCATGTGTTGACAAAGTCCTCTTCAAGCCGACGCGAAGTGAAGAGATTAGGAGTACAGTAATAGAAATGACTGCCAAGGGAGTCATACGGTTTGCCAAGGGGACATCGGGCGGTGTCGAATTGTATTGCAC
>Ga0082335_1006191_pt1 | contig 15662 bp, 16 predicted proteins | sample Subgrocontami58m_FD_72375 | JGI IMG/M metagenome (GOLD analysis project Ga0082335, IMG submission 72375) | Subsurface groundwater microbial communities from S. Glens Falls, New York, USA - GMW37 contaminated, 5.8 m (SPADES assembly) (version 2) ... | reverse complement strand
CCGTAGGCCCGCCCCCTCAGTAACATTCCTGTGTGAGTGAACCCTAGCCCTTCGGTAACATTCTAGGTGAGTGAATACGGAACCTTTACCCACCCAGAGATAGGCGCGTACAATGGAACCAAGGTGCTTTGTGAAAGTGCACACAAACACAGGAGGCCCTCCTTGTCCCAGCTCCGTATCCCTGGCCCCACTCCCGTCCCTCCAGCCGTGCTGGAGGCGGGCGCAGCGCCCATGTTCAACCACCGCGGGCCGGAGTTCGCGGCGCTCATCACCCGCATCACCGCCCGGCTCAAAGAGCTGATGATGACCCAGAACGACGTGTTCATGCTCACCGGCTCGGGCACCGGCGCGCTAGAGTCGGCCGTGGTGAACACCATGTCGCCGGGACAGAAGGTACTCGCGGTTTCTATCGGTGAGTTCGGCGACCGTTTCACCGAGATCGCCCACGCCTTCGGCGCAAACGTCACCCGCATGCGGTTCGAGTCGGGCGAGAACGCCGACCCGCAGCGCATCCGCGAGGCGCTGCAGGCCGACCGCGACATCCGCGTGGTGATGATCACCCACAACGAGACCTCCACCGGCGTCACCAACGACATGCGGGCCATCGGCGCGCTGGCGAAGGAGATGGACGTGCTGCTGCTGGTCGACTCGGTCAGCGGCATCGGTTCGCTGCCGTATCCCATCGATGTCTGGGGCGGCGACGTGGTGTGCACCGGCAGCCAGAAGGGTTGGATGGCGCCTCCGGGACTCTCCATGGTGAGCGTGAGCGAGCGGGCCTGGGACGCCAGCCGCAGCGCCAAGATGCCGCGCGTCTACTGGGACTACGCAGCCGCCAAGAGCTACCTGGCCAAAAACCAGACGCCGTGGACCCCCGCCATCTCGGTGGCCAACGCGCTGGATAAGGGCCTGGAGCTGATGATCAACGAGGGGCTGGAGAACATTCTGGCCCGCCACGCCCGGGTGGGCCAGACGGTGCGCGACGCCGTGAAGGGCCTGGGCATGGAACTGCTGCCGAAGGACGAGAAGTACGCCTCCAACACCGTGACGGCCATCAAGATGCCCGAAGGCGTCTCGAGCGTCGATGTGCAGAAGGCGGTGCGCGAGGAGTTCGACATCGAGCTGGCCATCGGGCAGGGCCCGCTCACCAGCAAGCTGATCCGGGTGGGCCACCTGGGCTGGGTGTCCGACCAGGACATTGCGGAGGTGGCAACGGCGCTCAAGACCGTCATGCCGCGGTTCTGGAAGTAACGCCATGAGTGGACGCGTCCTGATTACCGACCCCATCGCCGCGGACGGGCTGGCGATCCTAGAAAAGAGCTTGGATGTCGACGTTCGCACCGGCCTCAAGGGGCAGGATTTGCTGGACGCCGTCAAGGACTACGATGCGTTGATCGTGCGCAGCGAGACGCGCGTCACGGCGGACGTGATCGCGGCCGGCAAGAAGCTGCAGATCATCGGCCGTGCCGGCGTGGGCGTCGACAACATCGACGTTGACGCTGCCACCGAGCGCGGCATCATCGTGGTGAACGCCCCCACCGGCAACACCATCTCGGCATGCGAGTTGACCTTCGGCCTGATGCTGGCGATGGCCCGCAACATCCCGCAGGCGCACGCCTCCATGCACAACGGCGAGTGGCGCCGCAGCGAATTCGTGGGCGTGGAACTGCGTGGCAAAACGCTGGGCATCGTGGGCCTGGGCCGCGTCGGTTCTGAGCTGGCGAAGCGGGCCCGCAGCTTCGACATGCACATCCTGGCGTTCGACCCCTTCGTTTCGGCCGACCGCGCCCGCGACCTGGGCGCCGAGATGACCACGCTGGAGGGCGTGCTGCAGCGCTCCGACTTCCTCAGCGTGCACACCCCGCTCACCGATGCCACCAAGAGCCTCATCACCGCCAAAGAACTGGCGATGTGCAAGCCGGGCGTCCGCATTGTGAACGCCGCCCGCGGCGGCATCATCAACGAGCAGGCGCTGCTGGACGCCGTGGAGTCGGGCCATGTCGCGGCAGCCGCCATCGACGTGTTCACCCAGGAGCCGGTCAAAGAGACCGTACTCATCAAGAGCCCCCGCATTGTGGTCACCCCCCACCTGGGCGCCTCCACCGCAGAGGCCCAGCTCAACGTGGCCGTGGACGTGGCCGAAGAAGTGGTGGCGGTGCTGACGGGCGGTTCGGCCCGCTACGCCGTCAACCTGCCGCTGGTGGCGCCGGAGGCCATGAAGACCGTCGGGCCCTTCCTGCCGGTGGCGCAGTTCCTCGGTAATGTCGTGACACAACTGACGGAAGGCCAGCTCGGCGAACTGACCATCAGCTACCAGGGCGGCCTGGCCGACGTGGACACCGCGCCGCTCAAAGCCGCAGTGCTGGGCGGCCTGCTCCGCTCCATCAGCGAGGAACGGGTGACGCTGGTGAACGCCAGCCTAGTGGCACAGCAGCGCGGCCTCACTATCCAGGAGCACAAGGGCCCCGCCCGTGAGAACTACGCCAACCTCATCACCGTGGAGGCGAAGACCTCGGCCGGCGGCACCGTGGTGGCCGGCACGCTGCTGCGGGGCAAGCCGCACCTGGTGCAGATCAACGGCTACTGGCTGGACGTGCAGGTGGACACCACGCCCTACCTGCTGCTGTGCGAGAACGACGACCGCCCCGGCCGCATCGGCGCGCTCGGCACCATTCTGGGCGACGCCGACACCAACATCGCATTCATGCAGGTAGGCCGGGACCAGCCGCGCGGCCGCGCCATGATGGTGCTCGGCCTCGACGACTCGGTGACCGACAAGGCCCGCGCCGCCATCGAGTCCATTCCCGGCGTCTACTCGGTCCGCCAGGTGAAGGTGTAAGCATTCCCAGCGCTCCCCCTCCCGCTTAGGTAGGGAGGGGGGGCAGGGCGCAGTCCAGCTACTCTTCGACCGTTTTCATCTGCGACCGCATCTTCAAGTAGAGTTCGGGCCCAAACGACTTCACGCCACGCAAGAGCATGGCGTGCTCTGCGCAGTGCTTCATGACTGCTTCAATGTTCTCGCCGCGGGTTTCGAAATCGCAGCCTATCCCCAACGCGCGGCAACTGAGTACATACACTTGCGGCACGGCATGCCTCCCCGAGTCGTATTTGCAGGACGCAACACCTATCCGGCGGCGCATCGGCGAACCGAGCGTAAGCTGTGAGGAGTGTAGCATGGGGCCGGCCTCGTACGAACAAGGGCCGCTAGCTCCCGCCTAAGCAGCGGCGAGAACCGGCCGTCGCCGCCGCGACCACAGCGCGTAGAATGCGATGCCGGCGAAGGGTGATGCTCCGGCCGCCAGGAACGCCGCCTGCACCCCGGCGCCCGCCACCACCGCGCCCAGCCCCCAGGCGCCGACGCTCAGCGCCAGGTCGAAGCCCAGCGAGTAGGTGCTCATGGCCGCGCCGCGGGCTTCGGCCGGGGCCACGTCGGCGGTGTAGGCGGTGAGCGCTGGTTGCGCCAGGCCCTGCCCCGCACCGTACAGCGCGGCGCACAACAGCAGTAGCCATGGCGCCGCGAACACGCTCATCAACAGCATAGCCGCGCCCACCATGGCGAGACCCGGCACAAACACCACGGCCCGGCCAAAGCGGTCGGTCGCACGCCCCGACACGATCCGCATCAGGAAGATCATGCCCGAGTACACCGTGAAGAACAGGCCGGGGTTGCCCAGCCCGTGGTCGCGGGCGTAGATGGGCACTAACGACAGCACGGCCGCAAAAGGCACCGAACCGCTGAAGTAGAGCAGCGCCGGAACGATGGCCTCTCGCCGGAACATGCGAGCTAGGTTGGGCAATCCGTGGATGCCCTTGGCCTGGAATCGGTCGTGCACCAAGTAGGCCAGGACGGTGCCCAGAGCGGCCATCGCCACGCCGTTCAGGAACAGCAGTGTGTAGTTCCCTGCCTCGCTCACCGAGGGCACGAACGCGCTGAGCGCCTGCTCGCCGGGCACCAAGAAGGCCGCCGCCACGATGAACGCGCCCCAGGGCGGGCCCAGGCCGGTGGCCACATTGACTGCCATCCCAAAGTAACCGTTGGCCTCGCCGCGGCGGCCGGGCGGTACCGCATCGTTGATCAGGGTGGTGGCGGCGGTCTGCACGAACGACAGCGCCGCACCGCCCAGCATGCGGCTGAACACGATGAGCGGCAGCGAGACTGCCACCGCATACGACACCGACGACAGCAGCGCCAGCAGCGTGCCGGCCATCAGCATGCGGCGGCGGCCCAGGCCATCCACCAGCCAACCCACAAACGGCCGCGACAGCAGCGACATCAGGCCGCCCGCCCCCACCACCAGGCTGACGTCCGCCTCCATGCCGCCGCGGGCCTTGATGTAGAGCGGCAGGGTGGAGAAGTAACTGAAGTTCACCATGAAGAAGCTGAAGGCGACGCCGCCCGCCAGCAAGAAGTCGCGGTTGAAAATGGACCGCGAGCCTGAGGGCGCGGTCTCGGGTGTGCCCGGCTGGGCTTTGGTTGCCACGACTAACCCTCCTCTAGCTCCCCCCTGGGCGAGGAGAAGAAGCCGGGACGACCGCCACCGCTGCGATCTGTGACGGCAGCGCCGCCAACACCCGCGAGAACACGCCGAACTCGGCGGCGCTAAAGCCCGCTTGCAGTTGTGCCTCCAGGGTGCGGACGGCGGCTTGGGCGTTGGGGTGGATGGTCCAGCCCTGCGGGGTTACCCACACCCGCAACGAGCGCCGGTCGTCGGGGTCGTCGCGCCGCTCCACGTAGCCGGCCCGTTCCAGGCGGTCGAGCGCGCCGGTGAGCGTGGGGCCTTCGATCGCGAGCCGCTCAGCTAGGTCCTTGAACTTCAGGCCGTCCTCGTTCCACAGCGCCGAGAGCGCCAGGAATTGCCCGGCGGTGAGGCCATACGGCGCCAGCGCGCGCTCGTAGTACCGCTGCACCCGCCGCGCCGCCAGCCCCAGGTTGAAGCACACCAGCTCCGACGCCACACTCCACCTCCGTTCGTAACCTACTTGTTAGGAAGCTATCATCTACTGGCGTCCTGCGCAAGCGCTCCAGGTTCTCCCCCCTGCCTAGGGGGGGCTAGAGGGGGTCAAACCAATGTCGACGCGGCGTTCAGGTTCTGGCAGGCCATGCGCGGGCCGTTCGGCGGCCACCCGATGAGCGGGTCGGCCATTGGGGACGCTGCCTCGACCCTCTCCAGCCCCTCGTCACAAGACGGAGACGGGCGCGCGTGGGGGTTCCGGCCGCCCGTTTCGCGTACACTGGGTCTAACCCCCACCTCGTCTCCCCATGCGGGGAGGAATGAAGAGCCTCCATGCCCCCTAAGCCCAACGGCGTGCGTGCCGTGCTGTTCGACTTCGACGAAACGCTGGTGCCCGATGAGGCCAACGTCATCCTGGCCATGGAGCGGGCCATCGCGCCGGTGTTGCCCGGCACGCACCTGAACCCCAAGCTGGTGGTGGCGGCCATCCGCACCCACGCCCAGCGCATTTGGGACCACTCCGACTACTACAGCTATCTGGACGGGTTGGGCGTGAGCGCCGACGAGGGGCTATGGGCCCGCTTCGGTGGTGATGACCCGCTGCTGACGGCGATCCGGGCATGGGCGGTCGACCGCTACCGCCCGGCGGTGTGGGAGGGCCTGATGGAGGTGCTGGAGCGTCCGCACGAGACGGACGTGGCAGCCCATCTGTCCGCCACCTTCCAGGCGGAGCGGCGGGCATTGGGGCGCATCCCCTACCCCGACGCCGTGCCGGCCCTCGACCGGCTGGGCGCCCGCTACGCCCTAGCGCTGGTGACCAACGGCCTCTCGGACCTGCAGCGTGAGAAGGTGGCCGCCTCGGGCCTGGGCGCCCGTTTCCGGGCCATCATCGTGTCGGGCGAGGTGGGGCATGGCAAGCCAGAGCCGCAGGCGTTCCAGGCGGCCTGCGCTGCGCTGGCGGTGCCGCCCGAAGCGGCTATCATGGTGGGCGATAGCATCGACCGGGACGTGCGGGGCGCCCGCGCCTCCGGTGTACCGGTGGTGTGGGTCAACCGCGACGGCGCGACTGCCCCACCCGACGCCAAACCCGATTACGAAGTGACCGACCTCTCCGGTCTGGTGGAGCTGCTGGCATGATACCCATCGCTATCGACCCCATCCTGTTCTCGCTCGGGCCGCTGGTCATCTCCTGGCACGGCTTCTTCAGCGCGGTGGGACTCGGCGTCGGCATGTGGCTGACGGCGCGGCTGGTGCAGGGCACCGCCATGACTGCTGACGACGTGTACTCGATCGCGTTGGCGGGCGTGCCGGGCGGCATTGTGGGCGCCCGCCTGCTGTACGTGCTGGAGAACGCCCACCTGTATGCCAACAACCCGCTGGGCGTGCTCGCCATCAACGAGGGCGGCATTTCGATCTACGGCGCAGTGATCGGCGGCACGCTGGCGGGCTACCTCTACGCCCGCTTCACCCACCGGTCCATCGGGCTGCTGGCCGACCGCGCCATGATCGGCATGCTGCTGGGGCAGGGCATCGGCCGCATCGGCGACATCATCAACGGCGAACACCACGGCCAGAACGCTCCCGATCTGCCGTTCAGCGTCAGCTACACCCACCCCAACACCCTGGGCGAGTACGGCGTGCCGGTGCACTTGGCCGTGGGCTACGAGTTGGTGTACGACATCGCGTTCTCGTGGCTGCTGTACCGGCTGTTGCGCCGGCAGCCGCGCGACGGCGTCACGTTCGTGGCCTACCAGTTCATCTACGGCTTCGGCCGGCTGTGGGTGGGGTTCTTCCGCAAGGACAACATCGTCCTGTCGCTGGGCAGCATCGACCTGGGTATGGCGCAGTCGCTGGGCATGCTCGGGATGATGGTGTCGGTGCCGTGGTGCATCTGGCTGCTGCGCAGCACCCACGCGCCGTCCCGAGCCGAGCGCCGCCGCACGCCGTAGCGCGGGGAGCGCCAGGGGGGCCTTCCCATAGGAGTGGGCAGGTTCTATGGTTTGTGCCTGAGAGGATCATGAACCGCTCGTCCTGAGCTGGTCGAAGGACGCTCCAAAGACGACCCTCCGAAGGTGGTTCCCTTTGACGGTGCTCAGGACAGGCTAGCTCACCAGGAACGGATTCCAATCCTGCCCACCCTTATGGGAAGTCCCCCTACCCTGCAACGACGGGAAGGGGGACTTCCGAACTAAGCGCTGAGCAACCGCCGCAACTCGCGCACCGACTTCAGGTCCTCCAGATGCCAGACGGCATCCACCAGTTCCCTGGCGCGCGCCGGGCCAAGGGTGTCCTCGGTCAGGTCCAGCACCTTGGCCTCCACCTCCTGCTGCGTCATCGGGTTCTGTGCCGTGCCCCGCACCGACGACACCAGCTTCTCGACGGTCCGCCCGTCGGTGAGCGTGGCGCGCACCAAGCCTGGCCGGGTCTGCTCGCCGCCCGCGAACATAGCGTCGCCGGTCAGCGTGATCTTGGCGCGGGTGGCCTGCATCACCGGGTCGCTCATGCGGTCGTAGTCGTGGGCCGCCTTGAAGGTGAGCTTGCCGTCGAGCAGGATGGCCGCCACGATGTACTGGCAGTTCACATCGGGCATCGCACGGTCGTTCACCACCCGCATGCTATGGGGCGGCAGCAGCACCGCCACGCTGGCCACCTTGTCGGTGGTCAGGCCGTACTCCGCCACCAGTTGCTCCATGGCGTCGGCGGGGGCCTGAATGGGCGACCCCACGCAGTACTTCTTGATGTTGGTGATGCTGATCTCGTAGTGCTCGCCCAGGTTGGCGGCCCAGGGCGCCAGGTCGGCATCGGCACGGCAGAACACCGACAGAAAGTTGTTGTCGCCGCTGAACACGTCGTCCTCGCCGCTGAAACCGAGCTGCACGAACACCGCCGACGTCACGCCATTGCGGGCGCCCATGCCGCCAAACACAAAGGCCTTCTCGATGTGCTCCGGGTCGCGGCCCCAGGAGGTGATGCCCGACGCCTGCTGTGCGGTGTAGGCCAGCGCTTGCCGCACCTGGTGCGCGTCCAGCCGGCCCAGCATGCTGGCGGCTGCGGCGCACCCGAACAGCGGCCCCATGGCGTGGGTGCTGAACCCCGACACCCGGTTCTCGGTGTTGATCTGACGGCCAATGCGGCTGCCCACGTCGTAGCCCAGCGCCACCGCCCGTAGCAGCGCCTCGCCGCTCGCGTCCTCCCGCTCGGCCATGGCCAGCGCCGCGGGCACCACGGCACACCCAGGGTGCGTCAGCGACGGTGCATGCGAGTCGTCGGTCTCGTCGGCGTGGGCCATGTAGGCGTTGCACATGGCGGCGTTGATGGCCGGTACCACCAGGTTGCTGCCGATGACCTGCGCCTCGGCCACACCACCCTGGCTGGCCGCAAACTTGATGGCCACCTCGCCGGGCTTCAGCCGCGAGCCTGAGACCATGGCCGCCAGTGTGTCCAGCACGTGGAACTTGGTCTTCTGGTGCACGGCCGGCGGCAGCGGGCGGTCCCCTGCGGCGGCGATGTAACGGCTGAGCTGGTCCATAACGGTCGGGTCGGGCATGGTGGCCTCCGTGATGCTGGCTGGGTGGGTGGGTGCGCCCCGTCAAGGCTACCGCCGTGCGCCCGTGCGGGCAAGGTGAAGACGGGCGCTGTCAGGAGGTGAGAAATGCAGGAGATGAACCCGCCATAGCGGGCTGCCAGCGCAGCCTGCTGTGCTCGTCATGGCGAGCCCGGCCCACTGAAGTCCAGTCTACCTTCGCCCCGGCCAAAGCCTGCGCCCGGTGGCGATCTCGGCTGCGCCCGCCTCGACTGCGGTCACGATGCGGGCGGCCAGGGCGTCGACGTGCTCGCCGTGCTGCTCGAGGAAGGCGGCCTCCTCATCGGTCAGGGCGAGGCCCGCGCCATCGGGCCGCGGCAGCCGGCTGAGCACCGCGTTCCTGATGACCTCGGCCTTGCGGGTGGTGCTGATCATAGTCGTCGCCTCCGTTGTGAGCCCCATCGTAGCCGACTGCACCCACCACCACTATGATAAATAGCCCTGCTTGGCAAGCAGGGCTCGACCCAACCTGCACCTGCAGCGTGGGGGGCGGGCAGGGCTATCGCATCTTATTCCGTTGGTGCTGGCACGAGTTTCCGGCGGGGAGTGCAGAGGGGCGGCTGCCCCTCTGCCAGGGGGTTCGGGGGGGGTCCCCCCGAAGCTTCCAATCATCCCGCAGGGATACCTTGAACCCCCTTGAGGGGGTTTGGGGGTGGGACTGGCGGAACGTGCCCCTTTTTGGGGACCAGCACGCCTGCGGTGGTTTAGATGCGATAGCCCTGGCGGGGCGGGCCCACCCGTTGACCTGCGGTGGGGGCCATGGTATAGCAGTGTGCACTACCTCCGCGGTCTCCCAGGATGGGAGTAAGGAGTGGGCCATGCGGTTCTACAGCTTCGATGAGACCACGTACCCCGGCATCCCGCGCGACATCGGACCCGAGGTGCGGCAGACCAACCGGTTCTGCGACCCGGCGGTGGCTGTGCAGACCTACCAGGAGCACCTGGAGGAGTGGGAGCTGTGCGAGGAGTTGGGCTACGACGGCTGCTTGGTCAACGAGCACCACTTCACCTACTTCAACATCAACCCCAGCAGCACGGTGCTGGCCAGTGCGCTCATCGCCCGCACCAAGCGGCTGAAGGTGGGGGTGATTGGCCACGTGCTGCCGCTGCGGCACCCAGTGCAGAGCGCCGAGGAATTCGCCCAGATGGACGTGCTGTCGGGCGGGCGGTTCATCGGCGGTGTGGTGCGGGGCGTGCCGCAAGAGTTCGTGTCGTACAACATCGACCCGTTCACCAGCCGCGAACGGTTCGTGGAGAGCTACGACATTCTGACCCGCGCACTGACCGAAGAGATCTTCGATTACGAGGGGAAATTCTACAAGCTGCGGGCGGTCTCGGTGTGGCCGCGGCCGGTACAGACCCCCGTGCCCATCTGGATGCCGGCGGGGTCGGGCGAGACCATCGAGTTCGCGGCCGAACGGCGCATCCCCATCGCCCGGGTATGGGAACCGACGCTGGCGTTCCAGGACGTGTTCGACTACTACAAACAGGTGGCCAGCGAGCAGTTCGGCTGGCAGCCGGGGCCGCAGCACCTCATCGGCTCACGCTACATCCATGTGGCCGAGACCAACGAGAAGGCCATTGCGGAGTGCCGGGAGGCCGTGATGTACATCCGGCGGCTGGCCACCTTCAGCCGGCCGGTGCAGATATCGGCGCCGGTGCCGGGGGTGCAGACCGACCGCTCGTTCGACTTCCGCAAGCATCCGGGCGTGGGCATGCCGGGGCCGGGGGTGCCGTTCGAGAAGCTGCGGGAGGACGGGTTCATTGTGTGCGGCGACCCTGACTACGTGACCGATTGGCTGAAGCGGGACATGGAGACCGCGGGCTACGGCCACTTCCTGGGCATGTTCCGGGTGGGCAACAACCAGCACGCCAACGTCATGAACTCCAAGCGGCTGTTCGCCGAGCACGTGATGCCGCGGCTGCGGGGTGTCAACCCTGACGCGGGGTCCGAGCCGGCGGCGTAGCCACCTGGGACTCCGGAGGGCGATTCGTGAATCGCTCCTACGTGGGAGACCACGTTCACTACGCCCGCCACGACTACACCAACACCCCGAGGGCCACCATCCGATGACGCTGCCGCTGTTTGCCGACGCCAACTACACGCTGTGCCGCGAGAGCCGGGAGCTGCACGGCGAGTTCCGCGAGGTGCAGGATGGCGTGGTGTGGTGCGGGTGGGAGTTGCGGGTGCCGGAGCGAGGGCCCGACGGCGTGCCGTTCCAGATCATCTTTGTGGGGCCCACCGCCGAGCATCGGGGCACCGCGCTACGTCTGCACATGGACGGCAATGGCGGCGATGTGCCGGACGGGGCCACGGTACGGGTGGAGAGCTACTACAAGACCGGGTCGGAGCGGGTGGTGATCTACGAGGGCCCGTACGGGGCGTTTGGCACGATCTCGGACCAGCAGGCCGCTGAGGCAGCGCTGGGCGTGCAGCACCGTGCCGAGGCGGGCGAGGACTATGTGGTGCGGGTGGCCGTGGCGTCGCCGGCTGGCGCGCCGGAGCCGGACCCGGCGGCCGACGGGTCGTGGTTCGAGCTAGAGTGCGTGAAGCTGTGGTGGAACGAAACCGCATGAGCCTGTGCAGCCGGGCAGAGGGAGCACACGATGGGTGCAGGTGACGGCGCCATCTTCGCGCGCCGCAACGTAACGGCGGGCGGGTTCACCATTCCCTACCTGCAGGGTGGGGCTCAGCGCGATATGGACCCGGTGCTGGTGCTGCACGGGCTGGGCGGCGCCGGCAAATGGGAGTCGTTCCATATGGCCTTGGGCACCGTGACGCTGACGCTGCTGCCGCAGTTGCCGGGGTGGCCGGCGGGCGAGGCGCTGGCGGGCATTGGCGCGGTGCGCGATTATGCAGCCGTGATGGCGGCGTTTCTCGATGCGGTGGAGCTGCCGAAAGTGGCCGTAGTGGGGCACTCGGTGGGCGGCTGGGTGGCGCAGTACCTGGCCGCCGAGCACCCGGAGCGGGTGAGCCGGTTGGTGCTCATCGACGCCATGGGGCTGGACGTGCCGGACGCCCCAACTGCCGACCTGGGAACGCTGGACGAGGATGCATTCGCCGCCCGCACCTTCGCCAAGCTGGGGCTCATTGCCACAGCACAGGCCTACGGCTTTGGCGCGGAGTGGGAGAACGTGCGGAAGGGGCCGGAGTTCGAGCGCCAGTGGAAGGGCCGCACGCTGCTCGCCAAGCTGGCCGGGGGACGCTACGGCGACCCTGCGCTCACGGCGGCGATGCAGGCGGTGCGCACCCCGACCCTGCTGGTGTGGGGCCAACACGACGGCATTGTGCCGCTGCGCCACGGCGAACTGCTGCACCAGTGGATCCCGGAGTCGCAGCTCGCCGTGGTAGACCGGGCGGGCCACCTGCCGATGATCGAGCGTCCAGAGACGGTGAACCGGCTGGTGCGCGACTGGTTCATGGGCGCCGGCGAGCCCTTGCCGGGCGTGACGGCGGTGCGCTAGGGGTCTGTGCATTTAGCCGCCACAGGCCGAGCAAACCGCGCGGCTGCCCTACCCGTACAACGTGCGGCCCTGTTCCCCCGGCCCGCTTGTGCCGGAAACTGGGCCGTGCGGGGTACAATGGAGCTACGCCCGCACCGGCTTGTCCGGCCGCAGGGACGCCCCCCCACTGGCGAGTGGTGTAACGGTAGCACAGAGGACTTTGAATCCTTTAGCCTAGGTTCGAATCCTAGCTCGCCAGCCAGCCTCTTTTTCGTTCATAGCCTGCAGCTACCCACTGGCACCCGCCTGGGGGTAGCCTTATAGATGAAGTGTCTCTGGAACATCGAGCACAAACGGGTAGAACATGAACAAGATTTCTGTTTTCGCGCTGGCTGGCGCTGGGATGGTGGCCGTTGCCCTCTCGGCGGGCGGTATTGGCTGGGTAGCCGCTCAAGGGGCCTTACCCGTAGGCATTTCCGGCCTTGCCATGCACCACGAGAGTATGAGTAATGCCACTGACCATCAGCAGATGATCCATGAACGTGGCGCGGCGGTGATGCCCTTTGACCTCAACCAGACCCTTCATCACTTCGAGAGTATGCCGGATGGTGGGCTCGAGACCGTTACCGCCAACGACCCTGCCAATCAGGCGCAGCGCACGCTTATTCAGCAGCATTTGGCTATTGAGGCGCAGCGCTTCCAGCGCGGGGACTTCACCGATCCGGCTGCGCTGCATGGCGCAGACATGCCTGGCCTGGCGGTGCTGTCGGCCGCCGGGACACGGCTTCGAGTGGCTTACAACGATCTGCCGAACGGGGGCCAGATCCGGTTCACCACCCAGGACGCAACCACCCTCACAGCAGTTCACGATTGGTTCACCGCGCAACTCTCGGAACATGGGCGTGACGCGGTGGCGCACTGAGGCCGACTGTCTCTGCAAGGGGGGCCATCCAGTGCACCCCGGCAACTCCTAGGGTGGCCGACCGCTCCAAGCACCGAGCAACTGTTCAGCGATGACCATCTTGCGGAGCAGTTTGCGTGGAGTGCCGGTTTGCCACTTTGTAACCCGAAATTATCAACAATTTGAATGGCTTTACGGCTTTGGAGTGCCTGTGTTAGGGTCTGAGTAGCGGTCGCACACACCAGACACTCCCTCAAGGTATAGATATCGATGATATTACGTGGATCTCACCCTGCGATCCGCACCCTCGGTGCCCGGTCGAGTGCCCGACTAGAGCACTGCGAGGCGGTGGGCGCCCAGGTCCCTTCCTGAGGGCAGGGTGACCGAATGGTTGCTCATCCCCACCGGGTTCCTTGTGGGGGCCTACGGCACCTTGATTGGCGCCGGCGGCGGCTTCGTGCTGGTCCCGATCTTGTTGTTCCTGTACCCCACAGCGCGTCCCGCGACGATAACCGCGATCTCGCTGGCCGTGGTGTTCTTCAACGCTGCCTCTGGGTCGGTTGCTTACGCCCGCGAGCGGCGCATTGATTACAAGACGGGGTGGGTGTTCGCGGCGGCTACCGTGCCCGGCGCGGTGCTGGGAGCCCTCGTCGTAGGGTACATCCCCCGCAGCCTCTTCGACGGCATTTTCGGTCTTGTCATGCTGCTCTTGGCATTGGTGGTCATCTTCCGCCCGGCCGGCGCAGCGGGTGGGGTGGCACTGCGGCCGGGGATGGTGACCCGTGTGGTCACCGACGCTGCTGGAACACGCCATGAGTACTCGTTCTACCAGTGGCAGGGTGTCGTGTTGTCAGGTGGTGTCGGTTTCGTGTCGAGCCTGCTGGGGATCGGTGGCGGCATCATCCATGTCCCGGCTTTGGTGCTGCTGCTCAACTTCCCGGCCCACATCGCCACTGCCACCAGTCACTTTATCCTGGCCATCATGGCGCTCGCGGGAACCGCGGTGCATCTGGTGACGGGCGAGCTGGCGCCAGGCTCAGGATTGGTGCGGTCGCTGTTCCTGGCGGCCGGCGTCATTCCCGGCGCCCAGGTTGGCGCAAAGCTCTCGCACCGGCTTAAGGGCACGCTGATCGTCCGGCTGCTGGGCGTGGCGCTCGCCCTCGTCGGTGTGCGCTTGCTGTTGAGCTTCTTTGGGCAATAGCCAGCTTTGACTGGGCTCCACAGGCGGCCGCATTTGCGGTAAGTGAGGGCCAGCAGCGCAGCGGAATAGCGGCGCCACCGCTCCCGAAGCAGGCATTGGGACACTCACGAGTTCGCCTGCCGTTGCCCAGCCCAGGGGTCTGATGCGTCACTGGAATACGGAGTACGCTGTCGGCATGGTTGCCGTGCGGAGGGCTCGGAGAGGTCTGGTGTTCGCGCTTACGGTCCTGGCGGTGATGACCTTCGCTCTAGGATTCGCGAACGCTGACGTCATCGCCCGCGTGTTCTTGCCGTTTGTCACCAAGGGCCAGGTAGTGCCTGAAGTGGGGACGCTTGCCGGGCACGTGCGCATTGGCCCTCTGTGTCCAGTCGAGCCGTGTCCGCAACCCACCCCGGACGTCTATTCGTCTCGCCGGCTGCTGCTGGCACGTCAGGACGGCTTGCGTACCGAGGTGCCCTTACGGTCTGACGGTTCGTTTCAGGCAGCGGTTGCGGTGGGGACGCACACCGTGAACCTGTCGGACTGTTCGTTTCTCGGTTGCCCGCGGGCGTTGCCGAAGACCGTGACGATTGAACCGGGGAAGGTCACGACCCTGGAGATCGACATCGACACCGGGATTCGCTAGCACGAGGGTGAGCGGGGACCCCAATTCCCAACTTCGTCTCCCGCTCGTTTGCTCCGCCGTGCGAGCGGCTCCCCAACACCTACTGGCGAACTTCACGCATGGTAGCCTCCGGCAGGCGCAGCGCCGCACGTGGGTTACCGAGCCGGCGCGTTCGCCGGGGGATTGATGGTAATGGTATCCGGGATCTTTATGTCGGGCGGGTTGATGTTGATCGTCGGGCTATTCGCGATCGGTGGGACGGTCCCCGAACCTGACATCCTCCCAGACATAGCGAACCAGAGGAAGCCTATGCCCAAGACCACGACCAGGATCGCTCCCAGCATGATGCCCATTCCCATGCCTCCCCTGCCGCCGCCCGACCCGTTGATCACCACGGTGCGCTCAGGTTGTAGTGCCATTTCGCTCTTCCTTTCTTCTTTTAGGCAACTCCTGTTGCCCAAGACTAAGGCCGACTGACTCCGCGGCGCCGGTCGCTCCAAGGGAGCGCTAGACGGTCGCTGCTCCGCCGACCGTTTGGAGACTGAAAACTATTGCCTGCACGCTCATCCGGTCAATCGGCAAGGGCCCCAGCCGGGGCATAGGGGTGCAGTGTGCAAGAACACCTGTACTCGCGTGTGAGCCCAGCGCGGCAGACCGCAAGATGGCGAGCGTCCGCTCACCAACGCGCGGCCAGGCAGTCTCGCGACCGTAGGCATAAGCGTTCTGCTCTAGTGTCCGCTTCAGGACGGCATCGCCCAGAATGCGCAGCGTCGCCTCGGCAAGCTGGGCCCCGCTGCGGAAGTCCACGAGAATCCCGCGCTCGCCCACCAGGACCTCCGCCGCATGGGAATAGGGCGTGGAGACGATGGCCTTGCCTGCCCCCAGCGCATAGGCCAGCGTGCCGCTGGTCACCTGTTTCGGGTCCAGGTACGGCGTGACGTAGACGTCGCTGGCGAGGAGGTATTCGACGATTTGGGTTT
>Ga0082335_1006189_pt1 | contig 15664 bp, 12 predicted proteins | sample Subgrocontami58m_FD_72375 | JGI IMG/M metagenome (GOLD analysis project Ga0082335, IMG submission 72375) | Subsurface groundwater microbial communities from S. Glens Falls, New York, USA - GMW37 contaminated, 5.8 m (SPADES assembly) (version 2) ... | reverse complement strand
CCAACGTGCCAGACATCCTTCCGCTTGAGGTGTTCCATTCTTGTAATCCCCGATGTCCGGGACAGTGTTATCGCTTCCTCGAAGTGGAGGTGGAGGGGATGGCCCCAACCGCCGCCAGACTTGATGGACCAATGTTCGATATCTCCTGGCCTGGGGATGTTCGACGACCGTCTCATATCAGCGTGGTACGAGTGTCCTCCATTCACCTTGACCCCCCAGGGCTCGGGACCATCCGGATGGTCAAAGGGAAGGCCTCCACCATCAGCTCCTCTGGTTAACTCTATTACCCTTGTTCTGACAGGCTGGACTGTAGGGATCTGCCAGTCGTCTCCGGGGTCGTTAACCAGACTCATATCGTTGGCGCCGCAGGCATTAGCGATGGTGTTCATCGTACCAGGCGCATCAATGCTCTCGACTTCACTGACTACCTCGAACTCCATAATCGCGCCCAGGCCGGGATCCTCAGCCTGCGCTGCCGGCGAAAGGGCCTGATTATAGGTGAGCGCTTTGTCCGGTCCCTTGCCATTGGAAAACTTGAGCATGTTCACCAGGTAATACTTTTTCCCGACTTGACTGGCGGGATTCTGGCCCTGGGAGAAGTCTATAACGAAGTCATAGCGCTCCGCAGTGGCCTGTATGTCCATTTCAGGTAGATTCCGCTCGTAACGCGGGAAGATGTTACCGTCATTGGCTATTACTGTGATGGGTACGGCTTTTGCACTGCCGGGGTCGGTGCTATCGGCGACGCACAGCTTGAACCACCGCGACATGCCGCCGCTCAGGATACGGATGCGGTACTTCCTCGGCAGTACCTTGAGGGTCGGCTTCCACTGGTAGTTGACATGTACCACGTCGCCCAGCATCCCGTCGGTGGTGTTAGTATCGAAGAAGAGCTGCCCGTCGCGGTCGAAGGCCACGTCCTCGATGCCCAGATAGACATCGAAATCACGGTTGCCCCAGGTCTTCCCGTTGCGCCAGCCGCTGGGGAGCCGTAGGTTTACCTTGTCTGCGGCAGCATCGCTGAGGGGCCTCTCGTAGCCGCGGTCGGGCCCGCTGATATAAGAGAGGAACGCGACGAATCCCTTGTACACATTCTCTGAGGTAAATGAGATTCGGTGATCGTGGAACCACAGGGTGCTCTGGATCTCGCGGAAGTCACCCGGCACCGGTATGATGCCCCCATCGTTCGTAGGGGTCGAGGCCCGGAGGTCTCCCCTCTTGACCCCAAGAGTAGTGTCCAGATCACGGCCATCCGACATCGTCAGGCCGGCATCACGCCGGGCCAGCATCAGGCTATAGTTGTAATCGTAATACTCGCCGGGGAAGAAATGTGCATTCTGGGCGCCGTCGCTCGTTGCGGCGTTGTGCCCATTGTGATTATGGATGGCGGGTTCCTGGCGGCCGAAGCCCCCGTTAGTAGGATTGGGTTTATTGGGGAACTCCGGAGTCCCGAACCCGGGGTCGAAGAAAGGCAGGTTATTGTAAATGCGGTTGACGACTGATTCCCCATACCGGGCCTGCAACAGGCAAGGCGGCAAGTTCCCCCGCACAAAACTCCCCTCGCCGAAGGTCCACACTTTACTCGGGCCTTGCGCCGGCCAGTTGTTGGCCAGGTTAAAGCTGAGGCCAGCCGCAAGCTGACCCAGAGACATCACAAAGCCCACGGGAGGTAAGGGGTGGGATACCTTTCCATCCGGCCCTGCAGCGCCACCGGCTAATTCGTTCCACCGCTGATGCGCAAAGAACTCACCCGGCGGGCGTCCTTCCTGCGGCCCTATAGGCCCTGTAAATGTACCCTCGGCCAGGTTAACCTTATGGGTAATCCTGTTGGTGTTCGCTGTCCTGAGCGCGTTAGGCTCATTCATACCGGCAGGCCACACCAACTGGGTGTTAGTGCCACTTCCTTGCCTGGTTAGCGGGTGTGGTGTCAGGTTGTGGAGCCGGAAGAGGGGTTGAATAAATGGTTTATCTACGATATTGCCAGCAGCATCCCGCCGCGGGAACGGGCTTAATGGTGTGCCCGTGGGGACCTCGGCAAAGGCGCTCTGGGCAAAGGGGCTCAAGCCGTTCTTTACTACCAGCGCCCCCCCAGCCGTGATCGCCCCCCATTTAAGCAGGTCCCGGCGCGTCATCTGTCTCTTGGAGACGGCTTCCCTGATCTCGGCCCGGTTCCTCCGTGCGTTCTCCGCCTCTCTCTGGCGTGCTATTGATTCTTTACCGGAAAGAAAAATACTCACAGTTTGTCCTCCATTCTTTCATAAGCTCTAGAGTTCGGAGACTACTACTTTCGTCTTCCAAACCATGGCTGAGTGTTGTTGCTGGTGGTGTGGGGTGGCTGCGAATCCCGGCTTCTTCAGGGTCGAGGCCAGTTTGCTGCCCACAACTATGGCCGCGAGGCCACCAACCGTGTATTTAATAAAGTCCCGTCTGTCTATGGTTTTCATAGTTTCCTTCCTTTATATTTAATAGGTTCCCCAATGCCTGAATTAACCAGGAATATTCTTTACTCTCAGATTTACTGTACCTCCAGCATAAAATGACACTTCAGAATAGTATCCCATCTCTATATAAAATCTTAACCCGGATAAAGGAAGATGTCTGCCGTTTTAAATAGCGTTTCATGTAGTAAAATATATGCATTTCATGTAGTAAATCGCATCAGTTTTTACGGAAAGGATGGTCCCGATTTGTCGGGACTCAAAGAGTAGTTCAAATCCCCTCCGAAGGCGTTTCACCTTTACGGAGATAAATGGAGAGAATTAATATTGATCGTTATGTTTCAGGTGTTGAACGGAGTAAATTATGGCTTCTTCCCTGTTCTTTAGGTGGAGTTTCTGTATAAGCCGGCAAACATTGTTGCTGACCGAAGTGTAACTAAGGAGAAGTCGCTCAGCAATATCTGAGTTAGTCAGACCTTCGCCGAGCAATTCTAATACTTCTTTCTCTCTGGTACTCAATCCGAAGTCACCTTTTTTATCTAACAAGTCCTTCAGCAGTTTTTGGGCGATGTATGGTGGCAGGGTCGTCTCTCCGCAGGCAATCTTTCTCACCGCTTCTAAAATATCTGTTACATCGCTCTTTTTCAGAATGTAACCATCCGCCCCGAATCGTATCGCGTTAACGAGGTCTTCTTCCCGGTCCGAGACGGTTAACAGCAGGACTTTAACATTCGGCAGTTTCTTTTTTATGTTTACCAGTGACTTGAGGCCATCCTGCCTGGGCATGTAGAGATCCATAATAATGACATCCGGGTTGAGCCGCACTGCTTCATCCTCTGCCTCTATACCGTCCCTGGCTTCTCCAAGAACCCTAATATTTGGCTCAGTGCTCAGAGCGGCACGCAAACCATTGCGTAGCATCGGATGGTCGTCGGCGATGAGAACTCCTATTGCTTTATTATTTGTAATTTCTGAGAGCATTTCGTAAGACCTCCATTCGTATTTCGTTGCCAGAACCAGGAGGGTTGATTACCTGGAATCCGATCTCCCTATAAAATATTATCCGGGATAAAGAAAGAAGTCTGCCGTTTGAAATAGCGTTTCATGTAGTAAAATATAGGCATTTTATGTACTAAATCACGCCGACCTAACCCCAACCCCTTCCCGGTGCGGGAAGGGGCTAATAACTAATCTCACCCCTTCCCTCGTAGGGAAGGGGTCGGGGGTTAGGTCTATTTTCGAGGGAATCCCCTATCCCGATGCATCGGGACCGCGAAGGATGAAAATAATGCACAAATCCTCTCGCCCCATCGGGGGAGAGAATTAAAGAGAGGGGCGATTTATCAGGCCTCCCTCGAACGGTAATAAGATGTATGTTTTAATGTAGGGGCGGGTTTCGAACCCGCCCGCCCAAGCGGTCAGGTTAAAAACCTGACCCTACGACAATCGGGAATTGTCTATTTTCTGGGGAATGTTTAGAAAAGGAATAATTAAGCAAAGCGGGACTGGTTATAAGCAGAAAGATCATTTGGTGAGGGGGGAACTGAATGTTGATAGCTGAACGCGGGCGCGTCCCGGGGCGGTGAATTAGATTTAATACGGCTCGGTATGTCTGAAGTGTTGAGCGGAGTAGGCTATTGCTTGCTCCCTGTTTTTTAAGTGGAGTTTTTGCAAAAGCCGGTAAACGTAGCTGCTGACCGTAGTGTAACTGAGGACGAGCCGTTCAGCAATCTCTGAGTTAGTCAGACCTTCGCCGAGCAACTCTAATACCTCTTTCTCTCTGGCGCTTAATCCGAAGCCACCTTGTTTCTCTAACAAGTCCTTCATTAGTTTTTGGGCGATGTATGGAGGCAGTGTCGTCTCTCCGCAGGCAATCTTTCTCACCGCTTCTAAAATATCTGTTACATCGCTCTTTTTCAGAATGTAACCATCCGCTCCAAAGCGTATTGCGGTGAGAAGATCTTCTTCCCTGTCCGAGACGGTTAACAACAGGACTTTAACGTTCGGCAGTTTCTTTTTTATGCTTACCAGTGACTTGAGGCCATCCTGCTTGGGCATGTAGAGATCCATAATGATGACATCCGGGTTGAGCCGCACTGCTTCACCTTCGGCTTCCAGACCGTCCCTGGCTTCTCCAAGAACCTTGATATCTGGCTCAGCGCTCAAAGCGGCACGCAAACCATTGCGTAGCATCGGATGGTCGTCGGCGATGAGGATTCCTGTTGTCATATCGTCTGTAGTTCCCAAAAGCGTTTCTGGGGGACCTCCACTTGTATTTCGGTGCCAGCTCCGGGAGCACTGATTGTCCTGAAATGTCCTCCGAGTGATTCAGCCCGCTCTTTCATTACAGTCAAACCGTGACCTTTTGCAAGCCCGTCACCAGTAATACCCCGGCCATCGTCACCTATGCTTATCTGAAGATTACCTTTTCGCACATTCACCCTCACTGTCACCTGCCTTGCTCCGGAATGCTTGGCAACGTTTATCAATGCTTCTTCGCAGACATGCAGGACCTCGAGTTTCACCAGGTCGTCCAGGTGCGGTTCTCCTTGGGGCGCCTCCAGCCGGTAGCCAATTCCAAATTCACTTTCGAGATGTCTAAGGCTATCTTCTATTTGAGGTAACAAAGGACGATTTATTCCGAAGGAACGTAGCAATTCGATAGAACCCCGCGCTTGTTTCTCAGCTTCATCCAGCATTCCCATCAGGTGTGCCAGTCTCTCGTCAAAGTTTTCCGCTCGATTGGCGTTGCGGCGAAACGATTGCAGTTCCAAACGCAAGCCGTATATCGTCTGACAAAGTCCGTCATGGATCTCACGGCCCAGTTTACGCCGTTCTTCATTTATAACCCTGGACTGTAGACCCTGCAGGATACGGGAATTGATGATATAGGGAAGCCATGCTGTTAATCCGAGTGCCATGAGGTAAGCGGAAAACATACCAGATATATTTTCCAATGCAGTCGTTAGAGGATAGCTAAAATAATTCATAGTGTAGTAAATTGCGGTCACGCCCCCTGTAATCCACGTAACTTTAGCCGGCAAAAACAAAGCAGAGATGAGTACCGGATTCAATGCGTATAGCGTAAACGGCGTGTGGATTTCTCTGTGAATGAAGATAAGAAGAGCACACACCATGACATCAATAGCGGTGAGGGCTATGCCGGAGCGCGTTGATGCGTACCACCGGAGTGGATGGATTAGTTTGAAGAAAGTATACAACGCAACACCGATGGCGATTGTAATCCCTGGAAGGTAAGATTTTTCCGGGTTGTCAAACGCCAGATCAATCAACCCGATTAAGAGAGTACTGAGACGGAATGCAGCCAGGATTATATGCTTCCGTCCAACAGGAACCATCTGTTTACTTATTTCCTTGAGAGTATCGCTGTTAATCATTAAAATCACCGTTAATCAAATTAGCTACAGCAAACCATTCGTGATATTTATTAAAATTATTCTAACGTTTTATTTATGTAGAAGGCATAAAATTTCCACAAAAATAATTAAATAATTATTACATTCGAGCAGGTTCAATTTTTAATATGGGGTATCAGGTTAATAATAGTTAATTTTTCGTAAAGTGATTACAAGGATGTTACAATGTATTTTTAATAATATATTCCGGATGGCCGTCGAGAATTTGTTGCCCAATTCAAAATCTGAGTTTTTATAGCTCGTGACGGTACTGTTTAAATATCCATTTTTATCAGCGCCGCTATTGCCTTTTGTAAATAATGCAGTTAAGTATTTACCATATATTTACCTTGCCATCCGCTACATCCCTTATAATCCAAAAACACAGCTCTAGATTGGTTATTACTCGAGGATTTAAGGTAACTGCAAGGCAGAAGTCAATTGACGGGTTAGCAGGAACTGAAGTCGCTCCGCAAGCCTTGGACAACCCATCATACAAAAAATCTTATTTAAGGACATGATTCGGTTATACTGACATCGAATAAGGTAACTCTGTGCCAGGAGCACAGGTAGTTTTTTCCATAAAATACAGTTTTACCACTACGGTTTGTGAATTTTACTCCATACACCCTAACGAAGGCCCACAATCACGCGGGGAGTTAAGATTGCACAATTCATCGGATTGTTTAGCCTCGTTTAGCCTTATCAACGGCATTACACCCATACCATGGGCAATACGACTACTATGCCCCAAACTCATGGCCTCAGTAAGCCCAACTGGTGGAGAGCAGACCATCAACCCGAGCAGAAACCTTAGCAGACACAGCAATATCCCGAGCAAAATAGCCTATTGGGGCTGAGGGAAGTCAGGCGCCCGACTGAGAATTTGAGGGAAGTTATGCCTGACGATAAGAACTCCACTAAGAACTCTGAGAATTCAGTTGAGAACTCCACTCCTGAGACCGAGAACTCTGAGAATTCAGTTGAGAACTCCACTCCTGAGACCGAGAACTCTGAGAATTCAGTTGAGAACTCCACTAAGAACTCTGAGAATTCAGTTGAGAACTCCACTCCTGAGACCGAGAACTCTGAGAATTCAGTTGAGAACTCTGAGAACTCTGAGAACTTAATTTCCTCTCCGGCTATGGCTACGTGTAAGAAATGTGGTGAGCGAATGCCACGGACGCTAATTCCCGCACATTACTGGGAAAGGCATCGTGACGAACAGATGCAGGCTCACCATGAAGGCCTGGAAAAGCACCGAGAGGAAAAGCCCCCCAGTGACAAAGTTCCCCTCAAAGAGAAAGACCCGCCTCCGACTGGCCTGAAAGAGATATCCGACCTGCGCTCCCGCATGGTACCCGCCCGTCTCTACTCCGACACACACTCAACGGTCACAAGCGTTTTAGACATCGGGGAATCAATAACAAAACTGTAAATAGTCTGGGTGACTTGGTCCAAACTAAAGCTAACAAAAGACTCGATTCAACAGCCAATGAACTCTTAAAAGCAGCGAAGTTAAAGATTTTGGCGAAGAGGAATAGGGGCGATGATGATTGGGAAAGAGAAGGTTTAAGTCTTATGATAGTGGATTTTTTAACGAAGGGACTTTGAAATAAAGGATATTACTTTTTACCTTAAGGCAATTCCGCTTCAACAGGCCATAATAGTCAGTCCATGCATACTCGGCATGGCCTTGGAAAGTCAATCTTTGTCACGAAAATACATCTTGTGTCCCGGTTCTGGATGAGCCATCAAACGGGAGCTACTGTGGAAGTCGCTATACCCCTTGCTCTTTTTCTACAGTGAAGGATACTTTTTGACGGTAGCCAGTAACTGCAAGGAGCTTGATGGTTCTAATAGGAATTTTGCTGAGGCTACTAAGGGATCCTACCGAGGCTGCTGAGTGAGCATCTGACGCACCTGAATAATACCAAATACCCCTTTACTTAACCATCGGGTGTGGTGAACGGTATAATTCCTGACCATTACGGAAGCGTGGATTACAGTTAATGGCTCCAGTGGAACTTTTATCCTCAACTCCCTCAACATCCTCGATGTTATCCTCAGGGCCGCCCTCAACATCCTTGAGGTCGTGCTTAGGAGGAATAAGCCCGATTATCCTTAATGTTAGGCATACTTTCTCCTCAAATACTCAAGTTCTGACGACTGACTTCCCTAGCTCCCAATAATGTCCTCATCTTGCAGGAAGCCAACTGAGGCATCAGGCAACGGCCAAGAATCCTGAGAACATCGTTGAGAAGAATTCTCGCATCGGACAAGAACCCTGAGAACATTGGTGAAGTGAAAAGCATACTGGGCATGGCATGGATGTAACGCCCCCTTAAACAGTGACTGGCCCTGAACAATCCGATGGAAAGTTCAGTGTTCAAATAAGTCAAGCGGTGGTCAAATGGGTCATATTGTGGTCAAATGCTCAGCATTATCCTCGTAACCATACTCTAATGTATCCCTATCTTGTCTCTTGACTATCTCTACATTGTCCCTTGTTGTTCTCTAACCTATCCTGTAGAATTATAGTATGCATTCTATAAGTGACAGTAAACTCACTGACAGTAAACTCATCGAGACATCGCGAAAGTATAGGATCGACCCCGGCGCCCTGAAATGCAAAACTTTTGCTCTATTCGACCAGGGGTATTCCACAATTGAAGTGGGCTTCCTCCTGCGCAAATATCAGGATCCTAAAACTCCTCGCAGTTACCGGGCCACCGTCAGAAAGTACCACGTATTGTGGAAAAAAGAGCAAGGGGCGTAGCGACACCAATAGTAACTTGCGCTTGATGGCGCTTCCCGAACCGGAACACAAGATGGCTTAATGTGTAGACGCAAGAATACTCAAAGATGAGAAGGTAAGTACAAAAATGTACTTAGTACACTGGTCAAATAATCGGAGTCATAAGTGTTATCGTAAGAATCGAGTAGTCTTAGATGTTATCCCCATAATAGGTTAGCTTTATCTATCAATTTATTACTACCCAATACATCTTGCCCTTCAATAAGCCCGGTGCCTTCGGCGGCGACCTTATAGTCTATTATCAAATCCTGAACTCCACTTTGCGTTTTTAGCAACTCATTTATATCGGCTTTGACAACAGTCACTTCAAGAACAACGCCGGAATGTAAAAGGATATTTGCTGATGAGCCATATTTTTTTTCATTCGTAGGTTGACTACTTATAATTTTATCTAACCCAAAATGAAGGTTCCCGTCTAACCCCCCCTCGTGAATTTTATAGGGGTCGTTAATTTTGACGGACATGTAGGGTCCTTTGGCAGACCCTCTGCCCTGATTTTCAATACCTAATATGACAAGGAGTTGCCCTTTCATACCGCCTTTGATGATATTCTTATATAGCACAAGTTTTGGTTTTGGCCTACGCCCGAACATATCTTCTAGTTGGATATGCGGAGCTATTACAAACATATCACCACTTCGGATGTAGTAGTGGTGCTGAATTTCTGTATTTTTGAGAATCACCCGGTGAGGTGGTAGTATGCTCTCTGGAATTAAAATTAGCCCGAAGCCTGTTCCTTCTGTTGAAAAGTTATCCGAAGGAATCCAGTCACCCTCAATATCTCCAACAATTGGGTCTGTCACTTGGGGAGCTAGATTTATCAAATCCGAAACAAAAGATTGAATATTTTTTATTGGCTTAGGTGATAGCTTTTTGTCTTCGATGCCCCAGACCAAAACACCGCCGCTAGAGTTTGCGAACCCGGAGACTGCCTTTGCTAGGTTCTTTTTATCATATTCTCCCAGGTGTAGTTTCTCAAGGTAAATTGACCACCTGAGGGCCAATTTTCTCAAGGAATTTTACCACCCATTTTCTCAGGATAATTTTACCACCCCCCCCCTGAAATATTAGCCCACCCTGGGTGCACCAGAATCTGAAATATACCAGTATAGGCTCAATTTTTGATTTAAGGAGTTGAGCCAATGGCAAGAAGGAGATTCACGGTGCGTGATATAGCTGAAATTTTGGAGCATTGGAGGGCGGGCAGAAGCATCCGAAGTATTGCCCACAGTCTCGGAGTTTCCCGGCCCACAGTAAGGAAATATGTCTATGCAGCGGAAGCCAGGGGATTTCACCCTGGTAATCCGGCGCCGCCTCAGGGCTGGAAAGCATTCCTGAAAGATGTGGTGCCTAAGCCGCCGCAGCCGTTAGGACAATCTGAGGTCTTTAACCTGATACTTCCTTTACATGAGGAGATAAAGAATTCTCTGGTTACCACCCGTCCAGCCACTGTATGGCAGAGGCTACGGGATGAGGAGAAGCTACCGGTATCTCTCCCCACTTTCTACCGCTACCTCCATTGTTACCTGCCTGAAGTTTTCGGCAGACCCAAGGTCACCATCAGGCGGGATGATCCGCCACCTGGTGAGGAAGCGCAAATAGATTTCGGATATCTCGGAATATGGCAGGACCCGCTGAATGGGAAAAGACGCAAATTGTGGGCTTTTGCCCTGATATTGTCCTTTAGCCGCCATATGTTCGTACGGGTAGTGACCACTATGGGGCAGCAGGAATGGCTGACCTGCCATACCCTGGCCTTTGATTTCTTAGGCGGGGCGCCCAGAAGGCTAGTTCCGGATAATCTGAAGACGGGGATAATCAAGGCCGATCTTTACGACCCCCAATTTAACCGGGGATACGAGGAGCTGGCCCACTACTATGACATCCTTATCGATCCAGCCAGAAGTGGAAAAGCCAAAGACAAGCCACGCATCGAACGGATGATTCCGTATATAAGAGATAATTTCTGGTCGGGTAGAAGCTTCTCCAGCCTGGAGGAGATAAATAAGGCGGCCATGGAATGGTGCTTGAGGGCAGCCGGAACCAGGGAACATGGCACCACTCACCAGCAACCTCTGACCCTCTTTCGCCTTATGGAGCAGCAGACACTCAAGCCCTTACCGTCAGCGCCCTTCGAAATAGCCACTTGGTACCAACCTATAGTTGCCCGTGATTGCCATATCCAGGTAAATGGCACCCTTTACTCCATCCCGCACCAGTATGTGGGAGAAACACTGAAAGTAAAGGAGGGGCCCAGGATAGTGGAGTGCTACCTTGGCTATGAACTGGTAAAAGTTCATTTGAGAGGCGCCAAAGGACAGAGAGTTACCGATTGGGCGGACTATCCACCGGAAATATCGGCTTTCTTCCAGAGGACTCCTGACTGGTGCCGCAACAGGGCCGCTCTCCTGGGTGATGAGGTGAAAAAGACTGTAGAAGCTCTTCTTGAGAAGCATGCCCTGCACCACCTTCGCCAGTGCCAGGGAATTATCCGCCAGGCAGATAAATATGGGGCAGAAAGACTGAACAATGCCTGTGGCCGGGCTAATTCTTTCGGCGACCCCGCTTACCGCACGGTGAAAACCATCCTGGAAAAGGGTCTGGATAAGCAACAAGTATTGCTTGAACCAGTGAGAACAGCCGGAGCCTTTCTACGCGGTCCAGAGGATTTATTTTATCGGAGTAACGAATTAAAGAAGGAGAATACTAATGGCTGACATTCACCATTTGGAAACTAAACTAAAGTCGCTTAAACTTAGCGGTATGCTGGACACCCTGGATTTAAGGATTAGCCAGGCGCAGAGAGAAAGCTTGGGGTTCATCCAGTTCCTGGAATTTCTCCTGGAAGATGAACTCCAGCGCCGGGTTAATAAGAAGCTGGTTACCCGGGTCAAAAGAGCCCATTTTGAAGAGCAAAAGACCCTGGAGGAATTCAATTTCAGTTTTAACCCTAAGATACCTGCTCAGTACATTAATGACCTGGCCACCTGCCAGTATATAGAGCGCAAAGAATCAATAATTCTCTGCGGCCAGGTCGGAGTAGGTAAGACCCATCTTGCCCAGGCTCTGGGCCATCAGGCCTGCCGGCTGGGCTACAAAGTCCTGTTTACCAAAGCCAGCAGATTTCTATCGGACCTGGGCGGAGGCAGAGCCGATGGAACCAGGGATGACAGGATGCGCACCTATCTTAAACCCGATTTGCTCATCCTGGATGATTTTGCCCTTAAGGAATTTAGCACCCTTCAGGCGGAAGACCTTTACGAGCTGATAGATGAACGTTGCCGGAAGGGATCCTTTGTGATAACTTCCAATCGCTCCCCCGAAGACTGGTATGCCCTGTTCCCTAATCCCGTCATCGCGGAAAGCGCCCTGGACCGCCTCCTGAGCCGGGATCATCTCATCATTTTAACCGGAAAGAGTTATCGCTCCCTCCTCCGCCCCACCCAGCCCCAGGCTCTTGCGAGGGAGGTGACTAACATGTAATATTCAGTCGTCATCGGTGTGCTCAGGGTGGGTCAATTACTCTGAGAAAAAGGTGGTCAAATTCCCTGAGAAGGTGTGGTCAAATTAGCCTGAAAAACGACACAGGATACCATCACGCCGGTCCTGCTTCTCTTTGTATTCAACATGAAGGTTCTCGATGCGCCCGAGAATCTTAGTGAGATAATGAGTCAGTCTCTGCTCTGGTGTCTGAGACGAACCATTTATCTCTTTGAAGCTTTTCAGTTTATTAAAAAGTTCTCTAGCTGAATCCATATATTCTCTCTGATTCTGTGTGCTGCGTCATCTGTAAGACGAAGTTTTTCTAGTCCACAATGCTACACGAACCCAGACAAGCAGTCAAGAAAAGAAATTAGCACCTTTTAATTATTCTCGGTTGGTGGAGTTGCGTTGGTCCATATGGAGTGGTAATCTCTTAGCAGCCTTTGCTAGGAGGATAGTACCGTGCGTTTTAGACTCTCGTATAGTACGTCGCTATTATTCGCAATTACATCCTTGTTTATTGCTCTCTTTGCTCTGTTCTATCCATATTCGGAGAGTGTCGGCATGAACTTTCTTTCACCGACAGAACATCCTATTATCGCAGTTGTGTTTGGATTACTGGGCCTAGCTTCATTTTTAGCTTTGGTCGGATTTGGTATCTGGTTCGTTGTCGCGTTAGTCCAAGATGTCTTGCGGTATCGAGAGAAACGGGGTCAGAGAACGCCTCCCATGCCTGAACTTCCAGATATAACTAAGCTGCAACCCGACCAAGCCATAAAGCTATTAGAGGCTTATACTGTCATGCTTAAGCAGTTGGCAAGCAAGGACACCGATACGAAAGGTGGTTGAAGTTTATGGAACGCCCAACCCTGATTGATAAGAACCAATTAGCATTCCATGTTACCGAAAATTCTACCATATCTAAGAAACCCTCGTACAAATTTGCGTGTGTTCGGTCTGCTTAACTTTCTGACGGAATGTGACTCCTGATCCACTACCTGCTGGTTTGGGAAAGTATCCCATAAACGTGAGGGTCGTATTGGGTAACGATACCTTAGCCCCCATCGCGAATCCACATTCAGTCATATGGAGCCTGCGACTGTCCACCTCTTATATTGTCCCACGGTCCCCTTTGCTACGGCCTCAGAGCATCTTTTATTGTTGGCAAAATACTCCGGCGGCCAGCGGGCACTATTGTCCAGATATTATCGGTCACTCTAAACATGCTCCGCATCAACCAGGTGGCAATTTCCCATTCGTCCGTTGGCTGGGATGGCGTGAGTGTGGCCTCATGCATTTGTCCGTGGAGAAGGTTCTCCCCTGCTTCGAATGCGTCCTTGGTAAGGTAGTAGCGGGCCATACGATAGCCTTCCGGGTTATAAGGGAAGGTCGCTGCTAAGTACTCTTGAGTTGCCCTAACCACGGGGTCCCCTATTAAGGAACGATATGGTTCGTTCCATAGCCGTTGGAAGGCATCCGCATTGGCCAACGCCTCCTCCAGTAATAGATCGGAGTTTTTACTCGGTGTGTAGACCATCGCATCGTAGGGGAGATAACGCGACTTCCTGTCAACGACGTGCAGTCGCAGCCCAAGACACTCTACTTTGTGATGATACTGCTCGTGGAGGAAGTAGGCGTAGACCGAGGCACGAATAAGCCTAGGCAGCAGACCGCCTGGTACGGGTCGGCTAAGAAACCGCGAGATATGACGCACCTGATTGATGATGCAGCCCTCTCGAATGAATATACCCCAGTCAAATCCGGAGTAGTGAATTGGCTGGTACCAGGCGCAAGTGTCCCACGACTGGGCCGAAGCCATTGTTCTTAGTTCCTCGTCGCTCGGGTAACCGCGGTAACTGGCCTCATCGATGTCGCTTGCAAGTTTCCGGAGTTCGTAATCATCATCTGTCGGCCATGGCTCTCTGTCTTGATACCTGTTGCGGCGCTCCGGGGGGAATAGTTTGCTCCAGTCAATCTGGTAGCGTTGTTGTTCACCATGCTCATCGCTATAGGTCGGCCACGGTGAGCCACCCTTCTTGAGAGCTTTGTTGTCCTCCAAGAACTTGACAACCTTCTGGATTGCTGGCATGTACGCCTCCTACTCGACTGAGGGTTGACCCCTCCTACATATGACGGCCCTTGCATACGTTTTCATCGGCCCTTTCTTCTACTCCTTCTCGAACCCCTGGCTCGTGAATTTGAGTGTCCGGCTGTTCTCAGTGACAGTGCGCACTACCTGGTCGGGGGCGCCGGACGGGATATCCGCCTCTATTTCAAGGGTGACTTTGACGTTGGAGCCAGCAAGGCCAGCAAGATGCGCGACGATCTCTTCTGCAATCTTGCCAGCATCCCGACCCATCCGCGTGGGATCGAGGGAGACGCTGCCATGAAAGCGCTTTGGTGCGGGTGTGGGAGTGGGCTGTGGGGTGGTCGTGTATCCCGGTCCCCCGCCAGTGCCTCCGCCAAGTTTGGCCGGGGGCGGCTCGACTGCAACGCCATCCCCTGCGGCACCGGGAAGCGCCGACGGGGCGTCAGCCGCCATTTGCTTCTCCGCAACTTCGGGCTTCACCAGCAGGCCCGATAGGTTGTTCTCGGAGATATCCATGCGCTGCCCAGCCCGAAGTCCTCGATAGCGCTTAGCCGCCTCGTCAAAGCTGTCGGCATAAGCGAAGGAATCCTGGCGCCACATCATCAGGCCGATCCCGTCCTGGACTGCATTCAGGAGCACCGAAGGCTCTTTGAGCCGGGGCAAGTACAGGAACCGCGCGAAGTCCTCCACGAGCTGTTTGATAACGACGTGATCTCCGCGCCAGAGCGGCACGCGGTCAAGCTCCATCCTCAGGCGCGTGCCGGCCAGACCGGTCACCAGAAGCTCATCGTTCTTCAGCTTCTTGCTCACCCGCGCCGCCAGAGCATCCTGACCCGACAAACGGAAGGCATGCCACTGCACCGCCGCCTGCGGCGTCGGCTGCACGGGCACCAACAGCCACTGGTACGTCTCCGGCAGGCGCGCCGTCACAGCGCCATCGGCCGCCCCCTTCTGCGTGTCGGCCTGCTTCATCTGGTGGGGCGTAAGTTTGTCGGCTTCAGTGACTATTACCGATTCCCAGGCGAGGTAGCGGCGCGCCGCCTCATCGAGTTCCTGCAGCCGTGTCTTATCGGCCGCCAAGAAGACGAGCGTGTTGCGGTAGAGGCGAGGCGAGTTGCCGCGCGAATCAAGGATGGCCTTGGCCGCCGCCTCGGCCGCGCTCCCCGGCTCCTTGCTGTAGGCGCAATCAATACTGAGTACTACCAGGCGGGCGTCAAGATCATCGGGGACGTCCTGGCCCGACTGCGGCAAAGCATGGACGCGGCTGAAGTCGCCCTTCTTCTGTAAATCGGCCCGCAGTCGCCTGTCCAGCTCGCGCACGATCTTGTCCGGCTCGCGCTTGAGCTGTTCGGCCCGGTCCTCGGCCAGCTTGGTCACCGTGGGCTGCGTCGAGTACCAGTAGCGAGGGCCGTCCTGGTAA
>Ga0082335_1006187_pt1 | contig 15667 bp, 14 predicted proteins | sample Subgrocontami58m_FD_72375 | JGI IMG/M metagenome (GOLD analysis project Ga0082335, IMG submission 72375) | Subsurface groundwater microbial communities from S. Glens Falls, New York, USA - GMW37 contaminated, 5.8 m (SPADES assembly) (version 2) ... | reverse complement strand
TCTCCGGATCAAAGGCTACAAACCGCCTCCCCGAAGCTTTTCGCAGGTTAGTCGCGTCCTTCATAGCCGTCCTAGGCCAAGGCATCCACCGTGTACTCTTATGTCTCTCGTACGGAGACCTACATAGCACGCTCACATTATCTGCACTCCCCGCACACAGAAACCACTCCCGTGTGCGGGGTCTTACCTTTGCATATTTTGTATGTCAAAAATCGCGCGTCACTCCGAAACGAAAACCGCCCTCAGGGGCGGTTTTCGTGCGCTCTGTGCGCGCGCGGCCTTACGGCCTATCCGCTCCTAAAAAGTAAGTTTTTCGGTTCGTAGACACGTAAGTCGAGTATAAACGAGGCCGCCTGGGGCGTCAAGCGTGTCAAACGAAAACCGCCCGGCGGAGCCGGGCGGTTTTGTGGAACGAAGGACGACTAGTCCTTCATTTCTGACTGAAGACGTTCGAGATAGCGGGCCGCCGAGGCCTGGCCGCCCAGCCCGAAGGAGAGGCCGACCGCGAGCGACACAGCGATAACGACACCTGTGAAGAGGGTCTGAACGAACGCTGTCGCGACGTTCAGCTGCGCAAGCGCCGCAAGGAGAGCGAATATCCAGATCGCATATCGCGCTACCTTACCGAGGAAGCCAGCAGAATGGAGCGACGCCGCTTTCGCCGAACCCGTGACCAGGCGTTCTGCCGCATCCGCGACGACCGCCGCGACCAAGAGGATCAAGACCGCAACGATCACCTGCGGGAGGTATCCGAGAACGACATCGCTGATGAAGAGATTCACCGTCGTGAGGCGCAGCACGTCGAGTGAGGCCACCAAGAAGACGATAATGAAGAACCACTTCACGAGGAAGCCGAGGAATTCACCCGAGTTCAGCTCGAAGCCGGCGCGTGAGAGCAGGCGTTCGATGCCGGTCGGTCTGAGCGCCTGATCGACACGAAGTGCATTGACGATCTGCGCGACGACGCGGCCGAGACCGACGCCGATAAGCCAACCGACAATGAAGATAACGACTGCGACGACGAGATTAGGGATGAACGCCACCGATCCGTAGAACAGATTGTTGAAGGACTGGCTGAGAACATCCGCCCATGTGTTGAAAACCATAGTAAATAACGCTTTGTTTTATGTTGCTAATATGCGAGCACCTACATAAAGTGTAGCATTTTTACAGCCCTATTTTGTCGATTAGGAGACGGTGTGGATAGTCAAAAACGTCCCGTAAGAGGCGGTCGTAGACCCCAAGGCGGTAGCGGAAGTCCGCCGTTGCGAACGAGGCGTAGCGGATTTCGCGCCCGAGCTCGGCCTCGAGCGCGTGTACGGCCTGGGAGAGCACTCGGTCGTCGAGATGGTCTCCCACGACGAGCAGGTCGATCTGCGTCTCGAGAATGCCGGTGAAGTGCCCCGAGAGTGCCACGAGCCGCAGGGCTCCCGCGCGCTTAAGCGCCGCGAGTATTCTCTGCGGGCGTACGGAGGTCGTCTCGCGGATGAATGCGTTCAGGGCGGTGAGATGCTCGAAGCGCGGATTCACCTGGTAGCGCGCGGCGGCGCGTTCCCCCTTTTTACGCAACAGTCCGGAATCGAGAAGCTCGGCAACCTCGCGACGCGACGTTTCCTTCGAGAGTTTTGTCCGATTGGCGACCTCATTAAGCGTGAAGGAGCTCTCCTGATTGAAAACGAAGAGCCGGAGCGTCTTTAGCCGGGCCGGGGAACCGAAGAGTTTTGAGAGCCGTTCCATGGATGCCGCCAGTGTAGGGGTTCTGGCTATAAAACGCAAAACCTGCCGTCTCCCTTGGCAGCAGCACCTTTTAGTGTCGCTTTGTATAAAAGAAAAACCGCCCGACCGGGGCCGGATGGCCCTGGTCGAACGGGTTGCGTTCCCTACTGCTTGGATCCCCCATTGTTGGGGGTGTGGAAGCTGTCGGGATGCGAAAGATCAAATTGCTCGAGGTGCCAGGCGTGACTCGGCTTCAGGACGAACTTGCGAACACGCTCGATCGTCTTGGTAAACGCCGGGTCTTCCTTGGACTTGCTCGACGCAGCATTGCCGACCTCGCCGACCCGAAGGTCGCAGACCACGCGGGAGCCGCGTTGCGCCTCGTCTCCTCGTTCGTCGGTGTAGAACTGTGAGAGTGCTACGACCCGGGTCGAGAGGAAGACCGCTTCTTCCAGGTCGTGGGTGACGAAGATGATGGTCTTCCCCGTCTCTTCCCACTTCTTGAGCAAGAAGGTCTGCATGCGTGCGCGCGTGCCCGGATCGAGCGCACCGAACGGCTCGTCCATAAGGAGCACCTTGGGGCTCTTCATGAGAGCTTGGATGACTGAAGCTCTCTGTTGTTGCCCGCCCGAGAGTTCGTGCGGGTATTTATTGAGATGGTCCTCCAACTGAGCCGTCGCGAGATACTCGATGGCCTGTGCGCGGATCTCGTCCTTACGCCGATGCCATTCGAGGAACGACAGAGACAGGCGATGTCCGAGCATGATGTTCCCCAGAACCGTCAGGTGCGGAAAGAGCGCGTACTGTTGATACACGATTCCCCGCGTCGGATCTGGAGGCTCGACAGCAGCGCCGTCGATGTACAACGAACCGGAAGTTTCTTCCTCCGCCCCCAGGAGCAACCGGAGCAGCGTTGATTTGCCGCAACCGGACGGACCTACGAGGGAGACGAACTCCCCTCTCGCGATCCGCAGGTTCACATTGTCGAGCACCGTCTTCGGGCCTTCCCTGCCGGGGTAGACCTTATAGACATCCTCGGCGTGGATCTGGCGGTCCTTCGGGTTCAAGCCGGAACCGTTTCCATTCATGATTGTCTCCCTCGGAATGCCTGGAACACGAGTTCGGGGATGGCCACCAGTGACCTGGCAATGATCCCACGCTCGTACCGCCACGGGTAACGGACTTCCGACACGACACCGAGCAGCTGATACAGACAAGCCGCCAGAAGCGTAATCCAGATGGTGTACGGGATGATCCCTGCCATTTCTGAATTGCGCTTGAACAGGAAGATACGGTATCCCAGGCCAGAATCGGCAGCAATTCCCTCCCCCACGATGAGGCAGACCCACACGAGGCCGAGGTTGAGTCGCACGGTCTCGAGGAGCTTCGGCAGTATCATCGGCAACACGATCCGATACGCCAGTGCGAGTTGCGACGAGCCGAGCGTCAGGGCCTTTATCTTCAGCTCCGGCGCCACATTCGTCGCCGCCGCATACATGTCACGGGTAATGATGAACACCAGACCGAGGAAGATGAAAAGTATTTTCGCTTCCTCGCCAATGCCCACCGCTAGGAGCAGTATCGGCAGCATAGTCACGACTGGGACGAACGAGAGCGCAATGACGCCAGGAAGTACCAAGTAGCGAAATCCCGGAAACATGGCGACGTTCAACCCCAGAAGCAGACCAACGACGGCCGCATAAAGCAGCCCTGTTCCGAAACGGATAAGGCTCGTCGCGGTGTCGGCCCATAACAGATAGGTGTCTGAACGTGTGTCGAGCTCGGTAGCGAAACCCCAAAAATACGCCCACATCTTCCCGAAGGACGGTATGAGTTTCCCCTGAGGATTGTCCTCCAGGTAGAAGTAGGAAGCGAGAGCATATCCCGCGATGACCAGCACAAACGGCAGCACAACGTACAGGCTCTTGAGCCATAACGGCGGACTGGCGTGTATGCCGAGTAGTTTTGCTTTAATGCGCATCGATTCACTCCTTCGCAATGTGATGCTATGAACGGAAAGAACTCTGAACTCTAAAGGCGTCTGATCGGTCCGGACGCCTTATAAAGTCGCGGAAGAGGGTGTCCCCCCTTCCGCGATGTGAAAGATCAATCAAACGAAAGAACTGTTTGAAAGAACCGGCCCTTCCTCCGGCGAGCCCTAGAGCTTGCCGTCGGCGGCCATCTGCATGTACTTCACGTCGAAGCGGAGCCTGACGTTCTTCGAGTCACCGGCGACGGAACCGTCCGGGAATTGAATCCCGACCGCGTCCTTGCCGGCACCCTTGCCGAGGAGTCCCAGCTGAGCGGCGAACGTCCTGACCAGGTCCATTGTCGTCTTCAGTTTCGCATCCTTGGTGAACGCAACCGCGTCGGCGGCCCTGGTGAACAAGGCCGTCGTCTTCAGCTGCATCTCGAACTCCGCTTCGGTCTGCTCCACACCCTTGGCCATCATCTGGATGGCCTTCTTGTACTCGGGCGTACCCTTCTTCGTCATGATGCCCATGACTTCGTACCAGGCGCCGGCAATCGCTTTCTTGACGTTCTCCGACGCGTTCGTCTGTACGACGATCCCGTCGATAATCTCGCCGGGGATCTTGGAGGAGTCGAAGAGCATCTGCGCTCCCTTCTCCTGTCGTGCGGCCATGAGTATCGGATTCCATGTGATGATGATGGAACCCATCTTGCCGAACGAATTCTTGACTTCGGTCTCGGACGCCGCGCTCTGCACCTTGACCTTCTCGAACGGGAACCCTGCGATTTGCGAGATCCGCCAGAGTGCAAAGTGCGAGACCGTATTACCGACCAGCACGACGCTCTTGCCTGGCAGGTCCTTGAGGCCGACGGGTTTCGCCGACTTCCACAGTAGTCCGTCGTTGCCGTTGCTGAAGTCGCCGACGACCACAAAGGTCGTATCGACGCCGCCTGCTGCCGGTCCGGTAAGCGCGTCCATGTTGGTCACGGCCAGGGCGCAAAATGCCTTGGCTGCGAACTGCGAGATTGACTCGCCATAATCCATCGGATCGGTGACGGTGAGGTCGACGTTGTTGCGGTCGCCGTGCTTCTTCAGGATGCCGAGATCCCTGGCAAGCCAGATCATCTCCCACCCCGTGTAGCGGCTGTTGGCGATCGTGCACTTCTCGCGGGCCTGCGCGAACGCCGACCCGGTGCCCATCGCGCCGAGAAGCGCGAGGGCGATTGTTGCGACCGTGATGGCCGCTGAACGAAAGAGCTTCATCTGTGTTTCTCCTTGTCGATGATAATGAGTATTGCTGTGAATGTTAGCGGATAACCGGGAGCGACTTGCGCCGCCCCCGTGCGAACGTCAGTGTTTCTTGCCGTTCGACTTGTTGGTACCGTTGAGACTGACGTCGAGCAACAGGTCGTGCGCGACGACGGCCTCGTTGCCCCGTTCCATCCGGCTGATGGCCTTTTCGGCTTCTTCAGCTGACTGATTGAGTTCGACGATGCTCTTGGCCATCTGCGGAAGAGCATTCCGCCGATAGGTCGAAATGTCGTCGATCGCGGCATTGACATCGACGAAGGCTTGCTTCAGCACCGCTTCGTCGAGCATCGTGGAGCTCGCACGCTTCTGGATCTCGACACCTTGCGTCCGGAGACGCTTTGCGGTGCCGGCGATGAGCGTGTTCGTCGTCGTGTTGAGCGCCTCGACCGCGTCCAGCACGAGCTTCTGATTCGCGAGGGCCATGGCTGCGGCAACCGCGATATTGAGAGCGTCCACTGTCACGAACAGTGCTCGGTCCACGCCGCGAATGAGTTCGCGATTGTTGCGGATGAGCACTTCTGCGACGAGCACACCCTGCTGATTCACCGCGAGGCGTTGCAGCAGGTCCTGCGTCCGCTGGCGCAGCGGGAACAGGATTTCTTCCTGAATGAACTTCTGGTGGTCGGGATCGCTGATCCCCGGCACACCCGCTTCGAGCTCCGCGTCGACGGCCCGGAGATATCCGATCTGCGTTTTCAGCAGGAGGGTGTTCTCGCGCCAGGCCTTCTGGTCGGTGGACAGAATGCGGTTGTCGTTCCCGAGCATCGTTTTCCCACTTTCGAGGGACTTGATGACCGAGTTGATCGCCCCCTGGCCGGTCTCGAAGCGATTGAAGTACCGTTGGGCCGGCGAGCCGATGAACGGAAGATGGCTCACCGCACGCGCGATCGCTCCCGGCGTAAAGTTGATACCGGAAGGATCGAGCACAGACACCTGATCGCGCAGTTGAATCAGGGCCTCGGCGACAGGGCCGCCCTCGGCGCTCTTGCCCATCAGGGGTCCCAACTTGCCCTTGAGCATGTCGGACTGATGGGAAGCGATTTGGACCGCCTTGCCGCCGGCCGAGTCGATCGCCGCCCGCGCCTCGTCGTAACGGGAGGGGGGGATGCTGATCAGGCGCTTGGCCACCTCGGCCGCCTGCTTGCGCAGGGGGTCGTCTGCCGAAAGAGGAGTGTCCGCTTCCGGGGTTGACGAAACCGGCATCAGTTCGCCCTTGACCCCCGCAACGTCGAGTGCGAAGGGTGTGGCAAGTGCTACCGGGAGCATCCGTTTTTCGATCGTTGCTGTTTGCATCACTGATCTCCTGTTTCTTTGTGGAAGGTGGACGCCTGCGACGCAAGCGCCTTAAGCTCGTCGAGATACGACTCGAACTTCATTTCTTCATCTTCACCCATGCCAACGCTGGCGATGTGGATGGAGATTTCGGAGAGCCGAGTCAACGACTTCTCGACGTCGGTATAGAGACGTTCGATTGTCTCCAGTACTTCCCTACGGTGTTGCGCACGCTCCGCGACGAGGCGGGCCTGCTCACCGTTTTGCTGAACCCGACCTCGGACTTTCCCGAGGTCGTTGGGGAGGCTCTCAATCGCTTTCATCTGGTCAAGGACCATCTGTAGCTTATAGAGCGCTCCCGCTCGCACTTGCTCAGCGGTTCCCAAGAAACGGTTGAGTGTCATACCGTTCTTGGAGAATTTCCGCTCAAGTAGTTGCTGAAAGTCCTCGAATTGTGACTCGAGCTCCCTCAGCTGCAGTAGGCCCTTTTCAGAACCAGCAGCTTTCAGGTCGCTCTCGAGACGTTTCGGCATTTCAGCGACAAGACGTCGCTGCACACTCCGTATTGTCTCGAGATACCTATGCGCGTTCTCGTCGAAGCGCGCAAAGTATTGAAGTGCGAATAGCCCTCCCCCCACCCCGAGACCGGCCATGAGACCGAACACGAGGATGGGTGGGAGCGCCGCTCCGGCGACGAAGGCAGCTACACCGACGACGCCGAGAGCCGCTGGAACAGTAACGAGCGGACTGCCCGTCACGTTTTTGAGGACCGCCTTCGCCACCGCCTGCTTCGAAAAGTCTGCGGTGGTTATGACGGTCTCGGTAGGCTCTCGTGCCATCTCAATATGCCTCCATCATGAGTTTGACAACGACACGTGCGAGCCGTCCTTGGTAGGACCGCTCGGACTCCCCTGTTTCTTTCTTCAGCGGCTTGGAGCCGCCGAAGCCCACGGCGCGAAGGCGATTTTCCTTCACGCCGTAGGTGACCATCAGATAGCGGGCGACCGCATCCGCACGTTCCTGCGAGAGTTCACGGTTATCGTTCGGGTCTCCCCAAACTGCCGTGTGGCCCTCGACGAAAATGCGGAAGTGCGGATAGCTCTTGATGGTCTCGACGATGCGGTCGACATTCTCCTTGGCCGAAGTTGAGAGTTCATCCCTCCCCGGCGGGAAAATAACCGGCCGCACGCGGAGCGTGCCGACCTCGCGCAATTGCTTCCAGCCCTCCTCCGAGAGTTCAGTGAACTCCCGGCCGAGGCTGTCACCCTGCTTAAGGTCGACATCGCCTTTGGTAACCATGCCGTTTCTATACAGCTCCGTTGCGAAGCTGCCGCGGATGATGACCGTCGGATCCCCGCCGTTCGGGAACGGGTTCTTTTGCAAGTCGCCGTTCTCGATGAGGATCCGTGTGGTCGAGTTGATCGCTTCGATGAGCCCGAATTGCCGCTGGCGCCCTTCTTCGGCATAGCCGAACCAGAGCACCGCGTTCTCTCCGAGACTCGCCCAGGCGACCCCCTTCATTGCGACTTTCGCCTCCTCCGGGGTTATCTTCGCGTCCGCGCTTGGCGCATTCGCGTTGACGAACTCGGCCGCGTGAACGGCCGCCGTTTCCGGATTCTGGCGATAGTAGTGAAGGGTCTCGACGTAGTTGCGGAGCACCATGTCCACGACACTCGGGTTCTTGTCGGCGAATTCACGCTGGACCAGGAGCACGTCCACGATGAATCGTGAGGTGTTCTCCGTGCCCATGAGCTTCGTCGTTTGCGGGCTCTTCCGCAGCAACTTGCTCACGTCAGGTTCCCAAAGTATCGCGGCGTCCACCAGGCCTGCAGCACACTTTTGCCGCGCGTCCGGTGAGCTCTCCGCCTTCACCCGCCACGACTTGTCGGCGCCCCGCAGTTGCGGGATGTCGAAGTTCGTCGCGTTGCCCTTGATGAAGTATTCACTCGGGCTGTCAGGGACGAAAGCGAACTTCAGTCCCGGTTTTTTCAACCCCTCGATGTTCTTGATCCCGGCCTTGCAGGAGACGATGGCATCGGCTCCTTGTGATACATCGATCACGTAGATCATGAGGCCGGGGTACGATTCCTTGAGCGCGTTGAGTTCATAGGAATCGATTGTCGCGACAGCGAATTGGAGCTCGCGCTTGGCGAGCTTCTCCATCCGCTTCGCGTAGTCGGCCTTGTCGTCAACGCACATCAGGTTGTAGCCTTCTGCGCGCGCACGCGCACGCATCTGTTGTTCGCAGAGCACGTAGTAGCCGATGAAGTTGTCGGTCCCCACTTTCAGGGTACCCTTCGTCTTCATCGCATCACTGGTCTGTACCTGCTGCTGGACGGCACGCCACTGAATTAGCGGGTTCCATCCGACAACGAGCGGAACGCCTATCACGAGGATGGCGACCGCTGCGATTATTCCAATCCACCTCGGATTCATTCACACTCTCCTTAATCAGCGTTGAGATTCGAACCGCCGGGGCCTTGGAGGCCCCGGCGACCCGACGTCTTTACTGCTTGACGAATTGCGAGTCCTTGTAGGCCTCGCTCTCCGCCAATATTGCCTTGAGTCCTCGGTCCAACGTCTCGGGGTTGTTCGCGCTCGCATATTGGGTGAACCCCTTTATGTCGAGCGAATGTCCCCCGTCAACGCAAAAACCGATGACGTGCACCGCGATGGGCGTTTGCTGGACCACGCCCTTGACGTAACTTGCGGGATTCCCGCCCCTATTGGCTTCGCCGTCCGTCACGATCACGAGGTGATACGTGCCGTACCCGCGTTGCCGTTGGGCCTGCTCGGTGAGAATCTGCACCCCGAGCTCTGCTGAACCGCGCAAAGGTGTATTGCCGTACGGTCTTATTCCGTTGACGAGCCTGGCGAACTCGGAGCGATTGCCGGGCCCAATGCCCAATTTCAACCACTCCGAAATGCCTCCTCGATCGGCGTCGGAAAAGACGACGAGGCCAAGATTGGCCGATCCTGGAATGGACCGACTGAACTTGATCGCGCCAGCCTTGGCCGTTTCCATACGGGCCTTGCCGCCGGTGCCACACGAACTGTCGCCCATGCTGCCGCTGGCGTCCATGACGAACACCCAGTTGTCCGCCAACAGGTTGGCGGCGACTGGCATATTCGCCGGAGCCGGCGGAGGCCATGAGGCGGCAGTAGCGGTGGCCGTGGTAGTGGCGGCTGCTCGGACGACTACGGCCGGACCCGGCTGCTGTTGATCGCACGCGGCGAAGAGGCTCGCTGCAAGGATAGCCGCAAAGAAAGTTGTAGAGAAGCGATTCATGGTCACCCCCCTACTTCTTTGCGCCAAGCGCTTCGAACTGCGACGACTCGGCTTCCACCGAGACGACACGGAACACCACGCGACGCATTGCGTTCCACTCCGCCTCGCTCCGAGGCGCGCAGCTGACCGTGACGTCACCGTCTCGGTCGAACGCGCAGCCGGAGACATTGGGCTTCATGAACCCATAGCCTATGGCCGAGAATTGATTCGCGTCGATCGTCACTTTCTTGCCCTTCGCGTAGCCGAGCAACGAATCCCGCACGGCATTCGCACGCTGCAGAGTGAGATTCTTCGCACCCTGCTTCATGCGCGAGAGCTCCTCCGGCGTTGCCGCCGAATTGCCCTTGCGCTTGAGATACTCCAGCGTGTCGGCATGTCCCTCGATCATGAGGAGCGCGCCGCCGTAGGTCGCCGTGAGATCGACGACGCGGTCGAACTCGGTCTTGTAGAGATCGGCCGCGAAGGATTGCTGGTTCGGCTTGAAGTGGATCTCGAATGAGAACAACGTCCCTTCCGAGACCGTGTCCTTCTGCTGACGTGCGCGCACTAGCGCATCGACTGCGGCCTTGCTGAAACGCGAAGCTTCGACGCCGCTCTTGTCGACGATGCCGTCGCCCAGCTTCGCGTAATCGAGCGCAGCCGGCACGAACGAGAGCGGCTTGCTGATGAGTTTCAGGCCGGCGGGACCGAACGCTGCACCCACCTCGGCGGTGAGCATGTCGAATCTGCGCAGATTGTTGTTGTCGGCGAAGAAGGCGACATTGCCCTTCCACCCCGCAAAGTGCGCATCGCCCCACATGCCTGCAACGTCATCGACCGAGCTGGCCGAATCGAGCAGCATCTTGGCGGAGGCAGTGAGCCACGCGCCATACGCCGCTTTCGACTTGTCTTTCTCGGCCATGAGCTTGGCGGCGGCTTCGTATGCGAGCATCTGCCCGTTTACGAAGTTGTCGACCAGCGGGCGGTTGGCGTCGTAGAAGTCCTTCCGGACCACATAGACGTCGGCGATGACCTTGTTTGCGGTCTTAGTCGAGAACATCGACCACGCACCTTTCACTCGGCCCTCGCCCTTGCCCTCGGTCAGAGCCGCTGCATCGGGACTGATGACGAACACCGCGTCCACGGACTTATCCTCGCGCAGGGCCCTTGCGGGATACATCGAGTTCTTGTCCTTGGGGTTTTCGGTGATGTCCTTCGTCCACTTGACCTTCACGTTGCCCGGACAGCCGGCGTCCTTCAGAACCGTCGTCAAGAGGTCAGGGTGCGGGCCGTAGGCCTGCATCGCGACTGTCTTGCCGCAAAGGTCTTTCGGGCTCTTGACGTAATCGCGAGCCACGAGGACGTCGCCGCCCTCCGAGTCCGTGAGCTTGTAGATGACGACCGGCTTGGTGCGCGGGTCGGCGTTGATGACGTCGTTCGCCATCGCGACCATGCCGAGCGTCCCACGCAGAAACGGCGTTCTGCAGGCGAGGTAATCCTCCACCTGCGTCACGAACCGGTCCTCGCGGTACAGCCTCAGAGCGAGCCCCTTCTTGTCGAAGACGCTGCCCTTGGCCGTGACCTCGGTATTGCCGTTGCCGAGGATTGTCTCCATGTCGCCGCCCCACGCGATGAGCGGGACGCGCAGCTCGCGGGTTGCCCCGCATGCCTGCACGCCCTGCTTCACCACCTGGGAAAGCGGCTTTGCGTCGACGTAGTCGACGGCTTGTGTCGTGACGCTGCCGAGGGACAGAGTCCCCAACAGAGCCCCCAACAAAAGGCTTTTTCTCTTTCTCATTTGTTTCTCCTATTCAGTTGTCGAAGGTCGTTCCGATACCAAAAAGGGCCGGGGAAATCCCACGAAACCCCTGGCGGATGCCGGGGTAAACCCTACATTACCTGTGAATAAAAGTCAATACCCCATACAGAAGCAGCGCCCCGCCGTCCGGCGGGGCGCTGTTCTTGCACTTTATCTAGACTCTATTTGAGGGTTACTTTTGCACCTGCTGCTTCGAGCTTTTTGGCAAGCTCGGCGGCATCCTCCTTCTTCATACCGGTCTTCAGCATCGACGGCGCGCCGTCGACGAGGTCCTTGGCCTCCTTAAGGCCGAGAGCGAGAGCCTCCTTCACCGCCTTGATGACGGCGATCTTGCTTGCGCCAACATCGGTGAGTTCGACGTCATTGGTCGACTTCCCTTCCTCGGCCGGTGCTCCTGCTGCACCTACGGCCTGCGCGGCCACCGCAGTTGCGGAGACGCCCCACTTCTCTTCAATCGCCTTTACGAGCGTATTGAGTTCGAGAACGGTCATCTTCTCAACTGCATCAATTATTTGTTCCTGATTCATACTTAGTTCTTAGTCTTCGCCACTTCGTTAAGCGCGATGGCGAAACGTTGTCGTGGTGAATTGATAATATTTGCAAACATACCGCGCAGGACGAGCATCGACGGTATCGTCGCGATCGCCGTCATCTTCTGCGCATCGAGGAACGCGCCCTCGAAGACGCCGCCGAGAAGCGCGAGAGCACCTTTCAGCTTCTTGCCGAATGCATATACACCGCTCGCGGGCGCGGTTGTCTCCTCGCCTGTAGTCCACGCGACGGCGATCTCGCCCGGCAATGCCGGTATTTCGCCCGCGTACCCGCGCGCATCAAGCGCCCGACGAATGAGCGTCTTCTTCGCAACGTAGTAACTCACGCCTTTTTGCGAAAGTTCCTGACGCAGCTTCGATGCATCCTTCACGGTCAACTTCGAGAACCCAACGAATGCTATTGAAGACGCTTCTTTAAAAGCGTCGTCGAGCTTCGCAACTATCGCGCGCTTCTTATCTTTTGATATTGCCATACAATTTCTGCACGAACGAAATAAAGGAGAGTTCGACCTTTTTATTGGTCTCCCTACGCAAGGTTCACTCCTTCGCTAAGCTCAGGATACTTACGGTCTTCGGTTCGTACAAAAAGTACTCTACCAGAACCGGGCACGGATGCAAGGCGCTGACGCATCACATCGCGGCGGATGCGGCCTGGAGGGTGAGGAGCGCGGTGGCGATGATAACGGCGAAGGCGGTCGAGAACTTCACGAACTCAACAAAGAACGGGAGCATTCGTCGTTCGCGTGCGCGCAGACTTTCTTTATTTCTGGGATCGTTCATAGGCGGTGATGACGGAGAGGAAATTCTGGTCGGTCGGAAGTATCGCGGGGTCTTTTATACGCAGCTCTGCAACGATGCGTAGCGCGGCAGCCGGGTCGCCTGCGAGATACGTCACCTTCGCGAGGTCATACAGCGTGTCGTAGTCGGAAGGGTCCTGTTCGACCACGTCTGCCAGGAAACGTGCCGCGTGCCGCCAATCCTCCGTCGCCAGATAATAGGTTATCGCAGGTCGCGCGGCCTCGAGGTCCGGGCCCCTGTAGAGCGGGTACGCTTCGTCTGCCCACTTCTTCGCTGTCATCGTGTCCCCCAACTTATAATAGAGGGTTGCGAGCGTATAGCGCGGCACCGCGAGTGAAGCTGCTTTCTGCGCGTAGTCTTCAAGAACAGCGATTGCCTCCCGGTAGTAGGTCTCCCTCCGAGGGTCGTTCCGCGCAAGCCGGTCGGCCTTCCGGAGAGAAATGTTCGCCGTCATATACCACACCTGCGCGCGCAGCGGCGAGAGCTCTGTCGCACGGGAAAGCACTTGTTCGTCGAACGTGTCGTCCACCGCGACTTCCGGCGGTGCCAAATCTAAGACATGCCCGAGATACGTCGCGGTTCGTGCGTCATAGGGATATCTCTCGAAATTCGCGGTCAACAGGGAGAGCGCATACTCGTAGGCAGCAACACGATCCTTTCCGGTAAAGGCGACCGCCTGGCGAGCAGTGTACATATCGTAGGCTTGATAACCGTATTCGAGATCGGCGTACGTATTGAGCGCGAGCCCCCGTTCGAAATACGTGTTCGCCGCTGCGACATCGACCATATGGAGGAGATACCCCCGGGTAAGGAGGATGTTCGCATAGAGCGGCAGGACGACCGCGGGCACGATGAGAAGGGCGACGAGCGCGGACACGACTGTCGGGACGGCGGGCGGCAGCCGCGCCGAGAGCCGGGTGGCCGGCGTGTCCGAGAGTATGACGACGAGGAATGCGAAAAGAGCGTAGAGCAACCAGAGCGAAACGGGAGTATCGAAGACGAAGAAGTTCTGTACCGCATACGTGAGAATGAGGAGGAGAAAGAGGAAGCCGTAATTCATAAGACCGCCCTCCTCTCGCCGATAGAGCCTGAAGGCATATGTGACAAAAGCACCGATGAAGAGCAGATAGAAAATGAGCCCAAAGATGCCGTACTGCGCGAAGTAATCGAGAAAGGCGTTGTGCGAACGGTCGAACCACTGCTCCAAAATCTGGTCCGGGTCATACACCTTGTCAAAAAGCTGGGCGATGTGCTCGGCTCCATATCCGGCGAGCGGACGCTGGAGCGATTCTTCCAGTATGTGCGACCAGACGAAGAGGCGGCTGCTGACGGTCGCATCAGAGAACGAGATGGAAGCGATGCGTTTGACCGGCTCGAATGAAGAGTGCGAGAGGTCGGTCCGGAACATGAAGAAGAGGCCGGCAAGGACGACGAGCGTCATAAGCCCGTACCGTGCATACCGTTTCATCTGTCCGCCTCCCCTCCATGCGGCGAAGGCCAGTGCGACCGTACCCGCGGCAAGAAGCGCGAGTATCGTGCCGCGCGTCGCGGCAAATATTATTGCGAGTACCGACAAAACAGCGGCGACCTTGCAAATGCGACGCCATATGCCGCTTGAATCCCGCAGGACGACAAGGGCCACAAAGAGGGCCATCCCGAGATACCCCGCGAGAAACGCCGCGTTCCCCAGAGTACTGCCGATGCGCCCAGAAACCGGCGGCAGGAACGCAGCCTTACCGCCGAAGGCGGCTGTCGCCCACTGGAGCACGGCGACGGCCGCGACGACACCCGCGACCACTACGACGGTCTTCGCCAGACGTTCCAGGAAGGGGTGGTCAGCGCTCAAGAGGATAAGGTAGAAGAACGTCGTGATAACGGAGAGAGTCAGGAGTCCGTCGCCGCGACCGAAGATTCCCCAAAAGCTCCGATAGAAATCGATGCCGAAAAGCGAGGCGACATATGCAATGAGGAGCAGAAGTGCGGGAATCCACGTTGCGGGAGCGCGCAGGCGCTTATAAAAAAAAGGCTGCCCTAGAAGAGCAAGATATACGAAGGCAGCGAGCGCCAGAATGCCAAACCCCTGGAGCAGGAACGTCTTCGGCGTGAGATAGGGGTAGACGACCCCGCTTATGTACACGAGCGGTATGACTGCCGGCGCAAGGAGAAGGAACGAGAGTGCCTGTCGCACACGCGTCATAATTTCTTCCACTCGGCGTAGAGCGAGAGTATGTCGGGGTCCTGGCCGAGGCTCTGGATGGCCGCCGCATATTCTTTTTCAATATCGGCCGCACCATCTTTCATACGCGTTGTAAGAAATTCGAAGTACGCGAGGTGGTAAAACTTCATTTCCGGCTGAATCAGCGTCGCTTTTTCATAGGCAACACGCGCCGTTTCTAGGGTGCCGAGGCGCTCCATAAGAACGCCGAGATTGTGCCACGGAAGACCGGAAGTGACGCCCGCATCCGCTTTAACTGCACGACCGAGGTATTCGTATTCTTGCTTTCCATTCCCCAGAAGCCCGTACTGATTAGCTATGCCAACGTACAGGGTCATGTCCGAATATTTCCCTTCTCCGAAGAGGCTCGAGAGGCGCGCGATCTCCCCTTCCGCCTTCGTGATGAGGTCCGGTCGGTCAGCATATGCGCCCTTGAAGGTCCACGACGCCACCGTGTCTCCCTCCACAAGAGGAAGCGGGTGCGGAGCCGAAAGCGTTGAAGCGCCCGAACCGACGGCTTTCGGAGTCTCGACGGACGCCGAGCCAGTGTCGCTAGAACCTGTACTCTCTCCTGCGGCGGGAGAAGTGGACGCCGTAGGTAAAACGGGCGCTACGGCCTGGCGCGGGGAAAAGAACTGCACCGCGCCGGCGCCGAGCACCAACAACACGCCGATTCCGACCAACCAAACCTTATACATACGTGAAAGGATACCATATACGAAAACCGCCCGCATCGTATGATTGC
>Ga0082335_1006186_pt1 | contig 15673 bp, 9 predicted proteins | sample Subgrocontami58m_FD_72375 | JGI IMG/M metagenome (GOLD analysis project Ga0082335, IMG submission 72375) | Subsurface groundwater microbial communities from S. Glens Falls, New York, USA - GMW37 contaminated, 5.8 m (SPADES assembly) (version 2) ... | reverse complement strand
GTCAGCTTGCTGATCCGCCGTCGGGCATGTGACATCAAGGGCATGGTCGCGCGTTCGACGCCACCGCCACCTGGTTGACCCGGGTGGCGGCGTGATCGACTGCTCGGTCAGGTCATTCGGCGGTGCGATAAACGCTGTAGCTGCCCTTGGCACCATCTCGGTTTGGCCCGACTTGGCGCACCCGCTCCAGCACTTCGACCTGAATGCCCTTTTTCTTCAGCCCGGCCAGGAAGCCGCGCACGCTGTGGGTCTGCCAGGCCGTGGCCTCGGCGATCTGGGCTACCGTCGCGCCCTCAGGCCGGCGCAGCAGGGCCAGGACCTGCTCCTGTTTGGTGCCGGTGCGTGGCTTGCGGGATGGCGTGGGCCGGTTCAATCCCCGTTCGGTGAGGGCCGCCTGAAGGTTGGCCATGGGTCTCTCCAAGGCACCGATAATGTCCGTCTCGCGGTTGGCTTCGTCGTTCCAGGCGTCGAGAACCGCTTGTGCCGCCGTCCGCAGGTTCGCGCGTGTCGGCACTGTGGGCGCAGCGTCCAGGGCATCGGCCACGGCGGCGGCTTCGCGTGCCACCGCGTCGTCGGTGGCCGTGTCGGCGGTCGGGGCGCCAGGGTTGGCGGCTTCGGCAGCCGCCTCTGCCTCTGCCTCGTCCTCGGTCTCCGCCAGCCATGCCAGGATATCGCCGGCAACCCGTGCGGCGGGGCGTCCATTGGTGTGACCATCGGTGATCATGGTGCGGGCTTCGTCCTCTTCCAGGATCGTCGCGTTGCAGCCTTCATCTGCCAGGAAGCCGATCACCACCCGGGTAAAGCCTTCGACCGCCTGCGCTTCCGCGGGTACTGGGGAGGCTTCGCCAATCTCTGTCAGTCCCGTGGTCGTCGCGAGCAACATCAACGCGGTGCCGTCATCCCCGGTGCGCCAGACATAGACCGGGTCGTCGATCGGTGCCGACACCTCTTCGACCAGCCCGTTGTTGAGCAAAGACCGCACCACCTGCAACCGGGCGGCGGCGGGCAGGGTCGGCGGGCGGACCAACCGGTCCTCGCGGGTCGCGGCCAATGTCAGCATCGCGCGGGCGGTATCGGAAATCTTGTTCGGGGCCTTGGCCATCTTCGTTCTCCTGGCAGGAGCGCCCGACCATCGGGCGCCTGCTACCAGCCCAAGCCCCGCCGGGCGGAACCCGGGCGGGGCAGCTGACGGGGAAGAGTCCGTCAATCGGTGGCCTCGGCCTCGATCGCGGCGTGCATCACGAAGCCGGTGAGATAGGGCAGTCCCTTGGGGATGCCGGTATCGCGCGCGATGGCGCGTCCGATCGTCCAGCCCATCCATTTCGTGGTGGCGTCGTGATGGCTTCCACGAGGGGATGACCGTCAACCAGGGCATTGGCCGCATCGTCCGCGAAATGCCGTCCGTGGCGACTGTCCAGGAAGGCGCTCACCTCGTCCGGGGTGCATCCGGTGGCATCGGCGATGGCGGTCATCGCCAAGGGCCAAGCGGCGTTCGCATCCGCGTGATGCGCGATCGTTCCAACGAACCCCCAGACCTGATTGTCCGAGGGGGGCATCTTGCTGGTGCTGGTCATTCTGCTCTCCGTCCGGCGGGGGTTGTTCTCTCCGCGTGATGGACCATTCGCGCTGTGGGCGTGCGGAGCCAAGCGGGGTTATTGAGTGTGGCGCTACAAAATCTGCCAAACCGGATCATTCCGTGCCCTCTTTGCGATGCGCCAATGAGACGCCGACCCGCGCCTTCAGGACGAAGTCCGGCGGGACAACGGTCATCGGCCCGGGGGCTACGTATGAATGGCGGGGGAGCTTCTTCCCAACGGATCCGAACACCGGCCTCCCCTGGACGGTCTCGGGCCTGAACGCCGCGACCTCCGGGATGAAGATCGCGTCATGACCGTCATCCGGGCAGCCAAACTTGCCCGGGAGGCGTTGCTCACCGGGCCGGCGGTCTTCCGCATCAACGGCATCGTCCGCGAGAGCCTGGTGTCTGGCAGCGGCACGGTCTTACCGTCGCATGTTGTTGTTCGCGTCGCGGCTTTGGTCCGGGAGGCGCTGATCGCCGACGCTGGCACGTTCCGTGTGGCCGCGGTGGTGCGTGAGGCGCTGGTCTCAGAGGCCGAAGCGCCGTTGTCCGACGACACGCCGCGGTTCTGGACGACGATTTTGGCGTAGCCGCTGCGCGCGTTGCAGCCGACATCGCTGCCGGTGTGACGGAGCAGTGAAACGATCCACTTCCCCTCAAGGGCAATCATGACTGATCCAGCCAGCAGCGGTGCCGCCGGCGCCGCCGCGTTCAAGGCCGTGGGCGGCGCGTCCGCTGTGGCGGCCGGTGGCGCCGGTCTCGCGGCGATCGTGGTGATGTTGATGACGCCGCCGCGGTCCTCGCGGGAATGGGCGGTCGGACTGATCAGCACGGTTGTCGCCAGCATCGGCGGCGGCGCCGCGACCATCGAGCACTTCGGGCTGCAGCACTGGGTGAACGCGCCCATCGGACTCTGCGCGATGGACGGGCTGATCTTCGCATGCCTGGGACCAAGCCTTGTTCAGGCGGGCCGCTTAACCACTACCTTGTGTCCAAATATCCGGGTGCAGTACATGGTTATGGACCGGTACCCATCGAGGCAATCCCCGGGAAGCGGTGCCGGACAATCCCCCCCGGGGGGAACGCGAGCCTGAGCGGCGTCGGGGCCGACCGTTTTGCTCCTGAAGCCGCTGGCGGGCGATGCCGTGGTCGGATCATCCCGGAATGCAAACGGGGCGGGCCAGTGCTGGCGCTGGTGCATGATCACTCCGGGACACCGCAGCGGCGCAGGCCCTCGTAGAACGCCTCGGGCACCTTGGGGTCGCGGAAGATGTTGTTCATATCGACCTCGATATGCCGGCGGGCGCGGCTGATAGTGAAATCCGGCACCAATTCCAGCAATTGCCGCAACGTCGCACGCCCCTCTTCGATGCGGCCAAGCAGGCCGAGGCTGGCGGTGCGGTAGCGCAGCGCGGGGATATGGACCGGATTCGCCCGCAGTGCCTTATCGGCCCACTCGCCCGCCGCCTCGTGCTCCCCCGCCGCGAAATGAGCCAGTGCCCGGGGGAAATAGTGCCAGGCAGAGTGGACAAGCGGGTTGAGCCGCGCGGCACGCTCGAAATGGCCCATCGCGACCCCGGTGTTTCCAGCATAGCCATGAAGCAGGCCGGCTGCGTTCGCGGTTTCGGCGTTACCGGGGTTGCGGCTGATGGATTGCTCGATCATCGCGATGCCCCCGTCCAGATCGCCGCCGGGCACGGCGGTGATAAAGGCGGCGCACCGCAGGACCTCCGAATCCCCGGGATCCAGGGTCAGCGCGGTTCGAACCAGCCGGAGCATTTCGGCGACTTCCGGGTCGTCGCGATGCATCCACCCCTGCGATACGGTCTGCCAATGGCAAGAGGCAAGGTACGCGAAGGCCGGCGCATAGGTTGGATCGAGGTCGATTGCGTGCCGCAGCAGACGTTTAGCCTCCTCCAGGTCCGCCCGCGTCAGCGCGAGCCGGTGCGGCAGGGCGCGCAGCACAAGGTCGTAGGCTTGCAAATTCTCGGTCGGCTTGCGTTGCGCGCGCTGGATTTCCGCCGCGCGCAGGTTCGGCTCGATCGCCGCGACCACGCTGGTAGTGATCTGGTCCTGCAATTCGAACACGTCATCCAGCGTGCCATCGAACCGGTCGGCCCAGAGATGCGCGCCGGACGTGGCGTCCACCAACTGCCCGGTGATACGCACCCGGTTACCGGCCTTACGCACACTGCCTTCGAGCACGTAGCGCACGCCGAGTTCCCGGCCGACCTGCCGTACATCCGGGGTCTTGCCCTTGTAGGAGAAGGCCGAATTGCGGGCGATCACGAACAGGGAGCGGATGCGTGACAGTGCAGTGGTGATGTCCTCCACCATGCCGTCAGCGAAGTATTCCTGCTCTGGATCGCCGCTCATGTTCTGGAACGGCAGCACGACCAGCGACGGCTTGTCCGGCAGCACCAGGGCCGGGCGCTCAGCGGCGCTGAGCCGCACGCGGAAGGCACGGATTTTCGCGGCGATGTTCTTCAGCGCGGGTTCGCCGAGGTCGTCGGTTTCCAGCGCCATCTTGCCCGATGCGTCTTCCCTGACACGCGACGACACGACGATGCCGCCGGGATCAGCCAGCGGTTCCAGCCGAGCGGCGACGATGACGCCGTCGCCGAACAGATCATCGCCCTCGGGCACAACCTCACCCTGATGGATGCCGATGCGCAGGCGTAAGCCGTTGGGTTCAGCGTTCAGCATAGTCTGCACGGCGATGGCGCAACGCAACGCCTGCACGGCGGAGGCGAATTCCAGCAGGAACCCATCACCCAGCGTCTTGAACAAGCGGCCGCTGTGTTCGGTGGCGGCGGGCTCGATGACACCGGTTCGCAGCGCCCGCACGCGGGCCAGAGTCGCCGTCTCATCGACACTGACCATGGCCGAATAGCCGACCACGTCAGCGGCCAGGATCGCGGCCAAACGGCGGTTTGCCTCGCTCATGCGGTATTCTCCGAACGGCCAAAGCTAGGGCGGAAGCAAGGAAGGGGCAATCGTGGGGTTGGGCCTCAAACGGCACGGTTCCGGCGGCCGTCCACCGGTGATCCCACCTTTCCCCAGGCGGATATCAGGGTCGACGGCGATGGCCCCGTTCCTGTTCCAGAATGGTTACCGCTTTGGTCCGGATCACGCCACCTCGTCCAGCAATGCCTTGGCCTCTTTCAGAACCTCCGAGAGGCACTGATTGCCGACGCAGGGACGTTCCGCGTCGCCGCGATCGTGCGTGAGGCGCTGGTCTCGGAGGCCGATGCGCCGCTGTCCGACGGCACGCCGCGGTTCTGGATCACGATCCTGGCGTAGCGGCAACTCGCGAAGCAGCCAACATCGCTGCCGGCGCGACGGAGCAGTGAAACGATCCACTTCCCCTCAAGGGCAATCATGACTGATCCAGCCAGCAGCGGTGCCGCCGGCGCCGCCGCGTTCAAGGCCGTGGGCGGCGCGTCCGCCGTCGCGGCGGGCGGTGCCAGCCTCGCGGCTGTCGTGGTGATGTTGATGACACCGCCACGGATGCCGCGCGAGTGGGCGGTCGGTCTGATCAGCACCGTCGTATCCAGCATAGATGGCGGCGCAGCGGTGATCGAATATTTGGGCTGCATAACTGGGCTGACTCGCCGATCGGCCAGTACGCCATAGGTGGCTTGATATTCGCGCGCGGACTGCCGGAATGGGCGGTGGTGCGCTGGGTGTTCAACTTCATCGACCGAAACCGAGGTGCCGGAATCGATGAGGTCGTCAGGAATCTCCGGGACGTCCACGACCGAACCGACACCTGACCAGCACCGCCGGAGGGCAAACGGACCCGACGACGGAAGCTAACAATCCTAAGCCGGATGGTCGTGCGCGGTCCGCCTTCAGGCGGCCCGCTTTTTTCGCGTCCGGCTCGAACTGGGCCAGGTCATTGGAATGGAACCACAAGGTATTCCTCCCGCGAGCACGCCGGGAAGCTTGGAAGACCCGCGAGCACCGGTTAGCGTTCACTCGGAACGGCCGCCGCCTCACTGCGACCTGAGCCAGCCAGGGGGGGGCCATGCCCGCGACGCAAGACGATATGTTGGCCGAACGTCAGGGCGCCAATGTGGCACCGCCTCTGAGCAAGCCGGCGAATTTTCGGCGCTTTTGCCAAGAGATGGCGGTGATCGCCGCGGGACTGATGGGAGACCGCCCATGACCACGGAGACCTTACCCGCCGATCTGCTGGAACGTGTGGTCCGGGCGGAAAACGTCGCGTGGTACGACTGGACCATGGATCAGGAGAGGATTCGCGTCTCACCGGCTTATGCCGAGGTGTTCGACCTCGACGGCGGCAATGTCACCACGCGTACGACGTATGAATTCCTGCACCCCGACGACCTGCCCGCGTTCCGTGCGGCCCATGTCGCGTTCTTCAAAAGCCGGGACACAAATCTGACCGTCGAATACCGCTTCAGACAGCGCGGCGGTGCCATCCGCTGGGCGCGGGTGCGCGCGATGGCCGAACGCGACGCGGCCGGCCGGGTGACGCGGATGACCGGCACGGTCGCGGACATCACCGAGGCGAAGGAACAAGAAGCCCAGAATCGCGCCTATGCCGCCCGCCAGGCGGCGAGCATCGAGGTGCTGAAGACCATCGCCGCCTCTCCCGGCGATACGCAACCGGTGTTCGAACTGATCGCGCGGCGGGCGCGGGCGTTGTGCGACGCCGACGCCGTGGCGATCAGCGAGTCTGATGGTGCATTGATCCATATGCGGATGTTCGAAGGCGACGATCCCGTGGTGACCGCCCGTGCCCTCGCGGCCCCGCCGCGTCCGGTCGCGACGGATACATTCCACGGACGCGTGCTGCTGACGAACGAAACGATTCACATCCCGGACCATGGCCTCGAACCATTTGATCCCGTGTATCGTGACCTCGGCGCCAAATCGAGTTTGTTTGTTCCGCTCCGTCGTGACGGGCGCGCGATCGGCGTCCTCGCCCTGAGCCGAATGACCCAGGGCGGCTTCGATGACAGCCAGATCGCGCTGGTGGAATCCTTCGCCGAACAGGCCTCGCTGGCCATCACCGGCGCCACGACGCTGCGGGAACTGCGGACGCGGACGGCGGAGTTGGCCGAGCGCAACGACGCCTTCGCCGAACGGATTGAGCATCAGGCCGCGACCATCGATGTATTGAAGGAGATGTCATCCTCGCCCGGCGATACGCAGCCGGTTTTCGACCGTATTGTTAATCAGGCGGTCCGGCTTTGCGATGGGATGTTCGGGGTACTGGTCGAGTATGACGGGGCCCTCGTCCATTTACGCGCGGTGGAGGGGACCATCCCCGGTTCGGTGGAGGCTTACCGCGGGCAATTTCCGATGGTGCCGACGCGGGGCACGAACATCTGCCGAGCCATCCTCGAACGAGCGGTGGTTCAAATTCGGAATCTTGACACCGACCCCGCGGTCGCCGAGGCCACGCGGGCCATTCGACATAAGTCGTCGGTCGCTGTTCCCTTGCTGCGCGGGGACGAGGTTATTGGCGCCATCGGATTGGCCGCCCAGGACCCAGGCGGTTTTTCTGATGCTCAGATCGAATTACTGAAGACCTTCGCCGAACAGGCGGTGATTGCGATCGGCAGCGCGGAGACATATCGCGCGTTGCAAACCCGCACGTCGGATTTGCAGGAGTCGCTGGAGTATCAGACGGCGACCAGCGACGTGCTGAAGGTGATCAGTCGCTCCACCTTCGATCTGCGACCCGTGCTGGACGCGGTCGCGGAGACCGCTGCCAGGCTGTGTAACGCCGAGCAGGCGGCCATCGCGCGGTTTGACGGCGGCATGTCCCGTTTCGCGGCGAATTTCGGTTTTCCTCCGGCATACGAAGCCGCGGTCAAGGCCCTTGGGGCAATTCCCTACGAACCGGACTCGCCGAACGTGTCGTCCCGGTGCATCCTCGAAGGCCGCCCCGTTCACGTTCTCGACGCCGCCGCGGTGCCTGGCTATTCGCGGCGATCGATCGAACTGGGCAAGCAACGGACCTCTCTGGGCGTGCCGTTGCTGCGCGATGGTGAGGCGATCGGCTCGATCGTTCTGGCGCGTCAACACGTCGAACCGTTCACCGATCGCCAGATCGAACTCGTCCGCACCTTCGCCGATCAGGCGGTGATTGCGATCGAGAACACGCGCCTGCTGACGGAACAGCGCGAGGCGCTGGAGCAACAAACCGCGACGGCAGAAGTATTGGGCGTGATCAACGCATCGCCGGGCGACCTGGCGCCAGTGTTCGACGCGATCCTGGAAAAGGCGATGCGTCTCTGCGGGTCGGCGTTTGGCTTCATGAGCACTTGGGATGGCGAACGGGTGCATCCCGTGGCGTCGCGGGGAGTTCCGCCGGCTTTCGCGACATACGAGGCGTCCAGGGGATCGACAGCCGCGTTGCCTCCCGTGGTCCGGCGGGTCATGGAAACGAAACGTCCCGTGCAAGTCGCCGATATCAGGGACGGCGAGGGCTACCGGAACGGACATCCCGACTCCCGAGCGGTCGCCGACCTGGGTGGCGCTCGGTCGCTCCTCCATTTACCCCTTCTCAAAGATGAGACCTTTGTGGGGTACCTCACGGTCTATCGGCAGGAACAGCGGCCATACGGGGACAAAGAGGTCGCGTTGCTGGAGGCCTTCGCCGCCCAGGCGGTGATTGCGATGGAAAACGCGCGGCTGCTGGGCGAACTGCGCGAGCGCACGGCCGAACTCAGTGCACGCGACGCCGACAACCAAGCGCTGATCGCCCGCCAGGCTGCAAGTATTGAGGTGCTAAAGGCGATCGCCGCCTCGCCAGATGATCCCCAGCCCGTGTTCGAACTGATAGTTCGACGTGCTTGTGAGCTTTGCAATGCGCAAGCCGGCAATCTGTTCGACCACGACGGGACGACGATGCACGTGCGGTTCATGCATGGCTTCGCGCCAGAGGCGGAGGCGCGATTGCGCGCCGTCTACCCGCGGTCTCCCGGTCTGGACACGCTGCCCGGACGTGTCGTGCTGAGTGGCCAACGCGTGCATCTTCCGGATGCTCAGGCCGACCAAGGTCTGATCCAGCAGGGGCGCGGTCTGGGCGCCCGTGCATTCCTCGGTGTGCCACTGCTCCGCGAGGGGCGGGTGATCGGCGTCCTCGCCCTGGCTCGTTTCGATCCCGGCGAGTACGACCAATCCGCGATCGAATTGGTCCAGTCGTTCGCCGCCCAGGCGGTGATCGCGATGGAGAACGCGCGGCTGCTCGGCGAATTGCGAGAGTCACTTGAACAACAAACCGCGACAGCGGAGGTGCTGACTGCCATCAACGCCTCCCCCGGGGATTTGGCGCCGGTGTTCGACACGATCCTCGCCAAGGCGCATGCGTTGTGCGGGGCGGAGCTCGGGTCGCTGGGGGTGTTCGAGGACGGGATGTTCCGCAAGGTGGCGCGCTACGGCTACCAGGGGCACGCCGATGCCGTGCTCAGTCAGGCATACTCAGCCGGACCGGAGCATGCGCCGCTGCTGCGGGGCGAGGCGATCCATATCCCGGACGTCATGAGCCATCCCTGGTCCGATCCCGAGAGGGCTCTTGCGTATTTCATGTCGAGCGGCTTGCGCACATGGCTGGAGGTGCCGCTGTGGAAGGACGATACCCTCGTCGGCACGATTAGTGGGTTCCGGCAGCAGCCCCGCCCGTTCTCGGATAAGGAAATCAGGCTACTGCAAAGCTTTGCCGCCCAGGCGGTCATCGCGATGGAAAACGCGCGACTGCTGAATGAAATCAAGCAACGCCAGGGCGAGTTGGACGTCACCTTCCAAAGCATGGGGGACGGCGTGGCCCTGTTCGATGAAACCCACCGCCTCGCCGCCTGGAACCAGAACTTCCAGGACATGCTGGACGTTCCCGCCGACATCGTGGCGGTGCGGCCGGCCTTCACCGATTACATCCGCTACCTCGCGGATCGCGGCGAGTATGGCGCCGACCCCACGGACATGGTGAGCCGCCTGCTATCCCAGCCAGGCCAGCGCGCGAGTTTCGAACGCACGCGGCCCAATGGCCAGGTGATCCAGATTCGCACCAATCCGACCCCGGCTGGCGGCTTCGTCGTCATGTACACCGACATCACCGAACGCAAGCGCGCCGAGGAAGCCTTGCGTGCCGCCCGCGACGCCGCCGAAAACGCCTTGCGTGAACTAAAGATCGCCCAGGCCAACCTCGTCCAAGCCGAGAAAATGGCTTCGCTCGGCCAACTCACCGCCGGGATCGCGCACGAAATCAAGAACCCGCTGAACTTTGTCAACAACTTCGCCGCCCTGTCAGTCGATCTGCTGGCCGAACTGAACGAAGCCGCCGCGCCGGGCTTCGCCACACTGACCGAAGACCAGCGCGCGGACATCGACGACCTGTCCGCCATGCTGACCACCAACCTCCAGAAGATCACCGAACACGGCAAGCGCGCCGACGGAATCGTCAAGGCCATGCTGGAACATTCTCGCGGCTCCTCCGGCGAACGGCGCGAGGTCGATCTGAACGCACTGGTGGATGAGGCGCTGAACCTCGCCTATCACGGCGCCCGTGCTCAGGATCAAAGCTTCAACATCACGCTAGAACGCGACTTCGGAACCGGAATTGCACCGATCGAGCTGAACCCGCAGGACATGACACGCGTGTTCCTCAACATGTTCAGCAACGGATTTTATGCCGCGAACAAGCGGGCGAAGGAGGACACGGAATCTGGCTTTGAGCCGGTCCTGAAGGTCTCGACCCGCGCCGTTGGCGACGCGGTGGAAATCCGCATCCGCGACAACGGCACCGGCATTCCCGCCGATATCCGCGACAAACTGTTCCAACCCTTCTTCACCACTAAACCTACCGGTGAGGGCACCGGACTCGGCCTGTCGATCACCTACGACATCGTGACCAAGGCGCACGGTGGCACGATCGAAGTGGAAAGCGAACCTGGCGTGTTCACGGAATTCGTCGTCACCTTGCCTCGCGAGATGTTCGGCAGTGAAGGAGCCCGGCCATGAGTGCCACGAGCAACGCCGCCCCCGATCTGTTTCAACGGGTCGTCCGCGCCCAGGGCATCGCATATTTCGAATGGACGCCGGGCGAAGACCGGATTCACCCCTCTCCGGCCCTGGCCACGTTGTTCGACCTCGATCCCGAGGATTGGACGGTGCAGCGGATGCTGGGTCACATGCACCCGGACGATCTGCCAGGTTATAAGGCCGCGTTGACCGCCTTCATGAAGAGCGACGCCGAGCGGACGGAGATTACGTACCGCTATCATCGGCGGGACGGTGGGCTTCGTTGGTGCCTCAACCACTATTACGCAGAGCGCGACGCAGGCGGTCGGGTCACGCGCCTGACGACCATCGCGACCGACATTACGAAGGAAAAGGAACAGGAGGCGGCGAACCGCGCTTTGCTGGCCCGCCAGGAAGCAAGCGTGGAGGTCCTGAAGGCGATCACCGCCTCCCCCGACGATCCTCAGCCGGTGTTCGAGCTGATCGCGCAAAAGGTGAAGGAACTGTATGGAGCCCACGCAGTCAGCGTCGTTGAATACGATGGAGAACTTCTGCATCAGCGCGCGCTGATAGGGCATGAACCGGAGGCGGCTGCCCGTCTTCTTGCAGCCTTTCCGCGCCCGCCCGGCCCTGAGACCGGGCCTGGCCGGGTCTTCCTGAGCGGAAAGCCGGTCTATTTTCGTCATATTGATAACGAAAGCGGCATCATTCCGGCCGGCCGCACCGCGTCGCTGGGTGTGGGGTCATATTTCGCAGTCCCGCTGCTGCATGAAGGTCGTGTCGTCGGTGTCCTGGGGTTGTGGCGCGCCGATTTCGGTGAGTTCAACGAAAGCCTGGTGGAGGTCGCCCAGGCTTTCGCCGAACAGGCGGTGATTGCCATCGCGGGTGCGAAGACGTTACGGGAATTGCGGGAGCGCGACGCAGAAAACCGCGCGCTGATCGCTCGGCAGCAGGCGAGCATCGAGGTGCTGAAGGCAATCTCGGAGTCGCCCGACGATACGCAGCCCGTGTTCGAGCTCATAGCTCGCCACGCCCGCACCCTGTGCGGAGCCACGTCTGTCTCGATGACCGAGTACGACGGAACATTGATGCATGCGCGCGTTTCGGATTGGGCCGATCCTGAGGCCCGGGATGCGTGGTTCGCAACCTATCCCCGTCCGCCAGGACCGGAAACCGGACATGGGCGCGCGACCCTGTCGGGTAAAACGGGTCACGTGCGGGATGTCTCCGCCGATCCATTGATCTATCAGGCGGGGCGGCGCGTGAGCACAGGCTCCAGCATGCATGTGCCCCTGCTGCGCGACGGCCGGGCGATCGGCGCGATCGTGCTGCTGCGGGCGGTGGCAGGTGGGTTCACCGCCTCGGAGGCCGCGTTGGTCGAATCCTTTGCGGAACAAACCTCGTTGGCCATCGCCAGCGCTACCACGCTGCGGAACCTGCGCGTGCGGACGGCGGAGTTGCAGGAGGCTCTGGACCAGCAGACCGCAACCACGGAGGTGTTGGGTGTCATCAACGCCTCTCCCGGCGATCTGACGCCAGTGTTCGACGCGATGCTGGAACGGGCATTGCGGCTATGCGGCGCTTATGGCGGCGGTCTGCTGATCCAAGACGGGGCGGACCTCAAGTATCGAGCGATGAGGGGTATGCCGACGTCTTTCACCGCGATGCGTCTCGGCCAGGCCTCGGGGGTGGACTCTGATAGCCCACCCGGACGGATGCTTCGTACCGGGCGAACCATTCAGGTGGTGGATACACTGACAGACCCGTACTTCGTATCGCGCCCCGAACTTCGCGATCAGACCACCGGCCTTGGCGGGGCGCGGTCCGTCCTGAACGTTCCACTGCTCAAGGATGCTGCCGTTTGCGGTGCATTCGTGATTTTCAGGGAGACGCCAGGGGCTTGGCCTGATCGGCAGATCGCATTGCTGGAGAACTTCGCCGCCCAAGCGGTCGTCGCGATGGATAACGCGCGGCTGCTGACCGAGACGCGGGAGGCGTTGGAACAACAGACCGCGACGACCGAGGTGTTGCAGGTCATCAATGCCTCGCCGGGCGATCTGGCGCCGGTGTTCGATGCCATTCTGGAAAAGTCCCTGCAGCTGGCCCAATCGGCGTTCGGGATCATCTATCTTCATGACAACGACATCGTTCAAGCTATCGCCTCGCGCGCCGTCCCTGCAGCGCTGAAGCAATACTATGCCGGACGTCAACCGCCTCGCGCGTCCACCTACCCTCCCGCGCGGAGACTGAAGGAGACGAAGCGCGGCTATCAGCTCCTGGATATCAGGGAGGGAGAGAATTACCGCGCCGGCGTTCCCGGGCCACGTGCCGTCGCCGAGCTGGGAGGGGCGCGCAGCCTGATGGACGTGCCGCTGATCAAGGACCAGGAGGTCATCGGCAGCATACTGATTTATCGCCAGGAAGTCCGAGCCTTCACCGAAAAGCATATCGCCCTCTTGGAGAACTTCGCCGCCCAGGCAGTCATCGCGATGGAGAACGCGCGGCTGCTGACGGAAACGCGGGAGGCGCTGGAGCGGCAGACCGCGACTGCGGACGTCTTGCGGGTCATCAACGCCCATCCCGGCAATGTCGTACCGGTGTTCGATGCGATCCTCGAAAGCGCGCACCGGGTTTGCGGTGCCTCGATTGGCAGTCTGTGGCTTTATGACGGCGAAATGATTCACGCCGCCGCAACCCGCGGTATGACCGAGGAAGCTTCGGCCCAACTTCGCCAGCCACGGCCACCGTCCGTGGTGCAGGAAGCGATGATCCGGGAGAGGAACCGTTATTACCATTCCGCTGAGCACAGGACGGACGATGCGAGGATCAATCCGGAAATCGTCGCGTCAGGTGCTCAGACCATCCTGGCGGTGCCGCTGATCAAGGACGGCCGGGTGACCGGACTCGTCAGCGCGCGGCGGTTGGAAGCGCGTCCGTTCACGGAGCGGGAGATCGAATTGCTGGAAAACTTCGCGGCCCAGGCGGTGATCGCGATGGAGAACGCGCGGCTGCTGACGGAAACGCGCGAGGCGTTGGAACAACAGACCGCGACGGCGGAAGTTCTGGGGGTCATCAACGCAAACCCCGGCAATCTGGCACCGGTTTTCGATTCGATCCTGGAAAAATCCCTCCGGATATGCCAATCCGCCTTTGGGGCGCTGCTGATTTTCGACGGCAGCGGCATGACCCGGATGGTATCGGAACGGGGCGTCACGCCCGTCCTCGCGGAATTCAGGGCCAGAAACCCGCAACGCCCGCTGTCCCGGGTCGCCCGGCAGGTGATCACAACCAGGCGGCCGGTCCATCATCTCGATATCAGGGAGGAGGAGGGATACCGGCGGGGTGAGCCCGGTCCAACCTCTGTCGCCGATCTGGGCGGCGGGCGTTCCCTGCTGGTCGTTCCCCTGATGAAAGACGGTGAAGCGGCCGGTGTCATCCAGGTCTACCGGACCGAGGTGCGGGCCTTCACCGACAAGGAAATCACCCTGCTGGAAAACTTCGCCGCCCAGGCGGTGATCGCCATGGAAAACGCCCGATTGCTCGGCGAGCTTCGCACAGCCCTGGAAACGACCCAGGCGACCTTGCGCGAGCTGAAAATCGCCCAGGCCAACCTCGTGCAGGCCGAAAAAATGGCTTCGCTCGGCCAACTCACCGCCGGCATCGCGCACGAGATCAAGAACCCGCTGAACTTCGTCAACAACTTCGCCGCCCTGTCCGTTGATCTGCTGGAGGAACTGAAGGAAACCGCCGCACCAGGCTTTGCCGCTCTGACCGACGATCAGCGCGCGGATATCGACGACGTGTCCGCCATGCTGACAACGAACCTGCAAAAGATTACCGAGCACGGCAAGCGCGCCGACGGGATCGTGAAAGCGATGCTCGAACACTCCCGCGGGTCCTCCGGTGAGCGGCGTGAGGTCGATCTGAACGCGCTGGTGGATGAGGCGTTGAACCTGGCCTATCATGGCGCCCGCGCGCAGGATCAAAGCTTCAACATCACGTTGGAACGCGACTTCACCACTGGTATCCCACCAATCGAACTGAACCCGCAGGACATGACGCGCGTGTTCCTGAACATGTTCACCAACGGCTTCTACGCCGCCAACAAGCGGGCGAAAGGGAGTGCCAAACCAGGATTCGAACCAGTCCTGGAGGTCTCGACCCGCGCCGTGGACGATACGGTGGAAATCCGTATCCGAGACAACGGCACTGGCATTCCCCCCGACATCCGCGACAAGCTGTTCCAGCCCTTCTTCACCACCAAGCCCACCGGCGAAGGCACCGGCCTCGGCCTGTCCATCACCTACGATATCGTTACGAAAGCCCATGGCGGCTCGATTTCGGTCGACAGCGAGGAAGGAAGCTATACCGAATTCACGGTCTCACTGCCGCGCCGCATGTTTGAGACCACGGGAGAACGCGCATGACCGGGACACCCGAGGCGGTGGTTGCCGAACTGGAACGGACCGTTGCCGCCCTGCATGCGGCGCTGAACACGACCCAGGCGGAGCGGGACGCGGCGTTCGAGGAACGCGGCGCCCATCTGCGCGCGACAAACGAGGTCCTGGCCGCGATGGCGGCGTCTCCTGGCGATCCCCAGCCGGTCTTCGATCTCATCGCGCGCCGAGCCGCCGAACTGTGCGAGGCCGGCGGCGCGCTGTGGGGATATGACGGGACGCTGATGCACCGGCTGGCCTCCTTCGGCCCGCCACCGCCGGACCCCGAGGCCACGCGGGCCTTCTTCGCCCAGTTCCCGACGATGCCGCACCGAGGGATCGCGGCGGCGCGCGCGATCCTGGAGCGGCGGGTCGTTTACGTCGAGGACGTGCTGGCCGATCCGGACATTCAGGACATTCAGCGTGCCACCGGGCGCCGGTCCTATGTCCAGGTTCCCATGATGCGGGGGGACGACGTCATCGGCGTGGTGTCCATCAACAGCATGAAGCCGGGCCGGTTCACGGAGAGCCAGGTCGGATTGCTGCGAACCTTCGCCGAACAGGCGGTGATCGCCATCACCAGTGCGGAAACGTATCGGGCGTTGCAGGCCCGCTCGGCCGATTTGCGGGAGTCGCTGGACCAGCAGACCGCGACATCCGA
>Ga0082335_1006183_pt1 | contig 15678 bp, 14 predicted proteins | sample Subgrocontami58m_FD_72375 | JGI IMG/M metagenome (GOLD analysis project Ga0082335, IMG submission 72375) | Subsurface groundwater microbial communities from S. Glens Falls, New York, USA - GMW37 contaminated, 5.8 m (SPADES assembly) (version 2) ... | reverse complement strand
ACTCGGCGCGCGAATTGGGGCTTGGCGCAACCCACGAAGAGGCGCTTGCCGAGATCGCTACGCGCTCGATTTTCTCCTACCGAGACCTGCCTTTGCTTGTCTATCAAATTCAGACGAAATTTCGCGACGAGCCCAGGGCAAAATCCGGCCTCATGCGCGGCCGCGAATTTTTGATGAAGGATCTTTACAGTTTCCATGCAAGCGAATCGGGGCTTGAGGAATTTTATTGGAAGGCGGACGCGGCGTACAAAAAAGTATTTTCTCGCGCGGGACTCAAATTTTACGTCACCGAGGCGTCCGGCGGCACGTTTACAAAAGAATTTACGCATGAGTACCAAGTATTGTCGGATGCGGGAGAGGATTGGACGCTTTATTGTGAGTCGTGCAGGTACGCGCAGAATAAAGAGGTGAGTGCGCTTAAAGATGGCGATATGTGCCCGAAGTGCAAAGGGAAGATTCAGATTGCGCGCTCGATCGAGGTCGGCAATATCTTCAAGCTCGGAACGAAATTTTCCGAGGCCTTCGGGCTTTTGTATTCTGACGAAACCGGGAAAAAACTGCCCGTGTGGATGGGGTCTTACGGTATCGGTCCGGGCCGGCTCATGGCAACCATTGTGGAGGTCTCGAACGACGAAAAAGGCGTCATTTGGCCCGAAGCAGTTGCGCCGTTTCGCGCACACGTAATCGCGCTTCCCGGAAAAGAGGAAAAGTCCGCATCAGCGGTTCTCAAGGCCGCGGAGTCGCTCTATGAAGGTCTGATGAAAAAAGGAGTTGAAGTTCTCTACGACGACCGCGTGGACAAGACCGCGGGCGAGCGATTCGCAGACGCAGATTTAATCGGCATACCGTATCGCGTAGTTATTTCAGAAAAAACCCTTGAGAAAAAAGGAATTGAACTAAAAGAACGCGCAAAACCCCAAGCGCGCCTTATGACCACAAGCGCGTGCATAAAGATGTTAACGAAATAGGAGCAGACACGAAACTCCCTGAATGGGGGTTTTGTTGTTAATAGAAAGGATTTTAATGGAAAGAGCAAAGATAGAGCAAAGAATAATATTACCGAAACCAAAAGAACGGCTCATCGCGTCCATAGGCGGATGAGCCGTTTCGTTTTCTTGATTTTTTAGCCGAAATTTGATAGGGTGTGAAAATTAAAGTTTCTAACGATCTTCGAGTATTTTAATTTTTTAAATTCGACGATTTGCATAACTATTGCGTTTTTACAAATAAGCCTTTATACTAAAAATAACATGAAAACGATCATTCAAGTTCATGTCTATAAAGGAGATACATATTTTATTGCCGAATGTGTTGATTTGCCTGTGGTTACTCAAGGAAAAACCCTTGATGAGCTCGTAGAGAATCTTAAAGAAGCGATTGCCCTTCAGCTAGAAGATGAAAATCCAGCTGATTTTGATTTAGTTGAAAAACCCTCAATTTTAGCAAGTTTCGAGATGGAGCCTGCGTATGCCAAGACTTAAGATTCTTTCTGGAAGAGAAGTTGTCGAGATATTTGTTTCATTCGGGTTTGAAGTGGCTTCCCAACGAGGAAGTCATATTAAATTACGGAGGATTTCTGTCGACGGATCGAAACAGACGCTTACCATTCCTCAACACAACGAATTAGATCGCGGAACGCTTCGTGCGATCTATCACCAAGGACTTCGGTATCTTCCAGAAGAAAGACTTTTTTCACATTTTTATTCAAAATGATGTATAAGGTATACACGGCATATCATGAAAACCTATTCACGATTTAAAAAGGAAATATTGAAAAATAAGAATATATGGCGTGTATACAAAACGCTTGGGTCTAAAAAAGTAACGTATGCGCTTGATGCAAGGATTCGGATTACTGTGAACGAGCGGTAAGGTTTATAGAGAGGCAAGTTTTCAAACGTATTTATCCAGCACCTTCACCACGGGGTAGTAAGCCCTGTGGGAAGGATTCATATTCTCCATTCATCCACGTGGTCTTGCCACGGGGTATTCTGGAAGGTGCTGGATAAAACGGCACGCGGATGTTCTCGCGTGCCTTGTGTTTTTTGGTTTTGAGTGCTACCTTTTCGTTAGAAAAATGATCTTTCACAGGAGGATATATGGACAGGTTCGACAGTCTCTCGCCGATTGACTACCGATATTGGGATGAGAAAGTGGCACACTATCTCTCCGAGAATGGATTTACCCGTTATAAGCTCTTTGTGGAGCTTGCGCTCATACGAGTGCTTCGTCGCCGCGGAATTTGTCTAGAAACAGCCGTTAAAGAAGTTGAGGCGGCGTGCAGTCAAATAACGACAGCGGAAGTGTACGCGGAAGAAGACCGTATTCGTCATGACATCCGCGCGCTCGTGAATCGCATCCGCGAAAAAGTCAGTGAGAATGCGAAGCCGTACATCCATATGACTGCGACCTCGTACGACATCATTGATCCGGCGAACGCCGCCCGTTACAAAGATGTTGTCGAGAAAGTGCTTGTTCCATCTCTTGTTGAGTTGGAAAGAGTGCTCATTGGTATCACGCTCCGTGAAGCGGAGACAGTTCAAGTCGGCAGGACGCACGGTCAACACGCGGTTCCGATTACATTCGGCTTTGCGCTTGCAGAATACGTGAGCCGCCTCGGCGGCTCTATCGAGGCCTTGAAGCTACTTGCCGTAAATCTTCCGGGAAAGTTTTCGGGAGCGGTCGGCGCGTATAACGCCTCATCGCTTTTCTTTGACGACCCCGAAGGTTTCGAAGCGGAAGTGCTCGCAGAGCTTGGCCTCATACCGGCTGAACACTCAACACAGATCGTGCCGCCGGAAGCGCTGACGCGACTTTTGTGCGAAGTAACGATCGTGGCGGGCATACTCGCCAACTTGTCCGATGACATGCGACATCTCCAACGGACGGAAATCGCGGAGGTGGGAGAAGAATTTGAAGCAGCGCAGGTTGGTTCCTCGACCATGCCGCAGAAGCGTAATCCCATCAATTTCGAAAACGCTAAGAGCTGTTGGAAGATTGTTGCGCCGCGAATTGTCACGGTGTTCATGGACCAAATCAGCGAACACCAGCGCGACCTTACCAACTCCGCGTCCGCGCGGACATATGGCGAGATTGTCGCCTATGTGGTTTCGACGGCGAAGCGATTGACGCGAACGATGAAGAAACTTACCGTTGACCGCGCCAACTTGGAACGGAACCTAGACACGCAGAAGGGCTTGGTGGTTGCAGAGCCCCTCTATATTATTCTTGCCGCGTTGGGTCACCCAGACGCGCACGAGAAAGTGTGGATGCTCACACTCCAAGCCCAACGCGAAGCGCGACCGCTTGAAGAAGTCGTCGTTGGCGATCCAGAGATGATAGGATATCTCGAAAGGATGACGCCGTACCAGCGGCAGATTCTTTCGGATCCGTCTCTCTACACTGGCATTGCCGCAAAGAAAGCAAGGGCAGTCGCAGAGCGATGGAAACAGAAACTCGGGCTCTAGCCCAAATCAGCGGGCGTTGTCAGAAACATGACAGCGCTCTTTTTCTATACTCGATCACGGGTTTCGAGTGTTTCGTCATATAGATACGGACGCATCTTGCAAAAGGGTGGTCGGCGTTATACGATGATTGCGCCAAGAAAAGCACGGTTTTCAAAAAAAGAGCCATGCGAACTGGTTTTATATTTTATATGTTCAACAGATTCTTCGGTCAGTTTTCTCATGACATTGGTATCGATCTTGGTACCGCGAATACCCTCGTCTATGTTCGGGGACGGGGCATTGTGATTAACGAGCCCTCGGTCGTTGCGATAAATCAAAAGACCGGGCAAATTGTCGCGATCGGATCAGAAGCAAAACGGATGGTCGGGCGTACGCCTGCCCAAATTGTCGCGACGCGTCCTTTGGTTGCTGGCGTAGTATCTGATTTCGAGGTGACGGAAGAGATGCTCAAGTATTTCATCCGGAAGGTCCATAGCGAAGCGTTTTCGCTTTTTCCGCGCCCCCGGGTCGTGATTGGAATTCCATCCGAGGTGACGGAGGTTGAAAAGCGCGCGGTGGAGGACGCGACCAAGAACGCCGGCGCTCGCGAAGTATATCTTGTGGAAGAGCCGATGGCGGCCGCGATTGGGATTCGCCTCCCGATTCAAGAAGCGGTCGGCTCAATGATTATCGATATCGGCGGAGGGACGTGTGATATTGCCGTGATATCTCTTGGAGGGATTGTTGTATCGAGAAATATCAGAATCGCGGGAGATAAGCTGAACGATGATATCATCCGATTTGCGAGGGATGAATTCAAACTTTTGTTAGGCGAGAGAACCGCGGAGGATATAAAAATAGCGATCGGCTCAGCGTATGCGCTCGATGAGCCGTTGGAAGCAACCATGCGCGGCCGGGATCTTGTGTCCGGTCTTCCCAAAGAAATTGTCGTTGATGATTCCGATATACGCCGCGCCATGCGCCATTCGATCAATATGCTCGTGAACGCCGTGCGGACGACCATTGAAGAAACGCCGCCGGAACTTGTCGCGGACATCATGCATCGCGGCATCATGCTCGTCGGAGGAGGCGCGCTTTTGCGCGGGCTTGACCGGCTTTTGGCAGAAGAGACAAAAATTCCCGTGCGGGTCGCCGAAGACGCGCTCACCGCCGTTGTCCGGGGGACCGGCATCATTCTTGAGGATATTGATGCCTTGAAAAATGTTCTTGTAAGTTCCGGGTTTGAAAAGACCCCGGTATAGGCAATGAAATTATTTCCGTCTCATTGGCTCAAGGTTTTTATTGGGATGGCTACCCTCGTAGGCGTTGTTTTTTTGAGCGATACGCCGGCCGTTACATATCTGCGGGAAAGCACGCTCGCGCTTGAGCGTGCGCTTTCCGATTCACGGGTCGGAACGTTTTTCTTTCCGCGCGCTGGGCGCGAACTTCCGTCCGGGCAGGACGGCGCCCGCAGGATTCAGGATCTTGAGTTTCAACTGGAAGCGGTGAAAAAAGAAAACGAATTGCTCCGCAATGCCCTTGATTTTTCCCGTTCATCGGGTGCTTCTGTAAAGGCCGCGAACGTATTTTCGTATTCGAACGAGCTCGGGAAAGAAACGCTTCTCATTGATGCGGGGACGGACGCGGGAATCGGGAAGGGCGCGCTTGTTCTTGACTCGTCGTTTTTTCTCGTGGGGACGGTCGCGGAGGCGGGAAAGTTTGTCTCGAAAATCGATATCGCGTCAAATGTCGGCAATACGTTCGAAGCGCATATTCTTCCTGGGGGAGTTGCCGTTGTCGCGAAAGGAGTCGGGGGAGGAGTGTTTTTGCTTGATCTTGTTCCGATTGATATGCCGGTTCGGAAAGGCGATTTCGTTGGATTTGCGCCAAAGCGCGGCGTCCCCTATGCCACCACAATCTTTTTCCTCGGCGAGGTCGTAGGGGAATCAAGGACAGAGAGCACGATTTTTAAGGCGGTGCGCGCGGTGTCGCCCGTTGTGCCGGCCGTACTCACGACAATTTTTATTCTTCCATGACGATTTCAAAATGGGTTTTCATGTTTCTTTCACTACTTCTCGCGTTTGCCGGCGAGCGATGGATTTCTTTTTTATTCCCCGAATTTTTCTTTGTTCCTCCGTTGACGGTTTTTGTGATTTCTTTGTGGTTTCTTGCGCTTGCGCCTGCTGCCAAGATTTTCTTTTCGTTTCTCGGCGGATTTTTTCTTGACACAATGTCCGTATTTCCGTTTGGAACGTATACCGCGCTTTTGCTCTTGTATGCGGGTGCTTCGGTGATCTTCCGGGCAAATCTCGCGGAATCGCAAAAGCGTTTTGCCCCGTCTCTCTGGGGCGCAATTGTTCTTTTCACGGTGCCCTTTGGAGTTCTGGGTATCGGGTCGGTCATTTCTTTTTTGCGTTCTGTTCCGTTTCACCTCTCGGTGTCCGGATTCGCAATCGCCGCGGCCGCGAACACCATCTCGGCGGTTTTTTATTTTTTGTTTTCCGTCGGGTTCGCGTCGGGCGTCCGGCGGATGAGGCGGTAATCAACATCCGTGATGTTCCATAGGCAGAAGAAAAGTGAATCGGCGTTCGATCCGGACGAGATTTTATTCGATTCGGTGAGCATGCTCCGGTCGGATTACATGCCCGAGGGAAGGTTTGAAAAACCCGTTGAAAGAATATACGCGTTTTTATTTCTTTTTATTTTGGGCGCCGGGGTTACGTATCTTTTCTATCGGGCCGGAACTCTCCAAATAACGGAAGGCGCGGCGTATCTTACGCGTTCGCAGGAAAATCGCTTTCTTACGCGTTCACTCTTCCCCCCGCGAGGCATTATTTTCGATCGTTACGGAGAACCGTTTGTCGGGAATTCCCCGTCGTTCGGAATCCGGTTTGACAAAGATGCGTTTATCAGCGAAAACGGCGACCTTGGAGTTTTAAAGCGTGATCTCGGCCGCATCCTCGGTAAACCCGATGACTATTTCACTGAAATCGGTTTTCCGGAGAATGCGAGTGTTTCGGCGCTTCCGGATACGCTCGTCGTCGCCCAGGACATACTGCCCGACCGCTTTGTGGAAATTGCGTATTCGCTCAACTCTCTTCCCGGGATCAGCGTGTTTGAAAATTTCCGCCGCGTCTACGAAGAGCCCTATGCCGCGGCGCACGCGATCGGCTACCTCGGGAAAACGAGCAAGGAAGATCTTCGGCGCGGGGGCGGAGTTGCTCCTGACGAATTCATCGGCAAGTCGGGCATCGAAGCGTTTTACGACGATTACCTCCGGGGGAAAAAGGGAAAAAAGATTGTTGAGACCGACGCGTTGGGGAACGAGACGAATTTTAAACTCGTTGAGGAATCATCAGCAGGCGCATCTCTAGAGCTTACGCTCGACAAGGATCTCCAGGGGACTGCCTATCGGGTTTTTTCTTCCTATGTGGAGGGCCGGAAAGCGGGAAGTGTTACTGTCTTGAATCCAAAAACCGGAGAGGTTTTGGCGCTTGTAAGCTATCCATCATTTGACTCAAATTTATTTTCTGGTTCGCTTTCGTCAAAAGAGTACGAGGATATTTTAAAAAATCCTTTGAATCCTCTTGTGAATCGGCCAATTGCGGGAGAGTATGCGCCGGGGTCCACGATGAAACCCATGTATGCGTCTGCGGCGCTTACCGAAGGGGTTGTTACGGATACTTTGAAAAAAATTTATGACCCGGGTTATATTGATATTCCGAATCCGTATGATCCGGAGCATCCAACGCGGTTCGTTGATTGGCGGGCGCACGGATGGATTAATTTTTACGACGCGATAGCGTGGTCTGCAAATGTGTATTTCTATATTATCGGCGGGGGATTCGAAGGGTCTCCCGGTCTTGGCATCACGCGTCTCGAACGATACGCGAGAGCGTTTGGATTTGGTGACACGCTCGGGATAGATTTATACGGTGAGAAAAAGGGGCTTTTTCCGAATCCAAAATGGAAAGAAATTGCCGAACTGGATAATCCCATTTGGCGGATTGGGGACACGTATAATGTTTCGATTGGACAAGGCGGAATAAAAGTAACGCCGCTGCAGATTGCATCAATGACAGCGATAGTTGCAAATGGAGGAACATTGTGGCGGCCATATCTTTTACGCGTCGCAAAAAATTCAGACGGCACCGTGTTGAAAGAACAAAAGCCAGTCGTGATTCGTGATCATTTGGTTCCCGAAAAGTATCTCGCAGAAGTTCGTAAGGGCATGCGTCAAGGCGTTGTGTCTGGAACAGTGCAGCGCCTCGCAAATCTCCCGGTTGCCGTAGCGGCAAAAACCGGCACCGCCCAGATTGGCGGCAAAGGCGCACCCCACGCATGGGTCACGGCATTTGCGCCAATTGACGACCCAGAGGTAGTTATTACGGTCATGATTGAAAACGCGGGCAGCGGCGTTACGTCAGTTGTCCCGATTGCGCATGACATATTAGAGTGGTACTTTACTCACCGGCCAAAGAAGTGAGACGACCTCACTATCCACAATTGACAAAAAGAATCCTCCGTACTACACTTGATTGCAATTTGTTTTTAATTAAAAAAGTTTATGTCCGAATATTTTTCAGAAGAAGGTCTCGAGAAATTAAAGCAGGAGCTTGAAGAACTGAAGACCGTGAAGCGCCACGAAATTGCGGCGCGTCTGGAGCATGCAAAGAGTTTGGGTGATCTCTCTGAAAACGCCGAATATCAGGAAGCGAAGGAGGAACAGTCCCTGCTCGAGTCGCAGATTGTCGAGATCGAAGAGGTTTTGCGAAACGCCGTCATTATTAAAAAAGACGCTCACTCAAGTCTTGTTCAGGTCGGCTCGACCGTTGGCGTGGCATCCGAACACGGGGAAGAAACGTTCACCATTGTCGGGTCCGAAGAAGCGGATCCGAAGGCCGGAAAGATTTCGAATGAATCGCCTTTAGGAAAGACGTTTTTGGGCCACAAGGTTGGGGAAAAAGTTGAGGTGAAGACCCCGGGCGGAATAGTTCACTATTCGATTATCGTTATTGCATAGTTTCGTATACGGCAAACGGTTTGTTGATTTTTGCGTCTTTGGGAGCGGCGGCCTTGAAAACACGCCGTTTTTTTATTACTATAACAATAGGTCAGCATTTGCAATCGTCGCTGGAGTGGCAAATTTGTACTTATGGCCATAGAAGAGATACGGAGTGAACGGATTAAAAAGTTAAGCGAGCTTAAAAACCGCGGAATTGAAGGATATCCGGCGGATGTTTTGCGTACGCATGAAATTGCGGCGGTTTTGAAACGGTTCCCGGCTTTTATGAAGGGGCGCAAGACCAACACGGTTGTCGGGCGCATTATGGCAAACCGTGGCCACGGCGGCGCCACGTTCGCCGACCTTAGGGACGGCTCGGGCAAAATACAGGTTTTGTTCAAAAAAGATATTCTTGGAGTGGAGTATGACCGTTTTTCGGATACGATTGACGTCGGCGATTTTGTGGAGATTACCGGGAAAGCGTTTAAGACAAAAAAGGGGGAGCCGACGATCGAGGTTCACAAATGGAAAATGCTCGCAAAGTCGCTTTTGCCTTTGCCGGAAAAATGGCACGGTCTGCAAGACATTGAGGAACGGTTTCGAAAACGCTATCTGGATTTGCTGGTAAATGAAGGCGTGAGAGAGCGATTTTTGATTCGCGCAAAAATAATTTCAACGCTTCGCGCGCTTCTTGAAAAAGCGGAATTTGTCGAGGTTGAGACGCCGCTTTTGCAACCGATTCCGGGAGGCGCACTTGCCAAGCCCTTTCGAACGCACCATAACGCCCTTGATATTGATTTTTATCTTCGCGTGGCGCCCGAACTCTACTTGAAGCGGCTCTTGGTGGGTGGGATCGAGCGCGTCTATGAAATCGGCAGGAATTTTCGAAACGAAGGCATTGACGCGACCCACAATCCGGAATTTACCATGCTCGAGTGTTACGTCGCGTATTGGGATGAAAAAGACATGATGGCGTTTGTCGAGGATTCGATTGTTGATCTTGTGAAGACGGTTGTCGGGAAAAAATGCGAGGTATCGTACGATGGGCAAGCGATTCAATTCCAAAAACCGTTTCCGCGCGTTGCGTTCAAAGACCTTCTGAAAAAATATGCGCTTATTCTGGACTATGACGCGGAGACCAGGGACGGGCTTTCGCTTCGCGCGCGCCAGCTCGGGATTGATTCTCCGCCGCACGAATCAAAAGGGAAAATCGCGGATGAAATCTATAAAAAAATTGCGAGGCCGAAACTCATCCAGCCCGTATTTGTCATAAATCACCCAATCGATATTTCGCCGCTCGCAAAGAAACGCGTCGAGAATCCCGCTGAAGTCCGCCGGTTCCAGTTGATCGCGGGCGGAATGGAGCTTGCAAACGCTTTTTCCGAATTAAACGACCCGTTGGACCAGCGCGAGCGCTTTGAAGAGCAAGAGGGTATGAGGGGCTCGGGTGAAGAGGAAGCCCACCGGATTGACGAGGACTATATCGAGGCAATGGAGTACGGCATGCCGCCTGCGGCGGGCCTTGGCGTCGGCATTGACCGCCTTGTTATGCTTCTCACAAACGTAAAAAATATAAAGGAAGTAATTTTATTTCCAACGTTGAGGCCGAAAAGTTTATGATTCCGTTAAAGAATTTTTCTATTTTTAGAGTTATTCTATTAGTGATTATTGTGGTAGTTGTTTTTTTCATTTTTTTAATGACTGCAAGATCAAATTGGTTTACTTGGAAAAGAAGTAATGTTTCTTTTGAAGAGATTAAATTGGACGAGTCGTACTGTTTCCCATTTCGATCTTACGTCGGAGTTCCTGAGTTTGAAAGAAGTACGGGCAGAATCGGTCTTGATCGAGAGCTCATTATCAGTACTGATGCCGATTATAAAAGATTACTTCAATATAGGCGTTCAGAAGATAAATGCAAAAACGAAGACTTACCCGCCATTGATTTTACTCAAAAGATATTACTCGCTAAATTTGTTACTGCGCCGTGTCGGTCAACAAAATTTATTAAAACAGTAATAAGAGACGATGCTAGTAAAACGATTACCTATTCTGTAAGCGACAACCGGCCTTTGTTTTCTGTGTGTCGTGATAGCGGAGCCGCGAGTATGAACCTTATAACTATTTCCAAAATTCCTCCCGATTATCGTATAATGTTTGAGCCGTTAATTGATCCGAGTTCCGGAAGATGGTATTACGGGACTGACAAGGGGTGGGTTGAAAAAGATACCTACGGTAATGAGTTAAGAGTTATTCCGTATCGAGATTGTCTTACAAAAGCTGAATTAAAGTTGTTTCAAGAGAATAATATTGGTATTCAAAGTGATAAACCAGTTAAAGTATGTCCAGAGTAAACTATGCTCGACATTAAATTCATTCGGGAACATCCGGAGAAAATACAAGAGGCGGTTTAAAAGCGCGGAGCGGAGATATTTACCCCGTTAGAGATTTATTCCGCACTGAAGCGGTTGGCACGAAGGACTCCGCACTCTTTTAGATGTATCACAGATATTCCCCGTTCCTTATCTCTAACGGGGTTTACGTATGTTCACCCCGTTACAACCCGGAAGCTCCGGCCTTCAGGCCGGAGAGGAAGGGAGAGTTTAGAAAAGCTAGATGGAAGCCCCTGCCTTTAGGTCGGGTTGTAACGGGGCTCACTTTCGTGATATCATATTTTTATGAATACTGTTACTATTCCAAAAAAAGAATATGAAAAATTGAAAGAGGCAAAGAGGAGGTTGGAATCAGCGGGCTATAGGATATCGAAAAATGGGAGGGGAAAGCTTTTCGAAAAAGCGTTCGGCGTCCTTAAAAATAGCTTTGGGAGGGGCTCTTCTGCAGTTTACGTTTCAAAGTTGAGAAAGACGTGGAGGATGTAAAGGGCTTATGCCTTGATTCTGATGTTCTTATTGACTATCTGCGGGGCACGACAAATGCCCATGATTTTCTTTTGGAAAAGATTGGAAAGATATCGCTTTTTATCAGCGTTGTTGGCATAGTCGAAATCTATTCGGGTAAAGAAACCAAAATTCCTGAAAAGAAAGAAATCATAGAAATATTTCTCGCAAATTTCAGAATTATTATCCTTACCCAAGGAATTGCGAAACGGGCGGGGGAGTTGCGTCGAGACCATCAAAAACCTTTCGCTGATATGATCATTGCGGCAAGCGCTATGGAGTATGGCCTCCCGCTTGTGACGAGGAATATAAAGCACTTCCGTACTATTCGCGGCCTCAAAGTATTAAGACCATATTAAAGTATGCTCGACATTAAATTCATTCGCGAACATCCTGAGAAAATAAAAGAAGCGGTACAAAAACGCGGGATGCATTTTGACGTTGATTTTTTGTTGGCGTCGGACGAAAAGCGCCGCGCCTTTATTGCCGTGCGAGATAACGTACGCGCGGGGCATAATGTAATTTCTGAAGAAATTTCAAAACTCGAAGGAGGTGCGCGCGCAAAGAAAATCGAGGAATCAAAACAGATGAAGGACTCGCTACTTGACGCCGAGAAAAAAGTTGCCGCCGCAGAAGAAGAATTTAATGAGCTTATGCGCCGTCTTCCGAATATCCCGTTTGACGATGTTCCGGAAGGGAAAGACGAAAAAGACAATAAAATTATTCGCGAATGGGGGAAGCCGAAAGAATTTTCTTTCAAGGCGCGCGACCATGTTGAAATTGGGGAAATACTCGACATTATTGATATTGAACGCGCTTCAAAAGTCGCGGGCACGCGATTCCACTATTTGAAAGGCGGGGCCGCACTCCTTGAATTTGCGCTTGTTCAGTTTGTATTCCAGACACTCACGTCAAAAGACATCGTAAAAAAAATCGCCTTATCGGTTGGTGCGGGCGTTTCGGGTAATCCTTTTGTTCCAGTTGTGCCGCCTGTCATGATCCGGCCCGATCTTTTTGTCCGGATGGGACGTCTGAATCCGGAAGACAAGGACGAGCGCTATTATCTTAATCAGGATGATCTCTATTTGATCGGTTCTGCTGAACATACGCTCGGATCTATGCATGCGGATGAGATTATTCCGGAAGATGAGCTCCCCATACGCTACATAGGGTTTTCAACGAGTTTCCGGCGCGAAGCGGGGTCATACGGTAAAGACACGCGCGGAATCCTTCGTGTACACCAATTCGACAAGCTTGAGATGGAATCGTTTACGGCGCCGGAGAAATCATATGAAGAACATCTTTTTCTTGTCGCGATCGAGGAGTATCTTACGCAAGCCCTCGAAATTCCATATCGTGTAGTTCTTATGTGCGCAGGCGATATGGGGAAGCCCGATGCGCGTCAATCAGACATAGAAATGTGGATGCCGGGCGAAGGGCGTTATCGTGAAACGCATACCGCGGACTACATGACTGATTTTCAGGCGCGTCGCCTCAATACCCGTGTCCGGAGAGAATCGGGCGAGATAGAATTTGCGCATACGAATGATGCGACTGCATTTGCAATGAGCCGTACGCCTATCGCAATTCTTGAAAATTATCAGGAAGAGGACGGTTCGGTTGTCGTGCCGAAAGTACTCCGTCCGTACATGGGAGGGATGGAAAAGATTACTCATGCATAAATCGCGATTTCAAGACTGGGTGAGAACATGGATAGAGATCGACACGCGATCTCTATTTTCGAATTTTGAGTATTTTCGGCGGCTCGCGCAAGGGGCGAGAATGATGGCGATGATCAAATCAAACGCATACGGGCATGGGCTGGTTCTCGTTGCAAAACTTCTTTCGAAAAAATACCGAGGCGTGTGGTTTGGTGTTGATTCGATTACCGAGGCGGTTCGGCTTCGGGATGAAGGAATAAAAAATTCTATTCTCGTGTTGGGATACACGCTTCCTCGGCGGCTTTCTGAAGCGGCACAAAAAGATATTGCAATAACGATTTCCCATTTTGAAGGGCTGGGCGAGCTCGTGCGTCTCAAGAAGCGGCCGCGGTTTCATTTGAAATTCGATACCGGGATGCATCGGCAGGGGTTTCAAGAGAGAGATATTCAAAAGCTTATCCGGGAATTGAAGCATTTCCGATTAAATCCCGACGGCATATATTCTCATTTTTCAACAGCGTCAAACCGCGCTTTCTCAGAGAAACAAATTCGGACATTTGGGGATATGATTCGGGAAGTGAAGCGTGCGGGGATTTCTCCCGGTATTCTTCATATGAATAAAACCGAGGGGATAGTGGGATACCCGAAAAGTGTTTTTGATATGGTGCGTCTCGGCATAGGGTTTTATGGGTATTATCCGGCGAAAGGAGTTCGTTTGAAGCCCGTTTTGATATGGAAAACAATAGTGAGCGAAGTTAAGTGCGTAGAAAAAGGGGAGTCGGTGAGCTACGATAGAACCGAGCGCCTCAAGCGCGATTCAAAGATTGCGATTCTTCCAATCGGCTATTGGCACGGGTTTGACCGCGGGCTTTCATCCAAGGGTGAGGTCCTTATCCGCGGTAAGCGTGCGCGGGTTCTTGGAAGAGTTACGATGGATATGACGATGGTGGATGTCACTGACATTCCGAGTGTGCGTATCCGCGACGAAGTCGTTCTTATCGGAAAACAAGGGGAGAGTCGGATTACGGCGGACGACGTCGCAGAAAAAATTAACACTACGTCCTATGAAATTCTCACGCGTATAAACCCGCTCATACGAAAAATCGTGGTATAGAAAGTCATCCATGGAATCAAGAATTTTGTATACGCCGCGGATGCGGCAGAGAAAAAAAAGGATTTCGCGGCGCGCGGTTTTCGCCGTTCTTGGTCTTGTTTTAGCGGGTGTCGTCGTCGGGGGCGTTGTGTATCTTTTACGCTATCCCGCCTGGCAGATTACGGAGATTTCGCTTTCGGGCTTTGAGCGAGTCGCGCCCGCGGACATAGAGACAAAAATACAAGAAGATCTTCGCGGCTCGCGTGCGCTTGTGCTTCCGCGAAGTTCTTATTTTCTATTTGATTCTGCGGCATCCGAGGAAAAAATATTGAAGGATTTTCCGCGCCTTGAGAGCATTCAAATCCGCAAAGAATTCCCGTCAAAAATTTCTGTGGTCGCAAAAGAGCGCGAATTCTGGGCGATTTATTGCGCCGGAGAGTCCGGCAGATGCGGATACAGTGACAGGACGGGATTTGTGTATGAAGAGGCACCGGTTTCAACCGGATCCCTCATTCTCACGGTTTTTCGCGATACCGGCGCTGTCGAAATACCGTCACAGTCACTTGAGCGCGCGCTTGTCGAAAAATTCATTTTGTTCGGCGAACTTTTGAAGAATGAAACAGACGAGGAGGTTGAATCGTTTATTTTGTCCGGGGGACTTGACGATGAATTCCGGGCGCGCGTGCGGGAGGGATTTCTTCTTTACGTAAAGCGGGACGACGATTTTGTGAGGGTTACAAAAACGCTTAAAATTTTTCTTGAAAAAGAAATCGGGGAGAAGAAACGTTCTCTTGAATATGTTGATCTCCGCTTTGGAAACAAAATTTTCTACAAATCCCGATAGGGGTTTCGTGAATGTACTTATCATACGCTATAGCGCAGGATAAGTACTTTGCCAAATGCAAAGTAAATTAGTGTGGCCCCGGACGAACAGAGTCGCCGGGGCCGGTTGGCGCCACCCGCTAGGAGCGAGTAGCTGGTTAATGGCAATGCCGTTGACCCAGACATGGTGTGGCGCGCGCAGTTGACACGCATCATACGCCACCTCTTAAGGGTACGGCATTCTCCGCGTCGGCTTTCCCTGGCAGGGTATGCCGCAGCTAGGCGGCTTGCCGGGCCTGTTTGCGTGGCCCGCTGGTTGGGGTTCCCAGCCGATGACGCGGAGTGGTGAAAATGACTTCCGCGCGTGGATCACGGCAAGGGCGAGTGGCGTTCTCGCGGCACGAGTACATGCGAGGGGGCGCCTGCCGGCCGTCATCTCTTCCGCGCGGAAGATTCGTATACAAAAAAGCAAAGAACATAGCATAGGGGCACCTCAGATCACTGGGAGAAGTGATCCCCTATGGGAGGCGAGTCCTCCTCTTCTGAAAAGAGGGGCGCGTCGTGGGCATGTGCCTAGCCCCCCTAACCCAGCTTGATTCCATTTATAGCATATATCGTTTTCGGCGTCAAGCCCCGCGTAATGGTTCAATAGCTTTGCATCACCCAGAGGCACTACGCTATGGGTATGCCATACACCACAAATCAATACATTCCACGGCTTCGCATGAAGGCTGCCCAGTTAGTGATTCGGGAAGGA
>Ga0082335_1006182_pt1 | contig 15678 bp, 8 predicted proteins | sample Subgrocontami58m_FD_72375 | JGI IMG/M metagenome (GOLD analysis project Ga0082335, IMG submission 72375) | Subsurface groundwater microbial communities from S. Glens Falls, New York, USA - GMW37 contaminated, 5.8 m (SPADES assembly) (version 2) ... | reverse complement strand
AGGGAAAATCGGCGAAAAACACCCCGATTGGAAGTCGCTGGCGAGGACACCCGGCGGTTTTCGCGCTTCGCACACAAATCCCCACGCCGCTCTAAGCAAGGTATGATGAATGCGGGCTAGCTCTTCGGCGCGGTTCGCTCATCCGCCGGCTTCTTGCCCCATCGCCGCGCGATGAACGCCGCGAAGAAGCCCGCCAGGGGCCGGTTGATCAGCGGTTCGCGCAGGCCGGTGGAGACGCCGGTGAAGTGCGTCACCGTCAGGGTGACGATCACCGTGAGCACCGCCGTCAGCCCCGCCAGCACGATGAAATGCCTAAGCGTGCGCGCGCCGGCCAACCACGCGGCCACCATGGGCGGAAGGGTCAGGATGATCGGCGCAATGATGGCATTGTGCTGTGGAATCTTGAGGCGAAAGACGACGAGCAGCACGATCTCCGTCGCCATCGACAGGACGGTGTAGAGAATCGCATATCGCCATGGTGGTGTCACTGGCTTTGTCGTCATTTTGCTTGCTCGCGCCGCCATGAGGGTACCGCGGCGCGGGGGAGTTTGCCACTGGCAAGTGACAACGATCAAATTCACCGGTGGGTGGCGCGATGATGCCTTGTCTCGCACTCGTTGCCGGCGGACGATCACGCCCATGAAGAAGAATTTTCCTCTCGCCGCCCCCGGCAAGGCCCGCGCTCGCGTGGTCGAAGCGGTGAAGAACGAAGTGCGGAAATACGTCCGGCGCGAGCGGCGCAAGCCGCTGCCCGCCGGCTTCGACGAGTGGACTTTCGCGTGTCGCGTCGGTCCGGCGCGCGATGCTCCCGTCCCGTGCGAAGTGCCGGAGCTGGGCCGCGCAATCGACCGCGTGGTGAGCGCGGGCGGCGCCGAGGTTTATGTCGAAATCATCGCCACGCCGACGCACCGGCTCCCACCGCCGGCGTCGACCGCGGGTACCTGATCGGCGGGGAAGGGCCCGCGGTCGGCGAGCGCACAGCTTTCGCATCCCATGCCATCGAAGCCCCACGATCCGCTGCACGGCGTGACGCTCGAACGGCTGCTCACCGAGCTGGTGGCGCAGTTCGGTTGGGACGAACTCGGCGCGCGCATCGACATCCGCTGCTTCCGGTTCGAACCGAGCGTCAAGTCGAGTCTCGTCTTCCTCCGAAAGACGCCGTGGGCCCGTGCGAAGGTCGAGCAGCTGTATGTGCGGTGGAAGCGGGAGGAAGCCGGCGGGACCTCGCCGAGTCGCGCATGACCGCTGCCAGCCGACGGCGGATCGAAGCGCACACCGTGAACCAGCCGGCGTCCCGGGAGACACAGGGCGCGGGGCTGCATCCACGCAATCGATACCGCGCCGGCTACGATTTTCCGGCGCTCGTCCGCCGGTCGCCGGCGCTGGCCGGTTTTGTGCGGCCGAACCCGGCCGGCGCTCCGACCATCGATTTCAGCGATCCGGCGGCGGTGATGGCGCTTAACCGCGCGTTGCTGCGGCACGACTATGGCATTGGCGCGTGGGATATTCCCCGCGGTTACCTGTGTCCGCCGATCCCCGGCCGGGCGGACTATGTGCATCACCTTGCGGATCTGCTCGCGAGCGGCCGCGCGATTCCGCGCGGGCCGGACGTGGCGGTGTTGGACATCGGGGTCGGCGCAAACTGTGTGTATCCGATCATCGGTGTGCGGGAGTATGGCTGGAGTTTCGTCGGCACGGAAATCGATCCCGTGGCGCTCGCTTCGGCGCGAGCCATCGTCGCCGCCCATCCCGGGCTCGCGGCGCACGTTCAGATTCGCCACCAGCCGGCGCCCGCGGCGATCTTCCGGGGAGTCGTGCGGCCGGGGGAAACCTTTACGGTGGCGATGTGCAATCCGCCGTTCCACGCGTCGGCCGCGGAGGCAGCTGCCGGCACGCGGCGCAAGTTGCGCAACCTGCGCGGCGGAAGAAGCGCGGCCCCGGTGCTGAACTTCGGCGGGCGCAGCCATGAGCTGTGGTGCACCGGTGGAGAAGTGGGTTTCGTGCGGCGGATGATCGCGGAGAGCGCGCAACGGCCGGGACTCTGCCGCTGGTTCACGACCCTCGTGTCAAAACGCGAGAGCCTGCCGGCGATCCACCGCGCGCTCGCTGCCGCCAAGGCAGCCGAGGTGCGGACGATCGATCTCGCGGCCGGGCAGAAGAAAACGCGCATCGTGGCGTGGCGGTTTCAGCCAGCGTGAATTCCGGTGCGCCGGGGGCGGCTGCGCGCCGTGCTGCCGCGCCAGCCTGCGCAGCCGGAGCGCCGCGCGCACGCCCGATTTCGCCGGATACCGGACGGCGTGACGGATGAGCCACTTGCGCTCGGCGGAAGCACCCGCGAGCCGGCGTTCGCAGAGGGCGAAGGCGAGCGCGGGAATGGTTTGGTGACGCGGATGGCGTTGCCGGCCGGGGCGACCACGGTGCGCCCGAATCCGCCTTGCTTGTTTCCCATTCGCTAGCTTCATCGTAACCGCATCCAGCCAGCGCCCGACTTCGGTGTCATCAGCGAAACCGAAATCGATTGGGCCTATTCGAACTCGCCATGCGATTCTTCCGAGCGTCGGCCCTGATCCTCGTTGCGTCATTCGCGATTTGGTGGGGTGCGACCGGCGATCGAACCTCCTCGGTGGGACGGCAACCGGTGCCGGCGCCGCCACCGGAATCGCGACTCGCGCCGGCTGCCGTTGGGTCCCCCCACGCGGTCGCCGGTTTGCCAAATGCGACCATGCCGGTGCCGGAAATACCGGCGCTTTCCTACAGCGGCGAATGGGCCGCGGCGCAGCCGCCCGCGTTGGCGGCATTTCGTGACTGGACGGAAAGATATCGGCAGGCCGGGTCACCGGCCGAACGCGTGGCGCTGGAGTCGGTCGGAGTCGACCTGGCGCACGCCCGGCGCACGGCGATGCGCGCGCTGATGGCACGCGACCCACGGGCGGCGTTGTCCGCGACGGTGCCGGCGGGTATTCGACCAATGCTGCCGCCCGCAGTGCGGGCCGAACTCGAGACGCGCTTCTCCGTCATCGGAGATTTTTCCGTCGAGGCGGCCGACTACGGCCTGAAGGAAATGCTCCGGCGGAAGCAAATCGGATTGAGCGTGGATCCTTTTCAGAGGCTGGTCCGGTGGAACGGCCAGGAATACCCGGCGTACGTTTACGGCCGGCGCGAGACCCTCACGACGAAGATCGGGACTCCCTTGCACGGCGTACTGCTCGACGGCGTGGCGGCGCTCCATGAATCGGGCGTGCGCGTCCTTGAATCCGATGAAGCGATACAAGCCGGTCGCAGCGTCACCGAGGTGCCCGCCCGCCCCCCGGCACCCGCGACGGGTCCCGCCACGGTGGCGGAGATCGCGGGTCAGCTTTATCGCTTCGCATCGCCCGACGAGGTCTGGCGTTTGAACGCCAGGCTCACGGCGGCCGAGTCCGGCCTCGGTCCGCATCGGCCTTTGGGCAACGATTTCGTGCTGCCCGGCATCGAGCCGACTGCCGGAAAGGACCCGACGTCGTCATCGCCGACCACGCCGTGGACGGTGGGGAACAAGAAGATTTTGATCATCCGAGTCGATTTCTCCGACCTGCCGGGCAACCCAAGCGATGGGTCCACCGCGTATACGCCCACGTATGTCCAGAACCTCGCCGATGCCCAGGTCGGCCCCTTCTACCTGGAGAATTCATACGGGGCCACGTCGCTCACGCCTACGGTCAGCTCCCGGGTTTATCGCATGCCGCAGACGGCGGCCGCTTACGCGGTTGGCTATTTGAACAGCCAGCTGCACGCGGACGCCCGCAACGCCGCGGCGGCCGATTTTGCGCTGGCGAGCTTCGATCGCATCGCGGTGCTTTTTTCCTACCTCGGAAATATTCCCGGCTCGGGGATAACGTACGGCGGCCGGGCCCAGGTCGGCGGTCCTTATCTTTGGATCAACGGTGAATTTGACTTTCGAGTCGTCGCCCACGAAATCGGCCACACCTACGGCGTCTTCCACGCGAACCTTTGGCGGGTGGCCGATGGCAATCCGGTGAGCGCCAACGGCACGAGCGTGGAATACGGCGATGACTTCGACGTCATGGGCGCGAATTTCGCCGACGACCAGCGGACGGATTTCAACCCCTGGTTCAAGAACCTGCTGGGCTGGATTGCCGACAGCCAGGTGCAGACCATCACGAATAGCGGCGTGTATCGCGTCAACCGTTTCGACCATTCCTCGGCCGCGGGCATCGTCGCGCTCAAGGTGGCGCGAGATGCCTCGCGCAGCTACTGGATTGGCGTGCGCCGCCGATTCACGACCAACGCGTCGATGCAACATGGCGCCTACGTCATCTGGGGCTACAACGCGAATCAGGGCAGCACGCTGCTCGATCTCACTTCGCCCGGCACCAACATCAGCGACGCCGCGCTCGGCGTCGGCTCGACGCTGATTGACGTCGAGGGCAACCTGTTGATCCGGAATGCCGCGGAGGGCGGCACGTCTCCGCATGAGTATCTCGACCTGCTCGTCACGATCAACCTCGACGGCCGCCCGGTCATCACCGCGCAGCCGCAAAGCCAGGGCTTCTCGGTTGGCGCCACCGTTACGCTCAATGTCGCCGCCACCGGCACGCCGCCCCTGACGTATCAGTGGCTCAAGGACGATGTTCCCCTCCCGGGCGCGACCACGGCCACGTTCACGATTGCCAACGCCCAGGCGGCCGCCGCCGGCACCTACGCGGTGCAGGTGACCGGCCCGCTCGCAAGCGTGGTCTCCCATCCCGCGTTGGTCGCGCTGAACGGTCCGCCGCGGATCATCTCGCAGCCCGTCAATGTCACGACAGCCGCGGGCTTGACCGCCAGTTTCGACGTTGTCGTGTCCGGATTCCCCATACCGTATGTCTACCAGTGGCGGCGGGCTGGAGTCGCCATCCCCGGCGCCACCCTGGCCGCGCTGACCATCCCCGATGTGCAATCGGCGAACGCCGGCAGCTTCGATGTTTTGGTCACGAACAGCGTCGGGGCCGTCGCGTCGGTCCCGGTCGCCCTCGCGGTCAACCCGTCGACGACGCCGCCGTCGAACGACAACTTTGCCGATGCGTGGACGCTGGCCGGCAACGGGGGCCGCGCGCAGGGCTCCAACGTCACCGCGACGGGGCAGCCGGGCGAACCCGTGCATGTGGTTCCGGCGGGCGCCGGCTCGTCGGTGTGGTTTCGCTGGACGCCGACCAACAGCGGCTTGGCCCAGGTGGACACGATCGGTTCGCGGTTCGATTCCGTCTTGGCGGTGTACACGGGATCAAGCCTCACCGCGCTCACGCCCGTCTGCCAGGACGACGACAGCGGCAGTGCCGCCGGCGGTGGGGCGAGTCTGGTGACGTTTCCCGTGGTCGCGGGCACGACCTATGCCATTGCGGTCGGTAGTTTTTACTCCGACTTCCGCGGCGACGTCGTGCTCAACTACGCGGCCAGCGGTGCGATCGCGATCATCGCTCAACCGGTAACCCAAACGGTGACCGCCGGGTCCACCGCGACGTTCTCCGTGACCGCGGTCAGCACGCCGGCTCCGAATTACCAGTGGCGCAAGCGAGGCACGGCCATCGCGGGTGCGACAGCTGCGACCTTCACGATCGCCAATGTCCAGGCCAGCGACATGGCCACGTACGACGTGGTGGTGAGCAACGGCGTCAGCAGCGTCGCGTCCCATCCCGTCGCATTGATTATTCGCGGGGATCCGAGCCTCGTCGCGTACTATCCCTTCGAGGGCGATGCCTTCGACTTCAGCGGCACCGGCAATCATGGCGCTCCCAGTGCGGCGGTGAATTATGTGCCGGGTCCGGTCGGTCGCGCGGCCCGCTTCGATGGGTACAACGGTTATGTTCGCGTGCCGGACGCGAACTCGCTCGACCTGACCACGGCGATGACAGTCGCGTTTTGGCTGCGCCTGGAGAGTCCCAATAGCGGTGGTTCGCGCTCGGTGTTCAGCAAGCTGAGCAACGGAACGCCGGATGGCTACGGGATGAACTACTATGCCTTCGGTGCCGGCGATCCGCGGGCGGAGATCGACTTGCTCGCGTCGGGGGAAGCGGGAAGTCCGCCGATCATCGATTACACGCTGAACACCTGGGTGCACATCGCCGTGGTGGTGAGCCAGGGCACGCAAATCCTCTATCGCAACGGCGTCGAGGTGAGTCGCGGCCCGGTCGCGGCGTTTCCGACGAACGGGCTGCCCTTGATGCTGGGGACTTCGAACGATGCCACGAACGGCTTGCTCGGCTCGCTCGACGAATTTCGACTCTACAATCGGGCGCTGTCGCCCACCGACGTGCTGGGCTTGACCCAGATCGCGCCGGCGATTTCCACCCAGCCCCTCTCGCAAATGGTGGCCCCCGGGGCGAACGTGGCGTTTACCGTTGCCGCCACCGGGCTGCCGGCCCCCACGTACCAATGGCGAAAGAACGGCACGCCGATCGATGGCGCCACCGGCACGACGCTGACCCTTTCCGCCGTCACCTCCGCGGCGGCTGGCACCTACGATGCGATCGTGAGCAATCCAGCGGGCAGCACGCCATCGGATGCCGCGGTGCTCACCGTCAATGCCACCAGTCCGTCCATCGTCATCACCTCCCAGCCGGCCAGCCAGACGGTCACGATTGGCCAGTCGGTCGGGTTCACCGTGGGGGCGACGGGATCGCCGGTCCCGACGTATCAGTGGCGCAAGGACGGTGTGACCCTGCCCGGGGCGACCCATGCGACGCTTTCGCTCGCCAGCGCGCAGCCGGTCGATGCGGGCAGTTACAACGTCATCGTGACCAATCTCACCGGCAGCGTGAATTCCGGTTCCGCCACGTTGGACGTCATCGCCGCGCCGGCCATTCTCGCCCAGCCGGCCAATCAGCTCGTGGCCGCAACGCAGGCCGCCATATTCTCGGTGACGGCCTTCGGCGCGCCGGCGCCGGCTTATCAATGGCGCAAGGGTGGCGCGGACATTCCCGGGGCCACCGCGGCGACCTATGTTATTCCCAGGACGGTCGCCGCCGACGCCGGGCTCTACGACGTTCTCGTGACCAACCGCGTTGGCGGCGTCACGTCCGTGGCGGCGGTGCTCACGGTGAGGGAGCCGACGCCCGGCACGGTTGTCGCGTGGGGTGCGAACAGCGCCGGCCAGACGAACATTCCGGCCGGTTTGAATGATGTTATTTCCGTGGCCGGGGGACAGGATCATTCCGTGGCACTCAGGAGCGACGGCACGGTGGTCGCCTGGGGCGGCAACAGCTACGGCGGAACGAGCGTGCCCGCCGGGTTGAGTGCCGTCATCGCGATCTCTTCGCGGCACCGGCATACGCTGGCCCTGAAAAGCAACGGCACCGTGGTCGCATGGGGCAGCAATGACTATGGTCAGTTGGACGTGCCGGCGGGGCTGACCGGGGTCATTGCGGTAGGCGCGGGCTCTTCTCATTCCGTCGCGCTGAAGGGCGACGGTACGGTGGTCGCTTGGGGCCGAAACGACCTCGAGCAGTCGTCCGTGCCCGCCGGCCTGGCGGGCGTGGTCGCCATTGCCGCCGGCTCGGATCACACGATTGTCCGCAAGGCGGACGGCACCGTCCTGGGCTGGGGATACGATTCGCACGGGCAGGCCAGCGCCTCGACCTTGTTGGCGGAAATAACGGCCATCGGTGCGGGCGCCGATCACTCGATGGCGATCAAGCGGGACCACACCGTCGTGGCGTGGGGTCGTAATATTTCCAATGATACGGTGATTCCCGCCGGCTTGAGCGAAGTCATCGCGGTCACGGGTGGGGGAGCTTTCTCCGTTGCCTTGAAAAGCGACGGCACCGTGCGGGCGTGGGGCGACAACAGCTTGAACCAGTCGAGCGTGCCCGCCGGTCTCGTGCGCGTGTCGATGGTGGCCGCCGGACGCGATCACGTCATGGCGGTCGTCAGCCCGCCGGGGGCCGCTCCCACCATCACGACGCAACCGGCCAGCGTGGTCGTCACGATTGGTGGCAGCGCGTCGTTTGCCGTGGTGGCCAGTGGCACGGCGCCGCTCGGTTATCAATGGCGCAAAGCCGGCAGCAGCCTCGCCGGGGCGACGGCCGCGACGCTGGCGCTCGGCGAGGTCCAACCCACCGATGCGGGCGCCTACGATGTCGTCGTCACGAACGCGGCGGGCAGTGCCACCTCGAACCCGGCCACGCTGACGGTCAACGTGCCGCCCGCCATCACGAGCCCAAGCACCGCGACGTTCGTGGTCGGCCACCTCGGAACATTCACGATCATCGCCAGCGGCTCGCCGGCGCCGACCCTGACGGTGACGGCCGGTGCGTTGCCGGCGTGGGCGACCTTCGATGCCACGACCGCGACACTGAGCGGCACGCCGCCGAACGCCACGGGAGCGCCGTTTGCCCTCACGATCACCGCCAGCAATGGCGTCGCGCCGAACGCGACGCAGATCTTCATGCTGCAGGTCCAGGCGCCCTCCGTCACGATCACGGGCCAGCCGGTGAGTGCGGCCGTGATGGTCGGTGGGGCGGCGGCGTTCACGGTGACGGCCGCCGGCTCGAACCCATTCACATATCAATGGTATTTTACGCCTGCCGGCAGCACAACGCCGCAGGCGTTGAATGATCTGGCCGGCAAGTTCGCGGGCACCCATGCGGCGACGCTGGCGGTGAGCAATGTGCAACCGGCGGACGCCGGGGATTATGTTTGCATCGTGACCGATGCCAATGGGCCGGTCATGAGCAACGCGGCTCAACTCGTCGTGACCGACCGCTCGGTGAAGATCGTGAGCCAGACCGCGCCGCCGGGCGCGACGGTGATCGTGCCGGTGCAGTTGATCGCGCACGGCGACGAAAACGCGATCGGATTCAGCCTCAACTTCGATCCGACCTCGCTCGCCTTCGTGAGCGCGGCCGCCGGCGCGCAGGCGACGGACGCGACATTGAATTTCAACTCCGCCCAGTCCGCCGCCGGCCGGCTTGGTCTCGCGATGGCGAAGCCATCCGGCGTCGGGTGGCCCGCCGGCACGAACGAAATCGTGAAGATCACGTTCGCCCTCGGCGCCACGGTCCCTGCCGGCACGGTGTCGCCGCTCACCTTCGGCGACGTGCCGGTGCTGCGCGAAGTATCATCCGCCGCGGCCGTTTCGCTCCCCGCGGGCTACGAGGGCGGCAGCATCACCGCGCTCAGCGGGTACGAGGCCGACATGAATGGCAACGGGGCCGTCAGCGTCACGGACTGGGTGAAAGTCGGCCGGATCGTGGCTGGTCTCGATCCCATTCCGAGTGGTATTGATTTCATGAAAGCGGATTGCGCGCCGCGGAACTCGCTCGGCAACGGGAGCCTTTCCGTGACCGATTGGGTGCAGGCCGGCCGTTATGCCGCCAGTCTCGATCCGCTCACCCCCGTCGGTGGCCCAGCCGCTCCCCGGCCCGCCGCGCCATGATTCCGCCCGCGCCGGCGGGGGATGAGCCCGCGCGTCACCCTCGGAACGTGTTCTTCAAAAAACCGAACGAACACCGAGCGTGATCAACGTGCCGAAATTCTGATACACCTGCGGCCGCGTCCACGGTTGCGCGCCCGGGCCGGAGCGTTCGGTGCGCTTGTTCGCGCCATTCCAGTTTCTCGCTCCGCCGTACAGGCTGAACCGCCGGGCGAAGCGATACTCGAACGACCAGTCCTGCGTGATCTGCGGCGCAACATACGAATGCGTGCCGGCCGGCACCGTGGCGCTGGCCGCGACGGCGGCGCCGCTCACCTTGTAGGCATAGGCGACGTTGAAGCGGAACGAAAACGCGCGACGGATGTAGCTGACGCCCCAGTTGATGTTCTTGTGCGCGAACGGCGTGAAGTCGGCGGCGTTCGGCCCACCGGCCCGCGCGATCGTGATGTTCGCAAAAGTCGAAATCCCCTTGGCCCAGGCCGGCAGGAAATACAGCGACTGCCGCCAGCTCGCCTCGTAGCCTTCGATCGAGGCCGTGCCGCCGTTCTCCGTCGAGATGATGTCGTAGTCGAGGTACTCGTCCGACAGCCCGAATCGTTCCAGCATCTCGATCGTCGCGGGCACCCGCGTATCCACGAAGAAGTTCTTGATGTCCTTCCGGAAGAGACCGAGCGCGATGACGGCGCCTTTGATGCCATACGCCTCGAGCGAAAGGTCGTAGTTGTTGGCCGTCCACGGCTGCAGCCCGGAATTGACAATGGTCGCGGTGTGGGCCGACGCGGCCGCGCCGGGATCCGACACCGTGATGCCGGGAATGATGTCGCTGAGACTCGGCCGGCCGATCGTCCGCGCGTAGGCGGCGCGCGCGACGAGCGCATCGGTCGCGTAATAGGTGGTGTTGAAACTCGGGTAATAGCCCGCGTAGTCGCGGCGCGACACGGCGCCCCGCCCGTTGAAGCGGAGTTTCGCCGTGGCCAGCGGATCGGTCGTGATCGGGATCAACCGGCCCGCGGCGTCCCGCAGCAGATTGCCGCTGGCGTCCTGTTGATACGTTGCGCGCAGATCGTTGCGCGGACCGGCCCCGAAATCGTCCGTGCGCTCGAACCGCACGCCTCCCACGAGCCAGAGCTTGTTGTCGAAGTACTTCACGTCGCCGCGAACGTAGGCGGCGGAAATCGTCTCCCGGAAGTACTTCGAGTTGGTCACGCGCGACTGATACGTCGTCGCGTCGTTGATCGTGAACCACTCGGGATGAGCCTTGAACAGGTCGTAGTATTTCGCCGGGTCGATCCAGTTCAGCTTCAACGTCCCGCTGAAGGCGGATTGGCGGGACAGGAGATCGTTGACGAGATCGTAGCTGCCGGCGGTGCGGCTCACGCCGGCGGGCGGGGCGAACGACCACGATTTCGCCTCGGAGGTGTTGTCCTTGCGCAGGCGGTTCACCGCGAAGCCCACCTTGAGCGTGGTCGGCGCGGAAAGCGCAAAATGGCGCGAGACATTGGCGGCGGTGCTCTTCAGGTCGGTCACGACCTCGTTGGGCTGGCTCGTCGGGTTCCCCATCGCGAGGTTGACGTTGTCGTAGGGATCGACGGGCTGCCCGGTCCGATTCTTCACCGTGAGCACGGGCGAACGCCGGCTGTAGACACCCTCGAGCGCCTCGCCGCGGACGATCAGACTGGAAAGCTGGAAGTTGCCAACCGTCCGGAAAAAACCGTGCTCGAGATCCTTTCGCCGATCCCAGCTGCGCGAATAGTTCGCGCTGCCGTCGAACTTGTAGAGCCGGCCGTCGTGAGTGTAGCGCAGCACCGCCGAGGTGGTGCCCCGGGTGCGATCGCCCCAGGTCACCGTCTGCCGGACCGTGTCGCCTCCCGCCGCGGCGCCCTGCGTGAACTCCGGGCCGCCCGTGGCGCCCGCGCCCCACGTGACGGTGTAGATGTTCTGCCGGGTTGGCGTGTTGATTTGCACGTGCTCGAGGTTGAGCCGGAGCGCGTTTTCCCGGTTGATGCGCCAGTCGAACGTCGTCGAGGCAAGCTGGCGCTCGGTCGCCTGCAGGACGTTTTGTTCGGACGAACTCGTCAGCACGCCGCGAATCATGTCCCAGCCGGGCGAATCGTAATCCATGGCGTAGACGCGGGTGAGGTCGCTGAGATTGAGCGTGAAAGCGAAGTGCTCGTTGACCGGCTGGGTGTAGTTGAGGTCGAAGCCGGGCTGGATCGAGCGCGACCGCGAATGGGGGTCGCTGCCGAGCCACTCGCCGAATCCCGGGGCCTCCAGGCGGTTTTCGGAATTGTACGCGCCGTAGGTGTTGATTTTCACGCTGCGCCGCGGGGAGTTGAATCCGCTCTTGCCAATGATGTTGATCGTGCCACCGACGGCGTTGGCGGGCCGGTCGGGCGTCGGCACTTTCGTGATTTCAATCCGATCGACGCTGCCGGCCGAACTCGCCGCGAGATCGTAGGTGCGGTCGGCGGAGGGCGACGAGACCTCCGCGCCATCGATCATGAACACGACGCCGCTGGCGGGCAGCCCGCGAATCGATGCACTCGCCGCGGTCTGGGGACCGCCCAGGATTGAAATTCCCGGCGTGTATTTGAGATATTCGCCAATATTGCCGTCGCCGAGATCGCCAATCTCGTCGAGCACGACGACGTTCTTGATGTTCGGTGCGATTTTCTGCTCGTGCACCGCGGTGGCGGCGGCACTCAGCGCCGTGGTCTCGACGACGAAGGCGTCCAGTTTGACGACGTCCTTGTCCGCCAGCGTGGTCTGGTTGCGCGGAATCGAGAGCTGGAAATCCTGGCGTGCGATCATGCCGGCCGACACGCGGAGGGTGGCGGTGGTCGTTTCCATGCCCGTGTAGCTCGCGCGAACCTGCAGCTGGCCGGCGGGCACGTCCACGAGGCGATACCGGCCATCCGCGTCCGTGTACGTTTCCAGCGAGGAGCCTTCGACGCCGACGCGGGCGTTGTTCAGAAAATTCCCGCTGGTCGCGCTGAGCACGGTGCCTTCCACCGTGCCGGTCGCCGGCTGCGCGCGGATCAGCGCGCTGCCCAGGAATGAAAGCGCCAGCACCAGGAGCGCGCGGCGCAGGGGCGGACCGGCGACCGAACACGAAACAGCGGCGGGGCGCCAGGCGGACAGGGTGGTTTTCATGTGACGGGTGCTGGAGGATGTCCGAAGCTGTCCAAATCCAAGCGGATCGGGCCGACCCTGCGGGCTGCTGGTGTTTTCGATCTGTGCGAGGTTACGGGGCAGGTCATTCCACGTGACCACCATTCCGCCTTTGTCATGCCGGGATTACTTCAACGCGGCCAGCGGGATCTTTCTCATCCGCAGCCGCGCCAGCCGGCTCTTGTCCTCCGGACCGCCGGCGGAGTAGGCGAGCAGCACCGAATCCTTCGTGAAGTGAATCGCCGGGTAGCAGTAACCGGCATCCGCGCCGTCGTGGCCTTCGATGATTTTCGCGCGGGTCCAGGCGCCGGCGGGCGTCTTGCCGGTGGCGAGCACGAACGGCGTGCGGTCGCCGCCGATCCGTTTCGTCAGACGCGTCTCGTAGGCCGGTTCGGGATTCCAGACGGCGAGGAATTCGTCGGTCCCGGGAATCCGCCGCATCGACAGCGGTGAATTGGGCGAGGTGAAGCGGGACGGTGCGGCTGCGCTCCACGTCTCGCCGCCATCGGAGGAGAAGAACTCGTATTGCCGCCCGAGATCCGTCCGGGCCCAGCCCCACAGCCTGCCTCCGGGCAACTCGACCACCCCGGGTTCCTGCAGTCCGGATTTGGTGTGCGTGACCGGCAAGGTGCAATAACCCGGCGCGCGCCGCCACGAGCGGCCGTCGTCGTCCGAAAGGAAGAATTCCGCGATTCCGCGCCAGTCGACGGCTGACGAATCGTTGCGATCCGCCAGGCTGCGGTGATTCGCCGCGGGCACGACGATCCGCCCCGAGGTGAGCCGCACGACGCGGTCGCCGTTCACGACGTAGTAGCTCGCGGCCGGCATGCAGCACACGGGCGCGCTCCACGTCTGCCCTTCATCGGTCGAGCGGCGGCAGTACAGCCGCAGGTCGTGCCAACTCCGCCGCAGCAGATAGAACAGCCCAAGGTCGCCGTTGGCGTGACGCAGCAGCGACGCGCACATCACGTTCATCGCCGTGTCTTCTTCCGGGGTGGCGATGAACGAATCGGGCGACCAGGTTTCGCCCCCATCGGCCGAGGTACGCGCGGCGAGCCGCGCCTTGGCCGAGTCGGCTGAAGACGTGCCGACGAAATGCGCATAGACAAAAAGGATTCGTCCGTCCTTGAGGTCGACGAAACCGCCCTCGCTGTTCCGCGGATTGCCGGGCCCCGGCGGCAAATCGAGCACGCGCCGGCTTTCGACGACGACATTCGGGGGCGGCGGCACCGCGGCGCGGCCGAGATTGTCCAGCGCCGCCGTTGCCGCCAGCAATGCAGCCAGACACAGGTGATGGGATTTCTTCATGGTTGTTGGCTGCACCGCGCGCTCATGGCGGCGCTTGGTTGTAGTCGAGCGTCGTGGAACGAAGAACGGGCAGGCCCCCGCCGGGATTCCCGAGAAAGGCGCGAAACCGCCGCGCGACGTAGCGTGCACGGTGCACGCTGCGTTCCCCGCGACACGGAGGAGGGTGGTGGCGCCATGGCAGGGCCCACCGCACCAGGCCCGGGCGGGAGCAATGATGGAGCGGAGTCATGCCGGGCCCGATTCGAGCATGCATCGGTCGCGTTGTCCCGCCCCAACCACTGGTCCGTTGCCGTGACAACGCGTGCACTGCGACACCGCTCAACTTTGATTGCATTGCCCCGCATTTCGAAGTCGCTTTGCTCCCCGCCAAACCGTGCCGCGATGAAACCGATTATTCTTTGTGTCCTCGTTGGAATCGCCGGCTCCGCCATGATGGCGGCCCAGGATGCGAAGTCACCCAAACGCGGGGCGGCGAAGAAGGCGGAGAGCTTCGTGCTGCCGGCCAATGTTTCGATCGAAAAGAATATCGTCTATGCCCGGTATGGTTCGCGCGAGGTGATGCTCGATCTCTACCTGCCCAAGGAGCGCACCGCTTCGCCGCTGCCCTGCGTCGTGGTGATCCACGGCGGCGGCTGGCGCAGCGGCGACAAACAGCGTTTCGCCCGGCATGCAGCTTACCTGGCGAGCAAGGGATTCGCCGCGGCGTGCATTGGCTATCGGCTGCTGCCGGAAGTGGGGGTTCCCGAGTGCGTGCAGGATTGCAAGGCCGCGGTGCGCTGGGTGCGCGCCAACGCGGCCCGTTATGGCCTCGACCCGGACCGCATCGGGACCATCGGCGGTTCCGCCGGCGCTCATCTCGTGGCGATGCTGGGCACCAGTTACAAGGTGAAGAAACTCGAAGGCGTCGGCGGCAACCCCGGTGGGTCGAGTCGCGTGCAGGCCGTGGTCGCGCTGGCGGCGCCGACCGATTTGACGGAAATGGGCGAGCGTCTGGGAATGGACGCCGCGACCGCCAGGGCGATGTCGCCCGTCACGTACGTCGATCGCGATTCCGCGCCGCTCCTGCTGCTCCACGGCGAAGCCGATCAGGCGGTACCGCTGCGGCAATCCGAGATTATTCTGGCCAAGTATCAGGCCGCCGGCGCGTCAGCCAGGTTGGTGAAGAACCCGAAGGGGCACGGATTCTGGAATCAGGAACTGTTCACCGAAACGATGGACCGCGCCGTCGCCTTTTTCCGCGAGCAGCTGGCACGATAGCCGAGTACCGCGGAAGAACGCGACTTGGTGGACTCTGCCTAATTCCGGATGAGCACGCGGAGAGTTCTTTTTGACCGCGGAACACGCGGATCACGCGGATAAGATCATCCGCGTAATTCGCGTGGTCCGCGGTTGATCGTTCTAATCCGCTTCCTCCGCGGCTGATCGTTTCAATCCCTCGGTCTCATTCCCGGGCGTCGCGCCGTACCGCGGTTCGGCTCTTCATATTGTAGACATCCCCGGCTGAGAGCAGGAAATAGGGTTTCGCCTCCGGCTGGCGGGGCCGCGTGTTGTCGTGGATCGCGACCTTGCCCTTGCCGATCACTTCGAACGAATCGCCCGTGACGACAATGGCGGTTCCTTCGGAGAGCCCGATTCCCAGCAGGGTGGGGAACGTCTGAATCACCGCGGTGAGGTCGTCCCATCGGTTGCGCGTGTTGATGTGCTGGTCGATCGCCGAGCGGCGCAGGAACTTGAAGCCCTCCTGGTGATTCGGCTCCGCGGTCATCATCACGTTGGGGCCCGACGTGTCA
>Ga0082335_1006181_pt1 | contig 15679 bp, 6 predicted proteins | sample Subgrocontami58m_FD_72375 | JGI IMG/M metagenome (GOLD analysis project Ga0082335, IMG submission 72375) | Subsurface groundwater microbial communities from S. Glens Falls, New York, USA - GMW37 contaminated, 5.8 m (SPADES assembly) (version 2) ... | reverse complement strand
GGCGCAGGTGGTTTGCCTATCGCAGCATTGCTGACCGCGGGCGGCCGGTATGTGTTAACGTGTTCCCCAAAATTATACCCCATGAAAACTACAGCGTTCGTAGTATTGAGCGGCCTCGCTTTGTGCGCGGCTCCTCTCGCCGTCGCCCAGGGTGGCCTGCCGACCTCGCAACCGAAGCTACTCACCATCGTGCGGGAGGAAGTGAAACCCGGCGCCGGTGCCGATCACGCCAAGCATGAGGCCGGCTGGCCCGCGGCGTACGAGAAGGCGAAGTCGCCCGACTACTATCTTGCGCTGACCTCGCTCACGGGTCCATCGGAGGCGTGGTACCTCGTGGCGCGCGAGTCGAACGCGGCGATCGCCGAATCGATGAAGCGCGAGGACAAGGATGCCGTGCTGTCGGCGGAATTGGAGCGGCTTTCCCGGCGGGACGCCGAGTTCATCCACCACGCCACGGTCTGGCAGGCGAGAGGGCGGCCGGATCTCAGCTACGGCGCATTTCCCGACGTCGGCAAGGCCCGGTTTTTTGAAGTCAGTCTTTTCACGGTTCGCATCGGACAGGAGGACAAGTTCGACCAGCTCGCGAAAACCTACGCCGCGATACGCAAACGGGTCGCGCCGGACACGAGTTACCGATTCTATCAAGTAGCCGCCGGCCGGCCGGGGCCCGTATATATCGTGTTCACGTCGGTGGATGATTTCGCGAAATTCGATCAGACGCACGCCGATCACATGAAGACGCTGGGGAGCGCGACGCCGGAGGAAAAAGCCACGCTCGATCAATGGGGCGAGCTGGTGACAAAGCAGGAGACGCAGCGATTCCGGGTGGATCCGATCCAGAGTTACGTGCCCAAGGAGACGCGGGCGCAGGACCCGGAGTTCTGGCAGCCGAAATAGCGGGCAGGTGCGCGGCGATTCGCATGGGCAGGCGCTGCGCACCATTTGGCCGTGCCGACGCTCCCCGGCAGTCACCCGCTGCTACGGGGTGATGGCGATGATGCGTCCCAAGAGAAAATACTTCCGGTCCGGATACCACAGGACCGGCTGGCCGCCCCGCACGGTGAAACTGGAATAAAGCGCCAGGTCGGTGCGACCGGCCGTGCCGGGGCGGCCGAGCGGTACTCCCTGGTGGTCCATGAAGAATCGCGGCTCGCCGAACCAAATGGGCTGGTCGGCGCCGGGTCGGAAGCGGCCCGCCACCAGATAAATGGGACGGCGATTGAAGCTGGTGTCGGTCGGTTTGTAACCCTGGTAGTTGCCATCATTGTTGTGGATGAAGAGCACGTAGCGGCCGCTGCCGGAGGTGTTGCCGCCGACATCATACATGGGACTCGGCGACAGCGGATGCTTGATCGGTTCGCCGCCATCCTGGCGGAGGAGACGGCGGGGCTGCGTCCACGTCTCACCGCGATCGGCGCTCACGCTCCAAAACGGACTGCCCGACGATGAGCGCATCACGCAAAACAAGCGGCCGTCCGGGAGCTTCACGACCGCGGGCTCCTGGCATGCACTGGTCTCCGGGTGGCCGGGAAAGGGCACCGCCAAGGCTTGTTCGTTGGCCGCGAACCAGCTGATTTTCAGGTCTGCCACGGCGGGGTTGTCGTCGACGTTCTCGAAGCGCATGAACTCGACGTGCGAGTCTGCCGAGATCCACGAGCTGGTCGGATTCTTCTTCACCGCCTTGCTGGTCCAGCGCGTGAAACCGGCGAGGTATTTGCCGTCTTTTGCCAGGCGGAGCGGCTTTTGCCAGCAGATCATGTTGGGCGGCATGGACGGATCGGGATTGTCGCGGATGCTGCGGGCGACCGGGATGTTTTGCGGCGCCGACCAGGTCGCGCCGTTGTCGTCGCTGGAAATGCCGTGCAGCCAGCCCGTGGTGTGAAAGAACGTGTCGAACTTGCCGGCATGCTGGCTGTAGAGGACGTAGATCCGGCCCGACTTGCTCACGAGCGGAAAGCCCCAGCTCGCGATCAGGCCGTCGCCAGGCTTCTTCGGACCGGCGATGATTCGCGGCGCCGACCAAGTCCTGCCACCATCGGTGCTTCGAACAAACGTGATATGCTGGTCCGGCTGCGACTCGGCCGAGCTCTGTGTCCAGACTGCCATGAGGGTTCCGTCGGGGCCGTCGAACACCAGGAAGTGCTCGTTGCCGGTGTCACTGATATCCTGCTCCGTGATTCTCGGCACAAACACGACAAAGTCGGGATGGGTCGCCGCCAGTTCGTCGCGCGTCCGTTGTTGCAGCTCCGGCCCGGTGATGAGGTGCGGAGCTGGTTTGCCGGCGGCCGCGAGGAGCAGGCACGGCAGCGCGCCGATCAGCGTGGCGCAGGCCTGTCGAAGATGGACGACGGTATTCATGGAAGGAAGAGGCGAAAGGGTGCGAAACGGCCGCAATTACCCTGCGCGCGGGCGGGCCGGAGACGCAAAGCCGTTTCGGGTTTCCCGTAAAACGGCGCCCGGCCTCGGGCCAGGGCGGCGGCGTGGCCGGCCATTTTACTGGAAAACACCGAAGGCATGGCGCGGCCACCCGCCTTGGGCTTGAGTGGCGGCACTTGGCGGACCGTTGCAGTTCGTCGGCCGCGCCGCGGCGGCCCCCGATCTCGTCGGTCCTTCGATCGAATCCCAGCTCTCCCCCGCCGGCGGCGGCAATCCTCCGATCCTATGTATCCAGATATTGAATCCAGAAGATGGCCCGCCCAGCGGCGTTGTCCCTTGGCCGGCGTGATCCTCGTCGCCGTCGCGCTGGCCGCCCCTTGGGCCCGCATGCAGCCGGCGCCGGCGGCCGTGCCCCAGGGCGAAATCGTCGGCACGGTGAGCAACCAGGCGACCAAGGCCCTGCTCGCCGGCGCGGTGGTCGAAATCGAAGCGCTCGGGCTTGCCACCATGACCGATGCCGCCGGGCAGTTTCGCTTTCGTCAGGTCCCGATCGGTGAGCAGACCCTGGCGGTGAGCTATGCCGGACTGGATCGGGCCTGGCAACCCGTGCTCGTTCCGGCCGGCGCAAAGGCCGTCGCGGAAATAGCCCTGCGCTCCTCAATCTACATGCTCGATGCGGTGGTGGCTGTCGGCGAGCGCGAGGGCAATGCCGCCGCCATCACCCAGCAGCGCAATGCCGAAAGCGTGCGCACCACCGCGGCCTTCGATGCCTACGGCAACCTGTTCAACAACGAGCTGGGCGAACTCGCCGTGCGGCTGCCGGGGGTCGCCGGCATCGTGGGGGACGAAGGGGTGGTGGCCACCGTGTCGATCCGCGGCATGGGCACCGGTTTGAACTCGGTGACGATCGACGGCAACAAGATGGTCAGCACCGCGCCGCGCAGCCGCCAGTACACGATGAACCAACTGCCCAGCGGGTTCTTCGAAAACATGGAGGTGATCACGGCGCTGACCCCCGATATCGATGCCGATTCGCTGGGCGGAAACATCAACCTCAGCACGCGGACCGGCCTGAAACTGGTCGAGAAGCGCTCGCAGGAACTCGAGGTGACCGCGAAGTGGGCGCCCCCTTTTTACGCGCACAATCCGAGCACGCATGACCGGCCGCTGCACGGCTTCGGCGCCTACACCTACCGCGAGCGGTTCGATGCGCTGGGGGGCCACCGCAATCTCGCGCTGAGCTTCAACGTTTCGTACCGCGAGAATGCCACCGGCTTCTTCAACACCAACGTCAATTACCTCGGCGTCACGCCGCCGCCGGTGCCGCTCGTCGCGACGAATTTCTACGAGGGGTACAACAACCGCAAGACCCTGGGCACGATGCTGCGGGCCGATTACAAGGTGACGCCCAACTTCGCGATTTTCGCGACGGTGATGCACAATCTCGACAACCAGCCGTCGTATCAGTTTCTCCGATTCGGCAGCAGCAACTCCTCCAGCCTTGCCGCGATCAACGCCGCCGGCCAGCCCACCGGCAGCGGCGCGATCCTGCCCGGCTACCACGAGCGGTTCACCCAGGTGACGCCACAGCCGACCTCGCGCGCGGTGCTGGCCTCGGAGGGCAACCGCTTCCGCGATTTGGAGCGCCAGCGCTCGCTCGGTTTCGTCCAGACCATCGGCGCCCTGAAGCTCGATGCCAACGCGATGCACGGGGAAAGCAATGTGTCCCAGCGCGACCGCGAGTCCGGCGGCATCTTCACCTCGACCATCACCGGCATCGGCTTCCGGCAGGAGCGCACGCGCGACGGCATGGCGTGGACGCAGACCGCGGGCCCGAGCGTGTTCGATCTGGCGAACTACACCACCCACCTGCTGAGCCAGAAAAACAACCAGCGGCTCAATGGCATCGACGCGGGCACGTTCAACGCGGAATACACGCTCGACGCGAAGACGAGGAGTTTCCTCAAGGCCGGCACCCGCCTCCGGGTCGAAACTTCCGCCGTCACCACCGGCGCGCGCAACTTCACCTACGTCGGTCCCGATGGCGTCGCCGGACGGAATCCCGCCACCGGGGTGAACGACGACGACCTGCGGCCGTTTCAATATGCGAATCTGCGGCTCCGCGCGCTGCCGCCGCTCCCGTATGTCGATGTCACCCGCGTCGCGGCCGATCTGATTGAGCACCCGGCCCGCTGGTCCGAGGATCTGTTTTTTCGCCGTCAGCAGTTCCTGACCGGCGATTCGGGGGTGACCGAGCAGGTCAACGCCGGGTACGTGGAGGGCGGAACCACCTGGCGGAAAAAGCTGCGGGTGGTGGGCGGCGTCCGCTTCGAGCGCACCCGCCTGCATGGCTTTGCCAATGTTCCCGTGGGCACGCTCGCGACCGCCGCGCAGATTCCGGATCCGGTTGCACGGGCCGATTACGATTACAACCATCCGAGCCGCAACGACGGGCAGTACCAGAACTGGTTTCCGAGCACGTTGGTGACGTATTGGTTCACCCGAAACCTCCTGTCGCGCGTCAACTGGACGAACAGCATCGGCCGCCCCACCTTTGGGATCCTCGTGCCGATGGAAGCGGTCAATTCCCAGGCGGCCACCGTCACGATCGACAATCCGGCGGTGCGGCCGCAAACCGCGCGCAGTCTCGATGTGTCGCTGGAATACTATTTCGAACCGGTCGGGATGTTCGCGATCACCGCGTTTCGCAAGGAGATCAAGCACTTCATCGTGCGCACCACCGCGGGGTCGGTTCCCGCCGGCCCGGACAATGGCTTCTCCGGGAACTACGCCGGCTACACGATCATTCAGGATCAGAACGCGGGCACGGCGACCGTGCGCGGCCTGGAGTTCAATTATCAGCATAACCTCACTTTCCTGCCCGGCATCTGGCGCGGGTTTTCCCTCGTCGGCAACTTCACCCGGCTCATTCCCACCGGCGACTTCGGGAACATCGGGCCCCGCACGACCAATCTGATTCCCAATTTCGTCCCGACCACGGCCAACGCCGGGATCTCCTTCCGGTGGCGCCAGCTGCTGACGCGCGTGCTGTGGAACTACACCGGCAAGTACCTCACCACGTACTCGACCAATGCCGCGCTGCTGGCCTACACGGACGAGCGCCGGATCGTCAATGTCAGCGCCAGCTACGCCTGGCGACCGACGACGCGCTTCTATTGCGACATCGGCAACGTCTTCGACGAACCGAGCCGGCGGTATCTTTACGAGCCCGGGCGCTTCAACCTCCGCAGCTACAGCGGCACCTGGATCAACGCGGGCTGCAAGACCCAGTTTTGAGCGGGAGCCGGCCGGGCCATTGCGGTAATGTCACTTCAAATACGCCGGCTCCTTCCGCTGTTCCTCGCGCTGGCTGGCGCGGGCTGGCCGGCGGAGGATCTGGCCCGCCCGTTCGCGCATCCGCCGCCGTCGGCCCGGCCCTGGGTGCTGTGGTTTCCGCTCGATGGCAACCTTTCCCGCGAGGGGATCACGGCCGATCTGGAGGCGATGCAGCGGGTCGGCATTGGCGGCGTACTCGCCATGGAGACGGTGCAGGGCACGCCAGCCGGGCCGGTGGCCTTTGCCGGACCGGCCTGGCGCGGGATGATCGCGCACGTGTGCGCGGAGGCGCACCGGCTGGGGCTCGAGGTCAACCTGAACAACGACGCCGGGTGGTGCGGCAGCGGGGGCCCCTGGATCACCCCGGAATTGTCCATGCAGCGAATGGTGTGGACGGAGACAAATCTGACGGGCCCGCAATCATTCCGGGGCACGCTGCCCCAGCCACGGGCGGTCCGGGATTTTTACCGGGACATCGCGGTGTATGCGTATCCAACCCCTGCGCACGACAGTCGGATTCCCCGCCTCGCCGGCAAGTCCGCCGCGCAGGTCGAGGAGGTGGCGCTGCGGGCGGAGTTTCCCGTGCTGCCGCCGGAGGCAGTCGTGGCGCGCGACCAAATCATCTCCCTCACCGCGCGCCTGGCCCGCGACGGGGGGATCGAATGGGAGGTGCCGGCGGGCAACTGGACGCTGCTCCGCCTGGGCTGCACGACCACGGGCGCGGAAAACCATCCGGCCCCGCTGGGTGGCCGGGGGCTGGAGTGCGACAAGCTGAGCCAGCGCGCCGTGGAGGTTCATTTCGATGCGCTGCTGGGCCGGCTGATCGCCGACAACGCGCCGCTGGTCGGAGAAACGAAGACGCTCGTCGCGATCCACACCGACAGCTGGGAGGTTGGGGCGCAGAACTGGACCCCGGCCTTTCGCGAGGAATTTCAGCGGTTGCGCGGATATGATCCCCTGCCGCTCCTGCCGGTCGTCAGCGGCCGGATCGTGGACAGCGTGGAGGTCTCCGAACGGTTTCTGTGGGACCTCCGGCAAACCGTCAGCCAGTTGATCGCGGAGAACTACGCCGGGCATCTCCGCACGCTCGCCCGGCGGCACGGCATGCGCTTCACGATGGAGGCGTACGGCAAGAAACCATTCGAGGATCTGAGCGTGGCTGGGCGCGCCGACGAGCCGACGGCGGAGTTCTGGGCCTACAGCGCGGCGGAATTCGGACGCGAGCATTACAGTTGTGCCGAGATGGCCTCCGCGGCGCACGTCTACGGCCATCCGATCGTAGGGGCGGAGGCGTTCACCTCGGACATGGATGAGAAATGGCTCGCGCATCCCGCGACCTTGAAGCCGCTCGGCGACTGGGCGTTCGGCGCGGGCATCAACCGCTTCGTTTTTCATCGCTACGCGCACCAGCCATGGACCAATCCGGATCGCCCGCCGGGCATGGGCATGGGCCCATGGGGCGTCCATTACGAGCGGACGCAGACGTGGTGGGAACAGTCCAGGCCGTGGCATGAGTACCTCGCGCGCTGCCAGTTTCTCCTCCGGCAGGGATTGTTCGTCGCCGATCTTTGCTATCTGACTCCGGAGTGTTCGATGAAGGATCTGGTGCCGCCCGCCAAGGCCCGGCTGGGTCGGCCGGGCCACAATTTCGATTTCTGCCCGCCCGATGCGCTGCTCACGCGGATGAGTGTGCGCGATGGGCAGCTGGTGCTCCCGGATGGAATGACCTACCGGATGCTGGTGCTCCCGCAGGTGGAGGTGATGACGCCCCGGCTCCTGCGAAAGATTCGCGACCTCGTGGTGGCGGGGGCGACGGTCCTGGGTGCGCCGCCGAGAAAGTCACCGAGCCTCGAGAACTTTCCGCGTTGCGATGAAGAGGTCCAGTCGCTGGCTCGCGAATTATGGGGTGAGCGGCTGGCTCCGACCGACCTGGCCGGCCGGGCGGTCGGCCAGGGCCGGGTGATCTGGCCGGCCGATCTGCGCGCGCCGCCGGAGCCGCCCTATGACGAGCCGAGCGCGTTGCCACGGGCGAAGTGGATCTGGTTTCGCGAGGCCGCCGCCGGCGTGAACGCGCCCGTTGGCCCGCGCTACTTCAGTCGCGCGTTTGACGTTGAATCCGGCCAATCGATCGAATCGGCGCGGCTGGTGATGACTGCCGACAATTCATTCCACTGTTTTCTCAACGGGGAACCGGTCAGCAGCGGCAACCGCCGGCAAACCGGCTATCGCGTGGAGGTCGCGTCGAACCTCCGGCCGGGGTCAAACCGCCTGACGGTCGCCGCCGTAAACACAGGCGACGCCCCCAATCCGGCGGGGCTGATTGGGGCGCTGCTTATCACGTATGCCAACGGCCAGCGGCAGGAAATCGTCACCGACGCATCCTGGCGGGCCTCGCAGACCGAGCACACCGACGGCAGCGCGGCGCGAGAACTCGGGTCGGCCGGACAGCCGCCTTTTGGTGCAATCCAGGAAGTGCCGCCCGCCACAACTCCGGCGATTGATATAGCCTTTCCGAACCGCGTGTTTGCGCGCATGGGGTTGCCGCCGGACTTCCGTGCCCCGACGAACCTGCGTTATATTCACCGGCGCCTGGGCAATATCGACGTATACTTCGTCGCGAATCCCGAGCCGAGGGAGCTCGACACCGTTTGTACCTTCCGCGTGAGCGGCCGTCACCCGGAAATCTGGCGGCCCGAAAGCGGGCACATCGAAAGAGCGGTGACGTTCGAGATGAAGGATGGTTGCACGAGGGTTCCGCTGCGCTTCGACCCCAGCGGATCGATGTTCGTGGTGTTCCGGGAAGAGGTTTCTGCGAGCCGGCCGCCGTCCCCGGGGAAAAACTGGCTGGAGTTCGGGCCACCCCAGGAGATCGGCGGATCGTGGGAGGTGAGCTTCGACCCGCAGTGGGGCGGGCCGCCGTCTCCGGTTCGGTTCGAACAACTCGACGATTGGGCGCAGCGCGCCGAACCGGGTGTTCGCCATTATTCAGGCACCGCGGTTTATCGGAAGACATTCCGGCACACTGGAGCGGGGAGCCGTCCTCCGCGCATGTTCCTCGATCTCGGTCGCGTCGACATCATCGCGGAGGTTCGCCTCAACGGCCACGACCTCGGGATTGCGTGGAAGAGTCCGTACCGCCTGGAAGCCACGGATGCGTTGCAGTCGGGCGTGAACACGCTGGAAATCAAGGTGGTGAATCTGTGGGTAAATCGGATGATCGGCGACGAACAATTGCCCGACGACAGCGAACGCAACGCCAACGGAACGCTCAAGTCGTGGCCGTCGTGGCTGGAGACAGGGCGGCCCAGTCCGACCGGCCGGTTCACCTTTGCGAGCTGGCGTTTATGGAGGAAGGACTCTCCCTTGGTGCCGTCCGGCCTGCGCGGGCCGGTGGCATTGCTCCAGGTGCAATAGCGGTGAGGGCGCGCTACTCGCTCGAGCGTCCGGCCCGGGAGATCCCGCCTCATCCCCGACACTCTGGAACCATATTCCGTTTGCGTTCCGCCGGGTGAGCGCTGACACCGTGGGACATGTCCAGGCGAACCGCCGGCCGGCCGTGGAGCATGGGAGTGCTCGTCGCACTCGCGACGACGGCGACCTTATTCGCCGCCGATTACGCCCAGTTTGGCGAGCGCTTCACGCGCAACATGGTTTCGTCCGAAACCGGGCTGCCCGACCGGTTCGATGTCAGCACCGGGCTGAATGTGAAGTGGACGGTGGCGTTGGGCACCGAGTCGCATGCGACGCCGGTCATCGCCGGCGGACGCGTCTACATCGGCACGAACAACAACGCGCCGCGCGATCCGCGCCACCGGGGCGACCGCGGCGTGCTGATGTGCCTGGACGAGCAGACCGGCCGGTTGGTCTGGCAGCTAGTCGTGCCGAAGATCACCACCAGCCGTTTCTGGGATTGGCCGAACTCGGGGCTGTGCTCGACCGCGACGGTCGATGCCGGCGAAGTGTTCGTCGTGAGCAATCGCGGCGAGGTGCTCTGCCTGGATCCGGCGGGCCTGAGCAATGGCAACCAGGGCGCCTTCCAGGCGGAGGCGCGCCACCAGTCGCCCGCCGGCGAGCCGCCGATCACGCCGGGGCCGACCGACGCGGACATCCTCTGGCAGTTCGATCCGATCAAGGAGGCTGGCGTGCGGCAGCACGACTCCGCCCACGGCGCGCCGCTGCTGTATCAGCAGTTTCTTTACGTCAACACGTCGAACGGCGTGGACGACTCGCACCGCCAGATCGACTCGCCGGACGCGCCGAGCCTGATCGTGTTGGACCGGAAAACCGGCCGGCTTGTCGCGACCGACGCGGAGCACATCGGGCCGCGGATCTTCCACTGCACGTGGTCGTCACCCGCGCTGGCCGAGGTGGCGGGCCGCGCCCAAATCATCTTCTGCGGCGGCGACGGCATCGTATACGCCTTCGAGCCGGTCGCCGCGATGCCGTCGTCGGGCGAGGTGAAGCGGTTGAAGAAACTCTGGCAGTTTGATCCCGACCCGACGGCGCCGAAGGAACTCGTGCACCGTTACAACAGCAATCGGAAGGAAAGTCCGAGCAACATCATGGGCATGCCCGTCGTGCACCGCAACCGGGTCTACGTCACCGTCGGCGGCGACCTCTGGTGGGGCAAAAACCAGGCGTGGCTCAAGTGCATCGACGCGACGCGCACCGGCGACATTACCGGCGGCGGCGAGGTGTGGTCGTATCCGCTGGAGCGACACGCGATCGTTACCCCGGCGATTGCCGGCGGGCTGGTCTTCGTGGCGGACACGGGTCGCCGGCTCCATTGCGTCGATGCGGAGACGGGGCGCCCGTATTGGACTCACGACGTAAAGGGCGATGTCTGGGCGTCGCCGCTGGTGGCGGATGGCCGCGTGTATTTTGCCACGCGACGCGGCGAAGTTCTGGTCTTTGCCGCGCGCCGGGAAAAGCAGCTGATTAGCCAGACCGAACTGGGTGAGCCGATCAGTGCCACGCCCGTCGCGGCGAACGGCGTCCTGTACCTCTCGACCATGAGCCATCTGTACGCGTTGCAGGCGGCGAAGTAGCCGCCAGCGTCGGTCCTGGCGTCTGTCAGTGGTCGCTCCTCTGTCGTTTGTGGGCGCGGTGCCCCCAGCACTTTGCAAAACCGCGCTGGCGAACGCGGCCGTAGCACGGTCAACCTGACCGTGCTCGAGCTTCCCCGGTGAGCCGAACGCGGTCAGGTTGACCGCGCTACCCAAGATCTGCGTTCGCTCCAATAGTTTTGAAATGAGCTCTAATGACGTTCTGTTTTGGTCGCCGAATGCGCTGATCACTTACGACGTCGCGCAGAGCGGCCCGAATCAGTTGCCCATTGTTTGTCGCCTGTGGTCCGATTTGTGTCCGGCTGCGTCTCGCTCCCGCCCGGCCGCATGGAAATCCTCCACTTTCTTCGCCAGCACCTGCTCGATGCCCTCGTTGTTTTCCTTTATCTCGCGTTCGTGCTGTACCTCGGCCGCGCCGGCGCCAAATCCACCGGCAGCCAGGAGGGCTTCTTTCTCGCGAATCGCTCGCTCGGCAAGCTCTACCAGTTCTTCCTGAACTTCGGCCAGTCGACCGATCCGCAGGGCGCGGTTAGCACCGCCAGCGTCGTCTACCAGCAGGGCGCGTCCGGCGTCTGGCTGCTGCTCCAGACGCTTTTCATGAACCCGTACTATTGGTTCATGAATCTCTGGTTCCGCCGCGCGCGACTCGTGACGGTGGCGGACCTGTTCGAGGACCGCCTCGCGAGCCGCTCGCTCGCGGTGTTCTACGCGGCGTTCCAGATTTTCACCGCGGTGGTGATCGTGAAGGGGTTTTCGAACTTCATCGCGTACAAGGTCACCGCCTCGCTGATCGTGAAGCCCGAGGCGGCGTGGTCGCCGCCGGAGCGGCAGTCGGTGCAGGATTACCAGGAGATGAAGCGGCTCGAGCACGACGCGACCCGCACCCCGCTCTCGCCGGAACTGAAGACGCGGCTCGACGCCCTGCACGACGCCGACGCGCGCGGCGCACTGCACAGCTACATCACCGTGCTGCAGCCGCTGCCGTTCTACTTCGCGTACGTCTCCTTTCTCGGGCTGTACATCGTGCTCGGTGGCATGAGCGCCACCGTGCGCAACGAGGCGCTGCAGGGCAGCCTCATGTTCGTTTTTTCCATCATGCTGATCCCGGTGGGCCTGCATGCGATCGGCGGATGGCACCAGCTTGCGGTCAAGGTGCCGCCGGCGATGTTCGAATTGTTCGGCAACGCGGCGTCGCAGGTCACCGGCGCCACGCTCGTCGCCATCCTGTTCGTGTCGCTCATCCAGGCGCACGCGAACATCAACAACATGAGCGTGGCCGGCTCGGCGCGCAGCGAGTTCGCCGCCCGCTTCGGCGCCGTCTCCGGCACCTACGCGAAGCGCGTGATGATCACGCTGTGGGCGTTCACCGGCCTGATCGCGATGGCCTTGTTTCAGGGTCCGCAGGCGCTCTCCGATCCCGACATGGCGTGGGGCTCGCTCTCGCGCCAACTGCTCGGGCCGGGCTTCCTCGGCCTGATGCTCGCCGGCGTGCTCGCGGGCAACATGTCGACCGGCGCCGCGCACACGATGTCCATCTCGGGACTCTTCGTTCGCAACGTGCACCGCTACGTCCGGCCGGATTTGTCCGAGCGACAGGCGGTCACCGCCGGCCGCTGGACGATTGTGGTTTCCCTCGCGATCAGCATCTGGTCCGCGCTGGCGATGACGAGCGCCTTCACCGTGACGCAGTTGTTCCTGCTGATGAACGTGCCGTTTGGCGCGGCGATCCTGATGGTGTTCCTCTGGCGGCGGCTCACGGCCGCCGGCGTGTGGAGCGCGGTGATCATGTCCGCGCTCGTCACGCTCGTGATTCCCTTCGCCGCGGCGAAAATCCCCGCGCTCGCCGCGCAGCCGGCGCTGGTAGAACTCGCGCACACCGCTCCCGGCACCCGGCCCGAACCGCTCTATTTCGAGTCGGTCGTGCACGCGCGGCCCGACGATCTCGCGAGTCCGTTCGTCGGCCGCGGACGTTTTCACGCCGAGCTGTTCCTGCTGCATTTGGGCGGCCTGAACCTCGCGGAGTGGCCGGCGAGCGCGCGATTTGCGGCGCGTTTCACGGTGTCGGGGCTGCTGCCGTTCATTTTTCTGATCGCCGTGAGTCTTTGCACGAAGGGTCCGCCGCAAGCAGTCGTCGATCGATTCTACGGGAAGATGCAGACGCCGGTGGGCGTGACGCCGGAGCTCGAAATCGCCGCGATGGCCGAGACCGTCCGCGATCCCCGCCGGCTGGAACACACGAAGCTGTTCCCGAATTCGAATTGGGAATTCATGAAGTGGCGCCGCGCGGACACGCTGGGCTTCCTGGTGTGCTGCGCGATCTCCGGGGCAATCCTCATTATCTTCATGCTCGTGCTGCGCGCGGCGGCGGCGGGTTAAGGTCACGGGCCACGCCATGGCAAATCGTCCCGAAATCACCTGGTCGCTCCTGCATCCGCGGAAGCCGGAACCCGCCTATGTGCGCGCGGTCATCGCGGCGGCGGCGCCATATCAGGTCGACAGCTTCGAACTCTGCGGCGAGGCGCACCTCGCGAGCGGCAGCATCGATGGCGCGATCTTCTTTCGCGATTACCCTGCTGTTGCCGCGAAGCTCGATCGCACGTCGGTCGAGGCAACCCTCGCGCTGCTCCGGCAATCGATCGAGGTCGCCCACGCCTCCGGCCGGCCGGTCTTCTACTGGCACCGCGAGGTGATGGTGCCGCGCGCCGTCGTCGAGACCGTGCCCGGCCTGCTCGACGAGAACGGCGAGTTCGATCTGCTGGGCGCGGCCTACCACCAGCTGCTGCGCGCGAAACTCGCCGAGTTCTTCGATTACGTGCCACGACTCGACGGCATCGTGCTGACGCTGACCGAGTCGGAATATTCGGCGATCCACAACTCGAACCAGCGGCGCTACCCGCCGGCCGAGGTGGTGTCGGCCGTCGTGCGCACGTTTGCGCAGGAACTGCAGCGGCGCGGAAAGCGCTTCGTGCTGCGCAGCTTCGGTTCGATCGCGCAGGACTATCGCGACATTCTCGCCGGCGCTGCGGCGGTCGAGGGAGAATTCGATTTCGAGATCGAAACCAAGATCACGCCCTACGATTTCAGTCCGTTTCTGCCGCTGAATCCGTTTCTGCGCCGCCCGGACCGGGCGAGGCTGTCGGCCGAGTACGATTCGATCGGGGAATTCCTCGGCGCCGGTTACCTGCCCGCGCCCGATCCGGGGCGCGTCATCGAGTGCGTGCGCTACGCGCGCGAACAGCACGTCGACCGCCACGTCATCCGCGTCGATCGCATCGGCCACGCGACCTTTTCCTCGACGCAGGCGATCAACCTGCTGGCCTTCGACCGCGCGATTCGCGACCCGCGGGTGACGGCGGACGAGATCTGGCGCGAGTGGGCCGCGATCCACTGGCCGGAGTGCGCGGCGGAAATGATCGCGCTCATGCGGACCGGCATCGAGCTGGTGAAGCAGACACACTTCATCGACGGGCACCTGATCTTCCACGCGTTTCCGATCGATCCGACGATGAAGTGGATCAAGGCGGCTGGCATCCTCGCCGTGTTCGTGCCCGGCGCGCGGCTGCAGGCTCACGACGGGATGTGGGGGATTGACGCGACGAAGACTGCTCCCGCACACGCGGATCTCCTCCGGGAGAAGGACGTCGCAGTGGAACTGGCGGACGCCGGATGGCGCAGTGTCCAGGCCCTGCGCCCACGACTGCCGGCGAACGAATACGCGATCGCGGAAACGGCGTGGCGCAACGCGACCATGGTCACGCGGCTGCTGCGCGCGTGGTGCCGCGCGGTGTGCGCCTACGTCGAGGACATGACCGCCGGTCGCGCGAATCATCCGGCGTTGTCGGCCGCGCTCGAGCGGGCGCGGGCTGATTTCGCGCCGATCATCGATGTGACGCAGGTGCCGGAACCGACCGCCACCGCTGCGCAGCCCGCCACGACTGAATACGGCGGGCGCGAACGCGGCGACCAAGGCATCGCGAAGGCCTACGCGCGGCCATTGTGGACGCTGCTTCGCCTGCTGCCCGAGGAATTCGCGGGCGAGTGGGCCGAACGGACCGAATGGCGGGCCCGGGCTGGGTTGACCGACTTCATCGTTTGCGGCGGCGTGCTCGACGATCCGCGTGTGCGGCGCTACATGCACGCGAGCCATGCGAAGTTGATCAACGGCCGGCCCGCCCGCGCCGCGGGCAACCGGGTGTTTCCGAACGGATTCATCGAATGCGAACTCGCCGTACCCCGCGATCGCGGTTTTCGCGTCGTCGTTCGCGGCGACGCGACCGCTTCACGCGGCCTGAAGATCACGATCGATGGGCGCACGATGCACGCGGTGTTCGACGCGCACGGCGAAATCGTGCTGCCCGTCGAACGCACCGGGCGTGACACGATCCTCGTTCGCCTGGAAAAGAGCGGTGCCGATTACCCGTGGGTGTTCGGCGTCGGCACGATTTTATGAAATCGCATTTGATCGCAGCCGTATCCATGCAGTCGAACTCCGAATTAGCTCCGCAGCGGCGAACCCTGAAAGGTGGGCGGCGACCTCCCGTCTTCGCCCTACGGGCTTCGACGCGGCGGAGAATTCTCGGCGCGCCGAAGGCTCGGGGAAGGCGGCCGGGCGCCGTCGGGCCGCGTCCGCCGGAAGAACGCGCCCGGAGGTCGCGTTCCACCTCAAGCCGACTGCATCGATACGGCGCAGCACTGATTCTTGCGTGCGCGGCGCCGCTGGCGCGCGGCGCGGCTGACCCCGCGTCGCTCCAATTCGCGCCGGGCCAACTCGAGCTCGTGCCAAGTTTCGAGGCGTGCAGCTACTATCTTCGCCCGACCAACGCGTTGGTGACACCTCCCGTGGCCGAGTTTCGCGTCGCGAGAGCGGAACGCTGGGAGCCGGCGTTCGCGCCCGTCACGGA
>Ga0082335_1006180_pt1 | contig 15679 bp, 8 predicted proteins | sample Subgrocontami58m_FD_72375 | JGI IMG/M metagenome (GOLD analysis project Ga0082335, IMG submission 72375) | Subsurface groundwater microbial communities from S. Glens Falls, New York, USA - GMW37 contaminated, 5.8 m (SPADES assembly) (version 2) ... | reverse complement strand
CCAAAGCCACGATGCCTTTATTAAAAGATGAAAAATATATGTTGTCTTCTTTGTCGGTTAAAGGGCTACCCATACTAGCACCATAGTTTTGACTGGTCCATAAAGTCTCAATTGGTTCAGCTACAGAATAGGGAGCAGAAGCTTGATTGTTGTCGTCAAAGCGGGCAGTAGTCCAATCTGCTAAGGCATTAGGAGCAAAAGAGAACAACAAAAAGACAAGGATAAGGATTTTAAAAAAGATGGTCACTCCTTTTAATATATTAAATTGTTTCTTAAAAAGATAGGGTATAATTGTTGGATGAGGTCTATTGTAAAATATAAATGGGGGATAGTTGTTGGTTTGACAATTGTCATTTTGTACTTTTTACTCCGTTTGCCCAATTTAACTTTGCAGCCGATTTTTGCCGATGAGGCCATTTATATCCGCTGGGCCCAGGTGATGAGAGCCGAGCCAACTCTGCGGTTTCTGCCTTTATCCGACGGTAAAACTCCTCTTTTTATGTGGACTATGATGCCTTTTCTGAAAGTATTTGAAGATCCTTTATTTGCAGGCAGGTTTTTATCTGTGGTGAGTGGATTTGCCACGCTTTTGGGGGTATTTATGCTGGCTAGGAAAGCGTTTAATTTAAAAACCGCTTTTTGGGCAAGCTTACTTTATGTGATAGTTCCTTATACGGTTTTTTTTGACCGTATGGCTCTCACAGATTCCATGCTCTCGGCATTTACTATTTGGGCTTTATTTTTTGCCATACTTCTTGCTGAAAAAGTCAGGCTTGATTTGGCTTTTATATTGGGATTTATTCTGGGGGGAGCGTGGCTTACCAAAACTCCGGCTGTTTTAAATCTGCTGCTTTTGCCAATATCTGTGCTGGCATTTAAAAAAACAAAAGTAGAAAAGCATACTTTTTTAAAACTTTTTTTGTTTTGGACAGTGGCTATATTTATAGCATTGGCCATGTATAATGCTTTAAGATTAGGGCCCAATTTTCATTTGCTTTCTTCCAGAAATGCCGATTATGTTTTTTCCCCTCTTGAACTTGTAGGCAGACCTTTGGATCCTTTTATTCCTCATTTGCAAGATATTTCGGACTGGTTTCCCAAACTTTTAACCTGGCCAATAATTGGGTTTATGGTTTATGGTTTATGGGTTTCGGTTAAGACAAAAAATAAATTAGGATGGGTAATCCTTCTTTGGGCACTGATGCCTTTACTTTTAAACATGGCCTTTTTAAGGACTTTTACAGCCAGATATCTGCTTTCTTCCATGCCTTTATTTTTAATTTTTGCAGGATATGGGATGGGAAAAATTTCAAATAGAATTCTAATACTGGTACTCGCGATACCTCTTATACTTCTGCCGCTTAAATTTGATTATGAATTGCTAACCAATCCCCCGCCAGGATCTTTACCCCAAGAGGGAAGGCGAGGTTATTTTGAACAATGGACAGCAGGCTATGGTTTTAAAGAAATTGCTCGGTTTTTAATTGAGCAAAAGGTAAAAGGCCCGGTGGTTGTTGGCACAGAAGGATTTTTTGGGACTTTGCCTGACGGGCTTTACATTTATCTTGATAAAGCTGGTATTGCGGTTGTTCCCTCAACTGCCACAATATCAGCAGAGCTACGAAAAGCAGCTTTAGATCATAAGACTTATTTTGTGGGGAACAGAAGCAATCTGGAAAATATTGGAGGAGTAATGTTAATTAAAGAATTTCCCAAGGTTGGATCCGATGCCACTGTTTTATACCAAATTAAATGAAAAAAACTCTTTTGATTTTACTTTTAATAACTATACCGACGCTGCTCCCTTTTTTTAACACCCAATTTTTTTACACACAGGATTATATATTTATAGCACGGTTACAACAGATGAGTACTGCCCTATCAGAGGGTCATTTTCCCGTTCGATGGGCACCTGACTTGCGCTTTGGTGAACCGCTTTATAATTTTTATGCCCCTCTCCCCTATTATCTCGGGGCACTGATAAAGCTTTTGGGATTTAACTATATCTGGGTAGCAAAAATACTCTTTATTTTATCAAGCTTTTTATCCGCTGTGACAATGTATCTTTTCTGCCGAAAACTTTTTAGTCAAAAATCTTCATTTTTGGCAGTTGCTCTTTATACATGGGCTCCCTACAGAGCAGTTGATCTTTATGTGAGGGGGGCCCTGTCCGAGGCTTTTGCTTTTGTATTTTTCCCGCTGATTTTTTATGCCTCTTTGCTGTTATCTCAAAAAATTACTCTAAGAAGATTATCTTTTCTTTCCCTTTCCCTGGCCGGATTATTCCTGACGCATAATGTGACAACTTTAATCTTTTTGCCGTTTCTGGCTTTATGGTGGATATATCTTGTTATAACCGGAAAAAACCAGAAATTGGTTTTGCCATTTTTTGCCTCTTTTGTTTTGGCAGTAGGGCTGTCAGCATTTTTCTTACTGCCGGCTCTTTTAGAAAGAGAGTTTATTCAAACAAAATATTTGCTGGTAGGATATTTTGATTTTAGGGCTCATTTCGTGGCATTTTATCAATTTTTCTCAACATTTTGGGGGTACGGGTCATCGTTGTGGGGACCCAAAGACGATATGTCATTTCAAGTGGGTTTAGCGCATTGGACGGTAATGTTGCTTGCTGTGGTTGTTGGATTTATTAAACGAAGCGATAAAAAAATGTTACTGCTTACTTCATTTTTATTTTTCAGTTTCTTTTTGTCTATTTTTTTGCAGCATAACAAATCCGCTTTTTTGTGGGAAGCAATTCCTTTAATGGCTTTTATCCAGTTTCCCTGGAGATTTCTGGCTATTTCAATTTTTATTGTTCCTTTGTTGGGCGCGGTAGCCCTAAATCATTTAAAATGGAAGTCTAACATTATTTTTTTTGTTACACTTGCTGCAGTAATTCTGATTAATTTTAATTTTTTTAAACCAAGGAATTTTGTGGAAGACTCTTTTTTTACCAAGTTTTTAAATACGGACAGCACCCATCGGGGAGTGGATTTGACCAAAGATTATTTCCCAATCTGGGTAAAATTTGACAGGGTAGAATATTTTCCAACTCCAAGAGCAAACAGTGGAGAAATTGAGGTTTTAAGTTTTGAACAAAAAACCGCCAAAGTAAAAGGGGAGATTAAGGTTTTATCAGATGCTTTGGTAGAAGTGCCTATTACTTATTTTCCCGGTTGGGAAGTTAAGGCGGATAGTCTAAACATAAAATTACAAGAACCTTCTTTGCAAGGACTGATTACTTTTGAGCTTCCCAAGGGGGAATACCAAATAGATTTGGCATTAAAAGATACTCCTGTTAGAATAATAGGTAATATTTTGAGTTTAACAAGCGCCGTGCTACTCCTTATTTTTTTAGGATATGCCAAATTTAAATATGCTAAATCTAATTAAATCCCATAAAGCATTTATTATTGGTTTGATATTAACCCTGTCTTTGTTTTGGCCTCTTTTTAGGGCCCCGTTTTTTTCACATCATGACGATGTTCAAATTATCAGACTTTACGAGATGGATAAGTGCATCAAGGATGGGCAAATTCCTTGCCGCTGGGTGCCTGATTTAGGCGGTTTGTACGGTTATCCGATTTTTAACTACTACGCCCCCCTTCCATATTATGTTGGTGAAATTTTTTATTTGCTGACAGGCAGTCTGATTTTTTCCGTTAAGATGATGTTTGTCTTGCCTTTTGTTGGTTCCTACATATTTATGTTTCTTTTTGCCAGAAAATTTTGGGGGGATTTAGGGGGCGCCTTATCGGCAATTTTCTATAGTTTTGCCCCATATCATGCGCTTGATTTTTATGTGAGGGGCGCCATGGGGGAGATGTGGGCGTTAATGGCTTTTCCGGCTTTGCTTTGGAGTTTTGTCAGAATGGGGGAGAAAACCTGTATTATAAATCTAACCATTTCTTCTTTATTGACTGCTTTTCTGATCACTTCTCACAATCTCTCGGCCATGCTATTTCTTCCTATAATTTTAATCTGGATTTTCATTTTGATGTTAAAAGTAAAAACCAGGAAATTTTTTCTTTATAGCATTCTTGCTATTTTGTTGGGAGTTTGTATTTCTGCTTTTTATCTTTTTCCAATGATATTTGAAAAGAATTTGGTGCATGTTGATACAACAACTTACGGATATTTTTCTTATACGGAACATTTTAAAGGATTTTCTAAATTACTGGAGAGATCTTGGGGTTATGGCGCCTCCATAAGAGAGGTGCCCGGGGGGGAGAGAGACGGTTTGTCTTACCAGATCGGTTGGGTTCATCTTTTGGGTTGGGTTATTGCAATATATGCATCCGTAAGATTGTGGCGTCCAAAGCGCTGGTTAGCTACAGCGATAATTTTTTCCTCTATTTTTATAGTTTTAAGCATGTATATGATTAATCCCCGGTCGGTGTTTATCTGGAAACTTGTTGAGCCGTTAAAATTTCTACAATTCCCCTGGAGATTTTTGTTGATTGTGAGCTTTTTTATTTCTTTTATTTCAGGAAGCGCAGTTATAGTTTTAAAAAACAAGAAAATTGTGATTGCCTTAATCGTTTTGGTTGTGGCATTAAATTTTCTCTATTTTAGACCGGAAAAATTTATTAATGTTACTGAAAAAGAACTTTTATCCGGGGAACGATGGGACAAGCAAATTAAAAGATCTATTTTTGATTATTTGCCTATTTTTGCTAAGGAACCTCCGGCAGAACTTGCCAAAGAGAGGTATCAAATTTTAACAGGAGAAACAAAAATAATTGATCTTGAAGAGGGCACCAACTGGTTTAACTTTAAGGCAGAAACCAACAGCCATACCATCATCCGCCTTTCCCAATATTATTTCCCGGACTGGAGGATAAAAGTTGATGGTAAGGAAGTACCGATAGAATACAAAGATAATACTTTGGGTTTAATGACAATTATTTTAGGGAAAGGGAGCCACCAAGTAAACGGAAGATTATATGATACTCCTGTGAGAGTTGTTTCTAATTTTATCACTATGGTGACTTTTGTAGTTTTGGCTGTAGTATTCATGTTCCAGATTAAGAAGATTAAAAAATGGCTTTTATATTATAGAAAAAGAATAGATTAAATTTATGGAAGATTTATCTGTGGAGTTGGTAAAAAACAGAGCTATTAAAGGAGCCGCTATATTGACTGCCAGAAATATCCTAATTCAGGCAGTGTCTTTTTTTTCAATTGCTCTTTTGACTTTTCTTTTAGAGCCGCAGGATTATGGAGTATTTTTTATAGTTTCCGCAGTTGTTAGTTTTTTGGCATATTTTGGCGATATAGGTTTTGCCGCCAGCTTGATACAAAAAAAAGAAAAATTGCAGGATATTGAACTGCGGACTATTTTTACCGCACAACAATTACTGGTGTTTTTTCTTATCAGTATAGTTTTTCTGTTTACTCCGGTTATTAGAAATTTCTATCATTTTGACAATGGAGCAATATATCTTCTTTGGGCTCTTGCTTTTTCGTTTGTTCTTTCATCGCTAAAGACCATACCTACTGTTTTGCTAGAGAGAAAACTGGAGTTTAATAAATACATTATTCCTCAAATTCTGGAAGTTTTAGTTTTTAATATTACTGCTGTATTTTTTGCTTGGAGGGGTTTTGGAGTTGCAAGTTTTACTATAGCCGTCATATTGCGGGGATTTGTAGGGCTAATTTCAACTTATATGGTTTCACCGTGGATTCCGGGGTTTGCATTCTCTGCCTCCTCCTTTAAATCTTTGCTAAAGTTTGGGATTCCTTATCAAGCAAATACTTTTCTTGCCATGATAAAAGATGATGGTATGACGCTATTCTTGGGTGGGACGCTGGGTTCATCCGGCATAGGACTTTTGGGATGGGCTCAAAAATGGGCTTTTGCGCCTCTGCGTTTTTTTATGGATCAGGTTATCAAAGTTACTTTTCCTGCCTTTTCCCGTATGCAGAATAATAAAAAAGAGTTATCCAATGCCTTATCAAAGTCAATTTTTTATATTTGTCTTTTGGTATTTCCGGCCCTTATTTTTTTGATACTGATTGCTCCGTCTTTGGTGGAGGTAATTCCCAAGTATAGCAAATGGAGTCCGGCGCTCTTGGCTCTGACTTTTTTGTCCGTTACTTCCGCTTTAGCCGCTATAACTACCCCCTTAACTAATGCCTTTAATGCAATTGGAAAAATATCAGTAACTTTTAAATTAATGATTATGTGGACTGTGCTCACCTGGCTCTTTGTGCCGTTTTTATCTTCTATATTTGGAGTAAATGGCGCGGCAGCGGGTTTTGCCCTGGTGGGACTTAGTTCGGTGGTAGCGATGTTTGTTGCCTTAAAATATGTTGAGATAAATTATCTGAAGATTGTTGGAAAACCATTACTTGTTTCAGCGATTACCGGTGGGGTAGTATTGGTGATAAGATCCCTTCTGCAGGATTCCTGGCAACAAATTGCTTTCATGAGCGTTGGTGGATTAATAACATATCTTACAACCGTTTTTATCATAGAACCTAAGATTTTAATTTTTCTTAAAACAAGAAAACATGTTTAAATTATTCTGTTTAATTTTTTTTATGTTTTTTCTGCCTCATCCAATTTTCGCCCAGGGATCTTCATTTGTATCAATTGTTAATCCTGTAAGAGGCTCGGATTTTTGGGATTTAAAAAACCAGGATCCTCAAACTGCAGTTTTTGGTCAAGTAGATATTTTAAACCGGTTTAATCTTCCGGCAACATGGCTCTATCGTTTTGACGCTTTAAATGATCAAAAAATTGTGGAAGCTTTAAAAATCCGGTCTATTGATGAAAAAGGGTTATTTTTGGAAGTAACTCCTGCACTAACAAATGCGGCCGGGGTAAGTTATCGAAAATCTCAAAATTGGCACAATGCGGGGAGTGCTTTTTTAACAGGTTATGAGCCAGGGGAGAGAATAAAACTGATAGACACTGCTTTTGAAAAATTTAAGCAAACTTTTGGTGATTATCCAAAATCAGTCGGGGCATGGTGGATTGACAGTTATTCTTTGGAATATATGCAAAAAAAATATGGCATTAGCGCATCTTTGATTGTGTCTGATCAATACTCAACAGATAATTATCAAATCTGGGGACAATATTTTTCTACGCCGTATTATCCTTCCAAAAAAAATGCTTTGCATCCGGCTCAAACAATTGAAAATAAACTATCGGTTGTAATGATGCAATGGGCCCCAAGAGATCCTGTTAACTCTTATGGAAACGGAGTTATGGAGAGCACTTTTAGCGTCCAGGCAAATGATTATCTTGATTATCACAATCTGGATACAAAATATTTTCTCTCTCTCATTGATATTTATACAAAACAAACCTTCAATCAATTTTCTCATCTGGTAGTAGGTCTTGAAAATTCCTATTCATGGGAAAAATACAAGGCTGAATACAAAAATCAAATAGAAGTTTTATCAAAAAAGAAAAATACAGGAGAAATATCTATTGTTACCATGAAAGATTTTGCCTCTTGGTATAAAAACAGATTTCCCGGGCTTTCTCCCCCCCAAATAATAGTTGCAGACGATCCACTAGGGTCTTTTAAAAAAGTAATTTGGTTTATGAATCCATATTTTAGAGCAGGATGGTTTTTTAACAAAGATGGATCCCTGTTTAGGGATATCAGACAATATATTGACGGGGAGCAGGAGCTATGTTTCCAAAGCCGCTGCGACAGCGTTAATTTTGCCACATCCGCCACCAGGGTTTTGGATGAGGTTAGCTTTGGACAGAAATGGGTGATTGATGAGGGTAAAATTTCAGATTTTAAAGTTATAAAACAAGGGGATAATTTTGTTATTAATTATAAAAATGAGGCGGGAAATGCAAGGAAAATAGAATTTTTGCCAAGAGACATTAGTGTAGACGGGAAAATTTCATCTATTGACGGAGCAATACTTGAGGCAACCAAATCTCAACTTGATCAGCAAAAAAATAGTATTAATTTAACAAAAGGTTGGTTTAATTGGTCTGCCAAAAGCGTTACAAGTAAAATACTTAAATTTTTGATATTTATAATAATTGGCTGTTTGGTACCAGGATTATTAATGATAAAAAAGGTGTTCTCTGAAGAGACACCCTTTTGGAAAAAAATTTCCCTATCACTGCCTTTAGGGTTTGTCCTGATTACTTTATTATTTTATCTCCTTTCTCTTGTTGATTTTAGACAAGGGATTTTCATTTACTTAATTTTTAATCTTTTATTGCTGATAAAGACCAGGAAACAAATTTTTTCTAATTTTTCATTAAAATTTAAGGATAGATTCAGTTTTATTTTAATAGGTTTAATTGGAACAGGGACTATATTTCAGCAACTGCCAGTATTTAAAAGTGGTCTTCATTTTCCCTATGGACTGGGTTTTTGGGGACCAAATACTCATGATGGCATATGGCATATCAGTTTAATCAATCAGCTTGTTAAATCTGCCACTCCTCCTGAAAATCCCATTTTAGCCAGAGAAAGTTTGATAAATTATCATTTCTTTTATGACCTATTTGTGGCTTTGACAAATTATGTATCAGCTATTCCTATTTCTGATTTGCTTTTTAGATTTTACCCAATTATTTTTTCCCTGCTTTTGGGGATTTTGACTTATTTTTTGATTAATCTTCTGGTTACTGAAAAAAATCTTTGGAAGAAGAGATTAGCTTATTTTTTTGGCATCTACCTGGTTTATTTTTCAGGAAGCTTTGGATGGATAGTGGAGTATATAAAGGTTAAGCATTTAGGTGGGGAATCTGCTTTTTGGGCAAATCAATCCATATCATTTAACTTAAATCCTCCATTTGCTATTTCACTTCTCATTGTCATTACCATACTCCAACTTTTGCCAAATCTTAAAAATAAATCATCCATTTTAATAATAACCATTCTTGCGGGAAGCCTAATTGCTTTTAAGGCATATCCGGCAATTTTAATTTTATTATCTCTTGCGATAGTCGGAATCCTGAAAAGAAACATACAATATATATATGTATTTCTTTTTGGCCTTTTTTTATCCACGATACTGTTTCTTTTCACTTTCAGTGTTGATAAACAATTGATAATTTTTTCTCCTTTTTGGTTTATACACTCCATGATTGATTCACCGGACCGCGTGGGGTGGGTAAGATTATCTTTGGCAAGAGTGGCGGGATGGGAGAGCGGCAACTGGTTTAAATTTTTAACGGCAGAATTAATTAGTTTGGTGATTTTTATATTAGGGAATTTGGGAACAAGGGTCTTTGCTCTACTCTATCTTCGCAAAATGAAACATATTGTGCGACATACAAATTATTTGTTCATATTTGTCTTTTCTTTTCTTTCGTTAATTATTCCTGTTTTCTTTATTCAATCCGGAAATCCCTGGAATACAATTCAGTTTATTTATTACGGATTATATATATCAGCTGTGGTAGGAGGAATAATTTTTGCTCAAGTCATTAGCCGTATAAATAAAATTTTAGCATTAATTTTTGCAGTTTTGTTTTTGCTTATTACTCCGATAAATTCCTGGGCTACTGCTAATGGATATTTAAGCTATCAGCCCCACGCTCTGGTAACCAATGAAGAATTAGAGGCGTTAAACTTTTTGAAAACTAAAGAAGAAGGAGTGGTTTTAACTTATCCTTATGATCAAAAATTAAAGACTAAAATGGCCGAGCCCTGGCCTATTTTGATGTATGACAGCACCTCTTATGTGTCGGCTTTGTCTGGTAAAGTTATCTTTGTTGAAGATGAACCGCAAAATCAAATTCTTTTAACAGAGTATAAAAAAAGAATAGTAGCAGCAAAAGATTTTTTTGCCGGATCTTTTGACTTTAACTTTTTATTAAATAACAACATAAAATATATTTATCTGCCAAAAATATACGGCGTGCGCTTTGAAGAAAGCTCAAAGGTTGTTAAAAATATTTTTGAAAATGAGGAAGTGGTGATATATGAAGCAAATTTTTAAGAACCAATTTTTATTAACTATTATTGCTTATCTTTTTATTGTCGGACTTATTACGGCTTTTGTTTTTGGTTTTCTTCAAAAGATTAAGTTTGCAAATGAGATTGAGCGAGAAAAACTCTCAATTTATCAAAATCTGAAAATTCAAGATCAACAATTTGAGCAGAGTTTTCAAAAGGTGACTTGTGATGGTAATTTATTTTTTCAAGCAGGGGCGCCTGTAACAGCAATCTATATTAGTCAAAAACATCTTTATTTGTCTCAAACAGACAATAAGTTGACAGTAATTAATTTAGATGCCCCGGAACAAATTGTAAGATTTACATTGCCGGTTTTAACAGATATCTATTCTGATGGCACTGATATTTATGGCACGGATTTCTTTAATGATAAAGTTGTCCGGCTTATTTTTGAAAAAGAGAAAGCCGTTGCCGAAAAATATTATCCTAAAATTGGCCGGGCTTCGGCTTTAACACGGGATGCAAAGGGTTATTTTTATGTTTCCGGTTATGCCTCGGGGAATACCACCAAAATTATCGGAAGAGATGGTTTTCTTTTTCTTGATGGCTTGGATAAAATTGTTGATTTGGAAGCAAGCGGTAGCAACCATTTATTGGCGGCCCGCAACGGCAGCAAACCAACGCTTATTAGTATAGATTTGAATGAAAAGAAACAAACTGTTATTGAAAATGAAAAAAGTATTTCATCGCTTTCTTTTGACAATGACATCTTCTGGGTGGCATACGATCAGGCCAATCAATCCCAAATTGGGAATATTATTGGCGGGAGATTGATGAATAAACAGGCTTTAAATTGTCCATTTCCTTTAAAAATCGCTGCTTCGCCGGACAAATTGTTTTATACTTCGTTAAGTGACAGTGAGGGGAAGGTTTACTGGATTAATAAAAATCTCCAAAAAAGCGGTACATAAACATTGCTAAAAAATGTGCCTGGTCCGTAAGGAAAAGATTTGGATTCACTGGCTATTGGAAAAGCCGAATAAATTGCTTGGGTATTTAAGAAAAAGCCAATGATAATTACGGTTACAAGGACTATCTTTGTTAGCTTCTGAAAAATAGGCTTCTTAAAAAGGAAATAGAGGATTGCAGGAGAGATTAATGCAGTGATGATAAGGCGGAATTTTGCAGGTTCTATTTGAGGTTTGAATTCGTTTGAAAGAAAAGACCGGCCGGATAGAAGAAGACCAACAACTAAGATAGTAGTAATTAGATTTGGTTGTTTGATGATTTTAGAAAGTAAGAGCGCGGCAGCGATCGAGAGGAAAGGAAACAAAGGATAATGATACCAAAGCAAAGTATCAGTCTGGCCGCCGGAAAAAACAACCACCATTGCCCAAAAAATAAAAGCAAGAGATATTAATTGAAAGTATTTGTCAGCAAACTTTGCAATGCCTAAGTAAATTGCGGCAAAAAGAGAAAAGATATACCAGCCATCATACAAAAATTCGATACTGTAACCGGGGCTGCTTAAAAGAAAAGGCAAGCCCAAAAAACCAACCGGCCTGTTGCCTTGCTGCAAATTAATTTGGAGAAATAAATTCCAGTCAACAGCCGCTCCGTAAGCAAAAAGTATTCCAACAAACCAACTAACCCCCAATAAAACAAAAACAGCCTCTTTCCATAATTTATTTTTTATCAAAAGAAAGATAATAAAAAAAACAATCAAGAATCCGGTTTGTTTCATTAACCCGGCTAAACCAATGAGAATTGGTATAAATGACAGCAGATACCATTTTTGTTTTTCAATATAGAGAATAATTAAATAAATAACCAATATATAAAAAAAGGTAATGCCGTTTTCCGCTACAGAGAGCCGTTGACCAAAAACAAAAAGTGGTGTAAGGGAGTAAATGGTTGTGGCCATCATAGCCGACCAAAAACCAAAGAGCTTTTTAGTTAGCAAAAAGAGAATTAAGGTGGTTAAAAAGGCAAAAAATAAGGCAGGCAGACGGATATAGGAGGCTGGCAAAATTGACCATTTGTTGGCTCCGTAAAGATGGGCTGCTCCTCCTGACAAAAGACCGTAAAGCGGTGGTAAATCAAGCCACGGAGAGAGAATATCAACGTTTAATTCCGCATTATAATCTTGTATTTTTCCGCTGAAGGCAATATCCTGAACAGGGAATTTACCAGTTGGAGACCAGGTTTTGGGAACGCCGGTTTCGATTAAATGAATTCCCATCCAGGAATAAGCATATTCTTCAAGATGGCCCATTAAAGGATAGCGGTCATAATTGACGCTTTTTATGGTAAAGAAAAAGGTGAAAGCTACAAAAACAAGTAAATAGCGGAACACTAATAAATTATACATAGATTTTAGAGCAATTTCTGTAGTAAGCTTAGAACATAGGTATATGTTAATAGCAAATGATCTTCTTTTCGGCATATTTTTCTTAATTCTTGCGTTTTTTATTTTTTATAACACCGGTTACGGCGTATTATCTTCCAAAATAAAAGAGCTTGAGGATCAAGAAATAATAGTTCTGGCTTTTTCTTTAGGACTGGTTATATTTGTGGGGGTTGCTGTTTTTCTAGGGCTTTTTAATTTAAGATGGCTTCTTTTGCCGGTTTTTCTGGCAACCGGTTTTTATAGTTTGATTAAATATAAAGAAAAATTATTTGTTCCATGGAGATTATTTACCCGGTGTAAGGCTTTACTGTTGCTGATTATTTTGGGAATTTTAGTCCAGGGGTTTATCAATTTCCCGAGCGGATTTCACTATTCCGAAGGACTGCTTTTTTGGAGTTCTCAAGGTCACGACGGATTGTGGCATGTGAGTTTAATGGAGGAGATTAGAAAAAATTTTCCTCCGCAAAACCCCATTTTTTCAGGAGAAAAGCTTTTAAATTATCATTTTTTGGTTGATGTATTAATGGGTGATTTCTACCGGATTTTCTTGTTTTTTTCTCCGCTGGACCTGTATTTTAGGTTCTTTCCAATAATTTTTTCTTTCCTTTTTGGCCTTGGAGTTTTCTCGTTTGTTAAAAGATGGCAAGAGAGTCAAGCCATCGGTTATTTGGCAGTATTTTTTACATATTTTACAGGCAGTTTTGGCTATTTTGTAACTTTTTTCAGGAATAAAAATTTATTTGGAGGCGAAACAGTTTTTTGGGCTTCTCAAGAAAATACTTTATTGGGGAATCCCCCGCATGCCATTGCCCATATTTTTCTGGTTGGAATACTGCTTTGTCTGTTGCTGTATTTTCAAAAAAGGCGGATATTCTGGTTAATTATTTCGTTTATTTTAGGAAGCTTACTAGCCGGTTTTAAGGTTTCCGGAGGGTTGATTATGTTGGCTGGAGTGGGAGCTGCCGCGATAGTAGATCTATTTTTTTTAAGGAAATGGCATTTAATCCTACTTACCGTAGCATTGGGGACTGCTAACTTTATAACTTTTAAAGCCATGACCTCACAAGAAGCAGTCTCTTTTTTAATGTTTTTGCCCTGGTGGTTTATAAGAACCATGGTGGTGGACAAGCTGGGTTGGATGGATATGGAATTTAGAAGACAACATTATCTTTCCAAAGGAACATGGCATGCTTATTTAAGAGTTGCGCAGCTTGAAATAACAGCCTTTCTAATATTTATAGTAGGAAATTTTGGAATGAGAGTATTGGGATTTTACAGTATTGCAAAAGACGGGTTTAAGAAAAAACTTATCAGGAGTCCTATTGACGCAATGCTTTTTGTGTCGCTTCTTACGGGAATTTTAATGGTGACTATTTTTGTGCAAAAAGGGCTTATCTACAACAACATCCAATTTATCCAGTACTCTTTGCTTATCATGGGTTTTTATGCCGCGGTGTCGGCTTATCAAATGATTATCTTGTTTAAGAAAAAGTTAATAAGGGTGATTATTTTGTTAATGATAGTTTTGTTTTCAGTGCCGACAGTGATAGGAAATTTAAATGAGTTTTACGGGCCCGGCAGGAAACCCCTGGCTATTATCAGCAATCAACAGTTGGAAGCGTTAAATTTTCTAAGAACAAACAGCCAACCGCAAGAAATTATTTTAACAATTCCCTTTAACAAATACTTAAAAGATCAATATAAAAGCGAACCAAGGCCAATAAATGCCTGGTATTCCACTGCCTATGTTTCTGCTCTTACAGGAAGAAGCACATATTTTACTTCGGAAGAGCAGGCATTAATCACAGGTTATCCTGTTGATAAAAAGCTGGCTAGGGCAAAAGCATTTTTTGCGCAGACAGATTTTTCCTTTAATAAAAAATTCCTGGAAGAAGAAGGAATAAAATATTTATATATTGCCAAAAATGAGTTGGATAAACCAATAAGCGTTCAGGAAAATAATCTGGAAATTATGTTTGAAAATAGCGAAGTAATAGTATATAGAATAATAAGCGGGTAAAATTTATGCAAACTAAAATTATTTTAACAGCAATTTTGATTTTGGGTTTTCTGCTGCGGGTTATAAACATTTCCAATAACCCTCTTTCTCTTTACGGCGATGAACTGACAATTGTTCAAGATGCTTATTCTCTCTATAAAACCGGATCCGATCAACTGGGTAACCTATTTCCTTTAACTTTTCAAATGGGTGCTGGCAGACCGGCAGGTTATGTTTATGCATCCATCCCATTTGTTGCTTTCTTTGGTCCAACTGCTCTGGCTGTAAGAATGCTATCAATTCTGTCAGGGTTAGGGATTATAGCATTGATTTATCTTTTGGGTAAAAGACTATTTTCGCAAAAAGTGGGTCTTTGCGCCGCATTTATACTAGCAGTTTCACCCTGGGATATTGCTTTGTCAAGAGGTGGATTTGAAGCTCATTTTGCTTTGTTTTTGACACTTTTGGGAGTATATTTTTTTATTAAGGCTAAAGAAAAAGGGGTATTTTATATTTTTTCAGCATTAAGTTTTGGTTTAACTCTACACACTTATCCTACATATAAAATAAGCCTTGTTTTATTTCTGCTATTGCTTCTTTGGTATCAAGGTAGCGTGCATAAAAAGCATTTTTTTGCCGGGGTGGTTATCTTTTTCCTGTTAGGCATTTTAGCTTTTAGCCAAACTTTTATTGGTGGATCAGAAGTAAGATTTTCCGAGATCAATGTTTTTTCTCAAAAAAAATTAAAGGAAGAAATCCTACAAAAGATTAACTTTGAAAGAACAATTAGTTCTTTACCTGCAAACTTGGTTCCGTATTTTCACAACAAGCCGGTGGAGTATGCAAAAGTTTTGATAGATAATTATTTACAAAATTTTTCCATGGATTTTTTAATTATACATGGAGACAGAAATCCCCGTCATAACATGGCGACCATGGGTGAAATCTATTTTGTGGAGATAATTTTTATTCTTATTGGATTATTAACGCTTTGGCAAAAAAACAAAAAAATATTTGTTTTTATTGTTTCCTGGCTGGTATTGGCGCCTATTCCTACGGCAATTGTGGACTTACCTCATGCGTTAAGATCTTCTTTTATGTTGCCTCCTTTGGTGATTATTTCCGCCATAGGGCTGAATTTAGTGATAAATAGTAAAATGAAGATTATTCTTGCGGTTTTATTTTTTGTATTTATAATGCAGTTTGCATTCTTTATCCAAAAATTATATTTTCTAGCCCCAAGTGAATATAGCAATTTCTGGTCATACTCTGCAAAAGTTGCATCAGAGTTGGCAATGCAGAATCAATCAAAATATAAATATATTTTTCTTTCAGATGCGATAGATAGCATTGAATCTGCCTACCCTGTTTATAGTAAGG
>Ga0082335_1006179_pt1 | contig 15681 bp, 18 predicted proteins | sample Subgrocontami58m_FD_72375 | JGI IMG/M metagenome (GOLD analysis project Ga0082335, IMG submission 72375) | Subsurface groundwater microbial communities from S. Glens Falls, New York, USA - GMW37 contaminated, 5.8 m (SPADES assembly) (version 2) ... | reverse complement strand
TTGTTCTTCGCTTCCGCGATCGAGTAAGCGTCGTTCATGGTTGATTCCGTTGAGATAGCCATTTAGATGGCCATCTTAGCATTCCGACGCGGCGCCAGCAATCGCTGCCAGGCATCTCACCGCGGTAAATTTGTTCTCCCCCGACCTGAAAGCCGGTATCGGCTGCACAGCGCTCCAGATACTCGAGGCTAGGGCTCATCAGCTTCCCCCGGTCGCATCAGAACTTGCGGGAGGATCAGATTCCAGCGAGACGCGAGCGCGCCGCCCCGCTGGCCGCGCTGCAGATATTGCGGCAAGCGCGGGCGCTGCCGCTCGATGCGCGCAAGAACGCGATCGGGCACGGCGAAGTTCTGCCGAAAGCGCGCGGGGAACCATCCCGCCGCCGCCCACAGTTTCCGGAACCTCGCGGAAAATTGATGTTCGCCTAACATTCATTTCAGCTCGGACGCGCGAAATACCGCGCGCCGATTAAGTCAGGGCTAGGCCGCACTGGACAACGAACTGGAGAAAAATAATTATCGTGGTACGTTCCCAGTATTTCGACACACGGGAATTGGTGGTCCGTGCCCGATCCTCCCTCAAGTGTTCTTTTAAGGTGACTCAATCGGACTGCACGAAGCCGATGCGGCGTTTCTTCGCCGGCTCGGGCGGTGCCATGAGCTGGCGTCGAGGATCCCGGCAATGGCCTGATCATGAGTGCTGAGCTTGCGTTCAATCCTGGATTCGAGTTCGTCGAGACGTTTTGCAAGTTCCGTGCTTGCCACAAGCACGCCTCGCTGTTGCACGAAGGCACGCACTACGTAGACGCTGATCTCGATAGCACGCGCACTATTGAGCACCATTGCGGCCATGATGGCGCCGTGTTTGGTGAAGGCATAGGGAGAGTAGCGCCGGCCACCCCAGATGCGCTGCGGCAAGCCCGTTCTTGAGGTCGCAAATTGCGACCTCAAGAACGCAACTTCTTGAACGGTAAGCTGGAGTACGAAGTCGGAAGGGAATCGGTCGAGGTTTCTTCTCGTCTGCTCATTAAGCCGCTTGGTGGTGACGCCATAGAGCCCCGCAAGGTCCATATCGAGCATCACTTTCTGGCCGCGGACAACAAGCATGCGGCTGGTGATTGCCTCAACCGCGGCTAGCGCCGCTGCCTGCTTCTTCTCGCCCATGAATGCGTTCCTTGAGCGGCTCTGCTGCCCGATCAGTTGCGTAACGCATATTCGGCCGCAAGGCTGACAGAGCATTGTTCAGAGCCCAATAGCGAACCCGGGCCGGCTCAGGTACGCCATGCTTTTCAGAAGTATCGCGAAGCTGACCCGTGTAGTTACCCGATGCCGACGTCCTGAGAGGCGCGTGGCTATTGGTTCTCCGGCCCGTTTTGGCTGCCTCCGAACCGTTACCGACGCCGCCAGGCCGCCATGACATGTCAGCGACGAATTGCTCGATGCTTGTACCCTATTGATCTCCGCAAGGAAAATCCTTACCATCAGGAAATTCCTTACAACCCCGGAATAGAGCCCTCATGATCACCAGCAAGCTGACGACCAAGGCGCAGACCACCATTCCACAACCGGTGCGCGCCGCACTGCGCCTGCAACCGGGTGACGAACTGATTTACGAAATCGATGATCAACGCGTGATCCTCACCAAATCCAGCCGTGGCGGCAAGACGGACGATCCGTTCCGCACCTTCAGCGAATGGAACTCCGCGGCCGACACCAAGGCCTATGGCAATCTTTAGGCAGGGCGACGTCATCAAGGTGCCGTTTCCCTACACCGACCGTCCGACACGGCAATCGCGGCCGGCGCTGGTCGTGTCGGCGGGCGGCATCGAGGACGCGCATGGCCTGCTGTGGGTCGTGATGATCACCAGCGCAGAAAACCGGGGCTGGCCCGGCGATGTGCCGGTGCACAACCTTGCCGCGGCCGGCCTGCCGGTGCCTTCGGTGATCCGCACGGCAAAACTCGCGGCTCTGCTGGCCGTTCCTAGGAAATTCAACGACACCTCAGCAAGTATCTCTGAGTCTGGCAGCCGCAGTCAATCGCAGATATCGTGCGGAGCGAAAACCAAAGGGGCAGAGACGAATTGACTTTCATAGCGGCATCACCTTACACCATTGATCGTCCTGGCCACCCTCGCGCTCATCTCGTTTTCTCGGAACGAGAGAGGGCCGACTCCACGGCTTCGCGAATAAACCGCGTGTAGGGGATTCCGCGGATTGCAGAACGCTTCTTCACGGCCTCAAGCAGCGCCTTTGGCACGCGCATGTTCAGTTGCGCGCTCTTTTTCTCGAATTCGAACCTTACTGGCTTCAAGCCGGAAAGATCGTATTTCGACAGATCGGCCGTATCGACAAACCGCTCGGCTTCCTCATCGGTCTTAAATGCCGGGATTTTCTTCTTCATAGTGTCTTACTTCCTTTCTGTGCATATAGCGCGCGCTGACCGGCCGAATAACCCGTTTGCCGGCACGCACACGAATCGTGAATACCAGGAAGACCGATCGACCGCTTGCGGTCTTGCCGATCGCCAGAAGGCGCTCCTCGCTCTCCGAGTGCGACGCATCGGGGATGATGAGCAACGGCCTGCTGAAAAGCCCCTCAAGCTCCGCAACCGACACACCGTGCTTCTGACACTTTGCTCGGTTGCCTGCATCCCAATCGAATCCCGCAATACCTAAATCCATCATTTTATGCTACACAATTGTATATACGTGTGTCAAGCACGCCCGACTAAGGCATCACCATCTTTTTTCTCCGGACGCACCCGACCTTTTACAGGCGCAAGCACTGGCGCGGCTTTCCGGGGAGTTTATGACGTTTGGCCTAGTCCATTAATGATTCCGTTGGACCAGTTCAGAGCGGGCCGGGACGGCCCAAGATGCCCGGCTTAAAGCCCGGTATGACGCGCAATATAGGCTTTGACCGCACCCGCATCCGCATCCATCACCTCAAACCGCTGCGGCAGCGACTCCAGGTTCTCGCAACCCGGGGGATAGTCGGGATCACGCCCCAGCGCTTCGCGTATGGTCTCCGCGAATTTCACCGGCAGCGCCGTCTCCAGGCAGATAAGGGGAATGCCCGCCTGCCGGTGTTCCAGCCCGACCTTGAGCCCGTCCGCGGTATGCGTGTCGATCATCACGCCGTAATCCTTGTACACGCGACGAATGGTCGCGAGCCGATCCGCGTGGGTGCTGGAGCCTGACACGAAACCGTACTCCTTAACGTTGGCGAAGTACGGCGTGCCGGCGAGATTGAACTCGCCGCCCGCATCGACCTTGCTCCATAGCTCTTTCACCAGGCCTGAGTCGCGCCCGACCAGGTCGAACACGAAGCGCTCGAAATTGGACGCCTTGGAAATGTCCATCGACGGGCTGGAGGTCTGCGCGACCTGGCTCGATGGACGCACGCGGTAACGGCCGCTGCGGAAGAATTCGTCCAGCACCTTGTTCTCGTTGGTGGCGAGGATCAGCCGCGCGATCGGCAAGCCCATCATGCGCGCGATGTGGCCGGCGCAGATATTGCCGAAGTTTCCCGAGGGCACGGCAAACGCGACCTGCTCGTCGTTCGCGCTTTTTCGACCGGACGTGACCGCGAAATAGCCGCGAAAGTAATACACGATTTGCGCCGCGACCCGCGCCCAGTTGATCGAGTTGACCGCGCCGATGCGTTGGCGCGCCTTGAACGCGGCATCGTTGTTCACCGCCTTGACGATATCCTGGCAGTCGTCGAACACGCCGCGGATGGCGATGTTGAATATGTTCGCATCCTGCAGCGAGAACATCTGCGCCGTCTGGAACGGGCTCATCTTGCCGTGCGGCGAGAGCATGAACACGTTCACGCCGTGCTTTCCCCGCAGCGCGTATTCGGCCGACGAGCCGGTGTCGCCGGAGGTCGCACCGAGAATGTTGATCCGCTGGCCGCTTTTGTCGAGCACGTACTCGAACAGGTTGCCGAGCAACTGCATCGCCATGTCCTTGAACGCCAGCGTCGGCCCGTTGGACAATTCGAGGATGTGCAGGCCCGGCTCCGGGGTCTTGATCGGCGTAATCGCCTCGGTGCGGAAAATCGCCTTGGTGTAGGTCTTCGCGCACAAGGCCTTAAGGTCCGCGGCGGGAATATCGTCGCAGAACTTGTGGAGAATCTCGTACGCCAGATCGGCGTAAGACAGCTTGCGCCAGGCGGCGAGTTCAACGGCGCCGATACGCGGATAGCTCTCGGCAACGGCGAGGCCGCCATCCGGGCACAGGCCGCCGAGCAGGATCTCGGTGAAAGTCTGCGGCGCCATGCCGCCGCGGGTCGAAACGTAGCGCATCCGGCTAGTGCTTCCCGAGTTCCTCGAGTCGGATGCGGGTGACTTTGCCGGTCACCACGGCGAGGTTCTCGATCGCGGCGATGGCGGCGTTGATCTGTTTCTCGCGCGTCTCGTGCGTCAGCATGATGATGTCCACCTGCTCCTCGCCCTCGGACGGCTCTTTTTGCACCATCGCGTCGATGGAAATGCCGCGGTCGGCGAGGATGCGGGCAATGTCGGCCAGCACCCCCGGCCTATCGGCCACGCGCATGCGCAGGTAATAGGACGTGACCACCTCGTCCATGGGCAGGATGGCGACGTCGGACAACTGGTCTGGCTGGAACGCGAGATGCGGCACGCGGTGCTCCGGGTCGGCCGTGTGCATGCGCGTCACGTCCACCAGGTCCGCGACCACGGCACTGGCGGTCGGTTCCGCGCCGGCCCCGGCGCCGTAGTACAGGGTGGCGCCGACGGCATCGCCTTGCACCAGGATGGCGTTCATGACCCCCTCGACGTTGGCGATCAGGCGCCGCGCCGGGATCAGGGTCGGGTGCACGCGCAGCTCTATGCCTTGCGGCGTCCTGCGCGTGATGCCGAGCAGCTTGATGCGGTAGCCGAGCTGCTCGGCGTAGCGGATGTCTTCCTGGGTGAGACTGGAAATGCCCTCGGTATAAGCTTTGTCGAACTGCATCGGGATGCCGAAGGCGATCGCCGACATGATGGTGAGCTTGTGCGCGGCGTCGATGCCTTCGATGTCGAAGGTCGGATCGGTCTCGGCATAGCCCAGGCGCTGCGCCTCCTTCAGCACCGTGCCGAAAGCGAGGCCCTTGTCGCGCATTTCCGACAGGATAAAGTTCGATGTGCCGTTGATGATGCCGGCGATCCATTCGATGCGATTGGCGGTGAGGCCTTCGCGCAAGGCCTTGATGATCGGAATGCCGCCCGCCACCGCGGCCTCGAACGCCACCATCACCCCTTTTCTTTGCGCCGCGGCGAAGATCTCATTGCCGTGGGTCGCGAGCAGCGCCTTGTTGGCGGTGACCACATGCTTGCGGTTCGCTATCGCCTTCAGCACCAGGTCGAGGGCGACAGTGTAGCCGCCGATCAACTCGACCACGATATCGATAGCCGGATCGTTCACCACCTCCCAAGCATCGGCGGTGACCGCGGCCCTGCCCCCGACCACCTGCTTTGCCCGCGCCAGGTCCTTGTCGGCCACTTTGGTGATGCGGATGCCGCGTCCGGCGCGGCGGGTGATTTCTTCCTGGTTGCGCGCGAGCACGTTCCAGGTGCCGCAGCCGACCGTGCCTATGCCGAGCAGCCCCACGCAGATCGGATTCATTTGAGCCGTTTCCCGAGAATCCGTATCACAGCACGCCATCCTTCCTGAACATGTCCTTGATGCCCCGCAGCGCCTGTCTCGAGCGCGCCTCGTTCTCGATCAGCGCGATGCGCACGTGGTCGTCGCCGTAGTCGCCGAAGCCGATGCCCGGCGACACCGCCACCTTGGCCTCGGTGAGAATCTTCTTCGCGAATTCGAGCGAGCCCATGCCGCTGTAGTGTTGCGGAATTTTGGCCCAGATGTACATCGAAGCCTTGGGATTGTCGACCATCCAGCCCAACTCGTGCAGGCCCTTCACCATGACATCGCGCCGCTTCTGGTACTTGAGGCGGATTTCCTCGACGCAATCCTGCGGACCCTCGAGCGCGACGATCGAGGCGACCTGGATCGGCGCGAAAGTGCCGTAGTCATGATAGCTCTTGATGCGCGCCAGCGCGTGCACCATGTCCTTGTTGCCGACCATGAAGCCGATGCGCCAGCCGGCCATGTTGTAACTCTTCGACATGGTGAAGAACTCCACCGCCACGTCGCGCGCGCCCGGCACCTGCATAATCGAAGGCGCCTTCCAGCCATCGAAGGTGATATCGGCGTAAGCCAGGTCGTGCACCACCAAAATATCGTGCGCCTTGGCGAGCGCGATCACGCGCTCGAAGAACTCCAGCTCGACGCACATCGCCGTCGGGTTAGAGGGAAAGCCGATCACCAGCATTTTCGGCTTCGGAATCAGTTCGCGGATCGCGCGCTCGGTCTCCGCGAAGAAATCGACGCCCGGGGTCATGCGCACCGAGCGGATGTCGGCCCCGGCGATGATGGCGCCGTAGATATGGATGGGGTAGCTCGGATTGGGCACCAGCACCGTGTCGCCGTGATCCAGCGTGGCGAGCATCAGGTGCGCCAGGCCCTCCTTCGAACCGATGGTGACGATGGCTTCCGTGTCCGGGTCGAACTCCACGCCATAGCGCCGCTGGTACCACGCGGTGATGGCGCGGCGCAGGCGCGGTATGCCCTTGGACACCGAATAGCCGTGGGTGTCGGGGCGCTGCGCTGCCTCCACCAGTTTGTCCACGATGTGCTTGGGCGTAGGCCCGTCCGGGTTACCCATGCTCATGTCGATGATGTCCTCACCCGCGTGGCGGGCGGCCATCTTCAACTCGTTGGTGATGTTGAAGACGTAGGGCGGCAGGCGGTCGATGCGGGCGAACTGTCTCATATGGTGCAGTGCAAAGTCGCGGTAAGTGCTGAAAAAGTTTATAATTTTAGCCTAATTGGGGACGTCCTTGAAGCTCCATCTTTCGAGCATTTCCGGCATCAACCTGTTCACCGGTTACGGCGAAGGCTATGTAATGGTCAACCAGCGGCGCCACGAACGGAACCTGGTGGTGCTGCGCGACCGGCTGGTGACCGACTGGCCGGCTACCAGCTTCGATGAGATCGACGCCGGGGACTTCGCCCTGCTCGCCGAGCTCAGGCCGGAAATCGTGCTGCTCGGCACCGGCGAGCGCTTGCGCTTTCCGCGGCCGGAACTCACCCGCGCGCTGATCGAGGCGCGCATCGGCCTCGAGGTCATGGACATCCGTGCCGCCTGCCGCACCTACAACATCCTCGCGGCCGAAGAACGCAAGGTCGCCGCGGCGCTGCTGTTCCATTGATATTCACGAGACCAGCAGCATGACCCGGCGCCTGCAAGTCATCTTGCTGGTCGTCTTCGGCCTCATCTGGTTCTCCAATCTCGAATACCGCAAGCTGGTCAACCCGGACGAAGGACGCTACGCCGAGATCCCGCGGGAAATGGTGGCAAGCGGCGACTGGATCACGCCGCGCCTGAACGACATCAAGTATTTCGAAAAACCCGCGCTGCAATACTGGGCGACGGCGGCGGCCTACACCCTGTTCGGCGAACATCAATGGACCGCCAGACTGTGGAGCGCGCTCACCGGCTTCCTCGGCGTGCTTCTGACCTGCTACGCCGGGCGCCGCCTGTTCGACGAGGAAACCGGCTGGAACGCCGCTCTGGTATTGGGTTCCAGCCTTCTCTACGTGCTGATCGGCCATGTCAATACCCTCGACATGGGGGTCAGTTTCCTGTTGTCCGCGGCAGTCTGCTGCTTCTGCCTGGCTCAACCGGAGGCGACTGACGCGCACGCGCGCCGCCGCTGGATGCTCGCCGCGTGGGCGGCCGTCGCCCTGGCGGTTCTGTCCAAGGGACTGATCGGCCTAGTCCTGCCCGGCGCAGCGCTGGTCTTATATATCGTAATCGAACGCGACTGGCGCGTAGTCCGCCGCCTGCACCTTGTGTCCGGGCTTTCGCTGTTCTTGCTCATCACCGTGCCCTGGTTCGTCGCGGTGTCGCTGGCCAATCCGGAATTCGCGCGTTTCTTTTTCATCCACGAGCATTTCGAACGTTTTCTGACCAAAGCGCACGGCCGCTATCAGGCAGCGTATTACTTCATTCCGGTGCTGCTTGTCGGCATGCTGCCCTGGACCGTCACCCTGGTCGACGCGCTGGCGCGCGCGTGGAAGCGCGAGCCGCAAAGGATCTTCCAGCCGCGGCGCTTTCTGCTTCTGTGGGCGGCCGTGGTGTTCGTGTTCTTTTCCGCTTCCAGCTCGAAGCTGGTGTCCTACATCCTACCGATGTTCCCGGCACTCGCCCTGCTCACCGGCGCACGCTTGGCCGAGCTCGGCGCACGCGCGCTCGCATGGCAGACGCTGCCCGCCGCGCTTGCCGGGATCGTCTTGCTTGCGCTGCTGCCCGGCATCGAGCGCTACGCCAGCCGCGAAGTGCCCGTCGAACTTTTCCAGGATTACGCCGTATGGCTGATCGCGGCGGCGCTCGTCGCAATCGCCGGCGCCGCAGCCTGCGCCTGGCTCGCCTGGCGCGGCCGCAGCGCCGCGGCGCTGGCGTTGCTGGCCGCGACCGGCCTCATCTTTGCGCAGCTCGCGCTAAGCGGCCACGAAAGCCTGTCCACGGCCAATTCCGCGTATTATGTGGCCCAGAAAATCAAGCCTGAGTTGAAACCGGCCATGCCTTTATACAGCGTCAACATGTACGACCAGTCGCTGCAGTTCTACCTGCAGCGCAGCACCACCATGGTGGCGTACAAGGACGAGCTCGGCTTCGGCATCGAGCAGGAGCCGCAGAAATACATCGCCGATTTCGCCCGCTTCGAGGAGCGCTGGAACGCCGATCGCGAAGCGCTCGCCCTGATGTCGCCGGACGCGTACGCGATGTTCAGCGCCAAAGGCCTGCCGATGCGGCTCATTGCCCGCGACACGCGCCGCATCATCGTCGCCAGGCACCAGGCGGCCCGTCCATGAACCTGGTCAGCTTCAGCTACCTCATGCTCGGCGTGTTCCTCAATGCCGTGGCGCAGCTGCTGCTCAAAGCGGGCACCAACGCGGTCGGGCACTTCGAGTTCAGCGCAGGCAACATCGTCCCGGTCGGAATGAAGCTGGCGTTCGAACCGCATATCCTGGGCGGCGTGATCTGTTACGTGATCAGCCTGGTGGTGTGGATCATCGGCCTGTCGCGCGTCGAAGTGTCGATCGCCTATCCGATGCTCTCCATCGGCTACGTGCTCAACGCCGTGGCGGCCTGGTACCTGTTCGGAGAGGCCGTCAGCATGACGCGCCTCGCCGGCATCGGCGTCATTATCATCGGCGTGTATATTGTCGCGCGCTCCTGATGGACTATCTCCCGTTCACCCGCCCCTCGATCGACGAGGAAACCATCGCAGGCGTGGCCGAGGTGCTGCGCTCCGGCTGGATCACCAGCGGCCCCTGCGTGAAACAACTGGAGCAGGAACTGTCCCAGTATTTTGGCGGCCGGGCGGTGCGCGCCATGAGTTCCGGCACCGGAGCGCTGGAAATCGCGCTCGGCGTCGCCGGCGTGCAGCCCGGCGACGAAGTCATCACCACGCCGCTGTCCTGGGTGGCCACGGCCAATGTGATCCTGCGCGCCGGCGCGAGGCCGGTGTTCGTGGATGTCGATGCGGCGACGCGCAACATCGACCTCGAGCGCATCGAGGCCGCGATCACGCCGAAGACGCGTGCGCTGCTGCCCGTGGACATGGCGGGGCTGCCGGTGGATCGCGACCGGCTCTACGACATCGCGCGGCGCCGCGGCCTGCGCGTAATCGAGGATGCGGCGCAAAGCATGGGGGCCAGCTGGCGCGGAAAACGCATCGGCAGCTTCGGCGATCTCACGGCGATCAGCTTTCACGCCAACAAGAACATGACCACCGGCGAAGGCGGCTGCCTGGTGCTCAGCGACGCCGCCGAAACGGATCTTTGCACGCGGCTGCGCCTGCAAGGCGTGGTGCGCCTCCCCGACGGCAATCAGGAAGTCGAGGTTGCCGGCGGCAAGCACAATCTCACCGATATTGCGGCGCGCATCGGCCTCGGCCAGTTGAAGCACCTGGAAGCGTTCAACGCCAGGCGCCGCGTGCTCGCGCGGCGTTATTTCGAGCGCTTCGACGCCGATACGGGCTGCGTGCTGCCGCTCGCCGATTATGCGAACAGCAACTGGCATATGTTTCAGGTGTTGCTGCCGCTCGAGCGCATGCGCATCGACCGCGGCGAATTCATCCAGGCGATGCACCAGCGCGGCATCGGCGTGGGGGTGCATTACCCGGCGATGCATCTGTTCCGGCTGTACCGCAAACTCGGCTACAATCCGGGCGATTTTCCCCATGCCGAACGCATCGGCAGCGCCATGGTGACGCTGCCGCTGTTCCCGGGCATGGCCGATGGCGATGTCGACCGCGTGTGCACGGCGGTCGCGGCAATCATCCGGGGCGCAGCGCAATGAACATCGACCTGTCGGTGGTGATTCCGGTCTACAACGAGGAGCAGTGCCTCGCAACGCTGTTCGCGCGCCTGTACCCCGCGCTGGACGCTTTGCACATTCCCTACGAGATCGTGTTCGTCAACGACGGCAGCCGCGATGGCTCCGCCGCCCTGCTGCGCGAACAATTCCAGCGGCGGCCCGACGTCACCCGGGTGATTCTGTTCAACGGCAATTTCGGCCAGCACATGGCGATCATGGCGGGCTTCGAACAGGTGCGCGGACGGCGCATCGTCACGCTGGATGCCGACCTGCAGAACCCGCCAGAGGAAATCGGCCGGCTGATCGCCAAAATGGACGAAGGCCACGACTACATCGGCAGCATCCGCCGCAGGCGCCGCGACAGCGTGTTTCGCGGCATCGCGAGCAAAACCATGAATCTGGTGCGCGAACGCATCACGCGCATACGCATGACCGACCAGGGCTGCATGCTGCGCGCCTACAGCCGGGAAATCGTCGACGCGATCAACAGTTGCCGCGAGATCAGCACCTTCATTCCCGCGCTCGCCTACACCTTCGCCCAGCGCCCGGCGGAAATCGAGGTCGAACACGAGGAGCGCGCCGCGGGCGAATCCAAGTATTCGCTATATCAGCTGATTCGGCTCAACTTCGACCTGGTGACCGCCTTTTCACTGGTGCCGCTGCAGATGTATTCGCTTGCCGGGATGCTGATTTCGCTGCTGTCGATCGTGTTCGTCGGCTACCTGGCGGTGCGCCGGCTGCTGATCGGACCGGAAGCCGAAGGCGTGTTCACGCTGTTCGGCATCGTCTTTTTCCTGCTCGGCATCGCTTTGTTCGGCATCGGCCTGCTCGGCGAATACCTCGGGCGCGTGGCCCAGCAGGTGCGCCAGCGTCCGCGCTACCTGATCCAGGCGGTGCTGGAACAGCGCGAGCCGGGCGCGGCACTGCTGCGCACCGGACCGGCCACAGCCGAGCGGAGCGACAGCAAGGCGTGAGCTTGGGCATCGCTGCATCGTCCTGCGCACGCGCGCTCCCGCATTCATGACCAGCGCCGTCGTCTTCGCCTATCACAACGTCGGCGTGCGCTGCCTGTCGGTGCTGCTCGAGCAGGGCGTGCAAGTGGCTCTGGTGGTGACGCACCGGGACCGCGCCTCCGAAAACATCTGGTTCGACAGCGTGGAAAAACTGGCGCGCGCGCGCGCGCTGCCGGTGATCACACCCGAGGACCCGAACGACCCGGCAGTGGTCGCGCAAATCCGCGCGCTCGCGCCCGATTTCCTGTTCTCGTTCTACTACCGCAACATGCTCGGGCCGGAACTGCTCGCCCTGCCCCGGCGCGGCGCCTACAACATGCACGGCTCGCTGCTGCCGAAGTACCGCGGGCGCGTGCCGGTCAACTGGGCCGTGATCAGTGGCGAGCGCGAAACCGGCGCCACACTGCACCAGATGGTGGCGAAGGCCGACGCGGGCGGCATTGTCGATCAGGAAGCGGTGCCGATCGGCCCCGACGAAACCGCGGCGGAGGTGTTCGCCAAGGTCACCGCGGCGGCGGAACGCGTGCTCGCGCGCGCCCTGCCGCGGCTGATCGCGGGCACGGCGCAGATCACGCCGCAGGATCTCGGCCGGGGCAGCTATTTCGGCGGGCGCAAGCCGGAAGACGGCCGCATCGACTGGGCGAAGAGCGCCGCGGAAGTGCATAACCTCGTTCGTGGCGTCGCCCCGCCCTATCCCGGCGCGTTTACACAGCTCGGCGGCGCGACCCTGCGCATCCTGCGCACCCGCCTGGAGCCAAATAGGCGCCCGCGGAGCGGCGCACCTGGGTTATATTTCGAGGCGGGCGCGTTCTTCGCCGATTGCGGCGACGGCGGCGTGCTGCGCGTACTGGAACTCGACGCCGAAGGCCGCCCGCTCGACCCGGCGGTGTTTGCCAAGGAAAAAATTACCTTTGCGTGATCAAATGAAAAAAATCCTGATACTCGGCGTCAACGGCTTCATCGGCCACCACCTGTCCAAGCGCATCATCGCCAAGACCGACTGGGAAGTCTACGGCATGGACATGCAGACCGAACGCATCTCCGACCTTCTCCAGGAGAAGCGCTTCCATTTTTTCGAGGGCGACATCACCATCAACAAGGAATGGATCGAATACCACGTGCGCAAATGCGACACCGTGCTGCCGCTGGTGGCGATCGCCACGCCGGCGACCTACGTGAAGGAGCCATTGCGCGTGTTCGAACTCGACTTCGAAGCGAACCTGCCCATCATCCGCTCCGCGGTCAAGTTCAAGAAGCGCGTCGTGTTTCCTTCGACTTCCGAAGTCTACGGCATGTGCCGCGACGGCGAATTCGACCCGGAGTCCTCCGAGCTGGTGCTGGGTCCGATCAACAAGCCGCGCTGGATCTATGCCTGCGCCAAGCAGTTAATGGACCGGGTAATCCACGCCTACGGCATGGAGCAAGGCCTGGACTACACCCTGTTCCGGCCGTTCAATTGGATTGGGGCGGGACTGGACTCGATCAACACCCCCAAGGAAGGCAGTTCGCGCGTAATCACCCAGTTCCTCGGCCATATCGTGCGCGGCGAAAACATCAAGCTGGTGGACGGCGGCAGCCAGAAACGCGCCTTCACCTACATCGACGACGGCATCAACGCGTTGCTGAAAATCATCGACAACCAGGCCGGGGTCGCGAGCGGCCAGATTTACAACATCGGCAATCCGAAAAACAACTACTCGGTCAGGGAACTCGCCGAAATGATGCTGGCGCTGGCGCTCGAATACCCGGAATACAGCAGCAATGCGAAGAAGGTGAAACTTATCAGGACCAGCTCGGCACAGTATTACGGCAAGGGCTACCAGGACGTGCAGAACCGCGTGCCCAAAATCACCAACACCTCCAAGGACCTCGCCTGGCGGCCCAAGGTCGGCATGCGACAGGCGCTGAAGCACATTTTCGATTTCTATCGCGGCCACGTCGCCGAAGCACGCCATCTCGTAGATTGAAACCAGCCGAGCGAATCGAGTGGAGTTGCGCGCTGCGCGCGCCACCCGTGTCTTCAATACGGAGAAGAGCAAGGGCGGTTTGGGGTTGCCTTTCTCCAAGATCGTCGATTGCGCACGGATACGCTTTTCATCCGTGCGCAATCGACGATCTGCGCGGACGGGCCGCCGTCCGCGCAAGCTCAAGCGCCACAGCTCGAAATATCGTCCGATGTCCGCCGAAGTCGGTTAGCAGCCATTGCGCGCTCCGCGCGCCAACCCTATTTTCTGAACGGATGAAAAGCACATCCGTTCAGAAAATAGGGTTATGGATAAAATCGTGACGATGGGCAGTTTTATCCAAGATCGTCGCACATAGACACCTACTCCATGAAACTCGCGCTCAAAATCGACGTCGACACCTATCGCGGCACGCGCGAAGGCGTGCCGCGGCTGATCGAAGCGCTGCAACGGCACCAGGCCGGCGCAAGCTTTCTGTTCAGTCTCGGGCCGGACCACACCGGGCGCGCGATCACGCGCGCGTTCCGCCCCGGCTTCATGAAGAAAGTCTCGCGCACGTCGGTGCTGGAGCATTACGGCATCAAGACCCTGCTCTACGGCACCCTCTTGCCGGGCCCCGATATCGGCAAGCGTTGCACCGAGGTCATGCGCAGCACGCGCGACGCGGGTTTCGAGGTCGGTATCCATACCTGGGACCACGTCAAATGGCAGGACCATGTGACGAGCCGCGGCGAGCGCTGGACCGGCGAGGAGATGGGCGCGGCCTACCTGCGCTTTTCCGAGATTTTTGGCGAGCCCGCGCGCACCCATGGCGCTGCCGGCTGGCAGATGAACGTGCACGCACTGCGCCTGACCCAGCGACTGGGCTTCGACTACTGTTCTGACACGCGCGGCCACTGTCCCTTCATCCCCGTCTATCGCGGCGAGATCGTCGCCTGCCCGCAACTGCCCACCACCCTCCCGACCCTGGACGAATTGATCGGCCTTCAAGGATTGACTGCGGACAATGTCGCCGCACATTTGCTCCGGCTGTCCGAAAACCCGCCACCCACCGGCCATATCTACACCCTGCATGCCGAGTTGGAGGGCATGAAACTCCTGCCTGTGTTCGAAGCACTGCTGGCAGGTTGGAAGTCCATGGGCTTTGATCTGGTCCCCACGCGCGAGATGTTCGGCGCGCTCACGCTGCCGGCGCTGCCACGGCATGAGCTGGTGATGGGCGAAATCCCCGGCCGCTCGGGCACGCTCGCACTGCAAGGAAAAGAATTTCTCGCATAAATTTTTTCCGAGCTTCGAGCGCGCGCAGATCCGGCGGCCCGAGGAAATCGTGCGGCAACCGGAAAGCTTCTTGATTGATGTATTGACGACAAGCACTTACGATCACGGTTGCGTTCCCACCCCGATTCATCAACAATATTGCAAGACTACCACCGGCGGGTCTGCCCGATTCATGGAAAAAAAGGAGAAAGTTGGCGATTTTTCCCTGCCTTGCACGGGCGGCAAGATGTTCCAGTTGTCCATGGCCAAAGACAAGTTCGTGGTGCTGTATTTTTATCCCAAGGACAACACGCCAGCTTGCACCACCGAGGGCGCCCAGTTTCGCGACCGCTACCCGGAATTCCGGAAACTCGGCTGCGGCATCTACGGCGTCTCGCGCGACAGCTTGAAATCGCATGAAGGCTTCAAGGCGAAGCTCGGCTTGCCGTTCGATCTGCTCGCCGACACCGAAGAAAAGGTGTGCGGCCAATTCGAAGTGATCAAGATGAAGAATCTGTATGGCAAGCAGGTGCGCGGCATCGAGCGCAGCACCTTCGTTCTCGATCGAGAGCGTGTCATCCGGCGCGAGTGGCGCGGCCTCAAGGTTCCCGGTCACGTGCAGGAGGTATTCGATTTTGTTAAAACCCTCTGATAACAGCGCGGCATTCGATGAAAATGCAGACGACCCGCCGATGACCAAACGCAAGAACCGTGCCGAAGCCGGCAAGTCACTGACCAAACTCTTCGTGCTCGACACGAACGTGCTGATGCACGATCCCACCAGCCTGTTCCGCTTCGAAGAACACGACGTGTTCCTGCCGATCATGACGCTGGAGGAACTCGACGGGCACAAGAAGGGCTTGTCCGAAGTCGCGCGCAACGCGCGCCAGGCGAGCCGCTACCTCGACGAAATCGTCAGCGGCGTCGCCGGCAAAATCGACGCGGGCATTGCGCTCAGGCGCCACAAGGCCGATTTCGCCACGGGCAAGCTGT
>Ga0082335_1006178_pt1 | contig 15681 bp, 18 predicted proteins | sample Subgrocontami58m_FD_72375 | JGI IMG/M metagenome (GOLD analysis project Ga0082335, IMG submission 72375) | Subsurface groundwater microbial communities from S. Glens Falls, New York, USA - GMW37 contaminated, 5.8 m (SPADES assembly) (version 2) ... | reverse complement strand
TGCCTTTTGCGCACCAAAGAAAAATTGGAGCTCGCTGCGGACGCGTTCCCAGCGTTCATCATCGCCGGCCGCATACAGTAGAATCACCATGACGACGAAGAACATGTAAAGCCAGACGAGGTGAGCGGGCACGACGGGCCACGACCCAGGCTTCGTCAGGGCACCAAGCGCGGGAATTCCGACCGCGATGATAACGTACGATACTGCCGCGCCAATCAGCAGACATATGGTCTGAGGAACTCTCACCTCAGTACTCCTGCGCCAGATACTCGACGATCATCTGCAACTCTGCGGCCAGCATCTGGTTGCCGTAATCCTTGGGCATGAGATCCGGTTCGAAACCTTGCGCCAACCTCTTGTTGGGAAAGAGGATCGATTCGGAAATAAAGCCCTTGGCATCCATGCCGTCGGCGCGATGGCCGGCTGTCTTCCAAATCCCACGGAGATCGGGGCCAGGCCGCTGTTCGCCTTCCTCGACCGGAAACTTCGGGAGAGCGTGGCATACGTCGCATTGGAACTTGCGCAGCGCGGCGACCGCATCGGGTGCCTTCGCTGCTGTCGACGGCTCCGGCGCCGGCGCCGGTGCCGGCAGATCAGTGCGGTCCGCCGGATCCGGCCGCAGCGTAACGCTTACCTTGACCCCTGCCGTGGATTGCAGATAGCCAATCACGGCGTTGATCTCGTTTGCGCTCAACGCCATTGCGCCTTTTGCCGCCGCGGGCATCGGGCTTTCGCTGTCGTTGGTGCCTGGCTTGCCAAAGCCGCTGACAACATAAGCGGACGGCTCGAGCATCGACTCGCGCAAATAGTCCTCGAGAGTCCGGGCCGCGCCGCGATAGCGCGCATCGCTGGTCCGCGCGCGCCACACCGTCCCGATCGCATCGAGCTTGGGAGCGCGGTCGCCGACGCCGGAATGGCAGAGCGCGCAGGCCCGCGCGTAAATCCGGGCACCCATTGCCACAAGCTCCTCCGTCGTCATTGCGCCGGTGATGTGTTCCTCGGCCGGCGGCGGCTCGGGCACGAGTTGCGGGATGCCGTAATAGGAGAATGCCGTAAACAGACCGATTAGTCCGACTGCGTAAGTGGTGACGCCGAGAAATCCGCTCATGGCACCACTCTCGCTGCGAGCGGCGCCTGCTGCACGGCAGGCGCGCTACTGAATCCCGCAAGCCAGAACACGAACAATACGAGCGCCATGAAAATGAGCGTGCAGACGCTCACGATGGCGCTGGCATGGCCGATGGTGAGCGTAAACGCGTCGGCCGAGGCATCGCGCATCACCGTGTACACGTGCCAATGCTGGCGGATCGAGGAGCGGATATAACCCATCAGCCCCATCAGCCAGGTGAACGCCACCGCCAAGGTGAACAGCGCATATTGCGCGCGCACCGGCATGCGCCCCCAGTGGATCGTGCCGATCCGTTGCGAGCGAAATGCGATCGCCTCATCCACCACGACGCACGAGACGATTGCGAATATCGTCGTCATCACTTGGGGCACGGACAGGCCGACACGGACATTGGCGGGGACGTAGTACCCGTAAATGCCGAGCCAAACGATGTTGGCGATCGCTGCGGCGTAGAGTGCCACCTGAAAACGGGTCGCGCGCACCATCCAGGGTTCGGTGGAGCGCAGCGTCGCGCGATGGAACAGCTGATAGGTGAGAAAAGTCGCCAGGATCATAATGTTGACGGCGCTATTCTTGGCCGACATCACGCCGAGCGGACCAAGTACCGGGTGGTAGGCTCCGCCGATCGAACCCAGCTCGCGTGCCGTCATCACCAGCGTGTGCGGCGTGAACCAGACGAGGAAGCAGATGACGAGAACGCCGGCGATATACTTGATGAGGTAGGCGTTGCGGTTGACGCCATCGAGCCGGTTCATGCCGCACCACAGGTAGAAATTGGCCGCGAGGAAAATGGTCCCGATGAGCACCGCCTGAATGATGAACAGCCAGGCGAACAGCCCGCCCATCAATGTGATCCCCATCTGCTGGCTGTAGGCATAAATCTCCTTGGTCATCCAATATCCGGCGAACGGCAATGGAAGCAGCGCCATGACGGCGATGCCGTTGGCGGTGTAGCCCATCCAGTCGTAATGAGCCTTCTCTTCGGAAGTGTGAGCGGCAATGAACTTGTAGGCCGCGTAGGCTCCAACGATGGCCCCGCCGTAGGCGATGTTGGCGATGAAACGGTGCACGTTGAGCGGCGTCCAAAGCGGTCCATCGACTGCGTCCCACACGCTGCCGGAAAATACGCCCTGCGCGTCGATTCCGCTCGGCGCCATCATGAAGGTGGCCCACGAGTTGGAGAGCAACATCAGCGCGGTGCCGACCACGTTGAGTCCGAGCCCGATGAGCAAATGCCCGGGCTTGCGTCGCCCCTGCATCGCGTCCCAGCCGTAGTAATAGGCGTAGAGGAGGCCCGTCTCCGCCAGAAACAGGACCGCGTACACCATCATGATGGGCCCGAAGATGCTCGCGAGGTAAGCGAACAATCCCGGGTAAAGAACCACCAGAGCGAAGACCAGCAAGCCGCCGAAGGTGGCGGTTAGCGAAAACGCGCCCATGCTGATCTTGATGAACTCGTGTGCGACACGGTCGTAACGCGGATCGCCGCGGCGCCAGCCGATGAACTCGATGACCAGGACGAAAATCGGTACGCCCAGGACAAATGCCGCAAAGAACAGGTGGAGCTGCGCCGCGATCCAAACCGTGAGCCGACTGTTGAGACCCCGATAAGCGGGATAATCGCCGAGGGTGAGTTTGGGCGCACCAGCTTGCGCAATTTCCGATGCCGCCGCAGGCACCGCCTCGACCGCCATCGCGCTCTCGGAAAAGGCAACGGGCAAGAGGCCGCCGCCCCATGCGACAAGGGCAAGGACGAGCAGGAGAGCCGACGCCAATACCCTCATCTCCACACCTTAAAAGAGCGCGAGCCCTTGCCACTTCATGAGCAGAACGTCCACGAAGTAGAAAAAGCCGGCCAAGCTGATCGCATAGAGCGCAATCTCCGGGACCGCCCGCCACGTGCAGGCTGCGGCAATCGAATTGAGGACATATCGGGCGATCTTTCGCATTGTTCCGATCAATCCACTGCTAGCGCATGATCCATGCGCATGATCACCTCTCCCCGCCTGCGGGGGGAGGGAAACATGTGAAAATGCTTGGTAACCTCATTTCGCGGCCACACACTTGCAAAGCTTGCGTAGATGCACGACCAGTTCGTCGATCTCTTCGGCGCGAAGAACTTCGGCCCATGGTGGCATCAACTCGGACTTCGTGACCGCCTCGCCCCCTTTGGCGATGGCTAAACGGAGTTCCTCGTCGGTGAGCTTGGACATCTCCGCCGCAGCGCTGTGGTCCCTGGGCGAGACCGCTAGGCCGCCTGCGGTCTGGTTGATGCCCTGTCCATTGCCGGCGGTGCCGTGGCACTGGACGCAGTAAAGGCGGTAGTTCTCTTGGGCCGCCGCCGCATGTCCATCGTTCAGGCTCAACAGCACCGTCGTGATGACGGCGCTGAGGACGGCACCGAAGCGGTTCATGGCATTCTCCTATTTCGGCGAGACCACGAACAACGTCAGCGTCTCGCGCTTTTCGTGGGATAGTTCAATTTTCGGCATCCACGTTTTCGGATCCCAATATTGCGGGTCCGTGATGCGCGCGTAGACCCAATCGGGATTCAATCGGGTGCCGGCGTCGGTCAGTGGTGGACCCGAAATGCCGCCCGTCTCCTTGTCCCTGACCTTCACCGCGTGGCAGCCGATGCAAGGGTACTGCTTGGTGAACAGCCGGAGCGCCTGCGCCATGCTGAATTTTTTCTCGCGGCTGACCACCCCGGTGCGCATCTTGGAATCCTTCAGCGCCATCAGAAACTCGGTCACGGCCGCAGCCTCTTCAGCATTCAATTTCGATGGACAGGATTTAACTGTGTCTTCCTTGATGCGGTCCTTGCCGCCCTCGGTGGCGACATGATTGAGAAACATCACACCCGAGCGCCGAATGGGCGATGGGCTTTGTATCCACTGCACCAGCCAATCCCGGTTGAACTTACTACCAGCATAGAACAGGTCCGGGGCCTTCCTTCGTAGCACCCCCTCGAACGTGGTCGGCGCAGGTCCGGTGAGGTTGTGGCAAGAGATGCACCGTTCCGCGACGATCGCCTTGCCATCGAGAGCAACTGCCTCGCGGCCAGCGGCAACGATCAGAAACAGCGCGCCCCCTGCGACAGCGAGGAGCCGATTGCGCATCATGCTTGTACCTCTCTGGTGGACTCGTATTCGTCGCGTGTCAGAACTGCGCGCGAAGCATCCTGTGACCGCGCGTAGTCACGGTTGCGGTCGAGGCAATATGACAATCCGCATTTCTAGTGCATGATCCCGGAAAAAGTGCGAACTTTTTCGGACAGGATCATGCACAATGAGAAAGGCGTACAGAGCAAGATCGCTTCATGCTAAATCGATCTTGCTCTAGTTGATGATGACCGTCGCCTTCATTCCATGTTCGCCGTGGGTCTTGCCATCCTTCTCCTTGATCGAGCAGATCACGTCGGTCACGGCACCCCCCGCCACTGGAACGAACCACCATTCCGCGGTGCCGCCTGGATAGACTTCAATCTCGCGGGTAAAGCCCTTGATCTCCGCAATCGCCTTGCGGCTGGGACCGAGCTCGTCCATGACCTGGGCCTTACGCGTCCACACCTTCGCCGCCAGGTCGTTGGAGAAGAAGTAGTGTGCGCTATTGCTCGGGTTGTGGAGAACAAGCCGGTACAGCTTGCCGGTCTCGAGGGTCAGCTTGTCGGGATAGAACCTGTGCTCGTCACTGCCTGCCTTCCCCATGTCCATCCGAATCTCGATCGGTTTTTGCTGGGACAGGTCGATGGCGAACGTATCTGCGCCTAGAAACGCGACGGCGCCGAAAGACAAGATTGTCGAAAGAGCCAACTTATGCATTTCGAACCCTCCTTTATGTGCAAACAAAGATTCAGCGGCTCCGTCTGCTTCATAAATTCAGTGATTTTTGGGAACCACATGGACTCTTTTTAGAAGCCACATGGAAACTAGCAAAAAAAAATAAAGATAAAAATTGGGGAGGCCCCTTAGAAATAATAGGGACTTCCACTAGCGCATGATCTGTTTCGATTGAATCGGATAATGCGCTGCGGGTCTTGATTTGACGCATTTTCTTCGGCAAACCGGCACCCACTTCGCCGGAAGATGCTTTAGTCAGAATCAAGGACGGATGTAATCCTAACAAGGTCAGCCAGAGACTTGGCCTGCATTTTCTCCATGACCTTGGCGCGGTGGATCTCGACCGTCTTTTCGCTGATGCCGAGGTGGCGGGCGGCACCTTTGTTGGTCTCTCCGGCAATGACCATGCCCAGCACCTCCCGCTCCCGAGTCGTCAGCGTGTCCCGCCGCTGCAAGATTTCCTGCCGCCGAACACGAGTGACGCCGGAACGCTGGCTGTCAGCGATCGCTTTCTGGATTCCGTGCAAGAGAAACTCGTTGTTGAACGGTTTTTCAATGAAATCGACGGCGCCCGCCTTCATGGCATGGACGGCGACTCTTACGTCGCCATGACCCGTGAGGATGATGACCGGCAGGTCGATTTCGCGCCTCTTGAGCTCGGCCTGCAGCTCAAGACCGCTCATATGCGGCATGCGGATATCCAGAAGCAGGCATCCCGATGAGCCCGCTTGATAAGCGTCGAGGAATTCCTGTGCCGTGGCGTAAGTCTCCACCCGCAAGCCAACGGACGGTATCAGTCCTCGCAGAAACCGGCGGATGGCCTCGTCGTCGTCGACCACATAGACAACTTTCTCAGTGGTCATCGGGACAGGTTTCCTTGGCGCTGGGAAGCGTGAATCGGAACACGGTGCCACTCCCTTCGTTCGAGTTCGCCCACAGCCTTCCGCCGTGCGCCTCGATGATCGAACGGCTGATGGCGAGGCCCATGCCGAGTCCGCTAGGCTTAGTACTGAAGAAGGGATCAAAGATGTGGGCCAGATTCGCGGCAGGAATTCCATGTCCCGTGTCGCGCACGGCCACCTCGATCGCGCCACCATCGACCGCCGAGGTCTGGATCGTTAGTTGCCGTTGGCCGGAACGGCACTCAGCCATTGCTTCCATGCCGTTGTGGGTGAGGTTCAGAACGACCTGTTGGAGCTGGATGAGATCGGCCCATACCAGGGGTAGTCCCTCGGCGAGGTCGAGGTCGACGGTGGCCCCCTGCTCGCGGGCGTCGACGCGAAGCAGGCCCCCGATATTATGAATCGCGTCGTTGATATCGATGGGCCGCTGTTCGTCCTCCTCCTTACGAAGGAAGCGCCGGGTGCGGCGGATAATTTCACTGGCGCGCTGCGCCTGCTCGGCAACCTGCTCGAGCGAGTCCAACATCTCTGCCGTGCCGCTGCGACCCGAGCGCAGTCTGTCCAGACAGACATGGGCACATCCCGAGATGACGGCCAGGGGCTGATTGAGCTCGTGAGCCAGGCTCGTGGCCATCTCCCCCACGACGCTGACTCGCCCGATATGCGCGAGTGCGTTGCGGTGCCGCCGAGCATCTTCTTCGACCCGCTTGCTTTGGGTGATGTTTTCGGCAATACCCAAAAAATGTGTCACTGCGCCATTCTGGTCGGTAATCGGCGAAATGGACGTCAGCGCCCAGAAAAGTTCTCCGTCCTTTTTCCGGTTGTGGATCTCGCCCCGCCATTCCTTGCCTGCGGCAATAGTGTTCCACAGCGTTTCATATTCCCGGGGTGCCATCTCGCCCGACTTCAGGATGCGGGGTGTCTTTCCGGATATTTCTTCGAGGGCATATCCCGTGACCTGCGTAAACCGAGGGTTCACATATTCGATCTTGCCCTCGATGTCGGTGATGATCGTCATGGCCGGGCTCTGTTCCACGGCGCGCAACACCTTGCGCAGGTTGTTTTCGGCTCGCCGGCGCTCGACGATCTCCTCGGTGAGCTTGCGAGTGCGTTCTTCAACACGTTGTTCTAGCTCGTCATGGGCCTTCGTTAGCGCCGCTTCGGTCCGCTTTCGCTCGGCAACTTCGCGCTCGAGTGTCGCGTTCTTTTCCGTGATTTCGGCGTACTGGCGTTTGATAATGCGATCGGCTATGCGGACGACGAAGAACAGAATCACGTAAAGAAAACTAAAAACGACGACAAATCCGATCATCAGATTCACCGTGGATGTCCTGATCCCGGTCACCAGCGGTGTCACGTCGGAGTAGAGTTCGAAGACTCCCTCGATGGCTCCATTGCCCACGCGGATGGGAAGATACGTTTCAACGAGGTCTCGGTCCACGACCTTTCCCTCGAAGGTGCTGATCTGATTGAAGAACGTGAGCTTGCTCGCAGGGTTTCCTTGTTGTGCCGCACTAATGAATCCCGGGTTTCTGGTCTTGTACACACCCATGTCTTCGGGGTTGGTCGAATAGAGCGTGAGACCTTCGAGGTTGAAGATCTGGATTTTCATCACGGGCAATCCGACCGTGAGCTGCCCGAGGGCCTCATGAAGCGCCTTTGTTTCGGGCCGCGCACGCAACGCATCCCTTTCCGTAACAGGGGGGGATTTTATGTACGACGAAAACCGCGGCCAGATCGTGTTGGCGAAGGATCGCGCCAGGATCAGGTTTTGCGCTTCGGCAAAATCGATCAGCCGCTGTACCTCGTCTCTTCGGTAGACGATGACCGCGGCCGTGACCGCGACCGTAGCGATCAGGCTTGTGATGAGGAAAAAGCGAACGAGCTGGAACATCGGTGCTCTGGGCCGGCTGACGCCGGGAATAATACCTGTGTGTACCGAAAATTCAATTCGGCGTAGACGCAGCAAGCGGACGGCGTAAGCTTGCATCCTGATGACCGATCTGTTCAAGCTGATTCTCGGTATCCTGGCTTCGCTGTCTGTACCAAAAACTTAAATCCGCACGTAATGGTGATGAAGCCCGCCAAGGATCGGGTGTGAACTTATGATTCCAGTCCGCTGAACGGGGCGAGAGACCGGGGCATCTTTGTCCAATGACCGGTGCGTTCTAATGTCGTTGTAATAGCGTGCGTAGGATCGCAGAATCCGGCGCAGATGCGCTTCGCCCAAGATCATGATGTGGTCCTGTGTGTACCGAAAATTAGATTCTGCAATATTGGTGGTGAAGGCCGCTGAGGACAGGCTGTGACGTAATAACGCCGAGGCGCTGAATAGCGCGATGGAACGGCGCGTCTTTGTTCAGAGATCGATGGGTCCTCAACTCATTATAGTAGGCGGCATAGGCGTGTCTGTACCGAAAACCTAAACCCGAACGTAGTGGTGATGAAGTCCGCCAAGGATCGGGGGTGAACTTGTGATTCCAGTCCACTGAACGGGGCGAGAGACCGGCGCATCTTTATCCAATGAACGGTGCGTTCTGATGTCGTTGTAATAGCCGGCATAGGCTCGCAGGATACGGCGCAGATGCGCCTCTCCCAAGACCACGAAATGGTCCACGCACTCGCGCCGGATTGATCCGATCAGCCGTTCGGCAAAGCCATTCTGCCAGGGCGAGGCCGGTGCCGTAGGCTTGTCCCGGATGCCCATGGCACGCAATCGACGTGTAACGATGGCGCCAAAGATCCGATCCCGATCACGGATGAGGTAGCGCGGCGCCTCATCCCACGGAAATGCCTCGGTTAGCTGGCGTCCGATCCATTCTGCCGTCGGGTTTGTTGTGACGTTGATCCAGACCAGGTCTCTGCGGTCCAGACGGACGATGACGAAGGCATAGAGCAGCTCAAAGGCTGCTCTCGCGATCCAGCAAGGGCTGACGACGAGCGCGCTCGGCGAGATGATCTTCCCGTACCTGACGACGGTCGAGGGCTTGAAGCTCGCCGCGCTCGCGTTCTCGAAGGACGTGAATAAGCTCTCCTGCTGTGCGGGATAGAGAGCGAGGGTTTAGAGGCTCGTCGCCAACACAGTCTTTCGGAGGGAGGCCCAATGCAAGACATTGCTGTGGAACTTAGGCCGGGGGTGTTTCGTCCGGAGTGGTCAGCCGTGACGACGCCTGCTGCCCGAGCGGCGCTCCGCGGGCGCACTGCTGCGCGCTCCAGCTTGTTGGAGAAATGGTCTCAGCCGCTCGGCAGGGAAGAAGACCTCGTTTGGCGAAGTGTGCTCCGTCATGCGCACGCGCATGTTCAATCGTCATAACCCTTAACCTCATATTCGACCGAGAAACCGTTTTCGAACGTAGCGCAGCGGCTAAGGCTCTGAACTGTCAGCGCCGACTGCGCGAGTTGGTCGGACGCGGATAGGGCACTAAGGTAGCAGTCGCGAGAGATGGCGATGAGCGGCTGAAGAAATGGGCGGAACAATCATCAGTGGCGAACGGAAGTACCGTCCCCGGGGCCACTCAATTGCAGCATAATTTTATATATATATGGGGGTGAATGGCGTCGATTTCAAGTTCCGGGCTCACTGACCTAGCTGGCTGTTTTTTGGACCAGGTCAATTCTATCAATATTTCTTCGTGCAACGGCTAAAGAGCGGCCACATTGAGTCATCACGCCATACCGCGCCGATTCCGTCCCACTACGTAGACAATGTTGCCAGTAGCTAGACTTCTCCTAATGGCACCTCTGCGACATAGCGTAATGGTCGAAGGAAGGCCGCTTACGGCTCGGAGGCGGAAATTCGCGCGCCGCTACTGACCAATGTTCGTTAACGAGTACGCGACCTAGATCGAACATGAAACTGAATCCGCAAGACCTGGAAAAAATCACCGATCTCACGCTGGATCATTACAACGAGCGCGCCGAAGATTTCTGGGAAAGCACGCGCGATCACAACGTCAACCAGAACATCGCTGCGCTGTTACAATGCATCGAGGGTGAACCGCCTTTTACGATACTAGATTTTGGCTGCGGGCCCGGCCGCGACCTCAAGGTGTTTGCCGAACTCGGTCACATTGCGGTAGGTTTGGAAGGCGCCGCGCATTTCGCCGTGATGGCGCGCGCCCATAGCGGCTGCGAAGTATGGCAGCAAGATTTCCTCAAGCTCGATCTGCCGGACAACCATTTCGATGGCGTATTCGCCAATGCCGCGCTGTTTCATGTACCCAGCCAGGAGTTACCGCGCGTGTTGCTGGAACTGCACGCAAGTCTGAAACCGGGTAGTGTTCTGTTCAGCTCGAACCCGCACGGCCATAACGAGGAAAGCTGGAATGGTGGGCGCTACGGCGTGTATCATGATCTTGATACTTGGCGCCGCTATGTGTCAGCTGCGGGATTCGTTGAGCTTAATCACTATTACCGCCCCGCCGGACTGCCGCGCGAAAAACAGCCCTGGCTAGCGAGCGTCTGGCGTCGGTGAGGATGAGAGCATCGAACAGCAGAGGGGAATCGATAATGCCAGTCAGAATATTTTGCGTGCAGGACAACAAGCTGATCGGCGGACTAGAGTCGGAAATCAACAATTGGCAAAAAAGCATAAGCTCCAATGCCTCTGTGACACATATATCTACCGCTATGACAGAGCATAAAGACGAGACCGAAGGCTGGCAGACACGGTTGGCGGTAACGATCTGGTATGAACTGTAAGGCTGCCGAAAATTCAAATTAGGACACTACCCAAGGGTAGGTAGTGCCTCAGTTTAGAAATAAGGCATCTTGACGGTCGCTAGCGTTTAGGGCCTGCCCGGCGCATATTCCGGGGCATGACGATGCAATTCGACCAAACCGATTATTCGGTTGTCGTGAAGAACAGGGCACGCCCTCCGAACGCGTGGAGGTGGGAGATTTATCGCGCCGGGAGATCAAGCCCGATAGAGCAGTCATCGGTCCTTTTTCACACTGTGGTGACGGCCAATAGGGCAGGAAAAGAGGCTCTCAAGGGCTATTGGACGAACTCTATGCCTAACCAAACACCCAAACCGCCGAATAACAACGCGAAATCCATCGACAGGTGGGATGATGATGGCGGCGCTCCTAGTGGGGGCCACCGTTCGGTGCGAAAGCGCCCCCGCGGTCCGGCACCCAGCTAGTTTGCAAGTTCGCGGCATTATTCCGAAAGGAAACCTCATGGCATTTAAGTCGAATTACGGCATGCAGCGCGCTGATCGCAATCGAGCAGCGCAGGCACAGAGTGAGCAAAAACAGAGAAAGAGAGACGAAAAATCTGCGCAACGCAAAGCCGAACGTGCGTCCGAGATTAGTAGCCCACCTGGCGATAAGAAGGCACAATGAGGAGAGGGGGGTGACTGCTGCCGAATCTAAGGGCCTCAAGAAGGGCAGCCGCGTTTATTGGCGAGGCGATGCCGCTGACGGCGGCAGTGTCGCGGAAATGAGTTGGGATGCAGTCACAATCGCTTGGGACAATGGCGAGCTGGCCACCGTACACCATGGGGACATGCGCGAAATCCAGCGTACGCCGGTAAAACCCGCTACTGTATAAGTATTGCGCTCGCCCGCTCCAATGCACATTGTCAACCACGACCCGTTATGGCGCGGCCGGGGCGAAAGACCTGCGGACGGCCCGGAGTTCTCTTCTTGACACTTCTCGACCGCTCGCGGCATTGCCGCATCACGGCGGCTATTGGCGTAGAGTGGACCGATCGCGGACATCGCGGAACCAGCTATTGGCCCTATAGGAGACATGGCGCAGGGCCTGAGATTCACCGCGGACGCCTTGAACGGCTAAATGACTGCGCATGCAATTGGAGCATCTGCTGCGCGGTGATGCAGATCTATATGTAGATACGCTGCCCCGCCAGGAAATGCCGTATGAATGTGCTCGCGGTCACCTCACCGACGCTAAAGGTTATCTTCGAGCGCATCGGCAAGCCGGAAGTCCTCAATCGGCCGGACTTTCTTCGGCTGAGTGGGACGGGTGCGGTCATAGCCTGCAATCACGTTGGCTGGGCGGACAGCCTATGGATGGCCTATGCCATGTACCCTAGACAGCTGCGCCATATGTCTAAGCAGGAGCTGTTCGGTTCGGCGCTATCACGATGGGTCTTGAAGCACGGCGGTTCCGTTCCGATTGACCGCGCCGGCCCGTCGCCAAGTTCCATCAAGAATGCAGTTGGCATTCTGCAGCACGGTGAAATCATCCTGATCTTCCCGAGCGGCACGCGAAGCGAGGAAAATATTGCCTTCAAGCGTGGCGCCGCGACAATTGCGCTTCATGCTCGGGTTCCACTTGTGCCCGCCTTCTTTCAAGGCCCGAAGCAGATGCAAGTCGTGCATCTCCTGCGCCGACCTCTCGTCCAGGTGACATTCGGGTCACCGATCCCAACAGCGGAGTTGCCGATTGGGAAGGGGACGACGATTGACCTCACGCGGCAGCTCCAAGCAGCAATCGACGAATTACGATCGATCGCGGACTCTAAGCTGTCCGCCGCCTAGCCTTAGGCACATTTATGGGCCGAGGTCTGCTCGTGGCACCGAAGGGAGCTGGCAGTCGCCCTAACTGACGTCTGCTCATCGGAGCTAAACTGACATCGACCTATCGACGTGGCACAATGAAATCCCTCCGGAATGGAGCATTTGCAATGCCGCTGCAGCGAGGCGAGGTCCAGGGTTACGACTTCAATCGGATGGTCGTTGAGTTTACGATGCTCAATCAGGGCAAGGTAATTCTGTGCGCGATCAGCACCGCGGCGATGGACGATCTTGAAGGTAGGCGTGACGTGAGGCCAGATCAGCGCGTAGATCAGTTTATGCGGCTGCGCGAAGTAATTGAAGAGCGAGCATCGCGTAAGTTCTTCGAAGAGCAGCCCCAAGCCGATCGACCCGTGGTATTGCGATCCAACGATTTCTTTAGATAGTCGTTAAATTCCCTTATCGAGAATTATTGAGGGCGCCGCCCCGACTTCTGAACTCGGAAGCGGCCACGGCGCGCATCGGCCCATCACGTCGTAGTTTGGCACTTCTCTGCCGTTCGCGGCACTGCTGCACCACGGCTGCTATTGGGGGTAGACCGGATCATTGTGCGTACCAAAAACCTCATCCGGCGTTGATTTCAGTTTTGACCGGTCCAAGCCATTCTCTCACAACGCTTGGTAAAAAAATCCGTCAGGCCAATCGCCTGCCGGTCACCCGACCTTCAGATTCTCGGCAGATGTCTTGCCTTTGTTGGGTACTTCTTCGTACTCAACGGTCTGCCCCTCATTGAGGGTGCTTAAACCGGCCTTTTCAACGGCCGAGATGTGAACGAAAACGTCCTTCCCACCCCCGTCCGCAGGTTGAATAAATCCGTACCCTTTGGTCGGGTTGAACCACTTCACGGTGCCCTTGGCCATACTCAAACTCCAATGTTGACGTGAGAAGATACTGCCAATTTGCAAAGATGCCAACCGCCGCCGCTGTGTGTACCGAAACGCTGCTCGCCCGGGCCGACGACGTCATTGAGTGAGGCTGGCTGACGGCCGTTCATGGCACCTTCCGGCCCAGCCGACGACGCCAAGAAATGTCAGCTTGCGGAGGTGAGGCGGACGAGAAGCGTAATCGCTTTACATGTGTCTGAATTCTATGCACCGGCATCCGATATTCGATAGGTGCCGAGGATCCTATCCCAGAAGAAGTGAATCACCGCGAAATTGCTATTCGCGTGCCGGTGATGAACGAAGTGCAGTTCCTGTTTGCGTCGGAACCATGCAAACCGCTGAAGCCGCGATTCCTCGACGTGGTATTCCTTGTCGAAAAAGACGTGCGCGTAAAACGACGTCGCGCATGCGATTACCAGCACCACAAAAAGATTAAGCGGCAATAAGAAATAAGTACACCCTCCTACTAGAAACACAGGGACGAAGAAGAAGGGTGTGTTGTTGCCTTCTTCACCGAGGTATGTCCGTGAGACGAGATGATCTTTGGAATAGTAAGTGTGATGGAAGTTGATGTGGTTGCGGAATAACTTGCCACCCATTGGATGGTGGCCGAGCTTGGAATGCATCAGCGTCTGCGCAAATGACACAACCAAATGCGTAGCGACGGCGGTCACGAGAAAGAGCGGAACCTCCGGAAGGAGCCGCGATACCGTCTTGAGCATAAGCACTTCCTTCGGCTTCTAAAGGCAGTCTAGCGCGTATAGTCCGTGACCGTTCGGGGCGAAAGCGTACCCACGATCCGGCAGCTCGCTAGTTTGCAAAGTATTCAATTCCGAAAGGGAACTCCATGGCTTTCAAGCCAAATTATGGTCTGCAACGCGCTGATCGCAACCGTGCAGCGCAGTCACGGAGCGAGCAAAAACAGAGAAAGAGAGACGAAAAATCTGCGCAACGCAAAGCCGAACGCATAGTAGAGATTAAAAGCCCACCTGGCGATCAGAAGGCAAAATTAAGGAGAGGTCGGTGACTGCTGCCGAATCTAAAAGCCTCAAGAAGGGTAGCCGCGTTTATTGGCGAGGCGATGCCGCTGACGGCGGCAGTATCACCGAAATGAGTTGGGATGCAGTCACAATCACCTGGGACAATGGTCAGGTGGCCACCGTACACCATGGGGACATGCGCGAAATCCAGCGTGCGCCGGTAAAGCCGGCTACTGTGTAAGTTAAGTATTGTGCTCGCCCACTCGAATGTCCATTTCTGTCAATCACGACCGCCTACGGCGCGACCGGCGCGGAAGACCTGGTGAGAATCCGGAGTTCTACTTCTGGCACGGAACTACCCAAGTTAGTCGGGCAGAGCATGTCCGCTCTGCCCGGGTTGATCAGATGTCAACTTGTTCGGCGATTTCAAGCGCATCGTCAACCTCGATGCCGAGGTAGCGAACGGTGCTCTTGATCTTCGTGTGGCCCAGCAGCAATTGAACCGCGCGCAAATTACCAGTGCGCTTGTAGATCAGCGTGGCCTTGGTCCGTCGCAGCGAGTGTGTCCCGAAGAGGGTTGGGTCCAGGCCAATGCTGGCGATCCACTCGGACACCAGTCGAGCGTACTGACGGGTCGTCAGACAACGATCCGCGCCTCGGCGACCAGTGAACAGGAACTGGCCCGGCTGCTTGCCGGTCGCCTTCATGTAGTCGTCGAGGGCCTGCCGGGTCTGTTCAGTGATTTCGAACCGTACGGGGGGGTGCCCGGTCTTTTTCTGGCGGACCGTTGCACGGTCGACCGCATATCCCCGAGGGGCGATGTCCTCCACTCGAATGCTGACGACGTCACAGCCGCGTAGCTTGCTGTCGATGGCAAGATTGAACAAGGCTAGGTTCCGCCGACGCCCCTCGATTTGGAGTTTCGTCCGGATCGACCACACGTGTTTCGGTCGGAGCGGTGGCTTGGCCCCGATCAGCTTGCCTTTGTTCCAGGGCTGGCGGTGCAGTGTTTGGGGAATGGTGTTGTCGTTGTCGTTCATGGTCGTTCTCCTCAGTTGCTGAGGCTGACCACCATGGGTTGTCGACTGAGCAAGGCGTTGAATTTGCGTCTGCTTTCGAACTATTGTCCCTACTTAAAACTCCGAAAGCCAAAGAAATCCTAGAGTTTCTCCGGCATTCGGAGTTTTAAGTAGAGACAGGTCGCGAGCCTGCGGGCACCGATCTTCGAGGAGAAAGGTCGTCGACTTCCTTGTCGAACTCGCCAACGTGACCGAGAAAAAGGCGTCGCGCGAAGATCTCTATAAGGAAGATGAGGACGAGGCGGCCAAAGCCACGGCGTGACTGCCGCACCCCCGCGGGCGGTTGGTTGCCGATGCCGCGGCGTATATGATGTGATTTCTGCGT
>Ga0082335_1006176_pt1 | contig 15686 bp, 18 predicted proteins | sample Subgrocontami58m_FD_72375 | JGI IMG/M metagenome (GOLD analysis project Ga0082335, IMG submission 72375) | Subsurface groundwater microbial communities from S. Glens Falls, New York, USA - GMW37 contaminated, 5.8 m (SPADES assembly) (version 2) ... | reverse complement strand
CATGTAGGCCGTGGAGAAATGTTTCCCACACGCGGTTTTTAGCAAAGAGAATGACAGAATCGCCGATCTTTTGAATTAGCACATCTGTCCCTTCAAAATTGTATTCTTTGGGCAGACGAACCGCTTGACTACGTCCATTTTGAAATAATTTAGCTGTTTGCATGTTGCACCTCTACGGTTAGTATATATCGTGGTATATATTTTATCAAACTAAAATTCTCATTTCCTCAGCTTTTAATTTTTTATTTACGTCCAACTACGGGATAAGATCGTGGCTCGCTTCGCTCTCACGAGCTATCCTTATTCGTTATGCGCTTCTTTTCTGCTGTTTGTTTTTAAAAAAAATTAAAAACTCATTGGCTGAAATGACGTTAGCGCCTTGGCATCGTTCAGCAGGAAAATATTTTTGATTTCCTGTAACAAGACATACAGCTTGACTAGCAAGAGTGACTTCGAGAAACGGTTCATCATCCGTGTCAGGAAGCGAATGAGACAAGGGGGAAGTTGCAATGGCCTGACCTCGATACAGAATATAGTCGAGAAGTGCGGCGACTTTTTCTTCTTCAAATCCAAATCTCGGGCGTCGCAGAACCTCTTGGTATTCTGATAAAATCCGTGCATCAAAGGAAAGCGACAGTTCACCAGATGAGACCATGCGTACGATTTCGCCACAAGCCCCGAATGGCGATAAAAGACCCGCAATAAGAACATTAGTATCGAGTACAATGTCCATCATGCACGCTTTTCACGAACAGATTTGATTTCGGCATTGATTTCATCCAGCGAAATTCTGTCTGTTCCCAAGATTCCTTTGAATGCATCAAGTGCGTCCTTTGCACCAGATGTAGAGTCGTTATTGACTTTGGTGATTACTCCCTTATCTAACTCCAGTGAGAACTTATACGACTCAAACAGCGCGGCATCGTAGCCAACAGCATACGGTTTTGTATAGTCCGGTACACTCACTACTTCGAATGACTTGACGGGTTTGCAGGTTTGTTCGGCGCTCTCACCAACAACGTTCCCATTCTTGTCTTGAGCTTGTGTAGTCTCAATAACAAATACCATGGGTTTGGGTTGATAAACAATCACACCCTTGATACGTCCACTTGCGTCTGGTTTTGGATTTTCGATGGTATATAATTTTCCAGCGCAGCCTACCAGTACGGCAAATGAAAGAACAACTAATATGTATTTCATACACCCTCCTTTTGCTCCCTACGTAAAAGCCACTGGTTTATCCAGTGCCCAGTTATTGTTGGTATTCGGTATGGTGTCCCCCGAATTTGCGAATACCATGGCCCGTAAAATCAATCGCGCCAAAGTGGCGCTGCATACTGGCAAGGCCCGCTTCCGCTTTTTCCTTCCAGCCCGGCCCACGGGAAACCAGGGCGTTCCATGATGGCTCTATATCACGCGGGTGCTCGGCAACGAAGAACTCCAGCAACTGAAATGCCTGCCAGAGATCCTTTTGGCGCTTCGCTCCGGCTGTCACGTCCCGCTCCTGCGAAACAATCAGTTTGTGCAAGGCATACCGGATGGGCTGCGGGACGAGCACAATCGTGGCATCTCCGTTCAATACCGCCCCACGGATTGGGTCTTCAATCAGGTAATCCAGAAACTTAAGTGGCTGTGCAGCAGCGTTGAGGCGCTTGATAAAAACAGGTCCATCGCTCTTGGTCTTTTTCGGAGTTATCAGATCGACTCGCAGCGGATTCTTGCGTATGGAGAACGACGTGGAGGGTTCCTTGTGGTTGAGCCTCGGAATCGGGAAAAAGCCCATTTTCATGCTCTCCAGGGTTTTGGGGATGTCGGAGGTAATATTGGGCACAGCAATGTTAACGTTTCGTTCAATGGCAATATCCACATCCCTCGTTTTGAGAGTGGTCGCGTCCCACACAACCCCCAGCAGATTCCCGATGCAGGTAAAGGCTTGTGTACCAACCAGAACGCCACCAACATGGAACACACCACCTTCGGCCAGTTCTCTGATGACTCTTGCCGTGCCTGTGTCGGCAACAGCCGCCCGCCCCGCCTTCAGTTGAGCACATAACTCACGGATACCGAAGGGGTCGAGAATTTCTTCTTTTCGTCCTTCCTTGTAACGTTCCACCAGTTCATCAAGACCAGGCGATTTTCTGCCCAGGGAGATATTCCGACGCCCCCCCCCGGCATCGTAATGCAGGAAGTAGATATACTCACCGCCGCTGATGATCTTGGTGGTAAACGTGCCTTCGAGGTCAGCGATGGTGCGCTGCGCGTCCCGCACGCTGAGGCGCTCCATAAGCTCGGCGTGCAACGTCTGTGTTTCTATGGAAAGTCGTTCGGACATGTAACGCCTCCGATAAAAATTTAACCACTGATTGCTTTTTATCAGTGGTTAAATTGAAATGCAAGAAATTCGGGCAGTGCTCTTCACGTTCCCACGTGCCAGCGCGGGCAGGCCGATAATAACACGTCGGATTTGATAAAGTAGGGACACTTCCCAGAATAATTTGCTCTCTTCGGGTAAATTACCCGCCGCTTGGGGTTATTCGGGGGACATAATAAGTTTTCCAACTTACTCTTCCCTTGCTTAAGAGTGTGGTCGGTCATCTTTTCCAGCGATTCGATAAATGATAAATCTCCTGCCGGGCGCCCAGTTCTCGTGGCCCACCGTAGCGTTTCTGACTGCCGGTCCTTTGCATCAGCGAAGACATAACCGCCCATCACCAAACGTTGTTGTGGGTTGACGATGGTGGCTCGTGCCGTATTGTCTCCTCCAGACCGGCGGCGTGAGGAGACGACCACCGACATAAGCTGATCTTGCTATATACTTAACACCGGGGATATGAAGTGCTATATGGGGTGTCTTAAAGAAATACTTTACACGATCGTTCAGGACTTCTATAGTAGCCCGGAGGTCGCTGTTCCCGAAGCTTGCGGCTCCAATGCTCGGGTTATCGGGGCCTGCAGTTTTAGGGAGGGGAAGTGAGCTATTTGAAATGAGAAAGGGCCAACAAAGTGAAAGGTAATGTCCATGCATAACGATAAAAACGGCAAGCGGGCTCTCATTATCCTCGGTCATGGCAGCCGTGCCGCCGGGGCGGCTGATGATATGGAAAAGGTGGCAGAGCGGTTGAAAGCACGCCTCGATTATGAGATTGTCGAAACCTGCCAGATGTCGGGCAAGGGTTTTCTCTTTCCCGAGGTATTCGACCGCTGCCTGGAGCAGGGGGCGGCTTTTGTTTTGGTATTGCCGTATTTTCTGCACCGGGGCATCCACATCCTTCAGGATGTGCCGCGCATGATGCAGGAAAAGGCCGGGGAATACCCCAGCGTCGAGGTGGTATTGGGGAGCAACCTCGGTTTTGATGAGGCGCTCGTCGATATCATGGTGAAGCGGGTCCGGGAATCGGAACATCTCCGTGACATCCGGGAAATGGCCGTGCCGGACATGGAAGAACATGATTGATCTTGAGCTGAGTTAGCGGGGCGTCCATGAAGGAATGGAGAACGGGATATACAACCGGCGCCTGTGCGGCGGCGGCGGCCAAGGCGGCTTCCTTGTACCTGACGCAGGGAACCGCTGTTGCGGAGGTGGAGATTTTGCTGCCGGGAGGGCATCGCGTCGTCATCCCGGTTGCCTATGTGCGTGTCGGCAAGAATGGCGCCGAGGCGGCGGTGCGCAAGGACGGTGGTGATGATCCCGACGTTACCCATAGCGTACTGGTGATTGTGAGCCTCAAGCCCGCCATCGACAAGGAGATTCTTTTTGCCGCCGGTGAAGGCGTGGGCACTGTCACCAAACCGGGCCTTTCGGTGGCGCCGGGAGAGCCCGCCATCAATCCGTCGCCCCGGCTGATGATTGCCGCCGCCATCAGGGAGGTAACGCCGCAGGGCATGCTGGTGATCGTGTCCATTCCCGGCGGCGGGAAGCTGGCGGAAAAAACCTTTAACCCCCGGTTGGGGATTGCGGGCGGCCTGTCGATTTTAGGCACCACGGGCATTGTACGACCCTTCAGCATCGACGCCCTCCGTGCCTCCGTGCGCTGCGCTCTTGATGTGGCCGTTGCCTGCGGGATTACGGCCCCGGTGCTGGTGCCGGGTAATATCGGCCGGAAGGCGGCCTACCGCAACTTCCGCCTTAAAGAGGAGCAGGTTATTGAAGGGGGCAACGAGTGGGGCTTCCTCATCGATACCGTTGCCGGGTGCAATTTTCCGGAGTTGCTCGTCCTTGGCCATCCGGGCAAGCTGGTGAAACTCGCCGCAGGTCAGTGGGATACCCACTCGGCAAGGTCGGCAAGCGCCTTGACGACCGTCGTCATCCGGGCGCAGACAATCCTGGGGCGGCCTTTGACAGGGCATCTTACCGTCGAAGGATTATTTTCTTCCCTCTCACCGCAGGAAGCGGGGGTGTTGGCTAAGGTGCTGGCCGAGGAAATCGGCAATGCCGTGGGGGAGCGGCTGGGGGGAAACCTGCATCCGTCCGTGGTGCTCATCAACATGAAAGGCGGCATTTTGGGCGCGGCGGGAGATTTAACAACATGGCAGTAAAGGAAAGGAAAATTACCATTGTCGGTTGTGGACCGGGGGCCCGTGACTACCTGACACCGGTCGCCGCCGCGGCAATCGCCGCGGCCGAGGTGCTGGTCGGGTCGCCGCGGCTCCTCGACCTTTTCCCGGACCGGAAAGCGGAACGTATCGTGATGGGGAAGGATAGTTCGCTGATTCTTGATGAGATTGCCCTTCGTAAAGAGAAAAGCCCCATCGTGGTGCTGGTAACGGGCGATCCTGGCCTCTATAGTCTGGCGGCCACAGTCATTAAGCGCTTCGGCCGCGATTCCTGCCGGGTATTGCCGGGTATCAGCGCTCTGCAAACCGCTTTTGCCCGATTGGGAGTCAGTTGGGAGGATGCGAAGATAATCAGCACTCATGCGGCAAAACCGGAGTTGAGCGGCGCTGAGCTCTGCCAATACGGTAAAATCGCGATCCTGGGCGGCGACCGGGATATTGTCCGCCGTCTGGCGGCCTTACTCAATTTTATGATGGAAAATGATTATCGTATTTTTATCGGCGAAGATCTTACCCTGCCGGAAGAGCGTTTTTATGAAATCGAGGGGGACACGAATCTGGCGAAGCGGCCTCTTTCCACCCGCGCTATTATTTTGATCGTCAGAAAGGATATTTTGTAATGCCTTTGGGAAATTTCTATGGAATCGGCATCGGGCCGGGTGACCCCGAATTGATGACCGTGAGGGGAGCGCGCCTCCTGGGCGCATGCCGCCATATATTTGTGCCCAAAGCCAGGACGGCTGCGGACAGCATCGCGATGCAGATCGCCGGGCGCTACCTGCGCGCCGACGCCCGGATATGCGAACTTGTTTTTCCCATGACGGCGGACAAGCAGGAATTGACAGCCCGCTGGGAGAAATCGGCGGCCGAGGTAGCTGCCGTGCTGCAAACAGGGAAAGACGCCTGTTTCCTCACCCTGGGCGACCCCTTGCTTTATTCCACCTATATTTATCTCCTCCGCGCCCTGCGGACGCTGTTGCCAGAACTGCAAGTCATTACCGTGCCGGGGATTACCGCTTTTTCCGCCGTGGCCGCGTTAACCGAATTTGTGGTAGGGGAGGGGAAGGAACCGGTTACCATCGTCCCTTCCACCGATGATTTCGCGGGCCTGAAGCGGGCCATTGCCGCCGGGGGAACGATTGTGATTATGAAAATAGGCGAGAGGTTAAAAGAACTCCTGAAGCTCTTGGCAGAGGAAAAGCTGCTCGATGCGGCGGTGCTGGTGTCGCGGGCTGGCATGGCGGGGCAGCGGATTGAAACGGATTTGCGGCGGTTGACGGGCGATAATCCCGAAATAGGTTATCTTTCGATTATTTTAGTGGATGCAGGAAGGGGGAAAAACTGATGAAGGTTTATTTCGTGGGCGCCGGTCCCGGCGACCCCGATCTCTTAACGGTGAAGGCGGCGCGGTTGCTGAAAAATTGCTGTCTTTGCATCTATGCCGGCTCCCTGGTAAGCCCGGCGGTGAGCGCCCTGATCCCCGCCGGGGCGGAAAAATACGATTCGGCCAACCTATCGCTGGACGAGATTGTCCGGCTTTTCCGGAAGGCGCAGGCGGCGGGCCGGGATGTGGTCCGTCTCCACTCCGGCGATCCCTCCATCTATGGCGCCATCGGCGAGCAGATGAACGAGTTGGACAAACTGGGGATAGCCTATGAAGTTGTCCCCGGCGTGAGTTCCTTCCAGGCGGCGGCGGCGGCCCTGAACACGGAGCTGACCGCCCCGGAGATTTCCCAGACGGTGATCCTGACGCGGACCTCCGGACGCACGCCGCTGCCGGAGAAACAAGAGCTTGCCCGGCTTGCGGAAACGGGGGCGACTCTCTGTATCTTTCTTTCCGTGCAGAAAATCGAGGAGATTGCCGCGCAACTGCTGCCCCATTACGGCGCTGCCTGCCCCGTGGCGCTGGTGCACCGCGTTTCCTGGCCCGAGCAGGAGATATTCCGGGGAACCCTGGCGGACATTGCGGTCCGTGTCGCAGGGGCCGGACTAAAATCAACTACTATGATTATTGTGGGCCGGGCCCTAGCCCGCAATCTCCCCGTCTCCAAGCTTTACGACCAAGCCTTTACCCACGGCTTCCGGGAGGGGAGGGCCAGGTGAAAATCGCGCTCATTACCCTGTCGCCGGAGGGGGCGATTATCGTCCGCAGGTTGGTGGAATCCCTGGGCAACGCCCATGTCTATCTGCACCAGGACGTCGCGCCCTTACCCGGTGAAGATAGCTTCCCGAGCATCCTGGCACTTACGGCGGAGATTTTTGCCCGCTTTAACGGCTTGATCTATGTTGTGCCCTGCGGGGTTGCCGTGCGGGCGATTGCCCCGCATGTGGGGAGTAAACGAAGCGATCCGGCGGTTGTCGTGGTGGATGTCGGAGGAAGATACGCCATCAGCCTGCTGGCCGGACACGAGGGAGGGGCCAACGAACTGGCAGTGCAGATTGCCAATATCATCGGCGGCGAACCGGTGATCACCACGACGACGGAAGCCCTGAAAAACCTGATCGTGGGGGTGGGTTGCCGCCGGGGGGTGAGCGCCGGGAGTATTATTGCGGCGGTGCAGGAAGCGTTAGTCGAGGTTGGCGGCAAATTGGTGCAGGTCAGATTTCTGGCCAGCGCCGATGTCAAGGCCGGAGAAGAGGGTTTGATCCGGGCGGCGCAGGAACTCCAGGTGCCGCTTCGCTTCATCGGCGGGGAGGAAATACGTGCCACGGTCCGCAAGTTTACCCCTTCGCCCCTGGCGTTAAAGAAAATCAATTTGCCGGCCGTCGCCGAACCGGCGGCCTTATTGGCGGGGAGGAGGACAGAATTAATACTACCGAGAAAAATATACAAGGGGATAACGGTGGCCATCGCCCGGGAAAACTTTTTGTGGTCGGCATCGGTCCCGGCGGACCTTTAGACCGGACCAGGCGCGCCGAGGCGGCGATCGGTAAAAGTCAGGTGATTGTGGGTTATAAGCGTTACCTGGAATTGATCGCGGATCTGACGGCGGGTAAGGAATTGCTTGCGAGCGGCATGACGCAGGAGGTGGAACGCTGCCGGATGGCGCTTCAACGGGCGGCTGAGGGACAGAACGTGGCCATTATTTCCTCCGGCGATCCCGGCATTTACGGCATGGCGGGGCTCGTCCTCGAACTTTCCGATGCTTCCCCCGTCCCGGTGGAAATCGAGATCGTGCCGGGGGTTACTTCCGCTACGGCGGCCGCGGCCGCTATGGGCGCGCCGCTCATGTGCGACTTAGCCGTCCTCAGCTTGAGCGACCTGCTCGTGCCCTGGGAAACGATCCGCTCCCGGCTGGAAGCCGTGGCCGCCGCCGATTTGGTGGTGGTGCTCTACAATCCCCGCAGCATCAAACGCCGATCGCAGCTCGATGAGGCCGCAGCGATCTTCCGCCGGCACCGTCCGGGAACAACGCCCGTGGGCGTCGGCACCGCCGTGGGGACGGCGGAGGAGAGCATTGCCCTTTCCGACCTCGAGAGTTTTCTTTCGCTTACGATCGGCATGCGCAGCATCGTCATCATCGGCAACCGTTCCTCCCGCCGCTGGGATAACCGCTTTATCACGCCCCGGGGATATATTGTATGATCCTGCTGCTCGGCGGCACGGCCGATACCGCGCCTTTAGCCACCTTGCTTGCCGAGGCGGGTTATAAAGTTTTGGTTTCCACTGCGACAGGCGTTCCTCTCGCTACGGGCGACCATTCCCGCATCATGCGCCGGGAAGGGCCGCTGGATCAGGAAAAGCTTGTGCAGTTGCTGGTCGAGCAGGGGATCCGGGCCGTCATCGATGCCGCGCACCCCTATGCGGTAGAGGTCCACCGTACCGCAAGAATGGCCGCGTCCCACGTTCCTATTCCTTACTTCGCTTATTTAAGGCCATCCGTAATTCCTCCTGGCAGTGATGTTATTAGAGCCGACGGTCACGAGGAGGCTGCCAAGCTCGCCTTTGCCATAGGTCGCCCGGTTTTCTTGACGACGGGTTCCCGCAATCTCATCCCCTACGCCGTTGCTGCCAGGCAAGCGGGGGGGACGCTCATCGTACGCGTTCTTGATCAACCCGAATCCCTTCAGGCTTGCCGTGAGGCGGGCATTTTGCCCAGGAACATTATTACCGGTCGCGGTCCCTTTTCCATCGAAGATAATATCCAAATAATCAGAAGATTCTCTATCGGCGTTCTCGTGACAAAGGATAGCGGCAAGGCCGGTGGGGTGGAGGCCAAGCAAGAGGCGGCTCGTCGCGAGGGATGTGCCCTTGTTGTTGTGTTGCGCCCCCTGCTGTCCGACCAGGATGTATATGGCGACCTGGAAAGCCTGCTGGGAGAGCTCCGTGCGCGAGTATTACCAGTTTATTGAATCAACGAGCGGGTAGAAGGTAGGCTGATATTACTTGCATTCCCACCGGGGAAAACGGACGGTTTCTAATGTTCGATAAACATATCTTGCCAAGGGCAAGGAAAATTAGTATGACGTGCGCCATTCGTGTAAAGCGGTAACATGCACTTGGGGAGTGCGGAAGCATGCCTTGGCTATTTCCATACTTCAAAAAACTTCGTGAACCGGTGTGCGGCCTTACGCATTTGGCCGGTTGTCTCCTCTCCGTTGCGGGGCTTGCCTATCTTGCCTACAATGGAGCTTTAAAATCACATCACTTGGTGGCCTTTTCCATTTTTGGCGTAAGCCTGATTCTTCTCTATGGAACAAGTGCTCTCTACCACCTGCTTCCTGCATCGGAGCGCGGCCTCGTTATTCTCCGCCGCCTCGATCATATCATGATTTTTATCCTTATTGCGGGGACATACACGCCTATATGTCTTATTCCCCTGCGCGGTTGGTGGGGATGGAGCCTGCTGGCAGCGGTTTGGGCCGTTGCCGTTGCAGGTATTATTGGTAAATTATTCTGGTTTAATGCCCCCCGCCGCTTGTACACGGGAATTTACCTCACTATGGGATGGATGGTGGTTATTGCGGTTTATCCCCTGGCCAATGCCCTTCCGACCGCAGGATTGCTTTGGCTGCTGAGTGGCGGTTTGTTTTATACCGGCGGGGCGATCATCTATGCCTGCAAATACCCTGACATTATGCCGGGTGTTCTTGGTTTCCATGAGTTGTGGCATATTTTTGTAATGGCAGGAAGTTTTTGCCACTGGTGGGTCATGATGCGATATCTCTTACCCATGAATTGACAAGGTGAATTAGATGGTGCCGGAGCTCGGAATCGAACCGAGATGGGCTTGCGCCCGGGGGATTTTGAGTTCCCATTTAGCCAATTCCCATAATTTCCTTTTATCAAATCTTCGCAGAATAGAAACCCCTTGCATTATACTTTTTCTTAGTATAGGACGAAACCATGAAATGGACAGTTGAAGAAAAGACGGGGCTGCACAAACGAATCAGAAAGCTGCCCGAAAATGTCCAGAATCTCCTGATTGCCTTGAAAAAAGACATGGAAGCAAACGGGCCGATACGGGGAGACTGGCCGAACTTCAGCGCACTGTCCGGAGCTCGTTATCACTGCCATTTGAAGAAAGGCCATCCCACGTACGTGGCGATATGGGAAGTAACGGATAAAGAAATAAAAATCATCGAGGTGATTTATGCAGGCACACACGAAAAAGCACCCTACTGAAACAGTTGAACTGCGATTCATCGGGCCGATTATGAACATAGCGCGGGCCATTGAAAGTCTGAAGCCCCTGGGATTCGTGGACATGTCGGATTCTGTCTCTTGGCGGGAAGCCTACCCCGATTTTTCGGAAGCACAGCTTATCGGCAAGGCTTTGGCCGGGGCGAGATACCGGGAAGGACTGACGCAGATGAAACTTGCCGAACTGACCGGCATCCCGCAGCGCCATATTTCCGAAATGGAGAACGGCAAACGTCCCATTGGCAAAGAGATGGCAAAGCGCCTGGGGAAGGCTCTGAACATCGGGTACAAGGTGTTTTTGTAAGAAGAAGAAGCCGGGGATGGGGCACGTACCCGATACGTCGGTTCTCCTGGTCCGGCCTATCCGTTTAATCACCAAGGCGTAACCAGGCGGCACAACATGACACCAATGCTGTCCCGATCTCGACATTCCAGAAATTAAATCTGCCGCCGCTGAGTGGGCACTCGTTTCGAAAGGAGGAAAGCTACTCAGAGAGCAACTATTTTTCAATCTGCTTTTTGTTCATGATGCGTTTTCCAAACGTTTTACCTGTCTCGTTTTATACAGTACGGTAGGCAAATAACAAATGTTTTTAGAGCAACCAAACCTTACATCCGCAGATCATCAAGGAACTCCGACGCCGGATTGACGCCCGTCACGAGCAGATGATCGCGCGCACGGGTGCAGGCAACATAAAGCAGATGCCGCTCCGTGTTGTAGGCTTCTTCCAGATCAGTGTCGTCGGCTGCCGTCTCGATCCGTTCCTGCAGGGGGTTCTTTGGCCGTGCTGTTTCATGAAATCAATGATAACCGACTTGAAGCGTGAGGTGCTCCACGGAACTGCACACTTTCAGAAGGCTGAGAAAATTCTTGAGGGTCGGGTTTCCTTTTGGACCAAGCATGCGGCGCAGGCTCTTCTCGTTTATCTGCAATTCCCGGGCAATATCGGCGATGGATTCTGTAGCGTTCAGATAGTCGCGCAGCAGCGCCTTACCCGTTTCCATGTCGTCCATCAAGAAGGCGTTGGTCGCCTCAACGATCAATTCGCCCCTGAAGGCCGGGTCCGATTTAACCCGTGCCATGACGGTCTCTCTGAAATCTCTTGTCAGCGGCATTTTCCCGATCTCCCTTTATGGTTGCTTCTTTCTCTTCTTATAATCCGTCCAGTGCTGCCTGGCTGTTTCGATATCCTGCGCTTGACGCTTCTTTGTGCCACCCCCGACCAGGATGACCAACTCTTTGCCATCCATGCCGAAATAGACACGGTAGCCGGGACCATAATCGATTTTTCTCTCATAAACCCCGCCTCCGACACCTTCCACGTTCGATGTGTTTCCCAATCCCATTCGGATGAGGGCGGTTGTTACCTTGGCGGCCGCACGACTGTCGAGCCTGTCAAACCAGTACCGGAAAGGACTCGCGCCATCCACTGCGATATACTCGACAATTTTCATGCGCCCTCTTATATGCTATCAAGTAACAGAAATGTTACCATATGTAAAGCTCATTCTTGATAAGATCAGAATCAAAGTCGCTCATCGTCCAGGGGAAGAGGGCGTCGCAGACAGGTCGATGACCTGCGCGACCCCGAGTTTACGGTTTAGCGCCTCAAGGCCGGAAATCCAAAGACGTGCGGCCTCGGTGTTCTTCTCCGCCTCTTTCTTGTCATCGCCTTTAAGATCATCATCCTGTTCCTCTGCTCCCGGCTTCTCGCGGTAGCAATGATGGGCCTCATCATTGAACACGAGGATGTTCTTCATGCCCATCAGGTCGGGCATCACCCGCTGAATCATCTGCCCCTCGGTTTCGAGGGTGTTCAACTCTTCTCCTCTACCTTGCAGGAGCGAACGTCCACCCTTCGAAAGATCAATCCGTTCGCGGAGCTTGAAGGCGTGGTAGTTGGTGATGACGATTTTGGCCCGATTCACATCGTCCAGCATGTCGGCCGGCACGAGTTCACGGCTGGCGTAGTAGCTGTCCGGATCGTTGTTGGCATTGGCAAGGTGATCAAGGAAGCCTCTGCCTGATTTCCCAAGTTTTGGGGCCGCTTCTGTCAACCATATGGCGGTCTCAGCAGCTTCAACCTGACAGAAAAACGGCCGGAGATCGTTAAACCTATGATGCCGCCAATGCTGGAGCAGGCGGGCGGTTTCAGGTGTAACCTGCCAGTCCTTGGGATTCGGCAAGGCTCGCCATTGATCCACATGGCGGCGAAGTTCATTGATAATCGAAGTGGGATCATACTGTTGTTTCTGGTTTGAAAGACCTAAGCCTTCGTCAAACACGAAGCCTTGCTGATTATCTTTTCCCCTGCGTTTCCGTGGCTTCGGTATCGGTGTGATAAAGTCTGCGCGACGGCGGCGGCCGATAATTTGTTGGGTTGGTTGGCCATCGGCATCAAGCTCCCAGTGCCGCGCCGGTTGTTTGTATGGTGAGTTAGAAAATCGGCAAGCCACGGCATTGGAGATACTTCAACCCGGAGCATCGTAGGGAGTCGTGCCCGGGTAAGCCATGAGCGAGGTTTGGCGAGATGCAGATATGGACAGCAACCGGTATGACGATAATCATCAGCTGAACCATGTCCGGGGGACGTAATCAGGATCATCCTAAAGAGTCAAAGATGACCAGTGGAAGTTAAAAAAGCGGGACAGGAACGGTACAAACTGACCCGGCAAAGAAAAAGGAAAAGGGCTTGACGGTTGTTTAAGAAGCCGTAAGCCCTTGTTTTTCTTCTGGTGCCGGAGCTCGGAATCGAACCGAGATGGGCTTGCGCCCGGGGGATTTTGAGTCCCCTGCGTCTACCTGTTTCACCACTCCGGCGCGCGGTGAATTATATGGAGGGAAGGGGAAAAGTCAAGAAGATTCTGTTGACATTCATTGTGTCATGTGTTACTCACGCAAAATTCGGTACATAAGCCATGGGGTTGTAGCTCAGCTGGGAGAGCGCTTGAATGGCATTCAAGAGGTCACGAGTTCGATCCTCGTCAGCTCCACCATTTGAATGAAACGGGTTAGCGGTTATCGGTAACCCGTTTTTCTTATTTATAAGTAAATAAAGTTAAAGAAAAGAAGGGCATGAGGAAAAAGCTACCATGAAAAGTAATGAGGAAAAAGTCAGAAACATAGGAATCAGCGCCCATATCGATTCGGGCAAGACTACGCTTACGGAAAGGATTCTCTTTTACACCAAGCGTATCCACGCGATTCATGATGTAAAGGGTAAAGATGGGGTCGGCGCCACGATGGATTCCATGGAATTGGAAAAGGAACGGGGCATAACCATCGCATCTGCGGCTACTTTTTGTGAATGGTTGGATCATGAAATCAATATTATCGATACACCCGGTCATGTTGACTTCACTATTGAAGTGGAGCGGTCCTTACGGGTGCTTGACGGGGCGATTCTCGTTTTATGTTCGGTAGGTGGGGTCCAGTCTCAGTCTATCACCGTTGATCAGCAGATGAAAAGATATAAGGTGCCTTGTCTGGCTTTCATTAACAAATGCGACCGCAGTGGAGCCAATCCGGAGCGTGTTATCGCTCAGCTAAAATCCAAGCTGGGGCACAATGCCGTGTCTTTGCAGATGCCGATCGGTCTTGAAAGTGACTTTGAGGGGGTGGTGGATCTGGTATCTCAGCAGGCCTACTACTTTGACGGGGCAAATGGAGAAGATGTCCGTATTGGGCCGGTGCCGGAGGGCATGCGCGCCGAGGCGCAGGCCAAGAGGGAAGAATTGATAGACACGGTTTCCCTTTATTGCGATGAACTTACTGAGGCGATCCTCGCCGAAGAGGAAATAACCGTGGAAATGATCAAAGTCGCCCTGCGTAAAGGGACATTGGCACGCAAGATTACCCCGGTATTGATCGGTTCCGCTTATAAGAACAAAGGGGTGCAGCCTCTACTGGATGCCGTGAATTGGTTTTTACCCTGTCCCTCCGATGTGGAGAACGTGGCGCTGGATCGTAATAACAACGAGGCGTCGGTAGTCCTGGATAATGATGTTGCAAAGCCCTTGGTGGCCTTGGCCTTCAAGCTGGAAGACGGCCAATACGGGCAACTGACTTACATCCGCGTCTATCAGGGGTGCCTGTCAAAAGGCGCTATGATCATCAACGCCCGTACGGGGAAGAAGGTCAAGATCGGCCGTCTGGTGCGCATGCATGCCGACCAGATGGAAGAGATCGATGCCATACCGGCGGGTTACATCGGCGCCCTTTTCGGTATTGAGTGCGCTTCCGGGGATACTTTCATTTCCGCGGAGATAAACTACACCATGATTTCCATGTTTGTGCCCAAACCTGTAATTTCCTTAGCCATTGCCCCCAAAGACAATAAGTCGGAAGTAAATATGTCTAAGGCCTTAAACAGGTTTACCAAAGAAGACCCCACCTTCCGCAGTTATGTGGATGGAGAAACCAATGAAACCATCATTGAAGGCATGGGCGAGTTGCACTTGGAAGTTTACGTGGAGCGGATGCGTCGTGAGTATGGCGCGGAGGTTATTACGGGGAATCCGCGGGTGGCCTACCGTGAAACCATTACGCAACGGGCTGAATTTAATTATACCCATAAGAAACAAACGGGTGGCTCCGGCCAATTCGGTCGTGTGGGCGGTTATCTGGAGCCTAGCGCGGAAGAGGATTTTGTTTTTGAAAACAAGGTTGTCGGTGGTTCCATCCCCACACAGTTCATATCCGCCGTGGAAAAGGGGTTCCGGTCATGCCTGGCAAAGGGGCCGAAGTTGGAATTCCCGGTGACCGGCATAAAAATTGTGATTAACGACGGGGCTTCCCATGCCGTAGATTCTTCTGATATTGCTTTTCAGCAAGCGGCGCGTGGCGCATTTCGTGAGGGCTACATGAAGGCCAAGCCGGTGATTCAGGAGCCGATCATGAAGGTTGTGGTGGAAACGCCGACGGAATTTCAGGGGGCTGCCATGGGTCTCATGAATCAAAGACGCGGGATGATTGTGGGCGCCCAGGATGAGGAGGTCATGACGGTAATCGAATCCCTTGTTCCCCTCGCGGAGATGTTTGGGTTTTCGACTATTTTGAGGTCTGCCACCCAGGGCAAAGCCCAGTTTACGATGGAATTCGATCATTACAAGCTGGTGCCGCAATCTATCGCGGAGAAGATTGCGGAAGAGGCGGCGGCCCGTAAAAAGAGTGCCGCTTAACATGTATTTCATAGGAGTAGCGCTATGCTAAAAAATAAACTGATGCTTTTGAATCCCTTCCGAGTTATGAGCAGCGACAGTGAAGATATCATACCGGAAGGCGGCGTGGGCGCGGTGGCGGCCTATGCCGGTGTGGGTAAAACGGCTCTCCTGGTGCAGTTGGCCCTTTATGCCATGCTGAGCGGTAAGAAGGCGCTCCACATCAGTCTGCAAGATCCGGTAAATAAGGTAAATTTATGGTATCGGGAGCTGTTTCATAATATTACAAAACAATCTGAGGTTGCCGAGGACAATGAGATTTGGGAGG
>Ga0082335_1006175_pt1 | contig 15688 bp, 11 predicted proteins | sample Subgrocontami58m_FD_72375 | JGI IMG/M metagenome (GOLD analysis project Ga0082335, IMG submission 72375) | Subsurface groundwater microbial communities from S. Glens Falls, New York, USA - GMW37 contaminated, 5.8 m (SPADES assembly) (version 2) ... | reverse complement strand
TTCACAGCGACGCAGTTACCTTCGGCTACCGAGTTCGGGCATAATCTCGGAGGAGGACTTTCACCTCCTAAATCGCGCCTGCTCCCAGGCGCACTCATTCCGGCGAAAGCCGGAATCCAGACGTCGTCCCGGCGAAAGCCGGGAACCATGAGATCACTGGATTCCCGCCTGCGCGGGAATGACAAAAAAAAGGGAAATGCGACTTCTTACGAATTCATCAAAATTAATTCAAAGAGGCGCAACAATGCTTGATTTTGGCTTCTTGATTCTTGATGCAAAATCCATAATCCATAATCCAAAATCGTTCTTCGGTGAGCGGGGCGTGGCCCTCCTGATCGTCCTTTGGGTCATCACGATCCTCATGGCCACGGTGCTCTCCTTTACCCTGATGACCCGGTCCGATACCTACGGCACGCTTTCCTTCCGGGACAGGCTGGAGAAGCAATTTCTGGCCGAGGCGGGCGTAGAGCGGGGGATCGCGGAGATCATCTACCGCGCCATCAACGCCAAGCAGACCGTCACGTGGGAAGGCAGTGAAGTCTGGAAGATGGATGGTGAGCCCCACGAAGAACGCCTGGGAAAGGGCGTCTATACCGTCCGCATCTTCGATGAAGCGGGCAAGATATCCTTAAACGGTCTGACGGACGTCTCGGGTATCGTTGTAAAAAATCTCCTGGTCAATCTGGAGGTATCTCCGGAAGATGCCGATACGATCGTGGATTCCATCCTGGACTGGATGGATGAAGACAATCTGCACCGGCTCTCGGGGGCCGAGGACGATTATTATCTGGGCTTGCCCCATCCCTACAAGGCCCGGAATGCCGACTTTGAAACCTTGGAAGAGCTGCTCTTCGTCAAAGGGGTCACCCCGGACATTTTCTACGGGACAGAGGGGAAAAAAGGACTGAGCCACTTCTTATCGATATACAGCAACACAAGCCTGATCAACCTCAATGCGGCGCCCCGGGAGGTCCTGGCTGCCCTGCCGGGAATGGACGCCGCCCTGGCGGACCAGGTCATTGAATTCAGGAAGTCGGCGGACATCGACACCCCTGAGGACATCGTGAGCATTATCGGCGGCGCCTATCATCTCCTGCAGTCCTACGTTGGGGTGCAATCAGGCGCGGCGACGATCTGCACGATCGAGGCCTTGGGCTACAAAGACGGGGGGAAAAAGGGCTATCCCATCCAGGCGACGGTGGTCCTGGAAGGTCCCGACCAGTACCGGTACCTCTCCTACCGCAGCCCGGCCGAGGGGATGTGAGGAGACACCCCCTTGGAAATCGGTATCGCTATCGCCTTCGGTATCGGTATCGAAAAGAATAAGAATTAAGTCGATCCCGATAGCGATCCCGATGCCGACCCCGAGTGAACGAGGCAGAATTTTTATGGAAACAGCAACATTGACGGAAAAAGCAATAAGGATTAGCGCTTACGCAAGGGAGGGCTTGCGGCGGCTGGGCCGGGCACTGGGGAAAATTCTCTTCTTCAGCCTGGCCGATGAACGGCTCGCACCCGGACAATGTGTCGCCGTCCACTTGGAGAGCGGCAGGATGACCGTTGCCTATGGGGTCCGGTTCCTGTCCCGGGTCAAGATCAAGGGAATACGGCAGTATCCCTGCGAGGCCGGAAAATATCCCACACCGGAGGGTTTCGCCTCTTCCGTCTCTTTAGCTCTCAATGGCCTCAAGGCCCAGCAGGCGGACATCACTCTGGTCGTCCCCAAGACCTGGACGATCTTGAAGACCGCCGATTTTCCCCTGGTGGTAAAAGAAAACCTCACCAATGTCGTTGGTTACGAACTCGACCGGCTCACCCCGCTCAGCCCGGAGAGGGCCTATTACGATTACCAGGTCCTGCGGGAGGATGAAAACCGTCTCCAGATCATCCTGGCCGCCTTGCGCGCCGAAACGCTCGATCCCTATCTCCAGGCCCTCGGGCAAAGAGGGATTCCGGTGAAACGGGTCATCGTCAGCCTTTCTGCCCTCGGCGCCCTCTGCCAGGCCCTGCAAGCCGAAAAAACAGCCGCCTTTCTGGATATCCGGCCGGAGGGGTATGAAGGAGGGCTGATGGAGGCCGGACATCTGACCGCCTCCTTTACGGGAACCTTCCCGGCGGAGGGCAAGCAGGAAAAAAACAGGCTCCTGGCCGCCGGGATCAATCCCCTGCTGGAGGCCTGGAAAAAAGCGGGTAAGACGCCGACGGTCTGCATCACCGGCACGGCCGGGCCGGCACCGGAGCTTAGCGCCGGCATCAACGCTCCCGTCCGGTTCCCCGGGAAAAAAGATCTGGTATTGCCCTCTCCCGAGGGCGGGGGGATGCTCCCTTTCACGGCCCTGGGAGGTCTCTGGGAAGATTTGCGGCCAAGAGCCCGGGGGCTAAACCTGCTGGACAAGGGCGTGCATAAACCCGCCGGGACCCCGCTCGCCCTGACCGGCCTCCTCGTCGCCGTGCTGGCGGCTCTGGGGGTGTTCGCCCTGGCGGCGTCCCTGCAAGTGGAGACCGGAAAGGTGGAGGCCCTGGAACGGGAGATCGCGGCCCGAAAAAGCGAAGTCCGGCAGGTCGAGGCCCTGCAAAAGGAGCGGCTGGTGCTGGAAAAAGAGCTCCATACCATTTACCGGTTCAAGACCGGCCGCCCCATGGTGATGGACCTCTACAAGGAATTGACGCGCCTCCTGCCCAACAACGCCTGGCTGGCCAGGGTCCGCATTACCGACGCCACCATTGATATCGATGGGTATGCCGCTACGACCACGGATCTGCTGCCCAAGCTGGAAGCTTCCCGTTATTTTCAAAAAGTCGAATTCGCCTCGCCGACCTTTCGGGATGTCCGGCTGAACGCCGACCGTTTCGCAATCAAGATGGGCATCGAAGGCCTGGGGCCGGAGGAGAAAAAAGAGGAGAAGAAAAATGCAAAAAAACAGTAGCTTCCTCATGATCGCCCTGCCTCTGGCTATCGTGCTTCTCGGTCTTACGGTCTATGAATACGGTTATCTGCAAGTCCAGACAGAGGTAGCGGCCCGGGAAGAAGCGGCCCGGGAAAAGAAGAAAATCCTCAAGAAGTATCTGACCCTGATCGCCGCCAAACCTGACCTCGAAGCAGACCTGGCGGCGTTAACGGAGGCGCGGAAAGGGGAAATCGCCAAGACCATCGAAGGGCAGACGCCTTCCATCGCCGCCGCTGCCATGCAGAATACCGTCAAAGGCCTGATCTTGGCACGGGGAGGCACCATCGCGAGTGAACGGATCGATAAAGCCGAAGATCTGGAAAAGTTCAAGATCATTACCGTCTCCGTCGATGCGGTGCTGCCGGATATTCGCGCCTTGAGCGACACCCTTTTTGCCATCGAAACCCAGACGCCCTATCTCGTTGTCCGGGAGCTTGATGCTTCGGTCCGGAATTTCCAGGCGCCGAAGGAGCTGACGATCCGGCTCAAGCTCTCGGGCCTGACAGGAGGCAGGTGATATGCACAGGCTTACCGCCCTCAGGAAAAGCATCAACGTCCTCAATGGCCTGCTCATCCTGGCCGTAGCCGCGAGCACTCATTATTTCGTCATCCCCATTCTCAACCCGGAGATCCGGACGGTCCTCCCGGCGGTCCACCCGGTGGAAAGGACGCCGGCCTCCCTGCCGGAGTCCCCTGGGACGCCGTCTTTTGCCGATTACCTGATGGTCAGTGAAAAAAATCTCTTTCATCCCGAGAGGAGAATTCCGCCGGAGAAAAAGGAGGTGACGATGGAAAAACCCGTCATCCCGAAGCCGGACCTGATCCTTTACGGGACCCTGATCACGGATACTCTGAGCATCGCCTACATCGAAGACCGGAAAGCCCCCTACTCGACCCCTGGCCGGGGAAAGCGCCAGACACCGCTCAAGAAAGGGGAAAGCGTGGGCGGCTATGTCCTCCGGGAGATCGAACCGCACCGCATTGTCCTGACGCTGGGCGAGGAAAAACTGATAGTTCTGCTGGACATAAAAGATAAAAAACGGGAGGGGGAAGCGCTGGCCGCGCCCCCGGCAACCGCCGGGGCGGTATCCCCGCCGGCCGCGACCCCGGCGGTTCCCCGGACGGTCGCGCCCATGGTGCCCCGGGTGGCGACGCCTCCCGCAGCGATTCCCCGGACCATGATACCGCCTCCGGCTACGGCACCAGTGCCGGCCCGGACCGGAGACCCCCCGCCTGCCCGCGTCATTCCCCGGAGGTCGCGCTAATGTCAAAAGTTTCATGAAACCACAGAGTGCACGGAGAGCACCTCTGTGTTCTCCAAATGAGTTTCTCTTTAACAGAAAGAGGTGAGTTTGAAATATAAGGGGAAAGAGAGATAAGGCAAACATAGCATCAATTACATTGAGGATGTTCTCTGTGATCTCGGTGGTTAATATTTTGACAATACGGCGCTAAGGGCTGAGGATTTAGTATGGAACAGGCAAAACAACCGAAAAAACCCGCGGCCAAGGAAGAACGGCTGCCCGCGGAGAGCAAGCAAGTCCGTATGCTTCAGGATTTGTGCCGGATCTTCCGGTTGCCGGAAAAATCCTTCGCCGAGATGAGCGAATATATCGTTAACGAATGCCTCCGGATCAGCGGGAGCAAACTGGGGATCTTCGGCCTTGTCAGCGCAGATGAAACCTCGATCACCGCCTCTGCCTGGGCGGCGAAAGCCGGGAAGAACTGCACGGTGCCCGGACAGCTGCCAGAGCCCCTGCACAGGTCCGGGATCTGGGCCGAAGCCGTCAGGCAGCACAAGCCGGTCATTATCAACACTTATCAAGAGCCCGATCTCTCCAAGCGGGGCTATCCCGAGGGGCATGTGCCGCTCTCGCGCCTCATGAGCATTCCCATCAGCGAAGGGGGACGGGCCGTGGCCGTTGTCACGGTGGCCAACAGCAAGCACGCTTACAGTACCTATGATTATCTCCACACCAATCTCTTTCTGGAGTGCGTCTGGGGTGTCATCAAACGGAAGCAAAACGAGGAAGCCCTGCAGAAGGCCTATGCAGAAATGGAAAGCCGCATCAAGGAACGCACCCGCGACTTGCGCCGGGCCAACAAGAGCCTCGAACAGGAAATCCTGGAACGGAAACAAGCGGAAAAACAGGTCCTGGCCAGCAATGAACTGCTCCGCTCGCTCACGTCGGAACTGGCCAGGACGGAGGAGCGGGAGCGGCGGCGGATTGCGGCCGATCTCCATGATCATATCGGACAAACCCTGGCCCTGACAAAAATGAAATTGGACGCTCTGCTCGACGAGGCCGGTGCCGCCAATTCCGCGAAGCCCCTCCTGGAGATCCGGGAACTGATCAACCAGTCCATTCAGGAAACCAGGTCGTTGATGACCGACCTCAGCCCTTCCATCCTCTATGAGTTGGGATTCGCCGAGGCCATCGAGTGGCTCTGCGAGCATATGCAGGCGCAGCACGGTCTGACGGTGGACCTGGAAAATTATCTGAAAATCCCCTTGCAGGACGAGGAGATGCAGATTTTCCTTTTCCGGGCCATAAGAGAAGCGCTTCTGAATGTGGTCAAACATGCCGGGGTGAAAGAAGCCGCGGTCGTGCTGCGCAAGAAAGGGAAGTATGCAGAGGTTACGATCCAAGATAAGGGAAGGGGGATGGAACTCTCCACCCTCGAACGGGGGAGGCGGCAGATGAGCGGCTTTGGCCTGCTTAGCATCCGCGAGCGTCTGCAATATCTGGGCGGCCATTTCGAGATGGCAAGCACAAGAGGACAGGGCACCACGATAACGCTCCTGGCGCCATGGCAAAGAAGGAAAGAAGGGGCAGAGGCAGAAAAAAATTACGAACCTGAACAGGTACGGCGGAAAGAAAAAACGGTGGAGGCGATCTCATGACCATCCGTGTTATGCTGGCCGATGACCACACCGTTTTTCGCGATGGTCTGCGTCATCTGATCGAGAAGGAAGCAGCGATGGAGGTAGTCGGTGAAGCGGAAAACGGCCGCAAGGCGGTCAGGCTAGCCGAAGAGTTGTCGCCCGACATCATCATCATGGATATTACGATGCCCGATTTGAACGGCATCGAGGCCGCCCGCCAGCTCCTGTCACTGAAGCCGGACGTAAAGGTCATTGCGCTGTCCATGCATTCGGACCGGCGCTTCGTGCTCGGCATGCTGGAAGCGGGCGCCGTCGGTTACTTGCTGAAGGATTGCGCTTTTGGCGAGTTGGCTGCCGCCATTCGCCAGGTGGCGACGGGCCATACCTACCTGAGTCCGAAAATCGCCGATGTGGTCGTGAAGGGCTATCTCGACAATAAGCCAGCTTCCCCATCGGCGGCCGATTTGCTGACGCCGCGGGAACGAGAGATATTGCAGCTGCTGGCCGAAGGTTTGTCTGTGAAGGAAATTGCCGCCCATGTCTTCCTGAGCATCAAGACCGTCGAAACCCATCGCACGAAGATCATGCAGAAACTGAAGATGCGCAGCATCGCCGAACTGACAAAGTATGCCATCCGCGAAGGCTTGGTGTCCCTGGACGGTTGAGGGTTTCCCGTCATTGCGAGAGCGAGGGCATAGCCCGAAGCAATCCCGCGCCATTGCCCGTAAGAGATTGGTTACGGATTGCTTCGTCGGCTAACCGCCGCCTCGCAATGACAGCTGTAGGGTGCGTTAGGCGGAAGCCGTAACGCACCGAAGAACGCGGTGGGTTACACTACGCCAACCCACCCTACAGCTCGGTATCGAAAGATCTATGAAGTCGATAGCGATCCCGATACCGACCCCGAAAAATCTTTCAGACAACCGTAATGGCGGTCCGGGCCGTGTAGAGCAACCTGCCGCTCACGGAGTGGAAAAACTGCACGGTCACGGGGAAGGTCCCCGGCGTGGTCGGCCGGATGATCACGTTCAGGCGCTCCGCCACGGAAAGTCGCAAGGCGTCGCCGGCTTGTCCTGCGGGAAAAGACGCCGGGGTGGAGTACTGCTGCAGCGGCGGGACCCCGAAGGCCCGGCCGTCGCCGGCGATCAGCGTCACGGGCAGGTCGATATTGAACTGATGCACCGTGTAGCCGGCATTCAAGATGCGCAACAGCAGGGTCTGTCCCACCCGGACCGTGGGCGCCACCAGGGGCCCGAAGAGGGGGTGGTCGGCTGCGGCAAAGGGGGTGGCATCGTTGAAGCGCCGCGGGATGCCCGTGATCAGGAAGATATCAGCCTGGAAGTCATGGAGGAAGCCGTCCCGGGTAAAGTTCGCCGGATCGATCGGGTCGTCTGGATTGTCCTTTTGCATGAAGGCGTCGTGTCCCAGGGTGTGCCAGCGGCTGTCGATCTCGTCGGTCACCCAGAAGGCCTCCACGTCGTAGGGGATGACGTGGTTTGTCGCCGGGCTGAAGGCGTCCACGAAACCGGGTCCCCCGTCCGCATAGGGTGCCTGGATGAGGGAGCCGGCCGGCGCCGGCGGATCCACGATGAGGAGGCCGTAGAGACCCATCTCGAAGTGCAGGACCGTATTTTTGTGGCAATGGTAGAAGAAGGTCCCCCCGTCGTGGGGTTGGAACTGGTAGTCGAAATTGCCGTTCACCTCGAAGGAATGCTTGCCCACGCCGTCGTTCATCGGGGTGGGCTCGATCCCGTGCCAGTGAACCGTATGGGTGCCCCCCTGGCAGCCGACAGGACAACGGACGACCTCATTTTGGACCACCCGGATCGTCTTCGAGGGGAAGGTGCGCCTTAAGGCGGGATCGGGCTCGTCGGGATCTTCCAGGACCCACATGGGCACCCTGGCCAGATCAGGCAGGAGGAGGTCGATCCCCACCAGGAGGTTGCGCCGGATGATGCGGTCCGGGGCCACGGGGTCGGGATTGGGCCCGCCAAAGGCGGGCGGGCTGACATGCTTGTGAAAGGCGAGCCTTTCTTCCGGGGTCATTGCGCCGCGGCCCACCACGGTCAGTCCTCCTTCCGCCCGCGTCTCCAGCGCATGACTCTCCAGTTCCAGGGCATTCGGAAAATCGACCCCGTCGAGATCCCCGAGAAACTCCATATGGGTCACGGCCCCCTGGGGGTAGTTCCCTCCGGCCGCGGTCTGGGAAGGCTCGTTGTGGCAGTGCATCGGGTATAAGAGGGGGGACTGGGGAACCCCGTCGTTGCCGCCGAGGACCAGGGCCAGTTCGTTGGGAATCAGGTTGCGCAAAGCTATGTTGGGATCGCCGGGGATGTCGGGCGGCCGGAGAAAGGGCACCAGCACGTCCACCCGGTCCTCGGGCTCGATTATCCAGGTGTCGGAGTTGACGGCCCGCTCCCGGACCACGTTGTTCTCGGCAAGCACATAGAAGTGATTGGCATGAAGGTGGTCCGAATGGACGAAGAGCCCGGCGTTCAGAATACGCACGAGCATGGGCTGGCCGATCCTCCCCTGGAGGACGACATCAGGGGCATGGGAGGCGAAGAATCCCGATTTGCCGTTGATCGTGAAGTAGCGGGGAAGGAAATTGTCGATCATGGTGGCGGGATCGATGGTCACCCCTCTTCGGGCCAGGGCGTTGAAGACGGGGTCCACCTGGTTGTGGAGCCAGATCCGGAACCGCTCGCGCTGCCAGCCGGCCGGGGTGAGGGCGTGCTTCGGGAACTGGGGCGTGGTCCCCAGGTCGTTGAAGAGCTGCCGGACCGCAGGGGTAGGATTGCTGTAAGGGCCGTTTCCATCCTTGGGCAGGACGATCATGGGGCCGTGGAGGCCGAGCACGCGGTTGACCGGCGCATTCAGCGGGTCCCGGTAGAGGTAGAGACCGGCCGCAGGGGCTGTGAATTGGACAGACTTCCTCTGCCCCGGCGCCAGGATGCCGAAATTCACCACCTCGGGCGCGCCAGCCGCAGCAGGAATGGAGAAGCCGTGATTCTCCCGCAGGGTGTTCGTGATCGTGAGATAAATCAGTTCCCCTTCCGTGGCGAAGAACACGGGCCCGGGCATCCGGGGGCCGGCAAGCAGGGGATCAGTCTGGTTCGGGTCCCGGAAGGACCACATATAGACGGTCTGCCCGTCGATCATCTCGAAGAGGGCCTCGGTGATGACAAGTTCCATGGCCCTATCCCCGCCGGGGGGCGGACTCGCCACATTCGCCGCGCTGGGGGAACGCGAGCAACCCAGAGTCTTCAGGGACAGGGCCGCGATGCCCATCATCCCGCATTTAAGTACCTCTCGCCTTTTCATCTATTAAGGCCCTGCAAAGATGATCTGGCCCCGGATCTCGCCGCCGAGATTTGTAGCCGTATGGATGTTCACATAGAGCCCGCTTGCCCGCAAGGCCGTAAGCTGGGCAGCTGTGAGCACCGAGCCCGGCGGCACAGTCCAGGTCCCGGCCGTAAGTCCGGCCCCGCCGGCCAGGGGGAGGATGACCGGGCCGTTTACGCCCGCCGCGGCCTGATGGATATGGGCCGCCGTGGCTGTGGCCGTAAGACCCGTAAAGGCCACGGAACCGCTCACGGCGCCCGTGGCAAGATCGAAGGTCAGCGCGGCCGTGCCGGTCCCCGGTGTCGCCACGGGCGGCACCTCCTGGGCCCCGCTCAGGGGGACCGTCAGGGTTACGGCGATATAGGCAAAGGTGATCTGCCCCCGGAGCTCGCCGTCGGGGTTGTTGACCGTATGGATGTTCACGTAGAGTCCGTCCAGCCGCAGGACCTCGAGTTGGGCCGCTGTCAGGAACGTCCCGGCCGGCACGGTGAAAGTCCCGGCCGTGAGACCCGCCCCGCCCGTGAGGGGGACGATGACCGGGCCGTTGGCGCCCGCCGCGGCCTGATGGATATGGGCCGCGGTGGCATTCGAGGTGAGCCCCGTGAAGGCCACGGAGCCGCTGATCCCCCCGGTGGCGAGATCCACCGTCAGGACGGCGTTCCCGGTTCCCGGCGTCACGACGGGCGCCGGCACCTCCTGGGCCCCGCTCAAGGGGGCGGCCAGCGTAATTGTCCCGGTGAAGTTGATCTGACCCCGAATCTCGCCGCCGGGATTGTTGGCCGTATGGATATTCACATAGAACCCGTCGGCCCGCAAGGTTGTGAGCTGGGCCGCGGTCAAGACCGTCCCTGCCGGGACGGTAAACCTCCCGGCTGTGACACCCACCCCGCCCGTAAGCGGAATGGCGACCGGCCCGTTCACGCCTGCCGCGGCCTCGTGGATATGGGCGGCTGTGGCATTCGCGGTCAGCCCGCTGAAGGTTACGGACCCGCTCAGGGCGCCCGAGTTGAGATCGACGGTCAATAAGGCGGTGCCGGTTCCCGGTGTCGCCACGGGCGGCACCTCCTGGGCCCCGCTCAAGGCCACGGGCAGCGTGACCAGACCGGAAAAGAGAATCTGGCCCCGGATCTCGCCGCCGGGGTTGTTGGCCGTATGGATGTTCACATAGAGCCCGTCGGCCCGCAAGGCCACGATCTGGGCCGCCGTCAGGAACGTCCCGGCCGGCACGGTAAAGGTCCCAGCCGTGGCCCCGGCCCCGCCGGCCAGGGGGATGATGACCGGACCGTTCACCCCCGCCGCAGCCTCGTGGATATGGGCGGCCGTCGCCGGTGCAGAGAGCCCGGTGAAGGTGACGGAGCCGCTCACCGCGCCCGTATTGAGATCGAAGGTCAAGGTGGCCGTGCCGGTGCCGGCAGTGACCACGGGCGGCACCTCCTGGGCCCCGCTTAAGGTGGTGATGATGGTGACGGTCTGGCCGCCCGGCTGGCCCAGCTGCGGGACGAAGTCCAGGGTGGGCGCCACGGTTGCGTTATGGCAAAAGGCGCAGGGCCGTCCCAGGCCGCCGCTGAAATTCACGCCGTGACAGGTCGTGCAGGAGGCGCTGAACCTCCTGCCGTAACTGCCGTGGTAATGGACGGGGTCGGTTTTGGTGGCGCCCCAGGACGCCGGATGGCCGATCCCGCCACCCGGGCCGTTATGGCAGGAGAAACAGCTGATCTGCGCGATGCCACCGTCGAGGTTGCCGCCATGGCAAGCAAAGCAGTTTTCCGTGGTAATCACGCCCGCAACCGGCGGGGCCCCGCCCAGGAGAGCCGCCAGATGCGCGGCGATCGCCTGGATGTCCGCCACGCTCAGATCGGCTTGCCCTTTCATGATGGGGATGACGGCGATGGCATTGGCGATGATCGCGGCATCGGCCCCCCGGATATCGGGGCCGATCTTCCCCGCGCCGTTGTCGCCGTGGCACAGGGCGCAACGGCTCCCAAACAAAACGGCGCCCTGGACCGTGGACGGGACGACCTTGGTCACCCCGGCATGGAAGCTAGCGCTGCCGATAGAGAGGGGACTGGACCAATTCCCGGGATGGCCTCCCCCTTCAGGATCGAAGATGGATTGGGAGTTGGAACTGCTGCAGGCCGCGATCAACAGGATCAACAGCAAACAGGCCAAAAGACATCCCGGGCGGCTTCTCTCTGTCCGTGACATGCTCGATACCTCCATCATTTGTAAATACTCAGGTCATTAGGGGCAAAGGCACAAAGTTGACATGCCTATTCGGTTTCTTTCTTTTCTGTCTCTGTGCCTGTGTGCCTCTGCCTCTCTGTGCCTAATGTTGTTTCACCTGTGGCATCTCCGGCACTTATCGTTGTTTTGTCTGCCGTGACACTTCAGACAGGAGGCCGGATCGATCCGGCCCTCGATCCGGTGCCGGCTGAGATAATCGCCGCGGTGCGGCAGGGTCCGCTCCGGGGAAACCCTGTACTTGTCGCTCGGCTTGATCTCTTCCCGGTAGGCATGGCAATCGGTGCAGAAGGATTCCCGATGGCAGACGGCGCAGGCCTGTTTTTGCTGGCCCGCATAAAACTTATGACGGCGATAAAAATCATCGGCCTTGTGATCCAGGGCCGCCCAGTAATCCGTATGGCACTCCCCGCAGTTGACCAGACCCTTCACGTCCACCGGGTGCTTCCTCTTGAGGCTGCTTTGCTGCGCCGCACAGGCGTAAAGAAGGACCAGGGTAAACATCATGATCATGGAAACAAGTAAGACAGCGATTTTATTTTTCACTCCTTGCCCTCCCTTCCGTGCCGAGCTGCACATCGAAATAATAGCTGAGTTTCAACAGGCCGCTTACCTGGCGGTCAAAATCCACGGTTTTTCCATATTCGATGTCAGCCGCCGCCTTCCATTGCCGGGCAATGTCATAAGCGACGGCAGCTGCCACGGCATAGGTGTTCTTTACGCCGTTAATAGGGCTGTCGTAATGCACCTCGAAAAGGTCGGCCGTCAAGTCCGCTTTGCCTATTTTTTTGGAGGCGAAAATCCGATACTCGGCGAATTGCAGGCGGTCACTGTCCCCGTCCATGCGATGGGCGGAAAAACCGGCCAGGATGGCCCCGGCCGGCAGCAAGTAGGTCGCCTTTCCCCCGTAGTACTTAGCCGGCCCCGCGAGTTCGTAGTCATAATCTTTGTAGTCGAGGGAAATGCTGAAATTGTTGAAAGGGCCAAAGTCAACGCTCCCCCCCAGGGTGAGGACCTTTTCCCGGGGATCGATGAGCCCCGTGGCCAACCTGAGGGCGTTGGTGGTGACGTGATGGAAATAATCCCGGTAGCTGATGCGGGAGACCCCGGCCTGGATCTGGAAAATAGGGAGGGGCGCCAACAGGAAGTTATAACTATGCTCCATCCAGCCCGAGGTGATCCCATTACGGGACGACCGCCCCACAATATCGAGCATCTCGAAGGGACGGAGCCAAAGATCGAGCCCTTGCTCCTCCCGGAGGTGCGAACTGCCGTCGTCGTTCCTGAGGGCACTCAAGCCAATCGTATAGAACCTGGGCCGGGTGTGGGCAATGCGGCCGCCATATAGGATATCTCCGCCCTGAAAGTCCGTTTCCGTAGTCACGGGCGCACCGACAAAGGCCGCGGCCGTGAAACCAGCCTTCAGATCACTGCGCAGGTAGAGGCCATCCAGCCGCTCCGTGGCGACCCCTTCGACCACAAACTGACGGCCCGCCTGAAAGAAGAGGTTGTTTTTATCTCCCCGGTAGCCGATGTATCCGTGCTGCAGCACCGCATCGGTGCGGTTATCCAGCCGCTTGTCACCGAGATCAACCCGTCCCCAACCGCCGAAATCGTAGGTCAGAGCGCCTTGGCGCCCCGATGTATCCTCGCCGCCGAAATTCAGGTACTCATAGAGGGGAGAGAAGTTCCGGTCGTCCGCCGCCTCCCGCAAACGGAGGATGGTGTGCGCCTCGCCGCCCAGCGTTGCGGCCGGAGCCGCAAAGGGAAGAAAGAGGAGCACAAAAAAAACGACCGCAACACTGCCGGTTACCGCAAGAGTTAAACGCCACTCGTATCCTGCCTTACTCCGTGAACGTTTCAAGGCGGTGCCTCCTTCATAAAAAGAGCAGGTAATTAGTAAGTAAGAAATTATTTTCTGCGTTTTTCCGGCAAAAAATAAATTTCGTAAACTTACTTATCCCGTTTACCTGTGACCTTTAGGTTATCAGGGTTAGGTTAGAGGTTAGAGGTAATGGGCAAAGGAGTTATTCCCCCCTTACCCATCACCATAACCCCTGACCCATTACCCATTACCTATTACCCGTTACCCGCGTTTAATTCGCGTCTTCGATCTCCACCGAGCGCGCCGTCAGGGTGGTTCCCCCGGCAAAGGTGCCTCTGGCCTTGACAATCGTGGCCGGCGCCGTGGTCTTCAACTGGGTATAGAAAGTTGCCGCGCTGACAGGAACATCCTCGAGGGTCTGGAAGCCATTTAACTCGACGTTCGTGGTGTTGATCGTCATACCCAGGATCGTCATGGCGCTCGTGGCCGTAGCAGAGCTGATGGGGCCCTGGAGGATGTTGTTGTTCGTGTTGGTCGGTCCGCTCTGCACGTCGATGCGGATGGCGGTAATAGTCGAACCGGACGCGAAACCGCGGACCCGGACGCCGTTTCCGACCACGATGGGACCGTTGTTTATTTCCGTCGTGGACATGATCTTCACGGTCTTGCCAAGAACGGTGAGAGAGGTCCCACCAGCGGCCGTCACGTCGGCTTCGATCCGGACATTGTCCTTGAACTTCAACTTTTCAACCCGCAGGACACCGCTTAGCTTACGGCCTTCCACTTCCACCTTGATGTTGTTGGCCAGGTCAGTGGCAATGCCGCCGCGGAACACGGTGGCGCTCGTGGTTTGCACAGACATCGTGCCGACACTGAAGGTGCCCGGTGTGGCAGCGAAACCGGAGACAAGCCCTTCGACCTCGAAGTGCTGTCCTTCGGCGGCCTCAAATTCCGCATCTTCGGCATCCTCGAAGTCGATCCGGGTAGCCGTAAAGGTATTGGTGAGCGGATTGAAGGCCGTCAACCCGCCGTGGACCTCGACCAGGGCGCCGGCAACGATATCAGCCGCTGTCTTGCCGGCCGGCGAAAAGGTTGCTCCGGCAAAGTTTACGGTGATCGCCGGAGCTGTCCCGGCCAGGGCAAAGGATGTCCCCGCGACGATGGGCGCCGCGACCCGGCCTTTCACCTCGTCCTGCGTGTCCTCAACCCGCCGTTCCACGCGCGTGGCATGGATGTTTCCGGCAGCATCCCTGACACCGTGCACCTCCACCTCGTTTCCATCGGCGAGGTCATTGAAGGTGATCGTGGAAAAGACGCCCGCGGCATCGCGGTTCTCGAACTTCGTCAAATCATCGACAACCACCTTCTGCCCGTTAACGGCGAAGTCATCCACCAGGCCTTTGCCCGAGAGCGCCCCCCGGGCTTCCGGTTCGGCCTGAACCTTCGTAAAGGTCCCGGTCGTTCCATTGGGATTGATGCTGCCCTTGACCTTGGCCTGCATCCCGTCGCGCAATCCAGCCTCCGCACTGGGATTGTCATCGATGACAACCGTAGCGCCGGCCGCAGCCGTGAACGTGACCCCGTTGACGATGGCGCTGCCCCTGGTCAAGGTCCCGGCCGAGACGGCGAGCGTTGCCCCGGGAGGCTCGTCACCTCCGCCGCCACAGGACATCAAGAAAAAAGTCCCGCCCAGCAGGAGACCTATGCTCAATACTACTACTGATAATCTGCTTTTCATGGTTACTTCCTCCAAATTCTGTTAACTGTTTCGTGCCCGACAAACATTTTCCCTAGTTTTGGCAATAGATTAGTTTTCCTGGATGGGTAAAGCAATAAGGATAAAATGTCAGCATAATGGTAGATAAAAGCTGCCATAAAGACAGGGCGCCTTAGGTGGAAGTCCTAAGGCGCCCTGATTAATTTTAGATTAAGAATCAAGGGGACAAGTTTTAGATCTGTCCCCTTGTCACTTAGTTGTCATTGCGAGGCGTCCCTCGGACGCCGTGGCAATCCGACTTGAAAGGTCGTTGCGAGGGCAAAGCCCGTGGCAATCTCCTAAATTAAGATTGCTTCGTCGGCCTGCGGCCTCCTCGCAATGACGGGCGCACTCCACAAAAGGGGACAGATTTGAAATCTGTCCCCTTTTGCTCAAAACTCATCACTTGTTTTATTTCTTCTGCAGGGGCTTGGTTATTTTGACCGTGGCCGAGGACTCCACATGGATGTTCTCGGGCGAGGCCCCCGGCGGGGTCTTCGAGGGTCCGACGAATTTCCAGGTACCATTGGATACGGGTGCCGTCCCGACGACCGGTCCCGTAGCCGAGCCCTTGCGGAGGGTGACCACGTTCGGGGTAGCCGTCACACCGTCGCCGGCCGGCGGCGGCAGCGTCACTGCGTTATGGGAAGTGGTGCCGGTGACCGTCCACTTGCCTGTCCGGGCCC
>Ga0082335_1006174_pt1 | contig 15689 bp, 13 predicted proteins | sample Subgrocontami58m_FD_72375 | JGI IMG/M metagenome (GOLD analysis project Ga0082335, IMG submission 72375) | Subsurface groundwater microbial communities from S. Glens Falls, New York, USA - GMW37 contaminated, 5.8 m (SPADES assembly) (version 2) ... | reverse complement strand
TGCGGCGCAGAGCCGCAATATTTTATGGATTACCTTGCATTCGGAAAACTCTTTCCGGAAAAGGCTGAACAGATCATCAAGGGTTTTTCAATTGCATGCAAAGAAAATAATGTTGCGCTTATTGGCGGTGAAACAGCAGAGATGCCGGGACTTTATGATGAGAACGAATATGATATGTCGGGAACAATTGTTGGATTTGTAGAACGTGAAAAAGTAATTGATGGACGAAATGTAAAAAAAGGCGACGTTTTAATTGGATATAAATCTACCGGATTGCATACTAATGGTTATTCTCTGGCAAGAAAAATTTTGCTGGAAAAATTTTCCGCGAATGATAAACACGATCTTCTTGAACTTTCTATTGGAGAAGAATTGTTGAGAGTTCATAAATCTTACCTAAAACTTATCACGGAGCTGAAAAACAAAATTAGCGTGAATGCATTTTCTCACATAACCGGCGGCGGAATTATTGGGAACACAAAACGAGTTGTTCCAAAAAATTTACAATTGAAAATTGATTGGAATGCTTGGGGTGTGCTGCCGATTTTTAAGTTGATACAACAAATTGGAAATGTTGCAGATGAAGAGATGAGAGAGGTTTTTAATTTAGGAATTGGTTTGATTGCAATTGTTGATAAGAATGATGTTGATAAAACTCTCACTCTCTCAAAAAAGATAAATGAAAATGGAATTGTGATTGGAGAAGTGACATCATAAATGTCATTCTGAATCCCGACGAAGTTGGGATGAAGAATCTCAAGAACTATTTGAGATTCCTCGCTTCGCTCGGATGACACATAACTAAATTCGAAGAAAAAAATGTTTATAGATACACACACACATCTTTTCTATCCAAACTTCGAAGGTGAAGTTGACAAAATAATTGAGCGCGCTGTTCAATCAGGCGTTGATTATATGATAGTTCCCGGAACCGATCTTGCAACTTCACAACAAGCAATCGAACTTGCAGAGAAGTATGATAATATTTATGCTTCTGTTGGTATACATCCGCACGATTCAAAAGATTGGAATGATTCTATTATCGAAAAATTGGAAGAACTTGCTAAGAATAAAAAAGTTGTTGCGATTGGTGAGATCGGGTTGGACTACTATTATGATTTCTCGCCACGGGAAATTCAAATCAAAGCTTTCGAATCACAGATTCAGCTAGCATTAAAACTGAATTTGCCGATCATCGTCCATAATCGCGAAGCTAATGAAGATATTATGAACATTGCACGCAAATACAAAGATTCCGGTTTACGGGCACAGTATCATTGTTTCGCTGGTTCAATTGCAGATGCACGCGAACTTGTAGAGATGCATCATTACATTTCGTTTCCTGGAATTGTTACATTTAAGAATGCTGAAAACGTTCGCAAAGTTTTAAGCCGTATCGCAATAGAAAATTTATTGCTTGAGACCGATTCACCGTTTATGACTCCGGTTCCTCACCGCGGAGAACGGAATGAACCGGCATATATAAAATTGATCGCTGAAAAAATTGCGGAGGTTCATCACTTGACAAGTGAAAATGTTGGTAAAGCTACTTCTTACAATGCTCATAAACTTTTTGGCATTGGAGAAAAACCCAAATTGAGTTTTACATACAGAATTGGTGAAGCTCTGTATATCAACGTAACAAACCGCTGTAATGCCGATTGTGTTTTCTGTGATCGTAAAGGTGAAGCTGTTATTAACGGCTATAATTTAAAAATGTCGAAATCAGAAGAGCCAGAAGCGGAAGTTTATATTAAAGAAATCGGCGATCCAAAAAAGTATAAAGAAATTGTTTTTTGCGGATACGGAGAACCAACTATCAGATGGAATGTTGTTAAGCAAGTTGCAAAGTATGTAAAAGAATTTGGCGGCAATACTAGAATGAATTCAGACGGACACGGAAACTTTATCAACAAGAGAGATATCACACCAGAATTGAAAGGATTGATTGACACTGTTTCGATTAGTTTGAACTCAACTGATCCGGTTCAATATGGTAAGTTGATGCGCGTTGATTCTTCTATGCACAAAGAGATGTTGGACTTTGCAAGAAAAGCAAAAAATTATACTCACGTTGTACTTTCTATTGTTGGACTCAGCGAAGTGGATTCCGAAGCAGCTAAAAAGTTTGTTGCTGAAGAAGTTGGTGTTGATTTCCGTGAGAGAGAATATTTCTAATTTAATTTGAGATCTTATGTACCTGAAAAAAAAATTCTTACTCTTTCCCGCTTCGACTTGTCGAAGACGAGGCGAGCTCTTTATCTTACTCCTGTTCGTTCTTCAATCGTGTGCTTCGTTTCAATCTACTGTTACTTCATCTCAAGATAAAATTGATAGTTTACTTAACACTGATTTTTTTAAAACCTCTCAGGCTGGAATTTCATTTTACGATTTAACGGCCAATAAACAGTTATTCAAATACAACGAAAAACTTTTGTTCCGCCCGGCATCAAACGAAAAGATATTAACTACAGCAGCAGGATATTTATTTCTTGGTGAGGATTACAAATTCAAAACTTCTGTTTATCATACAGGAGAAGTTAATGATTCAATATGCAATGGCGACATTTACATTGTTGGCGGTTTCGATCCGGATTTTACTTCACACGATTTGGATTCAATCGTTAGTGAAATAAAACATTCCGGGATAAAAGAAATTAACGGCAATATTTATGGCGATGTCTCGGCTATGGATTCTTTATTCTGGGGTGAAGGTTGGATGTGGACTGACGATCCGGAACCATATGCCGCTTATCTTACCTCTTTGACAATAAATAAAAACAGCGTTCAAATCGCTTATGGGCCGGGTGAGATTGGCAAAGAGGCTATTATCGAACTAATTCCCAAAACAAATTTTTTTCAAATAAAAAATTCATCATCAACAATTGATTCCGGAAAAACAACTATTAAAATTACTCGAGATTGGATCAATCGAAACAACACAATTCTTATTAGTGGAAATATTACAGAAAAATCAAAACGGGATACAACTTCAGTAAATGTTTTTAATCCGGCCTTTTATTTTCTAAATCTGATGAAAGAAAGTATTGAACAAAATGGCATTGCTTTCAAAGGAAAAGTTGATACTCTAACTCTTCCACAACAAGCAAAAAAAATATTTTCTTTTGAACGTAACATAGAGCCGGTAATAACTAATACAAACAAAATAAGCGATAATCTTAGCGCGGAAATGATTCTGCGCGCGCTTGCATTAAATTCTACCTATAAACCAGCGACTGCAGAAAAAGGAATTCGGTTTGTTGATAGTCTAATTACTCTGACAGGATTAAATCCAAAAAGTTATAGAATTGTTGATGGATCGGGGCTTTCTAATTATAATCTTATCTCGGCAGAGTTATTATCTGAAATACTAAAATATTATTACTTCAAAAAACCGGATATTTTCCCAAAATTTTTTAGTTCGTTCCCGATATCGGGTGTTGACGGAACTTTAAAAAACCGTATGAAAGAAAGCAAAGCGTTCAAACGTGTTCATGCAAAAACCGGAACTATAAGCGGAGTAAGTAGTCTCTCTGGATATCTTGAAAATAAGAGCGGACATATGATTGCCTTTTCAATATTAATTCAGAATTTCATCGGTTCATCAGCTCGTGCTCGATCTATTCAAGATGAATTATGTGAAATTATTTTTGAGATGAATTAAGAATTCAATCAATGAAAACATTTAAAAAATTTATAATTATTACCGAACCAACTAACAACGACCTTGTCAGTGGATTATTATGGCAACTGGATATTGACGGTATTAACGAGTCAGATAACGCAGTTGTAGCATTTGTAAACTCATCTAAAAATATTTCACGCGATGATATTGGTAATATTTTAAAAGAGATGATTGATGAAAGACTAATAGAATCATTTTACATTCAGGAAGAAACACTTGAAGATAAAAATTGGAACGAGGAATACGAAAAAAATGTGCGTGTTATTGAAGTAACTGAAAAGATTGTTATTAAACCTTCATTTAAAGAATATATTTCTAAACCTGGACAAATTATTATTACGATCGATCCAAAAATGTCCTTTGGTACCGGCGAACATGCTACGACTCAACTGGTTCTTCAACTAATTGAAAAATATATCCACGGCAGTGAAAAGGTGTTGGACGTTGGTTCCGGAACAGCGGTCTTAGGCATTAGCACAGTTTTGCTTGGCGCAGCCTCCGCTCTTTGTATTGATAATGATGAATGGTGTGTTCTAAACGGCAATGAAAATGTTAAAGCGAATTCTCTTAGCAGTAAAGTAGAAATTCGGTTGGCTGAAATTAAACAAATTGAAGAAAAAGAATTTGATCTAATCGTTGCAAATATTAATAAACATATTTTATTAGATATTGCTGATGAAATAAAAAATAAGATCGGAAAAAACGGCGTAATAATTTTATCTGGACTTCTAATAATTGATGAAAATGATATTGCAGAAAAATATACACGGCTTCAATTTAAGCTTATAGAAAAAATCACAATAGATGAATGGTGCGCACTTGTGTTTCAATTACAGTAAGAACAAAGATTAAAACTTATCGAGTAAATTGATAAATTCCATTTGTTCATTTTCACTGAGTGAAGAAACCATTGCAGAAATATTTTTATAATATTCAGGTAAAATAGATTCGATTTTGTCTCTACCTGAATCCGTTAAGTCCGCAAGAATCACCCGCCTATCTTCTTTCGAATGAGTTCTTTTTACAAATCCTTCCTTCTCAAGATTGTCAACAACACATGTAATATTAGCTCCTGTGACCATCATTTCATCACTGATTTTTTTCAATGATAAAGATCCGGATTTGTGAAGAATCTCAAGAACACCAAACTGTGGAGAGGTTAATTTTTGCTCAAACATTTGTCTTGCTTGAACTTTGCGGAATTTATCATTTGCTTTAGAAATTTTTTCACATAATTCTAAAGCAAGAACTTTTTTATCGTTGAACATTACTGCCAATCCTTTCCATTATATTCAAAATTATTATTATTCGTGAACTTTGAATATTTCATCGTAATTTTGCTATTAATAGCTTATTGGTAATTTAAACAACGTTTTAGCAAAAATAAATCCATTAGGACTTAAAAAGGGGCATAAAATTTTTAATTTGGTTTTGAATAATAAAAAGTTTTACTGTCAACTGAGGTTTATATAATTTGTACGTGTTTGAATCAATTAGCAAATAAATTATATTATCGAAATAAAAGAATACTATTCTAAATCAACATTATGATAGATCAAAAAGAATTTATAAAGTTTATCAGTAGTTTAAGATTGAAAGAATTATCCCAGGATTCTATTATAAGTTATACACAACCAATCCTTGAAAAAGATTATAAAAGTTTATTAGCAGATCTTTTGAACAACCATGAAATTTCGTTTTACTGGTCTCAGCCGAATGAATCATTTTCCTTTTTTGGGTATAAAGAATTTTTCTCTTTATCGTTGGGCAATTCGATATCAAAAAATAGATTATTAACCGAACTCGAAAAGCGGTTTTATTCAAATTCTCCCCGGAAATTAAAGCATCCGTTATTTGTCGGCGGAATAAAATTCCCTTCTTCAAAAAATGATTTAATGTGGAAAAATTTTAATTCTGAAAAATGGTTTATGCCTAAGATCCTTCTTCTCAAGATTAACGATGAATATTCGATTACTTTTAATTTCTCGGTAACCATTTTCAATCTTGGAAATACAGATGATATAATTGCTAGTCTAACTGATGATCTAAAATTTTATTCAGAGAGATTGAATGATTCAGAACCTGAACTTTCTGGAAATAATTCTGCGGATTCGGAAATTCATAATTGGTCTAATCAAATAAATTCTGCTCTTGAAAAGATTTCTAAGGGTAGATTGAACAAAGTGGTCCTTGCAAGATACAAGGATTTACAGTTTACGGAACGGCATAATATTCTTTCTCTATTACAAAGATTAGAAGAGAATTTTGAGAGTTGTTATACGTTCGCTTATCGAAATGGCGATTCGATATTTTTTGGTGCTTCTCCGGAAAAACTTTTTAAAATTTCAGATGGATATATTGAAACAGATGCACTCGCCGGTTCAATTCCTAGAGGCAGTTCTATCGAAGAAGATGAAAATTATGCTGCCGAACTTTTACACAGCGATAAGAATATAGCTGAGCATAAAAGTGTTGTTGATTTCATTCTTAAACAACTTACACCAGTTACAGAAAAAATCCTTTTCGATTCACAACCGTCAATTAAGAAATACAGAAATATTCAACATCTATATGCACAGATTAGAGCAAAACTAAAACAGGATACAAATTTATTTTCTTTGTTGGAATTGCTACACCCAACGCCAGCAGTTTGCGGAATGCCAAAGTCCGAAGCATTAAAAACTATAAATGATCTTGAAGAATTCGATCGCGGCATGTACGCCGGAGTTTTGGGTTGGTTCAATCTTGAAAATGAAGGTGAATTTATTGTAGGAATAAGATCTGCATTATTGAAAGAAGGATTCCTACGTGCATTTGCCGGCTGCGGAATTGTTGAGGGTTCAGAAAGTTTATCTGAATTCAATGAAACAGAATTAAAACTAAGACCAATATTATCTCTATTTACAAATGAAACTATCAATAAATCGTAATACTTTTTGGTGTGATGTTTTTGTCAACAGACTTGTAGAGCTCGGTGTTCGCTATGCATGTATCTCACCAGGTTCAAGAAGTACGCCGCTGACTCTTGCGTTTGCATCTAACAAATCAATTAACATTTTTCCAATAGTTGATGAACGCTCATCTGCTTTTTTTGCACTGGGTATTGCAAAAAATACTCAATCACCGGTTGCCGTTGTTACAACATCGGGAACTGCAGTTGCTGAATTATATCCGGCAATAATCGAGGCATATTATCAACGTATTCCATTGATTATTTGTACTGCCGACCGCCCACCCGCTCTTAGAAACAGCGGTGCCAACCAAACTATTAATCAGCAAAATATTTTTAAAAATCACATCCGTTATTTTGCAGATGCTGGTTTGCCTAATCTTAAAAATTTAAATTTTGTAAATGATTTAGCTGATAGCCTGATTATAAATTCTAGTGTGGGGAATAAAGGTCCCGTTCATGTTAACTTTTCATTCGAAAAACCTTTTGAACCTAAAAGTTATACTGATAAGATTGAGATAAGTAAAATTCAAAAAATATTTTCAAAGTCTTCCCTTGTCCTGAATAAGAAAAAACAAGTTGCAATTGATTTTGATGTTCTCGCAAAAAAAATTCATGGTATAGAACGCGGACTTATACTGGTCGGGTCTAAATATTACAACAAAGATTTTACAAAAAACCTTGTTCGATTCTCAAAAACTTTTGGCTATCCAATATTTGCCGACGGGTCATCTTCATTAAGGTTTGGTGACCATTCTAAAGAATATTTCATTGATAATTTTACTGCATTTGCCAGAGTTAAAAATTTTCAAAAATATTTTGATCCGAAACTTATTATTCAATTCGGAGGAACTCCAACATCAAATGTTCTGCTGGAATTTTTTAAGAATTCAAATGCTGAGAAAATATTAGTTAATCAATTTGGGGACAAGAACGATCCATCCCATACCGCAAAAAAAATCTATGCAATTAATCCTAATGATTTTTGTACTTCAATTTTAAAAAATATCGGGAAAAATATTACGCGTGATAGCTGCTGGCTAATTGATCTTCAAGTAATGAATAATAAAGCATCCGAGTTAAAGAATAAATTGATCAACAATGCTGCATTCCCGTTTGAAGGAAGAATAGCGAACGAATTGATCAAATCGTTACCGCAAAAATCAAATCTGATGGTCTCGAACTCGTTACCAATCAGAGATATTGATTTCTTTGCTTCATCAAGTAATAAAAAGATAAATGTTTTTTCAAACCGCGGTGCAAGCGGAATAGATGGAATAAATTCTACTGCGCTTGGTATTGCAAAGACATCGAATGAGCCAACATATCTTTTAATTGGAGATCTTGCTTTCTATCATGATATGAACGGTCTTCATAATGCAATTAAGTACAAAATTCCTCTTACAGTAGTTCTTGTTAACAATAACGGCGGCGGGATATTTGAATCATTACCCATTTCTAACTATAAAGAATTCCTTATCGAAAATTTTATAACCCCGTTGGAACTTGATCTTTCTAAATTAGTTAAAGCTTATGGCGGAAAATTTATTCGTATTAAAAATTGGAAAAACTTTAGCTCTGCTATCAATTCTTCGAAAAAAAATAAGAGGATTACTGTTCTTGAAATTTGTACCAATGCTAAAAAATCCAAAGAACTAAGAGAAAAATATTGGAAAGCGGTTTCAAACGAAGTAGATTTATACATAAATGAAATTAAAAGTTGACGATATTCAATTTAATCTTCTTATCAATGAATCCAATTTTAATAATGAAAAAACACCGATAGTTTTTCTGCACGGATTCACAGGAAGAGCTGCCGATTGGCAATTTATCTTCGACAAAATTCCACCAAAATTTTCTCCCATTGCAATTGATCTTATCGGGCATGGCGAAACCGATTCACCGAAAAATCAAGATTACTATTCATGTCATGCAATCGTTTATCAAATTGATTCTATTCTTGATCAGCTTAATATTAAAAAATTTATTATTGTCGGTTACTCGATGGGTGGAAGAGCTGCTCTTGCTTATAGTTTTAAGAATCCTCAAAAAATTAAAGCTGCAATATTAGAAAGCACTTCACCGGGAATTGAGGATTTTCGACTAAAGAAAGAAAGGGTTGAATTTGATTTTCTACTTTCAGATAAAATAAAAATAGAAGGTGTTGAATCATTTATTGAATACTGGTTCAATATTCCCCTTTTCGAATCATTAAAAAAACATCCTAACTTTAAAACTGAAATGAAATTGCGGAATCAAAATAGTGCGACCGGATTAGCAAATATTCTTTCAAGTTTCAGCACCGGATTAATGCCCAGCTTTTGGGAAAAACTTCCACAACTAAATTTTCCTATCCTTTTATTAAACGGTGAGTTAGATGAAAAATATTCTGATATTAACAATGAAATGATGAATAAACTGCCAAATGCTATTCATAAATCAATTCCAGAATGCGGTCACAATGTTCACTTAGAAAAGCCGGAGCTTTTTACTAAATTTGCTTTGGATTTTTTGAATACTCTTTAAAGGGAATTATGAAATACAAATGGATTAAAGCGAAAAAATACCAAGACATTATTTATGAGAAGATGGAAGGGATTGCAAAGATCACAATCAACCGCCCAGAAAAAAGAAATGCATTTAGACCTGAAACAACTAAAGAACTTTATGATGCATTTGAAAATGCCCGCGAAGATTCGAACATTGGAGTAATTCTATTAACCGGTAAAGGTCCGGCTAAAGATGGTAAGTATGCATTTTGTTCCGGAGGAGATCAATCAATTCGAGGTGATAAAGGTTACGTTGGAAAAGACGGTGTTCCTCGTTTAAATATTCTAGATGTCCAAAAACAAATTAGAAGTATTCCAAAACCAGTAATCGCTCTTGTTGCGGGTTATGCAATTGGCGGTGGACATGTACTCCATGTTGTTTGCGATTTAACAATTGCAGCATATAATGCAATCTTCGGACAGACCGGACCAAAGGTTGGGAGTTTTGACGGAGGTTTTGGTGCCAGTTATCTTGCAAGAATTGTTGGACAAAAGAAAGCGCGCGAAATTTGGTATCTGTGTCGTCAATACAATGCTCAAGAAGCTCTTGAAATGGGACTTATAAATAAAGTGGTACCATTAAACAAACTTGAAGAAGAAGGAATTAAATGGGCAAAAGAAATTTTAGAAAAAAGTCCGCTTGCAATTCGATTACTTAAATCCGCATTCAATGCAGAGCTTGATGGCCAAGCTGGAATTCAGGAACTTGCCGGCAATGCAACTTTGCTTTATTACATGAGCGATGAAGCGCAAGAAGGTAGAAATGCATATAATGAAAAACGCAAACCGGATTTCAAAAAATTTCCAAGAGTTCCATAATTGTTATGATTGAATCACATACAAATACAATTTCCAAATTAGATGCTTGGATTCTTGCCAGTCGCCCAAGAACTTTAGCAGCAGCAGTTATGCCTGTTATAGTCGGCAGTTCCATTGCGATAAACGACAGTGTATTTCATCCTATAGCAGCTCTTGTTGCTTTGTTATGTTCATTGTTAATTCAAATAGGAACAAATTTAGTAAATGATCTTTTTGATTTTTTACACGGATCTGATAAAAAAGATAGAGTCGGTCCTCAACGCGCAACAGCTTCAGGTTTATTAACTAAGTATGAAATGAAAGTTGGAATATTTTTTACTTTTGGGTTGAGTTTCATCCTCGGATTATATCTTGTTTATCTTGGCGGAATTTTCATTTTACTAATCGGAATTTTTTCTATTCTCGCCGGTATAGTTTACACTGCTGGACCATTTCCGCTTGCTTATAACGGTCTTGGTGACATTGCAGTATTTATTTTCTTTGGATTTATTGGTACTGTAGGAACATATTATGTTCAAGCAAATGAAATTACTGCAATGGTGTTTTGGTCATCAATTCCTGTAGGAGCGCTGATAACAAATATTTTAGTCGTAAATAATTACCGCGACCGGGAAGAAGATCACTCAAATGGGAAGAATACGCTTGCTGTAATCTTTGGTGAAAAGTTTGCACGTATGCAATATGTATTTTTTATGGTAGTTTCTTATGCAATACTGTTTGTTGTTTATTTCACATTCAAAAAAAGTCTTTTGATATTCTTACCTCTTCTTTCTCTCCCACTATCTATAAAATTAATTCGTATGATTTTTACATTACGCGGACGTGAATTAAATAAAACTCTCGAGCTGACAGCTAAACTTTCAGCACTCTACGGTTTGCTTTTCGCAGCCGGAATTCTTTTATGACAATAAAAGATTTTAAATACTTCCCTTTTTCACTACAACTAAAAATTCCTTTTCAATCCTCAGCTCAAACAATAAAACAAAGAGATGGAATTATTATTTCTTTAACTGACGAATTAGGTAATCAATATTTCGGTGAAGCCTCTCCACTTCCGGGATTTAGTAAAGAAACGATTAATGATCTTATTCAAAATTTATCAGATATAAAAACAAAGCTCGTAGATTTATTTTTAATGGAAGATCTTTACGCTATCAATGATCAACTTTCTATATTCATGTTAGTGCCTTCACTTCGTTTTGCATTAGAGCAGGCAATCTTATCTTTAATGATCAATAGAAATAAAAACTTTGTAAATCAATTCGTAGGCAATCTAAAATCTGAAATTAATGTAAATGCTGTGCTTGGATTTGGAGAAACCAATGGAATCTTATCGGCAATCGAAGAAAAAATAAATGATGGTTATTACACAGTTAAAATCAAAATCGGCAGAAGCGATTTTGAAGATGATCTTAAATTAATTAGTGGGATAAGGCAAAAATTTGGAGATGAAGTTAATCTCCGCCTAGATGTAAATGGAAAGTGGGAGCTTAATGACGCGGAAAAATATTTAGAGCGGCTTTCTACTTTCAATATTCAATACATAGAGGAACCGTGCAATAATATAAATAAGCTAATAACTCTTGCTCAGTCATCACCCATTCCTTTGGCTGTGGACGAATCGGTTCATACAATTGAAGATGCTTACGAAGTAATAAATAATTCTAATGTTGAATTTATTGTTTGGAAACCTATGATTTTAGGAAGATTGATTGCTTTATTTAGAGTAATTAAAGAAGCGGAAAAGAAAAATAAAAAAATAATTATTTCGTCTTCATTCGAAAGTGCTGTTGGGAAAAGCGGATTGGTTTTTCTAACCGTAACGACAAATCATAATTTTGCTCATGGGCTTGATACATCTCAATTTTTTGAGAATGATATTTGTACAGATCCGTTCACTGTAAAAGCTGGGAAGATAAATTTAACTCCGGGAAATTATCCGCCACATTTTAATTTGAACCTCAAATGATCACAGTAAGCAATACAAAACATTGGCTGATTGAACAAGCAACTCGTTATCCAAACGACAAAACAATCAAGACAGAACAGGATTTTATTTCATATCAGCAATTTTTAGAAGAATGTAATCTCACAGCTAACTATCTGCAAGAAAATAAAGTTAAAGAAAATGATCATGTAGGAATTTTATTTACACACAGTTACAAAATATTCATAATAATTAATGCATTATGGTTCATCGGAGCTATTCCGGTTCCATTAAATAAGAGAAAAACTGTAAACGAAATTGAAAATGAGATTCATCTTGCTGATATAAAATTTCTGATTATTGATGATTCACTCAAATCACAATTTGCGAGTTTGAACTTTCCAAACGTGCTTATCATGAACACCATTATGAAACATGGGCCACAAAATCAAAACTTCATAATTAATAATTCAGAACCTTGCCTACCGGCAGGCAGATTTATAATTCATAATTCAGCATTAATAATGTTCACATCCGGCAGCACGGGAAATCCTAAAGCAGTTGTTCATACTTTTCAAAGTTTGTATGAAAGTGCTCTAGGATTGGATTCATTCGCCGAATTATCACCAAATGATATTTGGCTCGCTTCATTACCGTTTTATCACATCGGCGGATTTATGATTTTAGTCCGATCTTTGATAGCTGGCAGCTCAGTTGTATTTCCGGCATCACCAAAATTTGAAGACATCAATCAAGCAATCAAGCAGTCGAACCCTACGTATATTTCATTAGTCTCAACAACTCTTCAAGATTTTCTTAATCATAATATCAAACCAAATAAAAATTTGAAATACGTTTTTCTTGGCGGTGGTCCTTCCCAAACAGAATTAATTACTGAAGCCGTAAAAAAATCATGGCCAATAGTAAAAGTATACGGCTCAACGGAAACGTGTTCTATGATAACTGCGCTTCATCCGGATTATATAAAATCAAAACCGGATTCTGCAGGAAAACCTATCGGAGAGAATAAGATCAAGATTACAAACAAGAGTCAAAATGAATTAGGTGAAATTGCTGTTTCTTCAAAATCACTTTTAAAGGAATATTACAACGATCGAGAGACAACCAATACTAAACTACAAAATGGCTGGTATCATACCGGCGATAACGGATGGATGGATGACGAAGGTTTTCTCTACATCGAATCTCGTCGAGATGATCTGATAATTTCCGGCGGAGAGAATATTAGTTCGTATGAGGTTGAATTAATTATAAGAAAACTTCCGTTGGTGAAAGATGTATTAGTTTTTGGTCTTCAAGATAATACATGGGGACAAATTGTTTGTGCGGCAATTGTTTCAGAAACTATTTCAGAAGATGAGATAAAATATTTTCTTAAAGAGAAAATGGCAGCGTATAAAATTCCTAAACGTTTTTTTATTGTTGATGAAATTCCGCGTAATGAAATGGGTAAAGCAAATAGAACTGAATTATTGAAGCTGCTTAAGCTAAGTTAGTTTTCAACTTATCGTAACATTCCTTTGGTAACTCTATCTTCTTAAATTGTTCTTTAAGCACACAAACATGAACGGTTTTAGCAATTGCAGCAAATGTGTCATCATCTTTGTAGAATTTATAACTTAATTCAAAAGAAGAATTTTTCAAAAGGCTTACTATAACATCAATGCGGAGTTCGTCCCCTACTCTTATCGGTCTAACATAATCAGCTTCGGCGTGAATGATGGGTAAGATATATTCTTTATCAAAAAAATAATCTCTCTCTGTATGAAAACTTCTCATCATATCCTCGTATGCGGCATGAACGTATTTAAATAAACTTGCGTAAAAAATAATTCCTGCCGGGTCAGCATCATAAAAATAGACCTTTACCTTTGTAGTGAACATTGTTTCTCTCTTTTATTATTGCAAATTTAATCAACTCTTATCCATTTCACATTAACTTTTTTGTGATTAATTTGGTGCAAAATTATATTTGAATAAATGCGATTTATAAAAATCAAATACCTTTTAGCCATAATATTCTTAGCCATCTCGTATTTATTGTCTGCTCAGAGTGACAGTAAGAAAGAATATTATTCAAACGGCAACCTTAAATCCGAAGGTGCAATCGTTAACGGCCGAAGAAACGGTCTTTATAAAGAATATTACGAAAGCGGTAAACTTTGGAAGGAATGGAATTTTGAAAACGGAAAAGAGGAAGGGGTTTCAATTTGGTACTTCGAGGATGGGAAAAAAAGTATGGAATGGAATTACCGCAACGGAAAACTTGAAGGAAAATCCAAATGGTATTATGAAACGGGAGAACTTTGGGCAGAACCGGTTTATGTAAATGATATTCAAAGCGGCTCTAGCAGCACCTACTACAAAAGCGGTAAACTTCAAGCAATATGGAATTACATTAATGGCAAACTAAACGGTGAATCAAAAATATTCTTCGAGAACGGAAAAGTTGAAGTAGAGCGTAATTATGTTAATGATAAACTTGACGGCAAAAGCAAAGTATATTATGATTTTGGTACGATCGCTCTTGATGCAAATTACCAGAATGATCAGCTTGATGGAATCTCTTACCTCTATTATCCTGATGGCAAAATTAAAGTGATTGATACATATGAGAACGGTCAGATCATTAAACGCGAACGTTTTGATTACGGTGCTAAAGTTAGCAAGGTAGAAGAAAATTTTGATGAATACTGGGATGAAGGCACTTTGAAAAGACAAGTTACTTTTAAGGAAGGAAAACTTGACGGATTGATAAAAGAATATTACGTCAGCGGATTTATCAAATCTGAATTAAACTATAAGTCCGGTTCGTTAGAAGGAGAAAGTAAATATTACAATGACGGCGGAACTATTGTAGAGATTGCACAATACATTAGCAATATGAAGAATGGGACATCAACAAAATTCAATAAAAATGGCATTAAAGTAGCCGATGTAAATTATACTAATGGTTTGCGTGAAGGTTCTGCAAAAACATTTTATCCAAGTGGTGAAGTTGAATCGGAACAGATTTACCAAAATGATAAACTAAATGGAGTTGTAAAAATATTTTCCAAAGTCGGAATTCTTAATGCTGAGGTAGAATATAAGAACGGATTGAAAGACGGAATTACAAAATATTATTTCCCGAACGGTAATGTTTCTGATTTCCAGACTTATAAAAATAATCTGCTCGATGGAAAATGTTTTACGTATGATGAGAGCGGGAAAATTATTTCATCAACTGAATATAAAGAAGGTGAATTGGTTAAGTAATCTTTTTAATAATGAACTGATCTATAAAATCACTTCCGAATGCAAGTGACGGAGTGTAAGTACCAGGTTTAAGAGTATTTTTCAGAACTCTTTCAACACTTTCCGCCGCTCCAATTGCAGTTAGATTGTATCCTTCCATAACTTGATAAATTTCTTCTATCATTGTTCCTTTTGAATTTTCTACTCTTCCCCATACATATGTTTTAGTTGAATCACGTTTTGATTTTACCGGTCCGGTTAAAATTTTCTTCATAAATACTGCAACGATATTTTTGATTAAAGGTATCTTAAAAATTTTCAAGAAGAAAAGAACAAGAGATTTTGCTTTAACCATTAGTCGCGGTAAAGCAATATAAACTTCCACATTGGGAATTTTTGTTGATTGATAGGATGAATAAACATCTCCCCACGGAATTGAAAGTCCGCAAAACGAAAAATTTTTGATTTTAAAATCAATTGTATATTCGCCAATATTTGATT
>Ga0082335_1006173_pt1 | contig 15694 bp, 11 predicted proteins | sample Subgrocontami58m_FD_72375 | JGI IMG/M metagenome (GOLD analysis project Ga0082335, IMG submission 72375) | Subsurface groundwater microbial communities from S. Glens Falls, New York, USA - GMW37 contaminated, 5.8 m (SPADES assembly) (version 2) ... | reverse complement strand
CCGGCGCCCTGACCAATCCCGTACTCGAAAGATGGGGACTGCACCTGCAGGCCGTCGCGGTGCTGCCGCTCGCCGCCGGCGCGTGGCTGCTCAGCCCGGCCTGGCTGGCGGTCGGCGCCGGCCTGCTCGGCTGCGGCGTCATTCTGTTCACCGCGGACATGCTCACCGTGTTGCGCCACCTGTGGAAACCCATCGTCCTCACCGCGCCCCCGGCGCCCAACCGAACCCGACCATGACTGACGTTGCTCCCGATACCGCTGCCGTGTGGCAGGCGCTTGGCACGATCCTCGATCCCGAATTCGGCATCAGCATCGTCGACCTGGGCTTGATCTACAGCGTCGAATGCACCGACGGCAACGTGAGCGTCGTGATGACGCTGACCACGCCGACCTGTCCTTCCGGCGTCTGGATTCATAACGGCACCGAGGAAGCCGTGCGCCGGCTGGCCGGCGTGAAGAACGTGAAAGTTGAACTCGTTTTCGATCCCGTCTGGAGTCCGACGATGCTGAGCGCGACCGCGCAACAACTCCTCGGCTGGTCTTCCGACGAAGTTCACCGGTGACGTTTTCCTGTCCTCATTTCGACCCGTACCACGACTGGTGCCTGCGGCTGAAAACCGACTGCGTGCCGGGCCGGCCCGGCTGCGTGCTCGCGGGCTCGGTGTTCGCCGTGCCGGTCGAGCAGCGGCTGCGCGAGCGCGAAGAGGAGAAGCGCCGGAAGGCGGTCGGGGCGTGGGTCAAGGGTGACGACCTGAAACCGCCGACAAAGTGATCGCGTAGCCAAAGCCCCGACGCTTTTGGCCTACTTCGCCCGGTGGGGCCGCTTCTCCGAAGCGGCCTGGGTTCCTGGGTCAATCGCGCGTGCCAAGCGCAGGATACCCTGCGCCTCAGGCCGGCTCGGAGAGCCAGCCCCACCTCTTTCACGCGGGCTGGGAGAGCCAGGCCCACCTCTTGCGCCGCCATCCTGGGAGCAAAAGAGGCGCATGCGATTCTTCGCTGGCGCCCCGAATGACGATCGAGTGTCGTAACGCGGTCCGCCGCCGCGTTGCCGGCGGCGTTCACCAAGTCCTCCTCTCCATGCGTACTCGCCTCGCGCTGCTCGTCACGCTCGGGTTCATCGGCATCGCCAACTTCGCCTCCGCCGCGACCGCCAGCCGTCCCAACGTGCTCGTCATCGTCTCCGACGATCAGGGCTACGGCGATTTTTCCTGCCACGGGAACCCGATCCTCAAGACGCCGAACCTCGATCGCCTCCACGCCCAGAGCGTGCGCTTCACCGATTTCCACGTCGCGCCGGTCTGCACGCCGACGCGCGGCCAGCTGATGACCGGCCAGGACGCGCTGCGCAACGGCGCGCACACCGTGCCGGCGGGCCATAACCTGATCTGGCGCGAGATTCCCGTCCTGCCGGAGATGTTACGCGGCGGCGGCTATCGGACCGGACTGTTTGGCAAGTGGCACCTCGGGGACGTGTGGCCCGACCGGCCGATGGATCGCGGGTTCGACCGCGCGGTCTGGTTCACCGGACACGGGATCGCGTCGAGCACGGAATTCGACAACGACTGCGTGAAGGTCCGCTACCGCGACCAGCTCGTCACCGAGCGCTCGGACCAATACTGCACCGACCTCTGGTTCGGCGAGGCGATGAAATGGATGGAGCAGCAGCAAACGGAACACCGGCCGTTCTTCTGTTACTTGGCGACCAACGCGCCCCACTCGCCGTGCTGGATCGAGGAAAAGGACGCCGCGCGGTACCGCGGCAAGGTGCCGCCGCAGGCCGCGAACTTCTTCGGGATGATCGCGAACTTCGACGACAACCTCGGCCGGCTGCTCGACTGGATGCAGCGCACGCAGCTCGAGCGCGACACGATCATCGTCTTCTTCAACGACAATGGCGGTACCGCCGGCACGCGGATCTACAACGCCGGACTGCGCGAGGGCAAAGGCAGCAATTACGACGGCGGCCACCGCGCGGCCTGCTTCATGCGCTGGCCGGGCGGCAAATTCACCGCGCCGCGCGACGTCGCCACGCCCGCGCAGGTGCAGGATGTCCTGCCCACGCTGCTCGAATTGACCCGAGTGCCCGCACCGGCGAAGGCCCGTTTCGACGGCACGAGTCTGGTGCCGCTGTTGCGCAGTGAAACCGCGCCGCTGCCGGACCGGATGATGGTCGTGCAATATGGCACCCGCGATCGCCCGGTGAAGAACGACGGCTGCGTGATCTGGGGCCAATGGCGCTGGGTAAATGGCGAAGGACTGTACGACATCCGGGCAGATCGCGCGCAGGCGAAGAATCTCAGCGCGCAATTCCCCGACGTCGCCCGCCGGATGCGCGACCACTACGAGCAGTGGTGGAACGGGTTGTCGCGGCAGTTTGAATACCAGCCGATCCTGCTCGGCACGCAACAGGAGAACCCCGTGCAGTTGAACCCGAACATGTGGGCGGGCGTCGATGTCGACAACCCGCGCCGCGTGGCGGAGGCGGCCGGCGGACCGCGCGGCGGCCCGTGGAACGTCGAGGTGACCCAGGGGGGCGACTACGTGATCGAACTGCGGCGGTGGCCCTTCCACACCGATTTCGCGCTCGGCTCCGAGGGGCCGTCGAAGACGATTTCCGGCCGGCCGCTCAATCATCAGGTCAAACGCACGCCGGTCGCCGCCGGCGTCCTGGCGGTGGGCGGCCGCGAGTTCAGCGCGAAAGCCGCGCCGACCGATCTCGGAGTCGTGATCCGCACGCAGCTTCCCGCGGGCCGCACCAAGCTGCAGGCCTGGTTCCGCGACGCCGCCGGCAACGATCTCTGCGGCGCCTACTATGCCCGCGTGCAACGCGTCGGCCCGAATTCATGAAACCCTCCCTGCTTCTCACCGCGAGCCTCGTGCTCGTCGCCGCGGTCGTCGCCCGTGCCGCGGACACCCGCCGGCCAAATGTCATCTTCATCCTCGCCGACGATCTCGGCTGGCGCGACCTGCACTGTTTCGGCAGCACCTATCACGAGACGCCAAATCTCGATCGACTTGCGGCCCGTGGCGTGAAGTTCACCCAGGCGTACGCCGCGAACCCGCTCTGCTCGCCGACGCGGTCGAGCATCTTGACCGGCCAATACCCGGCGCGGATCGGCATCACCGCGCCCGTGTGCCATGTGCCCGAAATCCAGCTCGAGAAAAAGCTGACTCGCGGGAATCCGAACATGCGCGCGATCGCCGCGGACAGCCTCACGCGGTTGAAGCCCGAGTACTTCACGCTGGCCGAAGCGCTGCACGAGGCGGGCTACGCCACGGCGCACTTCGGCAAGTGGCACCTGGGGCACAACCTGCCGTCGAATCCGAACGATCACTACGAGCCGAAGGATCAGGGTTTCGACTTCGACTTCCCACACGCGCCGAACGCGGCCGGGCCGGGCGGCGGCTATCTCGCGCCGTGGAAGTTCATTCGCGATCCCGCCATCGTCGGGAAACCCGGCGAGCACATCGAGGACCGGATGTCGGCGGAAGCGGCGAAGTTTATCCGCGAGCATCGCGACCAGCCATTCTATCTCAACTACTGGGCCTACTCAGTGCATTCGCCGTGGAATGCGCGGCACGACTACATCGATTATTTCAAACCGAAGGCGGACCCGAAGAACCCGCAGCACAATCCGCTCTACGCGGCGATGGTCCGCAGCCTCGACGACGGCATCGGCCGGCTCCTCGCGGCGGTCGACGAGGCGGGCATCGCGGACCGCACCATCATCGTTTTCACCTCCGACAACGGCGGCTGGGCGTATCGGCCGCGCGCCACCGATCCCGAAGGTTTTACCGACATGCCGGCGACGAGCAACCTGCCGGCGCGCAGCGGCAAGGCGTCGATTTACGAGGGCGGCACCCGCGAACCGCTGATTGTCGTCTGGCCCGGCCACACGAAACCCGGCACGACGACGGACGCGCTTTTCCAGAGCGTGGATTATTATCCGACGCTGCTCGCGATGTGCGGGCTGCAACCACGCGCGGGTCTCCAACTCGATGGCTACAACCAAACCGCCGCGATCACCGGCGGAGCGTCGGCGCGCGACCGGGTCTTCTGCCACTTCCCACACGGCAGTCCGAACCAGGCGATCGAGATTCCCGGCTTCCTGCCGAGCACGTACGTGCGGCGCGGCGACTGGAAATTGATTCGGTTCTACGCGGACAATGCGGACGGCTCCGATCGCTTCGAGTTGTACAACCTGCGCGAAGATCTCGGCGAAACACGCAACCTGGCCGCGGATAGACCCGATCTCGTGCGCGAACTGAACGAGTTGATCAGCGGTTTTCTCCGCGGAACGGAGGCGGTGGTCCCGGTCCGAAATCCGAACTATCAGCCTGGAGCCGCCGCCAGCGCCGGCGCGGCCAAGCAGAAGCGAAAGAAGAAAGCGTGAGCGCGGGACGATGCGTCCGCGTACGCGTATGGTGAGATTTGTGGAATGTAGGGCGGGGTCTCCCGCCCCCGCCGAGTTGAATCCACACTGCAGCGGCGGGGTCAGGAGACCCCGCCCTACAAATGCGCCGGCTCGCTGCAGGCACGGTTGCTACTGGCTGGCCGCATGCGCGCTCGCAATCGCCGTCGCGGCTCGTGCCGCGGAACTCGAGATTCCGCTGTCCCTCGATCCTGCCAGCGTCCACGACCTCGTCCTCACGCGGCCGACCGCCGATATCGTCGAGATTCGCACGACCGGTGTCGACCCGTTCGTCGCCACCCTGCCCTTCAATCCCGGCGCCGGCGCGGCGCAGGTCCTGAGCTTCGAGTACATCGCGATCGCGGCCGTTCCGGCGATCGAAGTCTTCGTCGGCCGGCCCTGGACGGAGGCTCGATCGCAATCGGCCGAACAATTGCCGGTCGCGGAAGGCTGGAGCACGTTCTCGCTCGATCTGCGCGCGGCGTGGGAGCGGACGAGTTCGCCGCCGGATCGGCTGCGGCTCGATTTCGGCCGGGCGGCCGGCCACGTCATCCAACTGCGACATCTCCGGCTGCGGCCGCCGAATCCGCGTGAAAACGAAGCCGACGGTGTCCGCCTCGCTCGGCAGCAGGCCGATCGCGCGCTCGACGGAGAACTCCGCGCGTACCTCGGGCGATCGTTCTCCGCGCACGTCAATCGCGTCGAGGTGCACGCCGATGAAATCGAAATCTCCGGCGACACCGGCGGTGCCGCCGCCGATTTGTTCCTCGCTGAGTCACCCGTGTGGCAGCAGGCGATCCGCGAAAGATCGCTGCCGCATGTCGCCGCGCTGCCGGCGAATCGCCGCGAGTTTTCAATCAAAGTCCCACGCTACCTTGCATCCGCCGATGGACGGCGCGACCGGCTGTTCACCCGTTGGCTGATCGTCCGCGCCGGTGCTCGCGGTGAGGAACAGCTTTCCGCCGCACGGTACGCGGACGCCGTCGCGGCGCGGCACGCGTGGCCGGAGAAGAAGCCGCGCTCGAAGAAAGGCCTGGGCGGGTTCACCGCGAACCGGCCCGAACTCCTCGGCGATCTCGATGCGCTCGGCATCGACAGCGTCACCGTGAACCTGCAGCTCAGCCGCTACCTCCGCGCGCAGCCTTCGGCGAAGACGTTCCCGTTCAACTGCAACGGCCGCACGTACCAGGCCGATCGCGCGGAAATCGAGAAACTCGATCGCACGCTGCTCGCCGCCGCGCGGCGCGACGCGCTCGTGCTCGGCATCCTGCTCGTCTCGAAAGCAGGCGCCTGGGACGGCGCACTCGGAAAAATCATGCAGCACCCGGACTGCGAACCGGCCGGCACGTTCAGCATGGCGAACGTCACGAGCGCGGAGGGCGTCGAGCATTATTTGGCGCTGCTGGATTTTCTCGCGGAGCGTTACAGCCGGCCGGGCGCGCCGTTTGGACGCATTCACCATTTCATCGTCCACAACGAAGTCGACGCCGGCTGGGTCTGGACCAACTGCGGCGAGAAGCCGCCGGTGCTGTACCTGGACCAGTATCACAAATCCATGCGGCTCGCGCAGCTCGTCGCGCGGCAATACGACCCGCACGCGCGGGCGTACATTTCGCTCACGCACCACTGGGCCGCGACGGCGAACCATCGCTTCTACCCCGGCCGCGAGGTGCTCGGCCATCTGCTCGCGTTCTCGCGCGTCGAGGGCGATTTCGACTGGGGCATCGCGTTGCACCCGTATCCGGAATCGCTGCGCGAGCCGAAAACCTGGCGTGATCGGCAGGCGACGTTCAGTTTCGATACGCCGATGATCACCTTCAAGAACGTCGAGGTGCTCGACGCGTGGGTCCGCGAGCCGGCCCAACGCTTCCGCGGGCGTGAGATCCGCTCCGTGCATCTCAGCGAACAGGGACCAAACTCGCCCGACTACAGCGCGCCGGCTCTGCGGGAGCAGGCGGCCGCGCTCGCGTACGTGTGGCAGAAGATTCGCCGGCTCGAGACGATCGAGGCGTTCGAGTTTCACAACTGGATCGATAATCGCGGCGAAGGCGGCCTGCGGATCGGACTGCGGCGGTTTCCCGACGATCGCGAGGAGCCGTTCGGCCGCAAGCCGGTGTGGCATGTTTACCGCGCGCTCGACACCGCCGACGAAGCCGAGGCGACGGCGTTTGCGCTGCCGATCATCGGGGTGCAGAACTGGGACGAAGTGCCGTATCGCGGGGCGATTCGTCGTTAATCAAGCGACCGCGCGGAGAACACACCCCGCCCTTCGGGCACCCCTCTTTTTAGAGGGGATCCTCGAGAGTGCTAACGTCGCCGCATTCTGGAAATCCCCTCTACCAAGAGGGGTGGCGCGCAGCGCCGGGGTGTGTTGGCTGTGCCGCGCCGGCCCCGCGGCGCGACACGACCTTACTGCGCGCCTTCGGCGCCGTACTTCGCGCGGAATTGGTCGAGCAGCGGATCCCGGGTTTCCTGCATCCACGTGCGCATCTGCGCGCGCATCTGCCGCAGCTGGTCGCGATACGCGGGATCCGGCGCGAGATTGTGCAGGGCACTCGGATCCGCGACGAAGTCGTAGAGCTCCTCCGGCACGCGGTGGATCAGCAGCTCGACGCGTGCGGCGACCGCCGGATTCGACTCGGCGGCTTTCTGCATCGCCGGGAACGTCAGCCCGTTCATCGGCTCCGACCGATAGGTGAACTTCCCATCCGACCACGCGTTGAAGATGTAGCCGAACCGCTTCGTCTGCAGGCAACGCATCGGAAACGCCTTGCGGCCCGACGTCTCGTTGTAGCACGTGAAGACATGATCGCGGCCGGACTGCGGGCCGCCGGTCAGCAGCGGCAGGAATGATTTGCCGTCCATCCCGGTCGGCGCGGCGAGCCCGGTCGCCTCGAGAATCGTCGGCATGAAATCGATGCCGCAGATGAAATTGTTCGCGTCCACGGTGCCCGGCCTGACCTTGCCCGGCCAGCGCACGAGCCAGGGCGTACGCGTGCTCGTGAAGTAGCAGTTGCTCTTCGCGAACGGCATCGAAATGCCGTTGTCGCTCAGAAACATCACCAGCGTGCTGTCCTCGAGCCCGGCTTCCTGCAGCGCGCGAAGAATTTCGCCGATCGTCTGGTCGCAGCGGTGCGCCGACGAATAGTACTGCGCCATCTCGGTCCGCACCTCCGGGAGGTCCGGCAGGAAATCCGGCACCGTGATTTCATCAGCGCGGTAGATCCGGTTGGGCATGGGATACGGGCCGCTGACCGCACCCTCGTCGCCGTTCTTCGCTTTTTTCGCCGCCTTCTTGGCTTTCTTCGGCTGGCCGGCGCGCGCCTTCTCCTGCTCGCTGCCCGCCCACGGCCGGTGCGGGTCGTGCGAGTTGGCCATCAGGAAAAACGGTTTGCCGGCGGAGTTGGCCTGCTGGAGGAATTCCTTCGCCGATTGGTAGTACCGCGCCGGATCGCGGCCCGCGCCGAGCTCGGCCTGGTCGCGCTTGTAGTCCCACGGAAATTTTTCGTCGGGCTTGAGGTGTTCGACCTTGCCGAGAATGCCGAGCCGGTAGCCGGCGCCCTTGAGCGATTCCATCAGTGTCGGCACATCGTTGCGGATGGGATAGAACCCAACCGCGCCGTTGTGGTGCGGATACCGGCCGGTCATCAGGCACTCGCGGCTCGGCTGGCACACCGCGACGGCGACGTGCGCGTTCACGATGCGCAGCCCCTGGCTCGCGAGCCGATCGAGGTTCGGCGTGATGTCCGGCAGCTTGTTGCCGGTGAACCCCGGCGTGTTGTAGTTCATGTCGTCCGCCGTGATTAGCAGCACGTTCAGCGGCGACGCGGCGTGCGCGGAGAGCGCAAACTCCGCGAAGAGTATGACGCAGGCCGGGAGAAAAAGGCCGGGAGCAAATGGAGTTCTCATCGAAAAGGAATTGATCGGAGCGAAGGTCGATCGTTGGCGCAGACGACGGGCGATGTCCATCCGCGGTTATAGGCCGAACTCGTAGCACGGGCAATCTGCCCGTGCTTCTCGGAATGCGCGGTCAGGTTGACCGCGCTACGCTGGCAGCTCATCTCTCGCGCAAGAAAACCGGGATGCGCCCATTGCCTCGCTCACTTCATCACCGCTTCCCATTCGTCCGCAAGCGCCTTGGCGTTCGGATCCTTCAATCCGCGCAGCGCGACAAGGATGGCGTTGCGATCCATGCGATTCGTCGCCAGCGGCCACGTCTTCTTCAATCCTCCAATCGCGCCGGGTACGAGCGCGGCGACCGGTCCGGCGCCGGCGCCGCCGAATGCGCTTTTCGAATACAGATTGGTCGCGGCGCGTACCGCTGAGGAACGGACCGCCGCGTCGACATCATCCCGCGCCCGCTCGAGCAAGAACGTGGTTGGTTGCACATCGCGCCAGTTGCCCAACGCGCGCAGCGCCGCCTTGCGCTGCTCGACGGCGGCGGATTTCGCCGCGGCCGACAGCGCATCGAACGCGGCGTCGCCACCGATCGCCGCCAGCAGCACATAAAGGCTGCCGCTCTCGCTCGCGGGCAATTTCTCCAAGGCTGCGACCACCGCCGCTGTCGCCGTCGCCGCGTCCGAGTCCTTCGTCGCCAGCCGGCGCAACGCGGCATCGAGCAGCGGCCTTCGCGCGGGCGGGACTTGGCGATAGAGCTCCAGCGCGACGCGGAAATCGCGGCCTGTTCCGAGGGTCGCGAGTGCGTTCGCGGCCGGGCCGCTGAAATTTTCATCGGCGTAAAGCTCGGGGCGAACCAACTCCGGCACGAGCGCGCGATAACCGCGGGCAACCAGGACCTCGAGCGCGGCCGCGCGCACGGCTCCCGTCCCGTGGAACGCATCGAGCAACAGCCGCGTCGGGTGATCGCCCGGCAATCGTGACAGGGCGAGCCGCGCCGACGCTGCGAGATCGTCCTCGCCCGTCATCATCGGCACGAGCCCGGCCGCGTCGGACTCTTCGCCGAACACCGCGAGCAGTTTCGCGGCGGCCGCGCGCACGGTGGTATCGGAAGAACGGATGCCGGTCCGTGCGGTCGAGACGGCCGCCCGGTCGCCGCGATCCTGCAGGACGGACAAGACCTGCACCTGGAGCGGCGGCGCCAGCGTGCCAAAACTGCGGCCGACCGCCTCGGTCAGCGCCGGACCGAATTCGCCCGCCCGCAGCAGCGCCAGCGCCGCAAGCTGCCGCGGCCGCCGCTTCGATGACAAGGCGTCGACGACGGACCACACGGGATCTTCCGCGAGGTGGGCCAGGCCAACCGTTGCCGCGACTACCTGCGCATCCGGGCCGCGGCTCACCACGAGCTGGTAGGCCTTGAACGCGTTCGAGCGGTCCCGCCGTTGCAATGAGTCGGCGGCGCGCACGAGCGCATCGGCCCAGGACGTTGTCGACGCAGCAGTCGGCTGATAGGCGAGCAGCGCTTCGAGCGCTCGGCTCGATGCGATTTCGCCCAGCGCATTCAACGCGGCTTCGGTCATCACCGAACTGCCGGCGCCGAGCAGCTTCGCGATGGGCGCGGCCGCTTCCGTGCAGCGGCGGTGGCCGAGCGAGTTCACCACTCCGGCGCGCAAGGTTTCGTCGCTCACTGCGTCGAGCGCCTGGAGCAGCGCGCGATCCGCGGCGGGCCCGGGCAGCGCCTCGAGCACCGAACGCGCCGGATGCGACCACGCGCGATCGCTCAACAACGAGGCGAGCGCGGAAATCGATTTGTCGGTGGCAACCGCTCGCAAGTCGGCGAAGGCCCGCGCGCGCTCGACCGAGCCCGCCTGCGCGTCGAGCGCGGTTTTGAGCAGGATGTCCTCAGCAGCCACGGCGGCGTGGAGCGGAACGGAGAGGACCAATCCGAGCGTCAGCGCGATCCGCACTCTTTGCATCAGAGGAGCACCCGTGGCGGGCAATCTGCGTAGCGACGTGGCCCGACGGCGCCCGGAAGTCGCCGTCCACCTTTCACGGCCGACCCGGAGGTCGGCCCTCCATTCATGAAGCAACGATCGCATGCTCACAAATGCCACGGTGCGCGCAGCGCCCGCGCCCGCAGCCGGTTGGCGGCCGGGTCGTCGACGAACTCCTCGGCATCGGGATTCCACTGCAGCTTGCGGCCCAGCTTCAGGCAGATGTTGCCGCAGTGGAGCAGAGAGCTGAGCCGATGAAGCTTCTCGATCGGGAAATACGGGTCGCGGCGCGACCGCACGCAGTCGAGGAAGTTGCGGTGCTCGCGGCCGGGCTCCGTGTAGAGGTGGATCCCGTCCGGCGGCACGATGGTGTCGAGGATCTCCGGACTGCTCGCCTCGACCGGCCGCCGCCACGCGGTGTTGCCCACCCAGCCCTTGTCGCCTTCGAAGCGGAGCCCGGTGCCGGTGTTCTCGATCCGGAGCTTCACGCCGTTGCGGTAGGTGTAGTGGAGATCGAAATCCAAGGCCGTGTCGTAGAGTCCCTGGCCAAAAACCCCCGTGCCCTCCACCGAGACCGGCCCGGTGTGCTCCGTGTCGTTGGCCCACTGCGCGGTGTCGCCCTGGTGGCAGCCCCAATCGGTGAGCATCCCGCCGGAATAGTCCTGGATCCAACGGAAATGATAGTGCACGCGCTCGGGCTGGTACGGCGCCAGCGGCGCGGGGCCGAGCCACAGGTCGTAATCGAGCTCCGGCGGCACCGGGTCCTCGCGAATCGGAATCGTGCGCCGCCCCACATCGCCGGCCGGAAGCTGGATCCGAATCGTATGCAACCGGCCGATCGCGCCGTTGCGCACCAACTCCGCCATCCGATGGTACATCGGCAGCGCGCGGTCCTCGGTCGAAGCCTGGTAGATCCGGCCGTAGCGGCGAACGGCGGCCGAGAGCAATTGCCCCTCGTGGATCGTCACGGTCGGTTTCTCGCAGAGCACGTCCTTGCCGGCGCGCAACGCCGCCATCGCAATCAACGTGTGCCAGTGGTCGGGCGTCGAGATGACCACCGCGTCGATGTCCGGCCGCACGATGACGTCACGCCAATCCCGATACAGCACGGACTCCGGCAGCGGCTTACCCGTGCTCTTCGCGACCATGTCCGCGCCGAGTTCGAGGTGCTTCCGGTCGACATCGCAGAGCGCGACGATCTGCGCGTCGGGCAGCTGCAGCATCGAGGCAAGGTTGACCGACCGGCCGTGGTCGCCGGTCCCGATGAACCCGAGCGTGATCCGATTCGAGGGCGCCCGCGCCGCCGTCGCGCCCCAAACGCGCGGCGGGAGGATGAGCGGGGCCGCGCCGGCCGTGAGCATGCCACGGAGAAAGTGGCGACGCGTAGTCATATTGTGCGGCTACCCCACCCGACTGCATCGAGGTGGAACGCGACCTCCGGGCGCGTTCCTGCGGCGCAATGCGGCCAACGGCGCCCGGAGGTCGCCGTCCACCTCGGGCAACCCCAGTGCCGCCACCTGAGAGCGTGATTCGGTTGCATCATCCGTTTCCGCGCTACTGCCCGGCTTCCTGCATCCGCTGCCACGCCGCCATCGTCTTTGCCAACACCTCGCGCGGCGGCTCCTTGATACCGTAACCCTGGAAACCGATTGGGCCGGTGAAGCCCGCGGCGCGCACCTTGCGGAGGAACGCCCCGACGTCGTAGCTGCCCTCGCCGAGCGGCAGAATCAGCCGGGTCCACGCCATCGTTTTCGTGTCGCCGCTATCGGCGCCGTTGAGGGTGACGAACATCAGCCGCGCCCGCGCGGCCTGAAGCAGCGGCGCCGGGTCGCGTTCGGCGCCCTCGACCTTCAGCCAGTGGCAGAGATTGAACGTGATGCCGATGTTCGGGTGGTTCAGCCGGTCAGCCATCTGCACGACATCGTCGAAGTGCTCGAGGTACTGCGCCGTGTGCGGATACAGCGCGACCTTCACTCCGCGCGCCGCGGCGTAGTCGGCGATTTCCTTCAAGTGCCGCGCGACGATGTCATCACCCTCCGGCGTCCGGGCCGTCAGCGCCTTGTTGTTCCGCAGCACCTTGGCAATCGCGAGCCACAGCACCGTGTTGTGTCCGCGCATCGCGTCGAGCTGCCCGCGCAGCTTTTCGTCGAGCGCCGAGCGTTCGGCGTGGAACTGCAGCGTGATGTACCCGTTGAAAAACTTCAGCCCGGCGCGTTCGAGCGCGGTGGCCATCGCGCCGTCGCCGGCGGCCCCGCCGAGCCCGTCGTAGCCGAGTTCCTTCAGCAACGGCACGACCTCCTCGGGCCCGCCCTTCGCAATCGTGTTCATGGCGAAGAAGGCGTTGCGGCCAGCGGCGAGCGCGCCCGCGCTGAACATGGCGAAACAACCCAGGAGCAAGAGCCGGCGAATTTTCATTGGGGCGGCGGACGGCAGAACGACGCGGCACCAAATCACTCCGCAGCGCGCGCGGCCGCAAACGAATAGTGCACTCCGTCCAATGTGCTGTGCCCATATCTGTAGGTGGCGTGCTCGTCGCGCCACGCTTGCCCGCCTTCGGCGGGTTGCGCGGCCAGCGCGCAACCTACAGAACCTCCTGGAGCGAACGCACGTCTTGCGTAGCGCGGTCAACCTGACCGCGTTCGGTTCACCGGCGAGGCGCGAGCACGGTCAGGTTGACCGGGCTACGGCCGGGTTCGCCAGCGAGGTTTTGCCATGAACACTCAATACACCGCCCGGCCGCCGGTCAGATCGAACGTGAACCCGGTGTTGAAACTCGCTTCCGGCGAAACGATCCACGCGGCGAGACTAGCGACCTCGGCCAGCGTGCCGCAGCGCTTCATCGGAATCTTGTCGGTCATGTACTTCACCTGCGCCGGCTCCATGCCGTCGACCATCGCCGTGCGAATCACCGCCGGCGCGAGTCCGTTGATCGTGATCCCGGTCTCCGCGAATTCCTTGCCCGCACTCTTCACCAGCCCGATCACGCCGGCCTTGGCCGACGAGTACCCGCACATGCCGGCGTTGCCCTCCTTGCCCGCGATGGAGGCGATGAGCAGCACGCGGCCGTAGTTTCGCTTCTGCATCTGCACGAGCGCGTGCTTCGTCACGAGGAAGCTGCCGAAGAGATTCACGCGGAGCACCTGCTCGTAACCGTCGGTCGGCGTCTCGGAGATCTTCTTGTTGTTCGGCCCGACGATGCCGGCGGAATTCACCACGACATCGAGCCGCTGGTGGGTCGCATGGATCTGCGCGAAGGCCGCGCGCACGCCGGCTTCGTCCACGATGTCGACGGCCAAGGCGTGGGCCGCCGCCCCGAGTTTCGCGGCGGCCGCCTGTACGCGCGACTCGTCGCGGTCGAGGAGCCACACTTTCGCGCCCTCGGCCGCCAGCCGTTGTGCGATCGCGAACCCCAGCCCGTCTGCGCCGCCGGTGATCGCCGCCACCTGGCCGGCGAACCGATTTGTCCACGTATTGGTCTGCATTGAAGAAAGCGTTGGCAGCACTTCGCCGGGTGTCCCGCAAAAACCCGCTGATTCAGAGTGTAACGTAATACGTTACGCTCCCCGTGAAGAGGCTGAACATCTGAGCCGCAACTTTGATGAAGCAATGCCACGCGATGTCAGGCGGGATTTTGCGCCGCGAAGTCAAATCCTCACCGGCGCCAGCCCAAAATACCCGAGCACATAAAGCAATCCCACGGCGCCGTTCGAAACCCCCAGCACGCCGCGGAGGAATTTCTCCGGGATGTGCCGCTGCGAATGCGTCGCCAGCCAGGAGCCGAGGACCGCCGCTCCGCCGGTGAAGCAGCCCCAGGCCCACTCGGTGGCGACGTGCTGCCCCGTCAGCAGCGGCAGCGTGACATTGAACGAGAACAGCCCGACCGCCGACAGGACGATCACGAACGGAATCGAGGCGGCGACGATCACGCGCATCGGCAGATGATAAAACTCGGCGAGGATCGGCACGAGCAGGAATCCACCGCCGACGCCGAGCGTGGTGCCGATCACCCCGACAAATGCGCCCAGCGCCACCAGCCCCGGCACCGACATCGTGCACCGTTCGCCGGCGTAGACGATGGCGAGCCGGCGCCAGCCGATCGCGTGCGTCTCAATCACAAAGGGCGCGTCGCGCTCCGCGGCGGGGCCGGCCTGGCCCGCGCGCACCGCCACGCGGGTGAAAACTCGATACAGCATCTGGCACCCGACGAAAATCAACGCCACCCCGACGGCCGCCTTGAACGGCACCGGATCCGGCAACCAGCGCACGCGAATCAACGGGCCGAGCAGCGCGCCCAACGCCGCGCCACCACAAAGCGGCAGCGCGAAATCGAGATTCCACTGGCCGCTGCGGCGGAAACCGAGCAACGCACCGAATGGATTGAGAAACGTCTCGAGTTGCACCGTCGGGCTGACCGCAACCGTCGTGAATCCGAGCACGGACATGTTGTACGGCAGCGAGACTAGACCCGTCGCGCCGCCGACCAGCGCCATCGCATAACCGCCGCAGAAACCGAGCAGCAGCAGGTGCCACAGTGCGACGTGACAATTCGCGCCGGCGAGCGGCACGCCCCGCTCCCCGCCAATCAGAAAACCGTGCTGCAGATAACTCGCGCCGACACCCGCGGCCCACAGCACGCAGGCCATCGGCAGGATGCGCGTGAGCAGCTCGCGTCGCGCCGCGCCGGTCATTTTCGCTTGGCGCAAGCCTCGGCGATCGCCGCGGCCACCTGCGTCGCAATCCGCTCGTAGCCTTCCGGCGTGAAGTGCACGTCTCCGGCCGCCTTCGCGTACCTGCCGGCAAACCGCTTCGTCAGTCCGTACAAATCGTCGGTGGCAATGCCGTGCCGCTGCATGACGCGCGCAGCGACCGCATTGTAGCGCGCGTCGTCGCCGACGAAACGGCCCGCCTCGTTCTCCGGCACGATCGTGGTCGACGCCCAGATCAGCGTCGCGCCGGTGCGCTCGAGCCGCTGCACGAGTTTTTCCAGGTTCGCCTCGTAGTCCGGCAGGGGCACCGAAAGCTTGCCGCCGATCTTGTCGCGGTTGCCCTGGGTCTTCGCCTGCGGATTTCGATAGCAGAGATCCCACAAACCCCAGTTGAAATGGATGACGTCCCACTTTTGCGGACCGAGCCAGCCCTCGATTTTGCGCAGCCCGATCCCGGTGTCGCCGCAATTATCCGCCGCCTTGCCGCGCATCGCGCGGTAGACGTTGGCCTTGCCCTGCAACTGCGCGCGCACCGCGCGCGTGTAGCCGAGCGAGATCGAATCGCCGAGGATGAGAACGTTGGGCAATCGCGGGTCGGGCGTGAAGGCCCACTCGCCGCGAAGATCGGCCTCGGGGGTGAAGGGCGCGTTGCTTTCCGCGGCGAACGAATCCGACGCGGCCGCGGC
>Ga0082335_1006171_pt1 | contig 15698 bp, 17 predicted proteins | sample Subgrocontami58m_FD_72375 | JGI IMG/M metagenome (GOLD analysis project Ga0082335, IMG submission 72375) | Subsurface groundwater microbial communities from S. Glens Falls, New York, USA - GMW37 contaminated, 5.8 m (SPADES assembly) (version 2) ... | reverse complement strand
CGTCGGGCTGGGAGCGTAGCGCACGCGGGGGGTCATGGTGAGGGGGAAGGGGGAAGGGGGAAGGGGGAAGGGGAGGCCGAGCGGGAGAGCGGGCCGCTTGGGCGGCGGAGTTCGTCGAGACCTCGCTGGAGGTCGAGGGGCAGGGGCGCCGAAAACTCGGCCATTCCCCCTGACGGCAGCCGGAGGCGCAAGGAAGCTGCGTGGAGAAAGGGCCGGGCGAAAAGGGACGAAGTCACGCCATAGACGCGGTCTCCCAGGATGGGGAGGCCGATCGATGCCAGGTGCACGCGAATCTGGTGTGTCCGGCCGGTCTCGGGCTCGATCTGCAGGAGGGAGCAATGGGACAGGGGATCGAGGAGACGGTAGAGGGTCCGCGATGACCGGCCGGTGGGCACGATGGCCATGCGCTGGCGGTGACGTGGGTGCCTTCCCAGCGGGGCGTCCACGACCCCTTCCCGCAATCGAGGGGTGCCGCGTACGAGCGCCAGGTAGGCTTTGTCTACCTGGCGCTGGCGAAACTGGTCGGCCAGTGCCGCGTAGGAGGTGTCGTGTTTGGCGACGACGAGGAGTCCCGAGGTATCGCGATCCAGCCGATGCACAATCCCCGGGCGGAGGTGGCCGGCCAGGGGGGCCAGGTCGTTGCAGCGGGCAAGGAGCGCGTTGACCAGTGTGCCCGAAGGATGGCCGGGACCGGGATGGACGACCAGGCCAGCCGGCTTGTCGATGACGATGATGTCGGCGTCCTCGTAGATCAAGGAGACGGGGATCGCCTCGGGCTGAAGGGTCACCGGCTCAGGACGGGGCAGCCTGACGATGACGCGATCGCCGGCCCGCAGAGGTGCGCCGGCTCGCGCTGTCCGATCGTTGAGCGTGACGTGTCCAGCGCGTATCAGGCGTTGGAGGGCTGAGCGACTGAGATGGCAGTTGGCCGCGAGAAACCGATCAAGACGGCTGCATGTCTGCGGCGCAGTGAGATCCAGGTGATCTGGGGGCAGCGCTGGCTCGCGCCTCTGCCCCTTGATCAGGGTCGAGGCAGTCGTTAGAGCGGCGGTGCTAGGTAGGCTTCCGGCTGCGACTGGCACGGCGTTCCCCAAAGACCACGTAGTAGCTCAGGATCAGGACACCAACCACAATGGCAGAGTCGGCCAGGTTGAAGACGGGCCACACCCGAAAGTCGAGGAAATCGGTGACATGGCCGAGGAGTATGCGGTCGGCTAGGTTGCCGATGGCTCCTCCGAGTTGGAGGCTGAGGCTAAGACGAAGCCACGGCGCGCCTTCGCTGAGAGTGCGGTGATAGAGGAGAATAAGGACAATGACGACACCGGCCACGAGGCCGAGAATGGCGCTCTGATCCTGGAACAGGCCGAAGGCGCCGCCGGTGTTCGTTACGTGGGTGATGCGGAAGGGGCCGTCGGCCGGGATCGCCTGGCCGGGGAGCAGGTTTGCCCGCACCCATCCCTTGCTGATCTGGTCGAGGCCCAGTACCAGGACGGCAACAACGAAGAGGGAGACGGCATAGCGCGCGCTAGCGGCGGCCGCGAGCAATCCCATCCTGACGTGACCGGCAGTCGATGCACAGACTGGCATGCGGCAGGGCTTCCAGCCGTTCCGGGTTGATAGGCTGGCCGCACTCCTCGCAGGAGCCGTAGGTACCGTTGGCGAACTTGCCGAGCGCACGGTGCACCTGCTCGATCAGGGTCACCAGGCTGCGCTCCATGGCCCGGCTCCGCTCCATCTCCACCGTCTCCGCCGCCTCCTCGGGATCTGGCCCGCCGCCCCCTCCACTCTCCCGGGCGCCTTGCATGAGCTGCTCCATGGCCGCGCGAAGGTGGGCCAGTTCGCCATCGAGGCGGTCCTTCTCTTCTTCCAGACGGCGTTGCAAGGACTGATTGTTGGTCATGGGTCCTACTGTCTGCTCCGGGGACGGAGTGGAACGGCGTTGCTGTAGTCTATCCGATGCCGGACCCTCCCACAAGGGAGGCATCCGTGACCTCCCCTAACCCCTCCTTGTCAAGGAGGGGGACGACCGTTGGGTTTGCCTGGGGCTGGGCGCGGACCCTATGCTGAGGTCATGATACTCGTGATAGACAACTACGACTCGTTTGTCTACAACCTGGTGCAGTACTTGGGAGAGCTAGGTTGTGAAACGGTCGTGCGTCGCAACGACGGCCTGCGACTGGAGGACGTGGAGAGCCTCGGGCCGACGCATGTCGTGGTGTCGCCTGGACCGTGCACGCCATTGGAGGCGGGGCTTTCCAACGACGTCATCGGCCGGTTCGGGGGGAGGGTGCCCATTCTCGGCGTGTGCTTGGGCCACCAGTGCATCGGCCACGTCTATGGTGGTCACGTGGACCGGGCTGACCGCATCATGCATGGCAAGACATCAGTCATCGCCCACGACGGGAGGGGGATCTTTCTGGGTGTTCCCAGTCCCTTCCAGGCCACCCGGTACCACTCCCTGGTCGTGCGCGAAGAGCAGCTCCCCGCTTGTCTGGAGGTGTCGGCTCGTTCGGAGTGGGGGGAGATCATGGCCTTGCGCCATCGCGCGTTCGCGGTGGACGGCGTGCAGTTCCACCCCGAGTCGATCCTTACCGAGCATGGGCACCAGCTCCTGAGGAACTTTCTGGCCGAAACGTCGGGCCAGCGCCCGTCGTAGGGGCGAGGTCTCCTCGCCCACGTCAGAACTGGCCTAGAACGCCGTAGCGGCGATGGAGGCGATGGCCTGGAGCAGGATCATGGCGACGAGAGGGGTGATGTCGATCATTCCTATGGTCGGGATGATTCGTCGCAGGGGCTCCAGAACGGGCTCGGTGACCTGGTGGAGGATCACCACCAGCGGATGATCCTTGGAGATGGGGAACCAGGAGACGACGGCTCGGGCGAAGATCGCCATCACCAGCACCTGGCAGAGGAGGCTGATGAAGTTCCCGAAGAAGGTCATCCGCCGAGCACCCGCGCCTTCTCATACGCCGCCAGGACGGCATCGGTGAGCAGTGCCCTCATGGCGCCGCGTTCCAGGCGGTAGAGCCCCTCGGCGGTTGTGCCGCCGGGCGAGGTGACCATGTTGCGCAGCTCAGCCGGGTGTTTTCCGGAGCGCAGAGCGAACTCCGCCGAGCCGAGTACCGTCTGCAGGACCAGTTCCTGGGCCTGTGGTCGGGGGAGCCCCACGTGCACGGCCGCGTCCGTGAGGCCCTCAATCAAGAGAAAGACGTAGGCCGGACCGCTCCCGCTGACGGCAGTCGCCATGTCGACATACTTCTCGTCCTCGACGTACATTTCGCGTCCCAGGGCCTCGAGGATCGAACATACCATGCCTCGCTGTTCGTCTGTCACGTGGTTCGTCGCGGTCCAGACACTCATGCCACGGCCGATCTGAGCCGGCGTGTTGGGCATGACCCGGACGACGGCGGCGTGCTCCAGAAGGCGCGTCAGGGTGGCCAGGTTCGTCCCCGCCACGATGGAGACCACCAACTGCGCCGGATTCAGGCGTCCTCGCAGATCAGCAAAGACCTCGTGCAGGCTCTGCGGCTTCACCGCCAGCACCAAGATGTCGCTCTCGGCGGCAGCCTCAAGAGCGTCGCCGAAGGTGGTGACGCCGTAGCGGGAGGCGAGAGCGGCCCGCCGCTCGGGGAGAGTGTCGGCGACTCGGATGGATGAGGACGCCGCAATGCGTCGGTCTAGAATGGCAGCCAGCATGGCCTCGCCCATGACGCCGCCCCCAACGAAACCGAGTCTCATGGGGACCCCCCTTCGTCCCCCCTTGTCAAGGGGGGAGACGGCCTCTCACCGAAGAGGGCACGGCCCACGCGGACCATGGTAGCCCCCTCCTCGATGGCGACCTCGAAGTCATCGGTCATGCCCATCGAAAGGTGGAAGAGGCCGAGGTCCCGGGCTATCTCAGCGAGGCGGCGGAAGACGGGGCGGACCTCTTCGGGGTCAGGGACGAGCGGCGCGACGGTCATGAGGCCTTGCACGTGCAGGTGTGGGAGCCGCCCGATCTGGTTAAAGGCCCCAGGCACCTCCTCTGGCGTGAAGCCCGCCTTGCTGGGCTCGGCAGCCACGTTGACCTCCAGGAGGACGGTGACCGGGGCCGCGGCCCGCCGGTCAATGGCGGCAGCGACATGCACAGAATCGACGGTCTGGATGACGTCGAAGAGGTCCAGGGCCCGGCTTACTTTGTTGGTTTGCAGGTGGCCGATCATGTGCCAGGTGGGCTTGGCGCCGGCTGCTCGGACGGCCGCTACCTTGGATTCGGCCTCCTGCAGCCAGTTCTCACCGAAATGGGTCACACCCAGGCAAAAGGCTGCCAAGAGCCGCTCGGGGGGGACGGTCTTGCTGGCGCCGATGACGTGGATCTGGGCGGGGTCCCGGCCCGCCCGCTCGGCGGCACGCCGGATGCGCCTGTGGAGGACATCCAGATTGGAACTCAGGTCGAGCGCGAGTGATGTGGTCACCGGTGAAGGCGCCGCCCATTATACCAGTCGGCAGTTCTACCGACCGCTGATTACGTCTGGGCTCGGGCCGGTGCGTAGCCGACGAGGCCAAGGACGCCCGCGGAGGTGAGTTGCAGGGCCTCGCGGCGGAAGAACTCCACGCGGGCCCAGAGGCCGAAGCCGTTCCCCACGGGGACCACTTCGCCCCAGGCGACTCTGCCCAGGGGATCGCCGCGGTCCTGCTGGGGCGGATAGAGCCAGGGCTGGTCGAGTATGTGGTCCCGTAACTCCTCAAGGCGATCACGGGTGAAGGGCTGGTCGTGGCCGTCTACCACGGTTGTCGTAGTGGCGATGAATCCCTCCACATATCCCATGATGGGCGGTGGCTGAAGTGGCTGACTGCGGTATGTTAAGGCCATCTGTCTCTGCCTCTACTCCTCCGCTCTATTTTTTGGGCTGAGCCTGATCTGGTGGGATCATCCGCATTTCGTGAAGCCGCACGAGTGGCAGGTGAGACACCCCTCTGCCCAGGTAAGGATGCCGGAGCAGTCGGGGCAAAGCTGTTTGCTGCTTTTGGCCTGGCCATTTGTGGAGCCGTTGCCGTTGGTGGTCGGGAAGAATCCCATCTGCAAAGCGTAGGGATGGGCCTGCTCCTCTGGGGCCGGCTCGTCACGGCCGGTGTGGCGTTCCAAGGCCAGAGCCACTGCGTCGGGGGCGGACCGGACCTGGACACCGTCGTCCCAGGTGGGACAGCAGGTGATGCCCCGGAGCTGGTCGATGACTTCGCGGGGGCTGATTCCCGATCGGAGTGCGAGGGAGACCAGGCGGGAGATCGCTTCGAGCTGGGCGCTGTCGCAGCCGCCGGCCTTGCCGAGATTGGAGAAGAGCTCGAAGGGGTGACCCTCGTCGTCCATGTTGAGGGTGACATAGAGGGTGCCGTGGCCGGTGCGGATGCGCTCGGTGACGCCGTGCATGACGCGGGGGCGGCTGCGCACCTGGCGCGACCCGGATGCACTCTCCTGGTTCTCCGGGTCCGGGAGTGTAGGCACGGAGCCCTGGCTGGCGCGGACGGCTGCGGTGTGGCCTGTGCTGAGCACCTGTACGTCGCGGCTGCCGTCGCGATAGATCGTGATTCCTTTGCACTGCTCCTCGTAGGCCAGCAGGTAAGCTCGTGCGACGTCTTCCCGAGTGGCCTCGTGGGGGAAGTTGATGGTCTTGGAGACGGCATTGTCGGTGTAGTTCTGGAAGGCCGCCTGGATACGGACGTGCCACTCGGGGCCCACATCGTGGGCGGTGACGAAGACGCGCCGAACATGAGCCGGGATCTCGCTGAAATCCTGGATGGAGTTGGAGTCGGCGACCTTCGCCATCAGCTCGGGGCTGTAGAACCCCTCCTGCTTGGCGATGCGTTCGAAGGTCGGATTCACGTCGACGAGGCGGGTGCCATCGAGAACGTTGCGCTCGAAGCAGATGGCAAAGAGGGGCTCGATGCCGCTGGAACAGCCGGCAATGATGCTGATGGTGCCGGTCGGGGCGATCGTGGTGCGGGTCGAGTTGCGGAGGCGTCGCTTCTCGCCTTGGGGGCCGTAGATCGACTTCTCCCAGGCGGGAAACACGCCGCGCTCGGCGGCCAGGGTCTCGGAGGCGTCGTCGGCCCGTTGCTGAATGAAGGACATGACTTCGTTGGCCTTGTCGAGCGCTGGCTGGGAGTTATAGGGGATGCCCAGCTCGATGAGCAGGTCGGCCCATCCCATGATGCCCAGGCCAATCCGGCGGACCTCGTTGCTGACTTGCTGGATCTGGGGCACCGGGTAGCGGTTCATGTCGATGACGTTGTCGAGGCAGCGCACCGCGGTGGCGACGCAGCGCCCCAGGCGCTCCCAGTCCACGTCCGGCCCCGAGGGTCCCTGCTGGACAAATCGGGCGAGGTTGATGGAACCCAGGTTGCAGGAGTCGAAGGGATAAAGCGGCTGCTCGCCGCAGGGGTTGGTGGCCTCCACAGGGCCCATGGCGGGCACAGGGTTCGCGCGGCCGGCGTTGATACGATCGAGGAATACCAGGCCGGGGTCGCCATTCTTCCAAGCGTTGTCGACGATGGTGTCAAAGACTTGCCTGGCGTTCAGATGGCCTGCGATCTCTCCCGTTCGGGGAGAGATCAGTTCGAAGTCCTCGCCCTTGTCCAGCGCTCGCATGAAGGCCTCCGTGATGGCCACGGAGATGTTGAAGTTGGTCACCGAGACCATGTCGGCCTTGCAGGTGATGAAGTCCATGATGTCGGGGTGGTCCACCCGCAGCATGCCCATGTTGGCGCCCCGGCGTGTGCCACCCTGTTTCACCTCTTCAGTGGCGGCATTGAAGATCTTCATGAAGGAGACGGGGCCGCTGGCAATGCCCGTCGTGGTCTGGACGAAGTCGTTCCTGGGGCGCAGGCGGCTGAAGGAGAAGCCGGTGCCGCCGCCGCTCTTGTGGATCATGGCAGTCCACTTCACCGCGTCGAAGATCCCTTCGATCGAGTCCTCAACGGGCAAGACGAAGCAGGCGGAGAGCTGCTGGAGGTCCCGACCGGCGTTCATGAGCGTGGGAGAGTTGGGGACGTACTCGAGGCGGGCCATGGCCTCGAAGAACTCGGCGGCCACCTCGGCGACCCGCCCGTCGGCGGCGCCGTACCGCCGCTCGGCCTCGGCCAGGTTGCAGGCGACCCGCCAGAACATATCGCGAGGCTGCTCGAGGGGCCGCGCCTGGGCGTCCTTCTTGAGGTAGCGTTTCGCGAGAACGATCCGGGTGTTCTCGGGCAGGTCGTCGATGGGGTAGCGGGCTGCTGGAGCCTCCTGTGTGAGTTCGAAGGTGGTCGTCAAGGCGTTACTCCCTCTAGTCGTGGTTGAACCACGTTCTGGACGATGGTGTGTCGGCATGGCACTGGCGGAGTTAGGACGCCTGGCTGGCGCGGCGACGACGTGGCGTGCGGACGAGATGTTCGAGTTCGTCACGCGGGATGAGCGGGGGCTGGGTGGACACGACGCTGAAGCGGGGCAGCTCGCCGCCACCTGCCAGGGCATCCACCTCGTTGCGCAGCGTGTCCAGGTCCTTGAACTCGCGGTAGACACTGGCGAAGCGGATATAGGCGATCGGGTCCAAGGGCGCGAGGCGCTCCATCACCAGCTCGCCGATGAGGCGGCTGGGGATTTCGGCCTTGCCCACTCGGGAGAGGTCCGCCTCGATATCGTCGGCCAGTTTTTCCAGAGCGCCGATCGGTAGGGGGCGCTTCTCGCAGGCCTTGCGCAGGCCTCCCAGGACCTTGGCGCGATCGAAGGGCTCGCGGCGCCCATCCTTCTTGATCACCAGGAGCACGTCCCGGTCGATGCGCTCATAGGTGGTGAAACGGACGCCACAGGCCTCGCACTGGCGCCGGCGCCGAATCCCGGACTCCGCGTCGCGCGATTCGAGAACCTTGGATTGGTCGCTGCCGCAATAAGGACACTTCATCTTGCAGTCCCTCGGGGGAGAGACGCGGGCTTTATACCACTAGATGCAGGCTTTGTCAAGCCCCCAGACGCTACATCTGGTGGGTCCGTTGTGGATAGGTGTGGATTGGTGGGAGCGAGGGGCGACCCTGGCAAAGACGGGTGGGCGAGGCCGCCGGGGGCCTCCCACGGCCAGCGGCCTCGCCCACTACTAGTTGGTCTCGCGAATCTGCTGCCTCTTGTCCGGTCGTCCCTCCTTCTCCCGCCTGTGGGCGGGTCCTCAGCGGGGGATGCAGTCGATGCCACGCACTTGCCTTTGTCCTTCGGCACCTCCTTTCCTCTGCCTTTCAGCGATCGTCAAGAGGCGCCCGCTAGCCGCGCAGGGCCAGAGGTCGCCTCAGAAAGGGCGGGATATCGATCTCGGCCTCGTCATTGAAGATGCGCGACGTGAGGTCGCGGATGCGGTCGCCATTGACCTTCTCCGGGTGACGCTCGAATCCTGTGGCGATGACCGTGACCTTGACCTCGCCGTCCATGCGGGAGTCGATGACGTGGCCGAAGATGATGTTGGCGTCGGGGTCCACGGCCTTGCTGATGACCTCGGCCGCCTCCTGGACCTCGAAGAGGGTGAGGTCCGGGCCTGCGGTGACGTTGAACAGGACCCCTCGGGCCCCCTCGATGGACACGTCCATCAGAGGGCTGGCAATGGCGGCCCGGGCGGCCTCGGCGGCGCGGTTTTCACCGGAGGCGCGACCAATGGCCATCAGGGCGGGACCGGCTTCGTTCATGATGGAGCGGACGTCGGCGAAATCAAGGTTGATGTGGCCAGGTACCGTGATCAGCTCCGAGATGCCCTGGATGCCTTGGCGCAGCACGTCGTCCGCGACCCGGAAGGCGGCCTCCATGGTGAGCTTCTTGTCGCAGATGGCGAGAAGGCGGTCGTTGGGGATGACGATGAGGGTGTCCACGCGCTCTTTGAGTTGGGCGATGCCCTGTTCGGCGGCCATGCGGCGACGGCTGCCCTCGAAGCAGAAGGGTCGGGTGACGACGCCGATGGTGAGGGCGCCAGCTTCCTTGGCGATGCCGGCAATGACGGGGGCCGCCCCGGTTCCTGTGCCCCCCCCCATGCCGACGGTGACGAAGACCATGTCGGCGCCCTGGAGCGTGTTGTGGATCTCCTCACGGCTCTCTTCGGCCGCCATCTGACCACGGCTGGGGTCGCCGCCGCAGCCCAGGCCTTTGGTGAGGCGGTCGCCGATCCGCAGGCGCGTGGGGCATTCCGAGCGCACGAGGGTCTGCGCGTCGGTATTGACGGCGATGAACTCGATGCCGCGCAGCTTCTCTTGGAGCATGCGGTCGATGGCGTTGCAGCCGCCGCCGCCGACCCCAACGACCTTGATGGTGGCGAAAGTGTCCGCCTCGATGGGTGTGATCTGACTCATAGTCTCCTCCTTTGATTAGTCTCTGGTCTCTGGTCTCCAGTTTCTGTTCTCCGGCCCGGTCGCCACCCGAGACCCGAGACCCGAAACTCGTCTACTGGGGCAACAGCTCACGTACCCAGAAGGTGAGACGCCGTCCGACGTCGAGCCAGCCGGGTTGACGCTTCTTCGCTCGATAGTTCACCTCCGAATGGCGCAGGCCCCAGAGGAGGAGGCCAACGCTGGTGGCATAGGCAGGGTTGTCCACGGCGTCGGCGACGCCATGGATACCCCTCGGCACGCCGACGCGCACCGGGAGTTCCAGGACCTCCCTCCCGAGCGCTTCGATGCCGCGCAGGTTGGCGGTGCCTCCCGTGACCACAAGTCCCGCCGGCAACAGCCCGTCGTACCCGGAGCGCTTGATCTCACCCTGGACCATGCCCAACATCTCGGTGACTCGGGCCTGGATGACCTCGGCCAGGTCGCGGCGGGAGACAGTCCGGACGGCCTCCTGACCGAACGAGGCCATCTCAACGCGCTCGTCGGTGCCGATGGTTGCGGAGATGGCGTGGCCGTGGCGCAGCTTCAGCTCCTCCGCCGACGCAAAAGGCGTCCGCAGTCCGATGGCGATGTCGTTGGTTAGGTTGTTGCCTCCTGCCGGCAGGACTGACGTGTGCCAGACGGCGCCCTCGATGAAGATGGCGATCTGGGTAGTGCCTCCACCGATGTCTGCCATGACCACGCCTGTTTCCTTCTCTTCCTCGGTGAGAACCGCTGTGCTACTGGCGAGGGGATCCAGTACCAGGTCGTCAACCTCGATGCCCAGGCGTTCGACGCATTTGGTGAGGTTCTGGATGGACGTCGTGGAGCCCGTCACGACGTGCGCCTCGACATCGAGGCGCAACCCATGCATGCCCATGGGGTTGCTCACTCCGTCCTGTCCATCAACGAGGTAGCTGCGAGGGATGACGTGGATGACCTCGCGGTTGCTCGGGACGCTCAGAGTGCGGGCCGATTCGATGACGCGGGCGACGTCCTCGTCGGTGATGAGACGATCGGGGCGCGAGATGGCGACGACTCCCCGATTGTTGACCGACGCGATATGCGTGCCGGCGACGCCGATGTGAGCCGACGCGACCTTGATGCCGCTGCTACGCTCGGCCCGTTCGACGGCGGTCTGGATGGCCGCGACCGTTTCGTCGATGTTGACCACGACCCCCTTGCGCAGGCCCCGGGACGGCGCGACGCCGGCCCCCAGGACCTGCAGGTCGCCCTCCTTCCCTAGGCCGGCCACGAGGGCACAGGTCTTGGTGGTCCCGATGTCGATGGCCGCGAAGGCAGCTTCCCGGTTCATCTCTGTTCCTTTCCTTCCTGGAGTAGCCACCGGCGGCGGATGATGGCGAGGTTATTGAAGAGGCGGACGCCGAAGGCGACGATGGCGGCGAGCTCGAGTTGAACGCCGAGACGGTCGGCGAGAAAAGTGAGGAGCGCTGCCAGAGCGGCATTGGTGAAGAAGCCGCTCAGGAACACCCGGTTGTCGTAGTGGCCCTCGATCTCGGCGCGGACGGCGCCGAAGACGGCGTCGAGGCCCGCCAGGATGGCCAAGGCAGCGTAGCGCGCCAGTTCCGTGGGGACGGAAAAGCCCAGGAGGACACCGGCCGCCAGGCCAGCGAGGAGCCCCAGGAGGGGTAGCCAGAGCGCTGGCATGGCTACCTGTGCCCCGGCCCCTCCCCGGCGCGGGGCGGGGAGCTTGGTTGCCCCTTCCCTGGCAGGGAAGGGGTCAGGGGATAGGTCATCACTGCCATCGAGCAAAGGGACGCGTCGGGAATCGTAGATCGACGTGGCCGATAGGCACGCTCTGGCGTGGCCCGTCCTTGAGAACTGCGTTCCATACGGCCAGCTTGTAGTCCAGATCTGAACTGTCGCCGACGCGGGCGCGGTGTCCTTTCTTGGTGGTGACGGCGAGCCCCGCGCCGGGTGAGTACTCGAAGAGGCGGACCTCCTCGCCGATCGCTGCTGGGACTCGTTGAGCCAGGTCGACCGCCAGGCGAAGTGTGTGAGGGTCCACGCGCTCGCCTGGCTGCGGGAAGGGGGGAGATGGCTGCACGACGGTGAGCATCTCGGCAGTTGGTGCTCCCTCGCCGAGGACGTAACCGTCTCGGTCGACCAGATAGGTGGCCGGACCGGAGCGCCATGCAGCCCATGGTTCGCGTTCGCGTATCTCAACCACGAGGGTCTCTGGAGGACGGCGTCGCACCGAGACGTGGCCGACGCGCGGGTGACGCTCGATCTCGGCGGCCAGCGCTGCTGTGTCGAGAAGGAAGAGGTTCTGACCGCGGAGCGTAGCGACATCGACGAGGTCGCTCGGGGGGATGGTGGTGGTGCCGCTGACGTTGAGCTGGCGGATCTCGAAGTGAGGAGAGGTCATCAGCGCGTAGAGGCCGGCCAGGGGTGCGGCGAGGAGCAAGGCGACTGCCAGGGTGGCGCCCAGCCGGCGCCAGGAGAGGCCCCGTGTGTGGGGACGACGGGCAGCGCTCTGCGAGGCACGTCGATGCCCCGACGATCCTGGTGGCTTGACGATCTTCATGATGGCCACTCTCCCACCAGCTCGAACTCGAGTTCGAGCTGGATGCCGTGTTGGTCGCGGACCCGCTCTTGCGCCAGGTGGACGAGCGCCATGACATCGCTGGCCGTGGCGCCCCCGGTGTTCACGATGAAGTTGGCGTGGCGTTCCGATATCTGGGCGCCCCCGCGCCGGGCGCCCTTGAGCCCGGCCTGTTCAACGAGCGCTCCGGCAAAGGTCCCTGGTGGGTTCTTGAAGACCGATCCCGCGCTAGCCTGGGCTGGCTGGGTGCGGCGCCGGTGGGCGTTGAAGGCGAGCACCCGCGCGCGGATGGCGGCCGGCTCATCGGGATCGAGCTGAAACCGGGCAGCGCAAACGAGGCGGCGCAGAGCGCCGGGAGGTGCCTCCCGGCTAATGGTACTGGCTCGGTATTCCAGGTCGAGCTGGCCCGCCGGGAGCCACCGAACCTCGAGGTCTGTCTCCAGCACCTGGGCGGCATCGAGGACCTCGGAGAGCGTGTGGCCGTGGGCCCCTGCGTTGAAGAGGATGCCGCCGCCGACGGAACCGGGTATGCCGGCCGCCCATTCGAGGCCCGTCAGGCCCAGACGAGTGGCCCGGTGGGCAAGAGTGGCGAGGCTGACGCCTGCGTCGGCCTCCAGGCAGCGTTGCCGGCGGGCCGTGTCGTCGGGGAGAACGTCGATGTGGTGGGTACGGTTGTCGATGACCAAGCCGCGAAAGCCGGCGTCACTGGCCAGCATGTTGCTGCCGCCACTCACCAACAAGTAGGGCACAGCGAATCGCCGGGCGGCCCGTACGGCGGCGATGAGCGTCTCCCGCTCACGGACGACGAGGAACCAGTCAGCCGGGCCGCCGACACCGAAGGTGGTGTGGTGGCCCAGGGGCTCGGCGCGCTTGAGCCGGCCCAGAGGGCTGAGTGCTGCCTCGAAGGCGTGATCGTTCATCGAGACAGCGTCGCTCGCAGGTAGGGGATGGCGGTGTTCACGTCGCCCGCGCCCATGGTGAAGGCGACGTCTCCTGGACGCAGAAGTTCGACGAGGAGAGCCGCGGCCGATTTCAGGTCGCCGCCGTAATGGCCCACGCCGGGCGTAAGGACGGACGCGAGGTCACGCGAGCTGACGCCGGGGTCGTGGGGCTCGCGAGCCGCATAAATGTCGGCTATCACCACCAGGTCGGCTTCGCTCAGACTGGCGCCGAAATCGGCCAGGAGGAGACGCGTGCGGCTGAAGAGGTGCGGCTGGAACAGCACGGCGAGTCGCTGGCCGGGGAAGCGGGCGCGGGCGGCGCGAATGGTGGCCCGGATCTCAGTGGGGTGGTGGGCGTAGTCGTCCACGATGGTGACTCCGCTGGTGGTGCCGTGCAGTTCGAAGCGCCGTCCGACACCGCGGAAGGATTGGAGCGCGTCGCTGGCCACGTCGGGCGTTACCCCCAGGCGTTCGGCGACAGCGCCGGCTACGAGGGCATTGGCGACGTTGTGGCGACCGGGGACCTGGAGCGTGCAACGGGCCCATGCGACGCCGGCCCGGCAGGCCACGAAGGACCAGCGGCCGTCTTCGATGACCTCCTCGGCGACTGTCCAGCCGGCGGGCCGGTCGAGGGCGTAGGTGACGAGTTGGGCTGCTTCGGCCGGCCAGGATCCGGCGATAAGCCGCAGGCGTGGATCGTCGGCGCACAGGAAAAGAGCCCCATCCGGCGGCACCTGAAGGGCGAACTCGCGGAACGCGGCTACGACGTGCTCTTCCGTGCCAAAGTAGTCCAGGTGCTCGGCCTCCACGTTGGTGATAACGGCGATGTGGGGGCGGAGGTAGGAAAGGCTGCCGTCGAACTCATCCGCCTCGGCGACGACGTGGGTGCCCGAGCCTGCACGGGCGCCTCCATCCAGATCGGGGACGTATCCGCCTATGAGGTAGGAAGGGTCCAGTCGAGCCCGCTGGAGAATGAGAGCGATCATCGCCGAGGTCGTCGTCTTGCCATGGGTGCCGGCGACGGCAACGCCGCGCAGCTCGGCGAGGATGTGGCCGAGAAGGGCTGCGCGCTTGATGACCGGGAGGCCGCGCTGGCGCGCTGCGACGAGCTCTGGGCTGTCAGCGGGGACGGCCGATGAATACACGACCATCTGCGCATTGCCGGGCAGATGAGCGGCAGCATGTCCCTCGGCGATAGAGGCGCCCAGGCCGGTGAGCGCGCTGGTGAGGTTGCTGAGATGGAGGTCGGATCCACTCACGGAGTGCCGGCGATCCAGGAGAAAGCGGGCCAACGCCGCCATGCCCACGCCGCCGATGCCGACGAAATGCACCGCTTTGGGGATGGTGCGCGGTACCTGCTGGAGAGCGCCAGATGCGAGGGACACAGCCGTCACCGCCGCACTAGAGAGAAGACGACGAGGCAGGCCATGGCTCCCAGAGCTGCAACGAAGACGAGTGGGCTGTACTGGAGGATGACAGCCGTGGAGGGGACCGACGGAGCGAGGACCGTGGGGAGTTCCATACGGACCTCCGGGAGCGCAGGGTGGCGCGTGAGGAAGTCCTGGGCGAACTGAAGCAGGGTGACGTTGATCACGAGGCCGGTGGCGGTGCCCATGATCATGCCCGCGATGCGATCGATGCGGCCCAGTCCACGTCCGCCCAGGATCATGCCGCCGTAGTAGAAGACGGCCACCGCGAGGACGAACGCGACGGCAGAGAAGATGAGCCTCTCGTCCGGGCCGCGCAGCGGAGCGCGGTCGGCGGCAAGCGATACGGCGCCGCCCTCGGGAGCCACCATGAGCTCGAAGAGACGAGGGAGCTTGTTGGCCAGGGACGTGAGGCGGGCTCTCATGGAATCGTTGGCTAGGACGACGCCCGAGGCCATCACGCCCGCGAGGGTGATGCCTTCTGAACGGGCGCCCCGGACCCAGCCCAGGAAGGCCAGACCGAACACGAGCGCCCAGCCCAGGAGACCGAGGTCGAGGCCGGCGGGGGCGGACATCAGCTAGTCCGCCCGTACCGTCGGCTGAGCGGAGCGCAGCACCGCTCTGGCGCGGGCGAGAGGCCCTTCGCTTCGCTCAGGGTGAGAGAGGGGATCGTATTCATCGGTCGCCCCGCTGAGGGGTGTGGGCGAGGTCGCTGAGGAGGCCTGCCAGATGGCGGGCGCTCTCGGGGTTGGCCAGGGCCCGGGCCCTCTCGGACATGGCTTGCAGCCTGGACTGGTCGGTCAGCAGAGCTTCCACGAGATCGCCGAGACGGTGCATCTCGTTATCGGCGAGGCACACGGCCGCGCCGGCCTCTGCCATGACTCCGGCGTTCAGCGCCTGATGGCTGCCGGCGTGGGGATAGGGCACCAGCACCGCAGGCAGGCCGGCGGCGGGAAGCTCACCGAAGATGGAGGCGCCGGCTCGCGAGACTGCCAGGTCTGCCGCTGCGAAGGCCAGCGGGAGCTCTTCGTGCAGATAGGCCGAGACCCGATAGCGACGGCGGAGCTGAGGGGCGAGTTCGTCGCGCAGACCTTCCAGCCAGTCACGGTCGTGGGAGCCGGCGATGTGGATCACCTGACAAAGGCCCAGGAGTCGCGTCAGATGGAGGGCAAGGCCCCGGTTGATGCTGCGGGCGCCCTGGCTTCCACCGAGCACGACGAGGGTGGGCAAGGACTGGTCGAGTCCGAGTTGGGTCCGGGCGTCCGACTTGTTCGTGGTCCAGAAGGCCTGGCGTACGGGATAGCCGGTGGCGACGAGGGGCATGGAGAGGTACCGGCTCGCGAGCTCGCTGGTGACCGCGCCACGCGGGACGGGGCGGGGCCCGAGGGGGGAGGGCCAGCCCGGGCGCGGTGG
>Ga0082335_1006168_pt1 | contig 15703 bp, 14 predicted proteins | sample Subgrocontami58m_FD_72375 | JGI IMG/M metagenome (GOLD analysis project Ga0082335, IMG submission 72375) | Subsurface groundwater microbial communities from S. Glens Falls, New York, USA - GMW37 contaminated, 5.8 m (SPADES assembly) (version 2) ... | reverse complement strand
CACCACCTCAAAGCGCTCGCCGGGGTCGGCGGCCAGCGCGTCGCTGACCACGATGGGCACCGACTTGTCCGAGCCGATGCCATGCAGCATCAGGTTCATCGCCGCCAGGCGCGCGGTGCTTTGCACCAGCTCCCAGCCGCGCAGCGCGGTCTCCTTCAGATGCTTCTTCTGGTCGCGCGTGAGATTGGGGTTGTGCTCGGCCACATAGTTGTGCGCGAAGAACAGGAACCCGCCGGTGCCGCAGGCCGGATCGCAGATCGCCTCGCCGGGCTTGGGCGCGATGCAGTCCACCATCGCCGCGATCAGCGCGCGCGGCGTGAAGTACTGCCCCGCGCCGCTCTTCGTATCCTGCGCGTTCTTCTCCAGCAGGCCCTCGTAGGCGTCGCCTTTCACGTCCGCGCCCATGGCGGACCAGTTCTCGGCGTCGATCAGGTCCGCCACCAGGCGCCGCAGCTTGGCAGGGTCCTGAAACTTGTTCTGCGCCTTGTTGAAAATGAGAGCGAGCGTGCCCTTCCCCGCGCCGAGCTTCTCCAGCGTGTGACGGTAGTGATCGAACAAATCGTCGCCGTCGCGCTTCAACAGCGCTGGCCAGCCGTAAGGCTCGGGGATGAGGCTCGCCTGCTTGTACGGCGGGCGCGAACGCTCGTCGGCCATCTTGAGGAACAGCAGGTAGGTGAGCTGCTCGACGTAGTCGCCGTAGCTCATGCCGTCGTCGCGCAGGACGTTGCAGTAGTTCCAGAGTTTTTGGACGATGGTGGCGGAGTTCATTCTTTTCTTCTTCTAGATTTGATTCGGGCGGCTCGGCATTATTGATGATCTCATTGTTAGCCCATAGTTACCTCGCCATACATATCAATAAAAACATAGTGCCAGATCAGAAGGTTGCGGACGGAATACTGATTCCGGGCGGCATGATCGGGCGGATTCCTATTGATAGTTCTCATGGCTTAACAATACCCATCGCGGAAACCGATAGAGATCTTTCGGTCAGACCGGCGCGCGGACAATCCGGAGCTTTGGGACACTGGTAGGGTCGCTCAGGTCTTCTTCGTACGGTATGCCTGGTCGGGGCGGTTGGGAACTTCCGGGAATCGGAGTTCGAGCTTCCCTTCGCGTACCAAGACGGTCAGCAAGCGGCGTTGAAGATTGTCCGCATCGCGATCGAGCAGCGTCCCGAGTTCCTTGGTCGTCAGCCACCGACCTGCGCAAACGGTGGCGATCAGCTTGCGCATTTCGGCCGTCGCAAGCTTGGCGCGCCGCCGCGCCGGCTCGGCCAGAGCGAGTAGTTCTGGCGGGAAATGAAGGGGGTCCCCACCCAAATGACGGGAGTCCTCGTCCAAATGACGGGAGTCCTCGCCAAAATGACGGGAGTCCTCGCCCAAATGACGGGAGTCCCCGTCCAAATGAGGGAAGGTCTCCTCGGTTTGGGGGGCGTCCCCCGCCAGCCGGTAACTCGCCCAGCGCCGCTGGTTCTGCTGGACCAGGAAGCCATCGCGCACCAGCGCCTGAAACACACCGGTGATGTCCTTGGGGTGCTCGGCCGTGATCTCCTGCAAGCGCCCGTTGGTCACGCTCCCCTCTAGCCGTGCCGTGACCACCGCCTGAACGCCCACCTTGTCGAGTTGCGCAAAGCGCGGTCCGAAGCGCTCGCGCAATTCCTGCTCGATCTCCGGCGGAATCAGGCTGATCATCGGCAGCACCAATTTCACGCGGTCCGGCTGCACCGACTCTTCGATCTTAGGCGAGCGCCAGTGCTGCGAGCGCCACCCGGCGCGGATCTTGTCCATGCCGGAGCCGGCCTTTTCGCCGCCGCCGATCATCTGGAACATCAACTGCAGTCCCTTGTTGCGGCACTCGCTCACGCTGCCGCGCAACAACTGCTCGCGCGAGACGAGCAGCGAGCCGGGGTTGGACAATTCAATGCGATCCGCGTAGCGCTCGATCACCACTCCGCCCTGACCGCGATGGTCGGCATGGATCAACGCGTTGACCGCCGCCTCACGGATCGCCTCGTGGACGATGGTGTCGTCCTTGCGATAGAGCTCGCGATCGAGTTGGAACGGGATCTTCAAGTCGGCGGACAGCCGCTGCACCACACGCTGATAGAACTGGAACAGATTGCTTTCCCAGGTGCCATCGGGCACCACGCGGTCGGTCCAGCGCACGGCTGCGTCGCTCGACAGGCGTTCGCGGTAGTCGACGTGATACGAGGGCAAGGCCTCGCGCAATGCAATGAAGGTGCCGAACAGCAACAGGCCCGCCACCGTCGCGCCTTCCACCCCGGTGGCGCGGTCGCGCCGCAACGCGCCCAGCTTCTGCAACAGACCGGCGTCGTCTTCCGAGAGCCACGGATGATCGGGGTCGCGTGAGGCAAAGCGGTTGCGGTATTGCTTGACCGTCTCGGCGTCGAAATCGCCGATGCCGAAGTGCTCGACCACCTGGGCATCCGCCGGCGCGTCGGACTGGTCGGCCAGCATGCGCCGCACTTCCTCGTCCGTGCAGCGATAGTCGCCTTCCTCCGCGCGGCGGTACGTGCCTGTCAGCGGATTGGGACCCACGTACACCGGCCGGTCGCGGCGCGAAGCACGCGGAACGTGCACCACCACGAACTGCCTGCCGTCATCTTCCACCGTGCGCACATCATCATCCGTCAGCAGATTGCGGCTGACCTTGTTGCGGTCGTTCAACTGGCTCCACAACACCGAGCGCAACTGCGCAGCGTCCGGCACACCCTCCCACCGCAACTGCCCGTCGCGCTCGGCAACGCCGAGAACGACCGTGCCGCCCTGTGTGTTGGCCATAGCGCTGTAAGTTTCCCAGAAGCTGCCTGGCAAACCGCCGCGCGCGGACTTAAACTCGGTATCGAGGTTTTCCGAGGTGGGTTGCAGCGGGGTGAAGAGGTCAAGCTGGCGCATGGCGGCGGATCTTGAGCCACGCGCCGGCGTCGTCGCCCAGCACGTTGCAGTAATTCCAGAGCTTTTGGACGATAGTGGCGGAGTTCATTTCGGCTGTTCGAGAAGTTGCGGGTGGTGCTGTTTCAGCCACTGGCGGGTTGTCGCCAGCAGCGCCTCCGCGCGGGCAACGCACTCGCGGACAGACTCCGGGTCGATCAGGTCGCCCGCGTAGTCATTGACGTTGCGTTTCTTGCGCAATGCATCCAATACCAACCAGACGTCATTCGAGACGACCAGCGTCAGGGGAAGCGACTGAATCATAGTCTGGTGATGGCCCGGCATGCTCGTGGCAGGTCGATAGCCCGAAGCCATCAACGCGACGAGCGCACACTGCATGATGGCGTTGTAACCGACGTTGAAGCGGGTTTCGTCGCTGATGCCGGCGACGTTCGCGTCCTTGAGATTGCGTTCAGCCGACGCGAGCAGCCGCAACGTCTCCGCAGCGCTCGGCGTGTGCGGCTTGAGCTGCCCGATCCGAGCGAGATTATCCAAGCTCATGGTCGCTGCCGATCACCCAAAGCCGGGGCGCTTTCCAGACCGCCGAGACAAAACTGTCTTTCGCGCGGCGCTTGCGCAGGAACTCCGCGGACTTCATCACCGTTGCATTCACTTCCCGCCGCAGCGATGCCTGGGCCGGCGCCAGCGTCTTCACCGCTTCGGCAAACGGAAGCTCGCCCAGGATCATCACGTCCACGTCGCTGCGCGAAGTCTCGGTGCCCGCCGCAACCGAGCCATAGATGAAGGCTGCGCCGATGCGGGAGGCGTGCGGCAGCAGTGCGTTGCGCACCACGTCCACCAGCCCGGCGGTCTTGCGCACCAGACCGGCGAGTTCCTCGAACACCGGGCATTCGCGGTTGGCAGTAAAGAAGACCTGCCGTCCGACCGCATTGCGGCGCAGCACCCCGAGCGACTCCAGCGCCGTCAATTCCCGGTGCAAGGTTCCCGGTGACACGCCGGTCAGGCGCGCGAGTTCGCGCACGTGCTGCGGCTCGTCGGGCCGCAGCAACAACACCGCCAGAATCGCGGTGCGCGTATCCCCTAGCAGGTGGCTGATCAGGCTTTTCATGTTCTCAGTTTGGCAACAAATGTAGCCGTTTTGAGAACATATGGCAAGTTGTTGTTAAGGGCGCGAGACGGTTTGGTCGAACTGATCTTTCCAGTTCCCTGACAGTCCAACTCAGAGCGTCCAATTCTCGCGTCGCATCAGGCCAAGCAAGTTGAAGCACGGCACGCCCATCTCGCGGCAAACATCGGGAATAAAGTGGGTGCGTTTTGGATTGCGCTTTTCCACTGCAGGTGTTTCCTGCGTAATAACGATTCCTCCGCGTAGCCTGGCGAGCGCGATTACGTAGGCGTCCGCTTCCTCAAACTCGGCTTTCGGATCACGCAAGCCGGGGAAACGATTCTGAATCGTCTAGGCCTCGACCAGCAGTTCATGGGTTGGGACATAGATCGCCGCATGCGCATCTGCCCACGCAATCAAGTCACCGGTGCCCACCACCCCGAGTTCTTCCTTGACCAATGCGGGTGCCAGGAAGCGGTTGGCTGCGATTAGCGCTTCAACTCGGTCCAAAATGCTTGTGAATACGTCGGCCGGGTAATAGCGAGCCTGCCAATCCATGAAGGCGCTGGAGTCCACCGAATAAAGCGGCTGCGGCGCGGTATCAGTCATCGCCCCGAAGGTCCGAAACGCCATCGCGAACGACTGCTCTCAGCTTGTCGAAGTGCTCAAACTTCAAATCCAGATAACGAGCGGCGGTCACCGACGTGATGCGATTGGCCGATAGCGCCTCCAGCACCAACTGCGCGAAGGGACGCCCGTTGCGGCCTATGGCCTTAGCCACCGGAGTTGCGAATCCTCCGCTACGCTTGGGAAGAGTCGCGATGTAGATATCCCACTCCTCGCGCCATGCCCGGTATTGTTCCCAGTTCATGAAGCCGGATTCGCGTAATCGAGTCGCCATTGCGAGTGAGGTGATGCGAAAACGCCGCGCCAGTCTTCGCATCGAGTCGATATCCCATGCGGATGATGCCAACCCCAAAGCCGCAATCTCGGCTCTCAAGGCTTGCTCCGGGGCCAAGGCATGGCTGGCCGCGATTTCCACGAAGCGCTCGACATTGTCCCAATCCTCGCCGGAGCGGTTTTCCTGTATCGCGGGCAGTTCCTCGTGTCCGGCAGCCAGGATCAGATGCACGACTTCGTGCAATATCGTGAAGCACCTGGCTTCCGGAATCTCCTTGCTATTGATACCGACTACCGGAAGCGGCGTCCTCAGCAGCGCCACGCCGCGCAACTCGGCAAGCGCCACCTTGCTGAATTGAAAAACCAGAACACCCAGGTTTTCGACGGCTGTGCGCCATGCCGCCCATGCGCGCCATTCATTCGGCCAATCCCGCTGCTCATCTACCGGAAGCTTGACCGCGGTTCTCAGCCTCGCGCCGACCTCGATCGGAGACTCACTGAGCCGGGCATTCAGCGCGAACGCCGGAACAGGCTCGCCAAGCTCTCCCATCAAGTTGAGTGCGTTCTCCCGCCGAGCCAGCATTTGCCGCAGCGCAAGCCGTAACTCGGGCGACTCATGGCCGGGAACAACATCCGGTAGCCTCCGGTATTCCGCCGCAAGCGGCGTCAACTCTGGTGGCCGCGGCAGAAAGAAAATGCTTAAAGGACGATGGAAGAAGTGGGCCAACTGCTCGACCTGGCGCAGCGTCGGCTGGCGTTCGCCCGCTTCCCATGCTTCCAGCCGCTCCAGCTTGACGTTCAGGCGCTTCGCCACCCGGAACAATTCGAAGCCGCTCTCCTGACGAGCCCAGGAGAGCAACTGCGGATTGACGGGGATGGGGTTTGAATTTGGCATGACGTTTCGGGGGCCTGTGTGATTTCCCTTCAATTATCCGGCAAATCCTGCGCAAGAACTCATCCCTTCGTTGGGCAGGGCGTTGCAGGAGTTCGAGAGCTTCTGGACCCTGGTCCCAGGGTTCATTGGCTAGTCCTTCTTTAGGTCATCCGGCGCGAGGCCGACGTCCTTTGCCAGATCGAGCAGCTCCTGCTTAGCAATCATCGCGCCTTCCAGCCTTCAGGCAACGATAGACGCCATGCCGTGACGAACTTCCGCGCGGGCTTCGCCGGGTCCAATTGCGTATAGCCCTGCGTCAGCGACCGCGCGCACTGCTTGATGGCTTCCTGTTCCTCGGGTGCATAGCGCGCGAGCAGAAAGCCAAGCCGCTTGAACACCGCGCCCACGCCCAGCGTTTTCGCATAAGACATGAGCAGTTTGATATCGCGATGCTCCTTCGAAGCCAGATAGCTCTGCAGCATGTCCACGGAAGAGCGCAGACCTCCGCCCAGCGACGGATCGGACATCAGATCGATCATGGTTCGGGATGGATCGCTCACCTTGACGCGTGCGCGCCCACGCCAGATAGCTTTCAATCCGAAGAATGCCTTTTCGTTGACGGTACGCAGGCGGAAACCGATGCCGCCCATCTTCGGCTCGCGATCGCGCGGACGCCGCGTTGTCGACACCAGCACGACGCGAAAGACCTGCTCGGTCAGTCCCCAATGCTCGGTGGCGCTCCAGCCGCAGATATAGCAGGGAGCGAATGCCGCTTCCGCAATGACCCAGGAATCCTCCGGCGCGCTATCGGCACGCTCGCTTTCCAGGGGAACGGGAACATAGATGCCGCGCCGCACCCGTTGCAGCCAACCCTGCCCGGCCCAACGCGAAAGCAATTTCGCCGCGTCGATGCGCGAGAGCGAAAGCACTTTGGCAGCCATCGCCGGAGACAAGGTGCCGGTGGATTGTCGAAGCAGAGCCGCAAGCTGGGAACGCGAGAGCTTTCCCAAGCCGGAGAGGGGTGAATTAGTATATGCGGAGCGCTGTTTTTCCATTCAGAGCGGAAGTAAAGCGCATTTGATATACTTTTTCAAGGGTTTTATACATCGATGTGCTTGGCCCCAAGGCACTGTTTTGTCGATCAGATGCGGCTTCGGCTGGAATTGGCTGCCTATCCTAATGCACTCGTTCAGAGGAGCGTGTGCCTAGAATCTGACCCTTATCATCCTAATAGGCTTAACTTCCACCTCCTGATTCGCTCCCCATTGTTCGATACGCCGAATTTGACTCACGACTCGAAAACAAGATCTCATTCCACCGAACACTTTCATACCCATGGCGCTCCAAGCGCTCGAATTGCTCCTCAGAAAGCGGGCGCAATGTCGTTGGATGTTCCACGGCACGCGTGATGTCTTCGGCAGGAAGCCAGCTTTGCTTGAGGAGTTCAGCGGCCGCCGACGGGTTGTGTTTCTCAAACCGTCGAATTCCCTCCAGTGGGTTCGCACCAATTTGTGCGTAGGCTCCAGCCCGAGGATTATTCTTGAGGAAATTCGCGAGCGGCCTCACACGGAGCAGCCGCGCTTGGTCCATAGCAACGTCGAGGATTCGGAGCGCACGAAAAGGACTGAGCGATGCGCCCGGAGTTACGCGTTTAAGCAGCGCCCCTGCATCGGAGCACAGCAAGTAATCGATTTCATTCTTCAGACTTTGCGTTCCAGGGTCCATGAGGGGCTCGAGCGCGAGGTTGTCATAGAGTCCGCCGTCGTAAATGTGCAGGCATTGATAGGGAAGCACCACCGGGCGCTCGCTTCCAGTGGGCGCATCCCACTGGGGGCGTTTCATCCATTTGTAATCGCTCGAAACAATCGCGAGCGGGCCAATGGCTCCGGGTAAAGCGGCAGAAACGGCCATTGCGTCTGCGATCTTAAATTGACCTGCTTCGGCGTACCCCAACTCATAGTCGCCGCACTGGTCGAGCTTGAATCTAAATCGCCGTCCCGTTTCTGCAGTCGTTCCGTTGATGGACCAGATGGGCAATCGAGGAAGTTCGGACAACCGCTGCTGAATACCCCAGCACCGCTCGATCGCCTGAGACAGTACATTAGCCCGCGATAGCAAGTACCGCCAATTCTTGGGATGCAGAAATAAGAAGAACCCGGTGAGGGCTAAGCTCTTCTTGGTAAGTTCGCTCTTGAGCCGCGGTTGGATCTCCCCTAGGTATTGTTGCGACGAGGGCCATCTCCACCCGTTGCTCGCCATGATTAGGCCAGTAAGCAAAGTTCCGCCAGATACGGACGAAACGTGAGTGACCTGTTCGAAGCGCTCAGTTTCCGCAAGCCACCGTAGCACACCACAATGAAAGGCCATAGCACGAATACCGCCGCCCGAAAGTGCGAGCCCGACCGCTAAACGGCTTTCTGCCATAGTGTCACGTTCTCACGTTACCGATAATCCATCGCTCTTCATCTTCGCCGACGATCAGCATCAGTGCGGGAAGCCCGTCCTGACGAAGCATAATGGCGAGGTGGACGAGAAGCTGAATGTCCAGCACACTAGGGGAGGATTGCGCGCCTCTCGGGTGACTGTGCCATTCTCCAATGTAGCCTACGATGTTCGCGGTTCGAGACCGTGCGATTTCAACCTTGGTCTCAAGGTCTTCGATGCCGCGCGCGAATTCACTTTGACTTCTCTCGCTGTCGGGTGGTGCTGGCAAAGCATCGACTGCGTAGATTCGGCGGTTCGTAAGGTCGAAATATCCGAGCAAAACCCCGCCGGTCTCGCTGGGTAGGCCATCATCCCGCATAGCGCGAATTTTCGACCTCAAACTATTGTCCCACACGAGTTCCATGTCTCCCATGTGCACCAACAAAGGAAGCGTCGCGCCAAAGGTGGTCGTGTCCACTTCCCCCGTATCTGGGTTAGCGCGCCAGACCTGGATGACCGCGTGCGTCGTCACAGTACGAAGCCTGATATGACGGGCAAGGATCGCCGCATGCAGCTGGACCAGTTCACCGGAAATCACGTTCGAGATATCCCGGCATCCGGCGCCCACCCAGAGATTGCCTTGGTGTCCCTTCAGGTGCTTTTCGCCCCAAGGTGCGTTGAGAACCAGCCGGTAGTATTGCGCTTCGAGCATATCGAGCCGCATGGTGCGGGCCGCGTCCTCCAAGAGTAGTACCGAATCGTTACCCGATGGCGTAAGGAAGGTCGAGGCCGAACGTGGCACATCGTCTCGGAACGCGAGGTCTCGGGGCACGTCGATGGTCGTTGTGGCATCGACGATCAAGTTGACCCCGCGAATAGATGCCAGGATATTCAAATCGGCGAAGTCGTTTGCGGCGCCATGATGCCCTGGCGGAATATCCCGACCGGGGTATAGTGAGCCTTCCAGTTGCCGGACCACATCGACTTTTGCAGCACCCACCTGATTCTCGTACCCGCGGTGTCGAGCAAGGTTGTGAGGCAAGAGTAGATCTGGATCGATGTAGGTCCAGCGACCCCATCCTTCGCGCGCCCAGATATCAGCCATCATGCTTCCGAGTGCGCCGACACCGGCGAGAACACCAGATGGTCCGACGTCCTTTACCCCGCTGTATTGGCGAGCCCAATCCTCGGTAAACGGTTCACAGATTTCCACCGGCATCAATGTCGCATTGCGCCACGAAAATTGGAGTTGAAGTCCGCCGATCGTCACTGCCGCCACATACTTGTCCTCCTTCTCCATGCGCATCAACACACCGGCCATGACGCCGAGCTGCCCCAATCCGGCATCGATGAGAAAACCCTTGCGTTGATAGCGTGGCGCACCACCCGCGGGATTCAGCACAGGCACGGTCAATATCATCAGCGTTTTTTGATCGAGGACGCGCTTTAGTCCAGCGCCTATCGCGATGCGCTGAATTTCGCCAAATAGGGCTTCGGCAACGGGTGCTCCCCGGTTCTTTAGGCGGTCATGGACCTCGGCCAATGTAGTTGGATAGCGCTCCGGGCGTCCGTGAGGGATTGCCGGTAACGTCAATGCAACACACGCATACTGTCGTTCTCCTGTGCGCGCGTACTGGTTCAAAGGTGCGAAGCGCGCGCTCGCTGCCCACCGGGAGCCTGTTTGAGAAGAACGCGCTTCGAGCACGATCGCGAGATCCTTATTGGAACCCAGCTCGTCAAACTTCGGCGGTAGTACGACCGAGAACGGGCTCTCGAAGTAGAGTTGCTCCGCGGGCTGGTCCGCGGGATGTAACGTTCCGTTGGCCGACTCGATCAACCACCATTGGATGCGGGCAAGAAACTTTTGAGGTGTCCACGTCCGATTGATAGCTGGCCAAGGCTCGTAGTAAATGCACAGCCATGTTGGCTCGCCGGGTTCGACGTCGTTGGTGTGAAGCAAGACCCGGAAGTCGCTCCTCAACGCTCGCGCCTCCGGCATGCGCTTGGGGTCGCGGAAAAACCGCAACGCAAACAGCTCTCGATAGCGGATGCCAAAGGGATTTTGTGACCACACCCGATCGCACGTGCAGTCAACGACGAGGATCTCGGAATCGCCGGTCTTGTCCTTCAAGCTACGGAGCTCGCGAAGCTCGAAGTCTGGATGCTCCTCTACCGCCGCAGCCGTGAGGCCCGCAGCGACGATCGTCAGGCGCGCCGGGTCCTGATCCTGGAGGCGTTCCCCGAAATCGATCACCCCTTCGGGCATCAGCCTGCCCGAGGCGTGGTGAATCCCGCCCTTGGCGTCATTGCAGCGACCACGCCAAGTCCGCCGGTCCTATCCTTGCCTGCGCGCCGCACGCCCTTGCCAGTGATCTCAAACTCGATAGGCTCCGGATGGAAGCCGTTCGGTTCCTCCATCGTCACCAGTAATTTGCGGCCTCCCACCTTCTCAAGATAGCGCTGGTAGGCCTTTCTCGCCTGGATGTGCGGCGGCTGCTCCTGCTCGTATGCCTCGGCGTCGTCGGAGATCGGCCGGCTCGAGCTCACGACGTACGCGTCCGGCTGACCATGAAGGAGGATTTCCTTCACCTTCTCGGTCGGAACCGTCTCGCGATCCCCTTTCTCTGGAGCGAGCGCTCCGTAGCTGCAATGATGGGGAATGTTGTATAGATGCCAGTTCAGACGATCGTCTCGCTTGTGGTATTTGGTGATGGAGACGATGTCTTCGAGCACGTCGTAGTCGGCGTCACCGACAGCGAAGTAGTCGGTTGTCGTACCCTCAACCACGAAACGTACCTGGAAAATCAGCGATGCGTCGTTCCGCAGGATATCGCCCTCATCCACGTGCTTGACAAACGGCGAGTGAACGAAGAATTCGACCCCGTCGCTGTCCAGCGTGAAGTCCGGCACAAGTTCGCCCGCGTCGGTGATGAGGTGCTTGCGTGATTCCGGGGAAAGACCATTCTCTTCGAGCCACTGCTTCAGCTTGTCCGGCTTGGAGAAGACCCGAATGCCCTTGCCTTCTCTTAGGCGATGGCGCGCCTCCTGTCGCCAGATGATCACCTCGTCATTCTTCTGGTCCTGGGTGGCGGGCTCCAGCACCATCGCGGCGGGAACCCACAGCTCGCGGATCTTGATCCTGTCCTTACCCTGATACTTGGCAGCGTGCTGCAGCTCGAAAAACTCGGTGCTTTTCGAGATGTGATCGTCGTCCCCGTGCGTGAGCGCCACTACGTCGTAGTAGTCTCGCTGCGCTTCTTTCAATTCTTCCTTGAGGCGTTTCTTGAGGTCGATGAGCGGGTCTTTGGGGTCTTCGCCTTGCTCACGATGACAGAAGTCAAAGAGCAGACGTTTCTTGTTCGCCAGAACAATTTGGCTCGTATCCCCATTTCCGACCGGGTAGAGAATCACTTTGTGCATCGTTTCCGTTGTCATTTCACGTTCTCCAATTCTCGTTCAATGAAGCAGATGAATGGGTAAGAAAAAAATTTATCGGATCGGGAAGTACACGTATTCAATGCCACCAGTATCTGCACTATCCTCTTGGCGAAGGATGAAGCCTTGTTCCCAAAGCTGTTTCAATTTCATACTGGCGTTTGCGATCTTAAGGGCAAGGTCCTTGCTTACATCCGATGCTCTTGTCTCGAATCTACCCAAGACCAGCTTCAATACGTCCGCACTACCTGCAGACGGCTGAGGCCCCAATATTCGATACCCCCTAGTGAGCCAAACGAATATCGGCTGCTCCTTCTTTAGCGCTGCAGCATCCCAGTTGTCCAGGAGGTCTTCATTGCTTGCGTCGTCAAGACAAAATCCAATCTTCTTTCGGTACCTTCTGGCCACTTCCATAACGCTTTCGCGCGGGAACGAAGCATCGGTTCGCCTTACGCCATTGAGCGATATGCGGTAGATAGCTGTGGCTGGATGCTGTTCCACAAACCGCGCGAGCTTTAGGTACACCTCGTGCCCTTCATCAGTACCCCAACCATCTTCCCGGTCCATGAATTCACGTAGTTTGATGACCGTCCCCTGCTTCATTTGTGCTATTGAAGCAGATTACTTGCGCCTAGTCAAGCTTGAAGTTGAGGCAAATGTGGGTGCCCCAGATGAGTGGGAGTCCCTCCGCATTGGAGGCTATTCCCAAATACCGCCGATCGGCACTTGGTGTAAGCAAGACTTTGGAATTCTGCATCCTAATTTCCATAGAGGCGTTCAGCGAAAGCGCTTTTCTGGCGCAAAGATGGATGCCGCACCCGTTATCCCGGCCAAATCGCGATACGCCTTTGGCCACCATCTCAACCAATAGGTCCGCATCGCCCAACTTTGCCAGCGTCGGGAAATGTGTTCTCAGGCTTGGCCGCAGCGTTTCCATAATGCCCAGGCCACTATCCGATACAGACACCTGCACGTTGCTCGATCTCCCGCGATACCGCTGCAGAGCGGCATAGCCGTCCAGCTTCGTCTCACTGTGCCGATATACGTTCTGGATGAGTTCCGAAAAGATCGTGAATGCTGCGTCGCCAAGCTGATCGCCGTATTTAGCGTTGCTGGGCAATGAATTCTTCAGTGAGTCCGCAAGACAACCGGGCAGCTCTTTATCGATGGTCTTCGGATTCAGAGATCTAAATTCAACCAAGTGTCGATTCCCTCCTCTGTGAACCAGCGCACCGGAAATCAAGGGCCTCTCTGGGCGAATCTCGATTTGTTCATTAAGGGTGTCAAAAAAACCCATGCGATTGAGGTACCCCATCGTGCCCGATGGACCTTCCTCGAAATCAAGAACTACTCTCTTGGTACACAGGGATAATTGATTCGCAATCGACAGCAGGCGTGCACCAGCCTCAACCATCAGTGCACAGCCGATAGGCATGACAAAGTGAACTGAGTACGCGAGATTCGAATGTGGCTCGACAGCGGAATTCCGCAGCGAGGTCTCGAATGACTCGCTGTTTACCCAGGACGGTGGAAACCTTATGATCGATTCCATCTGGATAATCTTTCACTCGTCGCCAAATCTAGTCGAGATTATCCACCATGGGCGTGTACGAACGACTTGGTCAATATCGCTTGGCGCATCGTTTCACCCCTTCTTAGATTTACATCAATCTGATGGTCAATCTCCAACACCAATGAGAGGCGGCGGTCGACTTCGGCGACGATGCGGTGTTGTTCGACGAGCGGGGGCAGCGCGATTGTCACGCCACCAAGAACGTCTAGGTTGATGTTCTTCTGGGCAGTCGCGGAGGCAAATCGATCCAAGTCATTGCGAGCAGTCCTGATGAAGTAGTCGACGTACTGCGTTGTGATTGCTCCTTTGTCAGCGATGAATCCAACAACGCTGTCGGGAAAACAGGCTGCGAACTTCAAGATGCCGGTTTCTGCGATGTTCGCGGCAATGGTGATGCACAACGTCCCCGGTGGCCAAAGGCGGCTTTGTTGTAGGCCGAGTTCGCTGTAGGTCTGACCATGCTCCGTTATCGACCCCTTTGACCGCCGGACGTCGCCGGTTTGGATGAATGGATACGGGCCCCCGTAAAGCCTCTCATCGTCTCTGGGTCGGTGCTTCGATTTCCCTCGGTTCAACTCGCCAAGTTGTGGCATGGTTGACCATACCCACCCCTCCGGTAGTGCGGGCAGATCGGTTGTATCAGGCGCGGTGGGCTCCTTGTACTTGCCCTTGCCTTTCCACTGGCTGCGGCGGGTTTCAAGGATACGTTGTAGGAGTTGTGCACCGGTCTCGTATCTGCGGCCTTCGCGACGGGCGAGTTCGGCTTCGGTGGGGACGAGGCGGCCTTCGACCGCAGCTTTGAGGACGGCGGCCTTGTAGCGCTTGAGGTTGGCCTTGACGCGTTTCAAATTGGCGACGGCTTCGTCGAGGCGGGAGAACTGCTTTTCGATTTCGGCGACGATGCGCAGTTGCTCGTCGAGATCGACCATCGGAATTTCGAATTCGAGCAGCGCATTGGTATCGATCGACGCGACGGTTGTTCCGTGCTTCGAACACTCGTTCAGGATGCGCCTGCTCGCCCCGCGTACGGCATGGGCGACATACTTCGGCGAAACGCCCAGCTTCGGGGTAAGCGCTTTGAGATCTTGGTTAATCGTGACGGGCAGATTCGTGATTGCAACCGGAAACGTGTGCGCGAGGATGCCGCTTCGGGTCACAAACAATACAGAACCCTCACGCACGAGCGATACCCGGCCATCAGCGAGCGCAGATTCGGTAACGCAATCTCGCGAGGAGGCGATTTCGTCAATTTTCATGTCCTTTGGCGAAACCCAAGGCACCGTACCATTGGTCCAATATCCGGCATTCGCCTTCGATGGCGTATTCCCGCCTGCCCACTCGCCAAGATCGCGCAGTCGGACCATCATTACAGAACTCACGAATTCGACGCGAGCAAGGCTTCGACTTCGCGAAGAAGAGTCGGGACTCGACTTTCGATCGTGCTCCACACTAGCGCGTGATCGACGAGGTCGTAGCCGTGGATCAGGACGTTGCGGAAGGCGATGATCTGGCGGTGGTCGCCGATGCGTGCGGCGGTTTCGGCATCGTGTTTTGCCAGACGCTTGATTGCCTCGCCGATGATCTCGAAATTGCGCTCGATGGCCTGCCGCAGCACGCGGTCGGCATGATAGTCAGCCAGGCTCTTGCCCGTCGCCACCTCGCGGATGAAGGCAGCGGCGTCGCGGATGTCCTCAAGCAGCTTCGGCGAGCGGGGCTGCATAGACCGTTTGGCGCGTCTTGTTGATCGACTCGATGAAGTAGGGATTTTTCAGCGCCCCGACCATCACCAGATCGACCTCGCGGCCGAACAGCGCTTCGAGCGCTTCTTTTAGGTCGAAATAGCGGTGAAAGAGGCTGTCGCCTTCGGGGTCCATGTCGATCAGAAAGTCGAAATCGCTTGTCTGCGGATCGAAGGCTCCGGTGGTCGCGGAGCCGAACAACTCCAGCTTGCGCACGCCGTAGCGGCGGCACAAGGCGGAAATTTCAGCGAGTTGCGGGTCAATAATCGTTGGCATGGCGGGCTCCGCGGAAATTATGCCACCAATGCCTGGTTGATGGCGACCAGGACGCGTGGCAGTTCCGTCCCGAACAATTGATGCACCTTCCCAATCCCGCCCTCCTGCGCGAACGGCGAAAGCTCAAAGTCGTCTGCCTCGATTCCGAGGTTGGCGGCGATGTGGTCGCGAATCATGGTGAGCCATTTGATCTGATCTTCCGTGAAAGGCTCATCGCGAGCAGAGCTCGCTCCCACAAGCCAGGCTTTGAAGTTGACGTTGACGCGCTCGGGGAAGGGCACGAGTTCGTTGTCCTGGTGCATGGCGAAGCGCACCAGCGACACGAGGTCGGTGAGGATGCGGCGGCGGCTTTCGCCTTTGACCTTGCTTTTGTCCAGCGCGGCATAGGCCTGCCAGAGCTGGGACTCGGTCCACAGGCGCGGCGGGGCGTTCAGCGCGGCGGCGCGGTGGTTACTCGCTTTCAAC